>B570J29589_1000083_pt1 | contig 11375 bp, 9 predicted proteins | sample LakMenE29Apr09ns_FD_29589 | JGI IMG/M metagenome (IMG submission 29589) | reverse complement strand
TTTGGCGAGTATCGTAAAACAAATATTGATAAAAACTAAGTGAAGATAAAAATCATTTTCCGTTTCGATATAATAAAGTAACTTACGTTAATTCTAATTATTCTCGAAATAATAGTTTAAGTTTGTTATGTAGTAAAGAGTCACAAAATTGTGTTTACTCTAAATTAACTTAAATAGATATAGTTAAAATACTAATATACTCTATAAATCTTATGCTGCTATTTTACAATCCTGACATATTTAGATTTTTTAAGTAAATTATATTTCTTGCTATATCCAACGAATACTATACTACATTCTAGTTAAAATAACAAGATAAATATTGTTATCTTAACTAGAATGTAGTATAATATTTGATAAGCCCGGATAGCTCAGTTGGTAGAGCAGTGGATTGAAGATCCTCGTGTCTCCAGTTCGAATCTGGATCTGGGCATTTATAAAGGATTGAGGAAAGTAGTTAAAAATTTAGTAGGGTCAGTTTGAAATGATAATTCCACTGTACCGAGAGGTCCGTTACGATGTTTTGCAATTATTAATTCAGCATTAGTAATTTTTTCATTTTTTTCAACTATTGAATTATAGTAATTTTCTCGGTATAGCATTAATACTAAATCTGCATCTTGTTCAATGGAACCACTTTCACGTAAATCAGATAAAACAGGTCGTTTATTAATTCGATTTTCAACATTTCGACTTAACTGAGACAATGCAATAACAGGTATTTGAAACTCTTTAGCAAGATTTTTAAGGTCCCGTGTTATTTGAGAAAGTTCTTGAACACGATTTTCAGATTTTAATTTCGAATTTAAAAGTAATTGCAAATAATCAATAATAATTAAACCAATTTTATTTTGTTCAAATAATATTTGTTTTATTTTGGAACGAATATCTTGCGTTGTTAAATTTGGTTGGTCATCAATAAAAAATGGTAGTAGAGAATAATTTTCAATACTTTTTTTTAATTCATACCAATCTTCTTTATATAAATTTCCAATTTTTAAACGTGTTTGGCTTATGCCTGTTTCATTGGCTAATAAACGATATATTAATTGTTCTTTTGACATTTCAAGACTAAAAAATAATATTGGGACTTTATATTTTTTAATTATATTTTCTGCAATATTTAAAACAAAAGCTGTTTTTCCCATAGAAGGTCGCCCAGCAAGGATAATTAAATCAGATTTTTGAAAACCTTGTGTTAAGGAATCTAGATCATAAAATCCAGATGTTAAGCCAGGTAATTCCGGTTTTAAAGATTTTTCTTTTAATTCTAAAAAAACACTTGAAAACAATTCAGCAGTACTTAATTTCTTTTCATCTATTAATTCATTCGTCAGTCTAAATGACTTTTTTTCGAAATCATTTAAAATTTTTTCTAGCGGAATATTTGTAATATAAGCTGAATTAATAGCTTCATAACCTAAGTTAATAAGTGACCGTCGTAAAAATTTATCTTGAATTAATTGAATATATTCTTCTAAATAAACTAAATTAGGGATTTGATTAAGAAGTTCGAATAAAACTTTTGTACCTCCAATTTTATCTAAGCGACCATTCTCTTTTAAAAAGTTATTTACTGAAAAGACATTTATGTAAAGCTTTTTTTTATACATTTCTACAATAGCTTTATAAATTTCTTGATGATTTATAAAATAAAAAGTTTCAATTCTAACAGTTTTTATTGTAATTTCAATTGCTTCATAATTGATTAACAAAGAACTTAAGATAATTTTTTCTGCGATGAAGTTATGCGGTAAAGGGGTATCTGAAATTGAAAACTGTATTTTACTATTAAACTTTTTCATATTCATTAAACTTTTTCATATTCATTAAAATTTCGATTTTGAGTTTATATAAGAAACCTTGTGTTTTTAAGATAGATTTATTACAATAGGTGTGTGCGTCCTTAGTTCAGTTGGTAGAACGCTAGTCTCCAAAATTAGATGTCGAGGGTTCAAGTCCTTCAGGGCGCGGTTCTCTTAAAAAAAGAGGTATGTATTACAAAATAGAATTTTAATTGTTTAAAATTTCCGTAACTAATTGGTTTTGTAAAGATTTAAACAGAGATTGAGAGTAAAGACTTTTAAGAAAAATGTTGAATCTTTTTTGATTAATTTAAGTTAAAATTATATATCTCTATTTTATCAAGAAATAAAAATAAAACTATATGCCAAAAAAAATAACTGCATTGATTAAATTAGCATTACCTGCTGGAAAAGCGACCCCTGCCCCTCCAGTAGGCCCAGCTTTAGGTCAACATGGTGTGAACATTGCAGCCTTTTGTAAAGAATATAATGCTCGAACTGCTGAAAAAGTTGGACTTATTATTCCCGTAGAAATTTCAGTTTATGAAGACCGAAGTTATAGTTTTGTTCTTAAAACACCTCCTGCCTCTGTTTTATTAGCTAATGCTGCAAAAGTTAAGAAAGGTTCATCAACTCCAAATCGCGTAAATGTTGGATCAGTAACAAAAGCACAATTAGAAGAGATCGCTAATATTAAATTACCAGATTTGAATACTACTAAAATAAGTAGTGCCATAAGAATTGTTGAAGGAACTGCCCGAAATATGGGTATCACAATTATAGATTAATATTTAAGTTTATAAGTTTTTAAGAAAGAAATTATATGCGAAAATTATCCCGACGTCAAAATGAAAACCTTAAAAAAATTAAAAATGTTGTTCATTCAAGTTTAGAAGAAGCAATTAATTTACTTCAAGAAACTGCTACTGCTAAATTTATTGAATCTGTTGAATTACATGCTAATCTGAATATTGATCCAAAATATGCAGATCAACAGTTGCGTACAACAGTGACATTACCACATGGGGTAGGTAAAACAGTGCGGATTGCTGTTTTAACTAATGAGGCAAATTTTAATGAAGCAAAAGAAAGCGGAGCTGATATTATTGGTAGTCAAGACTTAATTGATGATATTAGTCAAGGTAACATTAATTTTGATTTATTAGTTGCAACACCCGATATGATGCCAAAATTGGCAAAACTTGGTCGAGTTTTAGGTCCAAAAGGATTAATGCCTTCACCAAAAGCAGGGACTGTTAGTACAAATTTAACAGAAACATTATCTGAATTCAAAAAAGGAAAATTTGAATATAAAGCAGATAAAACGGGAGTTGTTCACGTAAGTTTTGGAAAAGCTAATTTTTCAAAAAATCAACTAATTGAAAATTTAACATCGTTACATCAATCGATCACCCAAAATCGTCCCAGCGGCGTAAAAGGTAAATACTTTAAAAGTTTATTTATTTGTAGTAGCATGGGACCGTCTATTCAATTAGATTTAAATGCCTTTGATTAGTGTATTCCAAAACCTAAGTAAATAGCTTAAATATATAAATAATAAATATCTCAAATAAAAAATTTTATGTCAGACAAAATTAATCAAATTGTTGAAGAGTTAAAAACATTAACTTTATTAGAAGCATCAGAATTAGTGTCAGCTATCGAAGAAACTTTTGGTGTTGATGCATCAGCGAGTGTAGGTGGTGGTATGATGATGGCTGCTGCTCCCGTTGTTGTTGAAGAGGTAGAAGAAAAAACACAATTTAATGTAATGTTAGATGAAGTTCCGGCTGATAAAAAAATAGCCATTTTAAAGGTTGTTCGAACTTTAACTGGATTAGGTTTAAAAGAAGCAAAAGAGCTTGTTGAGTCAGTGCCTAAAATGGTTCAAGAAGCAGTAGGTAAAGATGCCGCAGAAGAGTCGAAAAAACAACTTGAGGCTGCTGGTGGAAAAGTTTCACTAAAATAGTAATTTAATTTTTAAGAAAGAGAGTTTGTAATAATTACAAACTTTTCTTTCGAAAAATTAAATTATAGTAAATTTTTTTTAACTATAACTTTACCTCTAACTATATATTCGATTCTGATTAATTGTATCTGTTAATGAGCTTAAGATTAATTTAATTGATCTTACGGCATCATCATTTCCTGGTATTGGGATATCTACTAAATCAGGATCACAATTAGTATCTAAAATAGAAATAACAGGAATACCTAGTTTACGACATTCTTGAATAGCGGTCATTTCGCGTTTTTGGTCAATAATAATTGCTACATCTGGCAACTTAGTCATGTTTTTAACACCATTTAAGTGTTTGCGTAATTTTTCTAATTCTTTCAAACGTAAAGATGCTTCTTTTTTTGGTAATAAATTAAAAATCCCATCAACTTCTTGTTGTTCTAAGTCTTTTAACCGTTCAATTCGACTTTTTAATGTTACCCAATTTGTTAACATTCCACCTAACCATCTATGATTTACGTAATATGAACTGCAACTGTTTGCCTGTTGAGCAATGACTGCACTTGCTTGACGTTTTGTACCAATAAATAAAAATGTTTTTTCTTCAGACGCTGCTTTTGCAACATAAGAATTTGCTCGTTTCAGTAATTGAGCTGTTTGAACGAGGTCTAAGATATGAATATTATTTCGTTCTGTATAAATATAAGGAAACATTTTCGGATTCCATCTATAAGCTTTATGTCCAAAATGAACACCAGCTTCTAATAATTGGGCTAAGTTAATATCAGCCATAAGATTTTATAACTCCTTAGTTAAATAACTTTGATTTATTCTAGTATAGAATAACATTACCAGATTGAAAAGAAATAAGACTATATTTTAATTTTATTTCTTTCTAAGTTAATTGTAGTCTTATTTTCTNTAATTCTACTAAAACAATTTTTGTAACTTTGATATCCAGTTCCAGANGGAATTAAATGNCCAATGATTATATTTTCTTTTAAACCACGTAACCAATCTACTCGACCTTCAATCGCAGCTTTAGTTAAAACACGAGTAGTTTCTTGAAAACTTGCTGCTGAGATAAAACTTGGATTATTTAACGCNGCTTTTGTAATTCCTAATAATAATGGAACATAATATGCTGGACGTTTATTATGAGCTACAATAATTTCATTAATATATTGAATATGATATAAATCAACTACTTCACGTGGTAATAATGGTGTATGACCTTCATGTGTTATTAAAACTTTTGTAGTCATTTGTTTAATTATCACTTCTAAATGTTTATTTGCAATTGAAACCCCTTGTGATTCATAAACNGATTGAACTGCATTTAATATTAGTAATTGAATTTTTTTAAACGTTCGATAACTTGCTTCATAATTGTTTACTAAATAATATGAAGTCGAAAATTTATNTTCACTTGAAAAAAACTGTTTTTTTATTCCATAATAATTGAAGTAAACTTTTAATAAATTGTGAGGATTAATTTTATCATTTTCTTTTATTGTCGTGCCCAATTTTTGAAATTCAAAACTAGAATCAATACTGGTCTTTTGAATTAATAAACTTTTCTTTTGATTTGTTGCTAAATTTCTATTTGTAGGTTTCTTTTTTCGTGCTTCCAATAATTCTTCTATTCTGGGTAAGCCTTGAACAATATCTCCCGTAATTTCTTTTTCAAAATTTAACAACCCAATTACTTCACCCTTTTCAATAAATTCACCATTTTTACAATACACACTGTTTACTTCTTGTTCAAAATAATCTTCTGTTATTGAATGAATTCCAATTGATCTACTAAAGGGGTATTTCAAAAATTTTAAGCCTGTTAAATTGGTATTAAAAGGAGCATTTTCTTTAATTTTATTAGAAATTAATTCAGAATTTTTTAAGAGTAATGGTAAACATTGTTTAATTTTTAATTGCGTATTTTTAATCTTAATACTATCTATTTGATTTATTTTTTCTTTTTCTTTGGTTACTGAGAAATTATTTAAAAACAATGGTATCGGGGAACTATAAAATTTTCCATTTTTTTTAATAAACATTTTGGAAAATTTAATTTTAAATCCATATGATTTTTTATCCGGATCTAATTTTTCTACGATTGATCGTTTAGTAATATCGTAATAATTTAAAAAAGTGTTAGTTTTCGAATGAGAGGGATTTTTGTTTAAAGTTATTAATTTATATTGCAAATTAACTTTTTGTTTNGAATCGTCCGTTTTACAATTTGGGAAAAAATAAGGATGCCCTTTTTGTATAGTTAATAATTTACCATTATCAATTAAAACTTTTCCAGTTTGATTTACATTAATATTATCAATTATTAATTCATTAACTGTTTTATTGTTTCCTTGTTCTTTTTTAACTGTGATACAATCATCATTAGAAATTAAAAAAATCTGTTTTTTAGCTGAACGTTTTGATTTAAATTTTACTACTTCGAGAGAATTCATAGTAAGTGATTCAAGATAGCCCATAGTNGTATAAGAATCAATAAACTGAGTTGGTTCAATAAGTAAAGAAGATTGTAAATTTGTATATTTTAAATGAGCAGGGATATACTGATTTAAAACTAATCTTTCTAAAATTTTTAGGTTTAAACGTTTTGTTTTAAAAGAATTATTTAGATCAATTGNAATATTATTTTGTAATGAATTTTTTAAATTCAAATTTATACTTTGAGATANTAAATTTATGCTATTAGCCGTTTTAATTTTTTGTTTTGTTTTGTATAGGTAATTAGTTTTGTTAGTTACCCGAAAAATTAACCCTGAATCATTATTATTATTATTATTAAAAATCCTTTTTAAATTTTTTTCTTTAGGGATTTCGTAAATACTAAAAGGTCGAATTAGTAGTTGATTACTAGATTTTGTCTGAATATTTTCACAAAGCTGAAGGTTGGATTATTTCAATATTTTCAAAAATAATTTCACCTGGATAATACACTTTTTTATCTAATTGCTCAAACTGTTTACCTTGATAAACAAATCCTGCTTTAATTGCAATTTCTTCAATAATATTATTTTTTTGAGAAACACTTATAATTCCTGCAGTTTTAGAAATAATATTTGGTATAATTTCAAAATTTTTTGATATAAAGTTACCATTTTCTACTAATAAAATATTTTTATCACAGTTTAATTTGTAAGTTTCTTCACAAAGCCAAATTAAAGAATTATGAATAAGTTTCTTTTTTAATTTTAACTTTAAAAAAACATTTTCCATTTCTTGATAATTTAAAAATTTTTGATAAAAAATAAATCCATTTTTATCAATTTTAGTTTCCAACCTTTTTAAAGTAGTTTCATTATAATTTTTAATTATTTTTTCATAATCCTTCTTACTTATTTCATAGGCTATATTGTAAGGAATTAATTTATCGATTGTATCTTGTTTTTGTTTAATTCGTTGATCATAATACATTATTCCGCCCGTTAAAGTTTTAAAGTTATTATTAAATGAAATGGCAAAAGGTTTGTAATTATGACATCTTTTCCAATTTTTAAAATTTGAATCTTTTAAGGTCATTAAATATTTTGAATTATTCAAATTAATTAAATAATTTTTATTATTTCTAGGTTTAAGAATTTTTTGGCCATAACTATTATCTAAAAAATAGATATCATTTGTGATTTGAATTTTTTGATCTAATACATTTTTTTTCTTATCAAACCCCTTTATATAACCAGAATATTGATTTATCAATTTTGTTCGAAAAATATAACTGTTTTTGTTAATTTTATGGTCTGTATAAAAATTTAAAAAAGAATTACTAGGCTTGATAAACTTGCCCTGATAATATCCACAATAATCGATTTTGTGTAATTAAATTTGTTCTCGTTTTTAATTTAGGAATAAAAATTTCACCAGCTGTATCACTTAAGATTGGCTTTCTTTCGGTCAAAGTTTGTTTTTCTGTACTTATTAATTCACCTATGGTTGCTGATTTTTTGACATATTGATTATTTTTTACGAACAACATTGTATTTCGTAATAATTCCATTTGGATTATTTTTCCACTTTGTTGTTCAGGAATTAATATTAATGATCCTGAATTCTTAGTAACTAAAACATCATCCCCTCGATTTGTACGTAATATAATCGTTTTTAAAATTTTAGAAAATTTGATAATTCCATTTGTTGGAGCAATAATTTGTTGCCTAGCTTCCGAAGTAAAAATTCCTCCTGTATGAAAAGTTCGCATTGTTAATTGTGTTCCAGGTTCACCAATCGATTGGCCAGCCAGAATGCCAACTGCTTCTCCTAAATCAACTAAATTTTGATTCGATAAATCCCATCCATAACACATTTGACAAATGGAATGATATAAACTACAAGTTAATGGTGAACGGATATGGAATTTTAAAATTTTTTTTTCTGCAAATATATTTAATAATTTTAATGTGACATGTGTATTAGTCGTAGCGACTAATTTTTGAGTTTTTGGATCATAAACTGGTTTTGATAATATTCGACCAATAATTTGCTCATTCTCCAATTTATTTGTGGTATCAACTACAAATGAAGCAGAGGTTAAACAATCTTTTTCTCGAATAATAATATCTTGTGCAATATCAATTAAACGGCGGGTTAGATAACCTGAATTTGCTGTTTTTAATGCTGTATCAACAATACCTTTACGAGCACCATACCCAGACATTAAATAATCCGTGATTGTTAATCCTTCACGAAAATTCTTTTTAATTGGTACTCGCATAATCTCACCACTAGGATCAGCCATAAGTCCCCGCATTCCTACAAGTTGACGTACTTGTGATAAATTTCCTCTAGCACCTGAGAATGCCATGATATAAACAGAATTTAAAGGATCGTATGTTTTAAAATATGCCACTACGTTATCTTTTAAGGATTCGCTTGCTATACTCCAAGTGTCAATAATTTTTTGAAAACGTTCTACATCTGTTATTTTTCCTTTTAAACAAATTTTTTCTGCATTTAAAATATCTTTGTTTGCTTTTTCCAACATTTCATTTTTTGTAGCTGGAACTTTTAAATCCTCAATACTAATAGANATACCAGCTTGCGTTGCATATTTAAATCCAAGATATTTTAGCTCATCTGCTAATAAAGAAGCTTGCATAGAATCATATTTTGTAAAGCTCCATGCTAATAATTCTTTTAATTGTTTTTTATTAATAAGTGTATTTTGATAAATATAATCTCTCATAATTCTTTTACTTAATTTTTTCTTGAATTCAAATATTTTAATTAAGGCTTAAGGTTGTTTGAATCGTATAATTTAAAAGTACACGTCCAGTTGTAGTTTGTAAGTATTGAACAATANTTTTATTATTTTTATCTTTACGAATTTGAACATTTTCATAATACTCAATATAACTTCCATCTTTTAAGCTAATTTTTTTTATAAAATTTGAAGGTTTAGAAATTTTATGCTTATATCGAACCCAAATTGCTGTGTGAATTTCGATTTGATCTTGATTATAGGCTAATATGACGTCGTTTAAATCAGCAAAATAATGATCTGAACCTAGTAATCCAGTAATATTATTTACAGTTAAATAATAACAACCTAGTACCATATCTTGACTTGGCATAATAATCGGCTCGCCATTTGCAGGTGATAAAAAATTATAAGGCGCTAACATTAACATATAACATTCTGCTTGAGCTTCTAATGAAAGAGGAACATGCACAGCCATTTGATCCCCATCAAAATCAGCATTAAATGCTGAACAAACTAAAGGATGAAGTTTAATAGCACGCCCTTGAACGATAATAGGCTCAAAAGCTTGTATTCCNAATCTATGTAATGTTGGTGCTCGGTTTAAAAAAATAGGGTGATTTGATAAGACTTTCTCAAGTACAGGATCTATAATTGGTTCATTTTGTTGGAGTAAGTTTTTTGCAACTTTCATATTGCTTGCTAACCCCTGATTAATTAATTCACGAATTATAAATGGTTGAAACAATTCAATGGCCATTTCGTAAGGTAAACCACATTGATTTAATTTCAAACTGGGTCCTACAACAATCACGGACCGTCCAGAATAATCTACTCGTTTTCCAAGGAGATTTTGACGGAAACGCCCATGTTTTCCTTTTATGATATCGGATAATGATTTTAATGGACGATTACTTGCACTTAAGGCAATTTTACCTCTTTTACCATTATCAATTAATGTATCTACTGCCTCTTGTAACATTCGTTTCTCATTTCGAATAATTAATTGAGGTGCATCAATTTCTAATAATCGAAGGAGACGATTGTTACGTGTAATTATTCTTCTATATAATTCATTTAAATCAGATGTCGCGAAACGTCCTCCTTCTAGTTGAATCATTGGTCTTAATGCAGGGGGAATAACAGGTAATATAGTTATAATCATCCATGCTGGGTTTGCACCTGTCGTTAATAAATTTTCCAAAATACGAATTCGTTTAATGGATTGATCTCGTAATTTATAAATTCGTTGATATTCCCATTTTTTAGCCCAATGTGAAAAATTATAAAATGGTTGTTCTTTATGAAGTACTTTGCTACAAAGAGTAATAAAATTGCGNGTTTTAATTATCTCTTGCTCAAGATTTAATTTTTCTAATTCACGTTTGATTAAAACAGCACCAATTAGATAATTTGGTGTCGATCTTAATAAATATTTTGGCGTGTTACGACGTCTATTGTAAGATTTTGAATGCGGTTTTAATGGGTAACCTGTAAATCCTAATTCCCGACAACGTCTATATTGTTGTAAGTCCCAATGAAGTCCATAAAAAGCAATCTCATCTTCAGCAATAAAATAAGCAAGAGATGCTAATTTTATTCGTTTTATTCTTTCATCATAAAAATTTACAATATTAGATTTTTTTGCTTTTGATTTTTTTTTAAGAAATTCTTTGCAATTTAAAAGGGCTTTTGGGCTTCTAAGATAATTACGGTATTCAATATGGGAAGAAGGATATTCAGGGATATCTTTATTATCCTTTTCTTTATTATCTCTTGGATTAGCAAATTCTGTCCACCCAGTATCTAATCTTTTTTCACATTGCTCAACTTCAAGTAATAAGGCTATATAATTTGGTCGACTGTTAGTATACCAAACATGTGTAACAGGATAAATTAAATTAATATGACCCATTCTATGTCGTCGAACTCTTGATTCAGTTAATTCTACTCCACAACGCTCACAGATTAAACCTTCATATCGAACTCTTTTATATTTACCACATGCACATTCTAAACTTTTACTTGGCCCAAAAATTCTCTCACAAAATAAACCATCCATCTCAGGTTTAAATGTTCGATAATTAATGGTTTCCGATTTTTGAACTTCTCCTACAAATTGTCCATTAGGTAATTTTCTCTGGGACCATTGTAAGATTCTCATGGGAGAAGCTAATTTTATTTTTATATAATCAAATTCTTTTTCAGAGCGTATCATATTAAATTTTTAAAATGAAATATTATTTATATTCGATGTATGAGAAAATGTTTTTAGTAATGGATTATATTTTTCAATTAAATTTAATTCAATTTCATAAGATTCGTCTGAACTAAACTCATCAATTCGATACGTACTTAGATCTAATCCAATTGAACGTAATTCTTGAAC
>B570J29589_1000079_pt1 | contig 11824 bp, 11 predicted proteins | sample LakMenE29Apr09ns_FD_29589 | JGI IMG/M metagenome (IMG submission 29589) | reverse complement strand
ATCATCTCTTCCATAAAGCTTTGCCCACCAAAACCTGGTTCTACCGTCATGATTAGGAACATATCGACATCGTCAATCACATTCTCATAGTTAGAGATATCTGTATTCGGCTTAATTCCGAGACTAGATCGTGAACCAGCTTTNCGGATGTTTTTAAGTGTTTGAGGAATATCTCGTGTGGCTTCGGCGTGAATCGTGACAGATGCACACCCTATCTCTGCGTATTGGACAGCGATCGCATCAACATTGGCAACCATTAGATGGGCATCAACCGGCAACACAGACGTTGAAATGATTGCTGATGCAGCGTCAAAATCAAAGGTGAAATTTGGGACAAAGACATCATCCATGACATCCAAGTGCAATAGATCTGAAACTTCTGCAATCCGTTTGATTTCTTGATCCAACTGAGAGAAATCTGCATTCAAAATACTGGGAGTTATTCGAATTTCTCGACTCATGGATGAATATTAACCAATCTTCTTTCGGAACAGTGCTAAATACATCGCGTCGGTGCCGTGTTTGTGGGTCCATAAGGACATTGCACCGTCACGTGTGGCATCGTGCAGAGAAGAAGGCAAAAAATCATCCACGATTATCTGTTGTAGATCGGAATGCTTCTTTTTGATATCTGCAATTTGGATACTTGTTTCAGCCAAATGGGGTGAGCATGTTGCATAACCTATGACCCCACCAGGGTTCAGCGCCTGAATTGCAGAATCAACTAATTCGCGTTGTAATTGTGTCAACGCGCGTAAATCCTGCAATGTTCTGCGCCAACGAACCTCTGGACGACGACGCAAAGCTCCCAGGCCTGTGCACGGAGCATCAATCAAAATTGCATCGAANTTCTCCTNNGATAAGCCAATTGCGCGTCCATCTGACACCATAACTCGATCACCATGGACAACCTGTTTTACAAGTTCAGCACGTGCCTGTGATATTTCATTAGCCGTAAATGTGATTGCACGTTCTCTNGCGATGCTGGACAACAAAGCNGCTTTTCCACCAGGGCCCGCGCACAAATCCAGCCAGCTGCTTCCTGCGGCAACCTTAGAGAAAACTTCAGCAACAAGTTGTGAGCCCTCATCTTGTACACCGATCTTTCTAGCTTTAATCAGATCGAGAGCTCCAGGATTGCCTTTCCAATGAACACCATAGGGTGAAAAATCTGTTGGTTCTCCCCCGATGTCCACTAAATCTTGCTGCGTAGAAAAACCAGGCCATGAAACTAAGGTCGGTATGGCAGGCTCATTATTGATCTTCAGCGATGACTCAACTTCTGCCCAATCCTTTAAAAGATCGTAGTAAGCAGAAACAATCCATTCAGGATGTGAGTACGCAATTGCAAGACGTTCAACAGGATCTGAAATCTCAGTAAGAGGCATGAACCAGTCCTCTATCGAAGTACGCGTAACACTTCTTAAAAGTGCGTTCACAAAACTAGCCTTTGATTCTCCGATTCGCTTTCGCGCAACTTCTACTGTCGCAGCCACAGCGGCATGGTCCGGTATGCGCATTTCATGAATTTGATGAACGCCTAAACGGCAAATATCAACTATCCCGGGATCAACTTCAGACCAAGGTCGATCACTGATTTGAGCCAAAACCCAATCATGTTTTCCCTGCATACGTAGTGTGCCGTACAGCAACTCAGTGACAAGTGAACGATCACGATCATCAAGTTTGCTGGCGTTTAACGCTTGCGGCAAAAGCAAATTTGAATATCCTTCATTGCGATTGACCTCGGTCAGCAAATCAAATGCAAGTAACCGTGCCGCATCTGGTTTAGGCGATTTGAAGGTATTACGACGAGCTTCAACCAAAGATCTCGCCACCCGTCAATTGTGCTCCTCGTGCCCAATCAATCGCATCCATTTCCCTTTTTCCCGAAGGTATGACACGGAGAAGTTCCAATGATCCCGAACCGGTTGCAACACATACCGACTTTTCAGAAACAAAGATTTCACCTGGCTTACCTACATGCGTATCAGTTATTGATGTTGCACAGATCTTGAAGGGTTCACCCTTCCATACAGTCCATGCTCCAGGCTCGTAAGTAAAAGCACGTATGGAGTTTAAAATGACAGGTGCTTCTTCGGAGAAATCAATTTTTGCCTCGCCTTTACTGATCTTTGGTGCCATGGATGGTTCACCTACTTGATCACTAGGGGCAACTCCATTCTCAACCATCGTGAAGGTGCGATTAACTACATCAGGACCAAGATTGGCTAGATGTTGTAGTAATTCATAACTTCTCCATAAAGAATCGATAATTAATGACTGTTGGGCGAAAACAGGACCGGTGTCCATGCCTTTATCTAATTGGAACACAGAAACGCCAGTAACCGTTTCTCCATTCTCTAGCGCTCTCTGCGCAGGTGCAGCTCCTCTATATGCAGGAAGCAAAGAGAAATGAAGATTCAGGAAACCCTTCTTCGGTAAATCCAGAATATTTTGTGGAAGCAATACTCCATAACCGATTGTTAACACTAAATCCAACTCTTCAATTTTTCCGATCAAATCCTTTGGATTTTCTGGCTTAACAACTGGTATCTGATGATCATTCGCCCAATCGGCAACGACAGATTGCTTAAGAATGCGACCACGCCCAGCCGGGCGGTCAGGTTGCGTGATAATTAATCCAATTTCATGTTCGGACTGTAGTAACCAATTCAGGGTTGGTATTGCTACATCCGGAGTAGCAGCTACTCCGATACGCATTAAGAATTCCGTCCGAAAATTGTATGTGGAGAATCTTTCACCNGGATGGCTCGACCTTGTTCAGTGGCGAGATTAAACCACTCTGATTCGCGAATTTCCTTCATCGCAAGTTTACGATCTTCTGGCAATAGTTTGTCAATGAACAAGATTCCATCCAGATGATCTGTCTCGTGTTGCAAAGCACGTGCCAAAAACTCAGAACCTTCGACGGTGATGGGCTCCCCGTACATGTTGAAACCTCTTGCAACGGCTCTCATGGCTCGAGGCGTTTCATATCTAATCTCTGGAAAGGAAAGACAGCCCTCTTCGCCTTCCTGCATCTCTTCACTCAAAGTTAGTACGGGATTAATTAAGTGACCAAGTTCTTCATCTACATCCCAGACAAAAACACGCAACGGGACGCCGATTTGTGGTGCAGCTAACCCGGCACCAGGGGCATCAAGCATCGTGTCTGTTAAATCTTGCACTAGCACTCGCAATTCCTTGTCGAAATCGACTACTAAGGATGCCGGGGTTGTTAACACCGGATCTCCGAAGAATCGTATTTCTTGAATTGACATGGCGTTAGTCTAGCAATCCATTACAGCGAATATGGTTCAACTCTAAGCGTGAATAGTTCTTTCTTTGCAATACTTCTGCGTCGTTGTAGTTCATGAACCACATCTGTCAAAGCTTGCGAGTCCTTCTTGTCGGAATGTATGACAATTTTTACCTGTCCCTTTGATATTTCGGTTGGGCCATAAATATTGGATGAATTAGGTATACGGCCCTCGACGGATGCTTTCTTGAGACCGTTGTAAATCTGCATACCGATAGTTTGGTCCATCACCAGAACGACCGAGAAAACCGACGGTGGCAGATGTAGCTCAGTGCGTTCACCTAATTCTCGCTTGAGCAATGGAGCAACATTCCATCGTGCGATCGCGGATACAACAGGATGGGAATCCTCAATTACTAAAAGCACAACGCCATCATTAGAAATCAATGAGGCAGATTCCAGGAAGAGTTCACGTGCACGCTCCTGGGTACGCAGGTCCGTGTGTGAAAAGAAGCGAACTCCATCCAAAATTACGACCGCTGCGTACCCGCCTTCTACCAGTGGCTGAGCTCCAGCTGTTGCAAGTACTAACGCCGGCTTAGGTTCTATTCGATCTTTAATAACATCACCTGCCGAAACAACAACTGGAAACTTGGGAAAAGCTCGAGATATTTCTTCGGCTGCCCGCTCGATGCCACGACCTGCTAGATACTGTTTATCACGATTACAGAAAGAACATTTCCAGTCTTGGAATGATGTACCGCAATGAACACAGGAAGGTGCTTTATTTTTTGCCAAAACAGATAATCGTCCGCCACAATCACAAGAAGCCACATTACGACAATGAGCGCACAGCAAAGCGTTCCCATAGCCTTTTCGTGGAGCGATGAACAAGACAGGACCGACATTTAGCGCTTTTTTGATCTCAGAATATATTCTTCCTGGTAGCAAAGCACCCTCATTAGGTGTGAAGGCTTTAACGTTTACTGTTTGCTTCGAATTAAGATACTTCACTTCCCTTTCCTCGATGAGTTGAGATATTTCTACCGAAGGAGAGAAACCTGTAAATATCAACTTGACAGGTTCGGCGTGAGCGCGAAGAAGAGCTATGGCTCTCGAATTCCAACCGGGTGATCGAATTTCAAAATGATCATACGATGACTCTTTATGAATGATGATGGTCGCCAAATTCCTGATTGGCGCGAGAATCGCACTTCGGGTACCAACTACGATGCAGTTTGAGCCATGAATTGCTTGCAGATAGTTTCGATATCGCTGCTCACGAGGCATGGCGGCTGTAAGTTTTAGAACCCCTACTGACACTGTTTGTAATGCAGCGATGATTAGATCCACATCTTTTTCATCAGGAGCAATGATCAAGACAGAACCTGCCTGGTGATTCTCCTTGACCAACGGGATTAGCTGCTCATGTGCCTGGATAAAAGGTGCGAGAGTTTGGAATGTTATTGATCCCTTGACGCTCTTGTGGGGATCTGGCACGCCAAAGGAAATACTCTTGTCAACGGATGCAATACGAGGAGGGATAGCTGAACGAATGAGATCCCACGGATTACATGCAAAATGCTGCGAAATCGAATCTATCAGCTGCAAACTTTGAGTTGTGGCTACGGGATGCCCAGACAAAACCTTAGTAATGCTCTTTAACTCACCCGCTCTTTCGGGTTCGGCCACACGCTCTACAACTATCCCTTCAGTTTCGCGGTTTCCAAAAGGTAATTGCACACGAACACCTACGCTGATCGAGCCAGTTATTTTTTCGGGAATCAANTAGTCATACAACTGATCTAAATGGAAAACACCCGTATCGACTCGAACACGTGCATACGGCAAAACCAAAGCTCGAGGCCCAGAAGATGCAGGTGCAACTTCAGCCTTTAATCGAAAGAGCCTCGGCGTTGCCACCGACTACTTGATTGCGTTTTGAAGCGCTGACACGCGATCGGTTCGTTCCCATGCAAACTCAGGAAGTTCACGACCGAAGTGACCATATGCGCTAGTGAGTGAATAAATAGGACGAAGTAAATCAAGATCGCGAATGATCGCCGCTGGACGTAGATCAAAGACTGACAAAACAGCATCTTGGATTTTTGAAACCGGAACAGTTTCAGTTCCAAAGGTTTCGACAAAGACTCCAACCGGCTGAGCCTTACCAATTGCATAGGCAACTTGAACTTCGCAACGACGGGCAAGACCAGCAGCAACAACATTCTTTGCTACCCATCGCATTGCATACGCCGCTGAACGGTCAACCTTAGATGGATCTTTACCGCTAAATGCGCCTCCACCGTGTCGTGCCATTCCGCCATAGGTATCTACAATAATTTTACGGCCTGTTAATCCTGCATCTCCCATTGGGCCACCAATTACAAAACGACCTGTTGGGTTGATCAGAGTTCGTAGATCCGATTTTGGTAGATCAATGCTTGCTAGAATTGGGTCGATAACATATTCAATAACTTCTGGTGTTAACTTCTTAACAACATCTACCTCTTCGGCATGCTGACTTGAAATTACAACGGTATTTAATGCGATGGCGCGATCGCCCTCATACTCAATGGTTACCTGAGTTTTTCCATCAGGTCGCAGGTAAGGTAAAGCTCCTGATTTACGTACCTTTGTTAGTTGCTGTGCGAGAGCATGTGCTAGCCAGATTGGTAATGGCATTAACTCTTTAGTGTCATCACATGCATAACCAAACATTAAGCCCTGATCTCCGGCGCCTTGCAGATCCAATGGATCAACCGCCGAAGCAACTCGATGCTCGTAGGCATCATTGACACCTTGTGCAATATCTTGTGATTGCTGACCTATAGAGATTGACACTCCACAGCTATTTCCGTCAAAGCCTTTGTCTGACGAGTTGTACCCGATATTTAAAACAGTATCGCGAACAATTCCCATCACATCGGCATATCCATCAGTTGTTACTTCACCGGCCACATGCACCTGACCGGTAGTGATAAGAGTTTCAACCGCAACGCGGCTCTTTTTATCCTGTGATAATAATGAATCCAGAACAGCATCTGAGATCGCATCTGCAATCTTGTCTGGGTGACCTTCGGTAACTGATTCTGAAGTGAAAAGACGCTTTGACATATTTTTAACCTAACTGCCGGATGGCTTGATCAAGAAGTAAATTTCCGAGAGCGTCTTTGGAGACTTCCTTGACCGCTATATCCGCATCATTGCGTAAGAGAATGGTACCCATAGTCTGGTCTTGGCCAAAAATCGCCCCGCCAGAAACATCATTTACATAAATCAGATCTAACCCTTTTGCCTCTAGCTTCCTGCGAGCCTCTTGCAGATGATCCTTGGTTTCTGCAGCAAAGCCAATGATCAGTTGCCCATTCTTGGATGCGGCCAATGAGGCCAACAGATCGGGATTCTCTTCCAATTCAATGCTACCTAACAGCGCTTTTTTGATCTTCTCCAAGGACATTTTTTTTGGTCGTGCATCGGCGACGGCTGCACTCATGATTAGTACATCGCATAGTGGAAACTGTTGAGACAGTACCTGCTGCATATCTGCAGCGCTCTCTACTTTTGAAATCTCAATGCCGTCAAGAGCTGAAGTATCAAAATTTGCCGCAACTAAATGCACTATCGCTCCACGATCACGCGCTGCAAGAGCGATCGCTACCCCTTGTTTTCCCGATGATTTATTTCCAATAAACCGCACCGGATCAATTGCTTCACGTGTTCCACCTGCTGTTACAAGAACACGCTTACCTTTGAAATCCTGAATGTTTCCCGTCAATGCATCAAACTTTTCAAGAATTGATGGCGTTTCAGGAAAGCGGCCTGGTCCAATGTCATTACCGGTCAAGCGACCAACCTCTGGATCCATCACGATAAATCCGCGAGACCGCAATGTCTGCACATTGGCAACCGTTGCAGGATCTAGCCACATGGAAGGATGCATAGCTGGGACTAACATCTTCGGAACATCTGATGCGAGAACTAAATTTGTAAGAAGGTCATCAGCTCGACCTGCTGCTAGACGTGCGATCAAATCAGCTGTGGCAGGGGCAATCAAAAAGAAGTTCGCAGATTCTGCTAAAGCAATGTGTGGAACTGTGTGAACGTTCTCCCATACCTGCGTATTAACAGGTCGCCCAGAGAGCGCTTCCCATGTAGCTGAGCCTACAAAATTTAATGAGGAAGGAGTGGGCACGACTGTGACCGCGTACCCACGATCTTGAAGGCGCCGTAACAGTTCGCAGGATTTATATGCTGCTATTCCCCCACCAACGCCGAGTACAACTTCACGGCCCTTTAGTGACATAGAGAAGTTTTAAGCTGTTGGCTCGAGGTTTTCGATTGTAAGAAGACCTTCATTGATTTCACGAAGGGCTATTGAGAGAGGCTTTTCATGGACATGGGTTTCAACCAATGGCCCCACGTACTCAAGAAGACCTTCTCCGAGCTGTGAGTAATACGCATTGATCTGACGAGCTCGCTTTGCAGCATACAAAACTAAGCTGTACTTGGAACCGCTCTTGTCTAGAAGTTCGTCGATCGGTGGATTAGTGATTCCATCCATGGTGTACCCCGCTTCATTGATCAATACTGAATTAATAGCACCTACTAATTATGGGTTAACTCTACCAGTTTCCCGACCACGCTCTCGACCTGGTCGTTTATCAGAACAACATCAAAAAATGCCGCTGCAGCGAGCTCTTCTTGAGCCAATTCCAAGCGCTCAGCCCGTCGTTCTGGGCTATCCGTCCCTCGTCCTTCCAGCCGTGCAACTAACTCTTCCCATGTAGGAGGCTCAAGAAATACCAGAATGGATTGAGGTAGGTGCGCCTTAACTTGCTTAGCACCTGCAATCTCTATCTCCAACAGAACATTCTTGCCTAGCAATAGTGCATGTTCTACCTGTTCTAGCGGAGTTCCGTAGCGATTACCTGCAAACTCTGCCCATTCTAAGAACTCATTACTTTTAATCCTGCGACTAAACTCTTCGTCACTAACAAAAAAGTAATCATGGCCTTCAACTTCATTGCTTCGAGGCTTTCTGGTTGTTGCACTTACGCTGACCCAAAAATCACTAGCCTCACGTACCTTCTTAGCAACCGTACTTTTGCCGACTCCACCTGGACCAGAAAGAACAATTAGTTTGCCTGGCTTAACTGCATGTTCCGACTTCATGAACTCCTCGCGCAACTGCTTTATTTGATGACGACCTAAGCCTTGAATTCTACGTGAAGAGGAGATGTTTAGTCGTTCCATTAGTGACTGTGCGCGCACTTTTCCGACGCCAGACATTGACTCCAACAATTCTTTAACCCGCATCTTTGCCACAGCCTCGTCATCTTTAGCAATGTCAAGAATTGTTTCAATAGAAATTTCACCATTTTTCATCTGTGCCTTCACTTCGGCACGACGTTTGCGAGAGGCCGCAGCTTTTAGCAACGCTTGACGGCGCTGCTCGGGTGTCAGCTGCGGAGGTAATCCCATATGAGAAATCTAGCCTTTAATCTAGATAAGTTCGCTAGCTATTTCAGCAGCACGCTCACGCATAGCTTTCGCACCGAGGCTCCAACTGTGAGTGATGGGACGTCCGATAACAACGAGGTTTGCACCGATTCCTATCGCNGCTTTCGGTGTCATCGTGCGTACTTGATCATCGGTCNCNGACGAATCTGCGGGACGAACACCTGGAGTAATAATGATTGGAGAACTACCTACCGCACTACGAATGGCTGCGATTTCTAATGGAGAGCAGACAATTGCGCCTGCTCCTGAAGCAACGGCCAATTTGGCCAAACCGACAGCTGAATTGAGCGCATTATTGGAAAATCCAATCGTACTGACATCAGCATCTGATAACGAGGTCAAGATCGTTACCCCAGTGACATGTGTTTTTGGTGCTGCATCAACCGCCGCTTTAATCATGGCAGATCCACCAGATGCGTGCACTGTTAAATACTTTGGCGACAAATGTGACACCGCTCTTGCTGCACCACTAACTGTATGTGGAATGTCGTGAAGTTTCAGGTCCAGAAAAATATCTGCATCGGTTACATCTTTAATGGCTTTCACGCCATCGCTTCCAAAAGATAAATAGAATTCCAAGCCAAGCTTAAATACTGAAATATANTCGTGAGTCGCTTTCACCCATTCTATGGCTGTCNCCAATTCTGGAGTATCAACCGCTAAAACTATCGGTGCTTTACTCATCAGGATTCTCAATCTCTGGTCGATGCGCATACCCGATGGCTTGCTTTAACGATGTGAAACCTCGATCAACAAGCAATTGCTTGAGTTCGTTCTGAATCTTCATTATTGCTGTTGGATTCCCAAAGCTTGCGGTTCCAATAGAGACTCCGCTTGCTCCAGCCAAAATCATTTCCAATGCATCCTTGCCAGTTGTAACTCCACCCATGCCTAGAATTGGAACATTAGGTAGCGCCGCATGGACTTGATAGACCGCGCGTACAGCTATAGGTCTGATAGCTGGACCAGATAAACCTCCGGTTTTTCCACCGAGATGAGGACGCATGGTGTCGACGTTAATAACCATTCCAAGAACAGTATTAATGAGCGCTAATCCATCTGCGCCCGCATCTACTACACCACGAGCAATCGATACTAGATCAGTCACATCTGGAGATAACTTCGCAATAATTGGTAGTTCTCCCCCTATGGTGCGGCGAACTCCGTCAATCACTCGACGAGATGCCTCTGGATCACATGCGAAAACTAAACCCCGATTTTCCACATTGGGACATGAAATGTTTACCTCGATTGCGCTAATGCCTGAAACAGAACGTAACTTGCGAGCTAAAGTTGAATACTCTTCTACAGTTTCTCCTGCAATTGAAACAATTATGCGAGCCTTTTGTTCAACTAAGTAAGGAATGTCTTTAGCTATGAAGGCATCAATTCCAGGGCCTTGCAGACCGATAGAATTTAACATTCCACTTGGTGTTTCGGCCATACGTGGAGTCGGCCGACCATTTCTAACCTTTGACATTACTGACTTGGTCACTACTCCACCCATTTCACGCAATGGAAAAAATTGCGCTAGCTCACGGCCAGAACTTGCACAGCCACTGGCCGTAAAGGTTGGGGCAGGAAACCAGGTATTACCAATTGTTGTGGAAAAATCTAATGTACTCATAGTTGCTGTCCAACCTGATTCCATTGCACTTTTGAGCCATCCATCACGGGACCATCAATACAAGAACGTAGCATTGACACAGAACCATCATCATTTGATACAGGTAAAACGCAGGTCATGCAGACACCAATGCCACATGCCATCGCTTCTTCTACTGCGCATTGATGCACGACTGCCAAGGGTTCCGTTATCTTTGTAATGGCTGACAACATAGCCATCGGTCCACACGAGTAGACAACAGCTACATCTAAATCCTTAATAATGTCGTGAATGGGATCGGTGACTCGTCCCGCCTGNCCCATGGTTCCATCCTCTGTATAAATACGAATTGAATTTACAGCGCGCTTGCCTTCCATTGGTGCATAGATCTTTGAGGCAGTACTGGCGCCTAACAACATGTCGACTCTGCAGCCACGAGCATTGAGTACTTCTGCTAATCCAAACAATGGGGCTGATCCATATCCGCCTCCAACTAACAAGACTGATACAGGTTCAGTTGGAATTCCAAAAGCAGTTCCAAGTGGGGCGACAATATCTAGGACAACACCTTCACCTTGAGCACATAACCACTTACTGCCTTGACCATGTGGTGCAACGATGAGTTCCATCGTGCCACCAAAAGTCGCACTTACCGATACCCGTGAAATTGCAAAGGCGCGACGTAGAATCATGCTGGAAGAATCTCCACCGACATTGATCGCTACAAAATTTCCTGGCTTGCAGGTTGCTGCCAAATCGCCCACATTGACAATAATCTGGTGATACTGCCCCACTCTTTTATTACTTACAATCGGTGCCAGCAGTTGCTGTGCATTTTTATTGATCTGTGACATTTAGGCCAACCATTCTTGCAATGACTTGATACTTAACGGGCTGCTTTGTAAGAAACTGATTGCGTCCACAGCGGCGCTAAATCCAGCGGTTGTTGTTATGCACGGAATAGAGCGCTGCACTGCAGCGGTACGAATCGCCCATCCATCTGCACGTGTTCCACGACCAACTGGTGTATTAATCACTAAATCAATTTCTCCCGCATTTATGATATCTACGATCGTCTTCTCGCCCATAGCTCCAGTGCCTTCAGAGTTCTTACGGACTGTTGTGCACTCTATACCGTGCTTTCGAAGATATGTGGCTGTTCCCTCTGTCGCAAGAATATGGAAACCAAGATCAGAAAATCCCATGGCTGGTTCTATACCAGTTTCCTTATCTTTATCTGCCAAGGAAATAAATACAGTTCCAGCCTTTGGTAATGGACCAAACGCAGCGATTTGGCTCTTTGCGTAGCTTTCACCAAATGTTGGAGATATGCCCATAACCTCACCTGTTGAACGCATTTCAGGTCCCAACACAGCGTCAACTCCTCTGCCATCGGTTCGTCGGAAACGGTTCCATGGCAATACTGCTTCCTT
>B570J29589_1000074_pt1 | contig 12125 bp, 13 predicted proteins | sample LakMenE29Apr09ns_FD_29589 | JGI IMG/M metagenome (IMG submission 29589) | reverse complement strand
ATTGGGATCAGATTTGATTGCTCTGATCTGAATTGATGCGGTGCCGATTTGATCACCTGTTGCTACTGCAGATGAACCGATGGTGCAGATTGCGCCAACACGCTCTGGCAACTGCACCGCCCATTCCAATGCGCGCATTCCACCTAAAGATGGACCGACAGCTAGTAAATACTTTTTGATACCAATGGCATCTGTAAATGCAATGCAACCTCTGCTGCAACCATGTCTCTGATTGTGACTGCAGGAAAACGTGAACCCCAACGTTTACCATCGGGTGCAATCGATGATGGGCCGGTCGAGCCTTGGCATCCGCCAATGACATTGGGACAGACCACAAAATACTTATCTGTATCAAAAGGTAAACCAGGGCCAACCATTGATGGCCACCAACCAGGAACATCAGACCATCCGGTCATCGCATGGTTAACTAAAATCGCATTATCTTTCGCAGCGTTTAATGTGCCCCATGTTTGATAAGCAATAGTTACATTGGGAAGTGTCTCGCCATTTTCAAGAAGCAAAAATCCAATGGAAAGAAATTGCCGTTCACCAGGGTCATGCGTTTCAAGCCACGCACCCGTAACCACTTGCTTGTTATCCATGACAAAGAGTCCTTCACCTGCGCTTGTCGCACTAGCGACCTGTTCGTCACCCGGAGCACCCCGCCGCGGTGGAGGGTTGCCGCCTACTAAGCCGGGGCTANTACGTAGGACTCGTGAACGGTGTAATTCTAGCGACTACCCTTCAAAAATCCCAGCCGTCACCTTTGGGTGCAGTTCTACTCGCATTGCTGCAAAAGCGGCAGCGGGCCAGCCTGAACCAAAGACGCGACGCAACAAAATGGTCAAGGCGTACTTGGGGTCATCAACAGTTGCGCGATCTAATGCGCGATAAGCAAGTTCGCTTTCCCCACGTTCATAGGCCAAAGTCGCAAATAAACAAGCAACCGGTGCAACAAATTCATTAGGCGCAATGCGCAACAAATAAAGCCACATGTTCCAATAGATATCAAATGTTTCTGCGTTGTGGGTGCCCATTGCAAAATCTCGAACTTGAATATCTGAGAGACGACCAATCACCTGTGACATTAATTCCACATCACAGTTGTATCCACGATCAGCAAATTGCATTGATAGATCTATAACTGCTGTTGCTCCATCGCGCTGCAGAAGATTTAGTTCTGGTGTAATTGGCGAGACCGCAAAAGTGTTAACGCTTTCAATGAATTCGATATCGGTGGCAAGTGGAAGCGCGGTGATACTTACATATGTATTTTCAGTTGTCATTGATTCTCATCCTTTGAAGGTGGTTGGGGCATTTACAATGGTGATTAAGGCGATGGAAACTTTCTTTACAGTGCCCGTAACTGCTCGTGTGACGGCGTTGTGCGTGTATGTGCCGTTCCAGGTTGTCAGTAAGGAAACTTGATAGGTACCTGGCTGCTTATAGATGTGATGAATGGGGCCGGATGGATATGGCCCACCGCTTTCTGTAGTGGCATACACGCTGCCATCACCAAAGCTCCAGACAAATGATGGTCGCAATGCAACATCTACAACTTCACCGATGATGTCGACTCGACTGTTGAAAAGTTTTGGCAAATCACACCAGAAATACACCGGCACATGCACCAATGGTTCAAATTCGGGTTGATATGCAACACCAGCTGTCGGAACCATTTTTGTTAAGCGATCACTCAAATTAACCTTTGTAACAGCCTTCTTAACCCGAGGCTTGTAAGTGCGTTTTACAACTGGCTTTTTTATGACTGGTTTTTTTATAACCGGCTTTGCTGATGCTGTAGGTGGAAAAAACAAAGGTACAACTGTGGGTTTAGGAGTCGGCTTGGGCTTAGGGGTTGCCTTAACCATAACTTTCTTAGGAAGCTGTGTAATTGTTTTTTTAGCAGTCGAACTGCCCTTATGGGCTTCGATAATGATTTCATTGTTGCTGGTGTAAACATTGACGCAAGCTGTTTCCTGACATTGATCAGCAGCGCCCGCTTCCTGCATACCAGCACACATAAGTGCCAGGCATAAAATTATTTTCATCATGTGCGGCACCATAAATTGCCCCGATGACTGCACTAAAAGTAACTGNGCAATCTGTGGATAGATGTGACAGGCTAAGACCATGGCAGCGCGCGATGGTGATGGTTGGGTGGAATGCGCCTGCGGAAATAAGCATTGGGGCCTAAATGGCGCGGCCGGAATTCTGATCCTTCGTGGGGCAGAAATTTTGTTACAGCACCGCGCCCCTTGGGTGCACAACGGTGACACGTGGGGAATTCCAGGTGGTGCCCGTGATTCTCATGAAAGCACTATTGAAGGTGCGTTTCGTGAAGCGATAGAAGAAACCGGAATCGATACCGAACTATTGACTCCGCTGCACACCTTTACCGATGATCATGGCAGTTGGAAATACGACACCGTTATCGCGCATGCTGCAGATGGATTAGTTGCCCACGAAGTAAATGATGAATCCCATGAAGTTCGATGGGTTCATGTTGATCACGTAAGTCAGATGGCCTTGCACCCTAGCTTTGCTAAATCCTGGCCAGAGTTACAGGAAATCCTTAATAACTTTATCGGCCCACGCTAGCTCTGATTCATTGCTGTGGGCGACTACAACAACTGTTACTCCACTTTCTGCTAACACCTTCAATAATTCAATAATTCTTTTTCTGCTGCCTCCATCTTGTGCTGCAAGTGGTTCATCTAAAAGCAACACCGGAGTCTTTTGTGCAATCGCCGTAGCAATTGATACTCGTTGGGCTTCTCCCCCAGACAAAGTTGTCACCTGTCGTTCTGCCAATGATGTTAATTCCAAGGCTCGCATTACCTCTTCTGAAGGTCCAGCCATTTCGATAATCTGCTTGACTGTAAAACCCAATGAATAGCTCTGATTTTGAATTGCTACGGCGCGAATTTCTGCCAACTGTGATGGTGGCGTCAGTATCGGATGTAAGTCATCAATTGTGATTGTGCCTTTAGTTGGGGCTATGTCTCCGGCAATTGCCGCTAACAATGTGGATTTACCGCAACCATTGGGACCGACAATTGCAGTGATTGATCCAGCCGGAATTTGTTCGCTGTAATCATAAATAATCTCTCGCCCGTCACGGACAATCGTGATCTCGTTGATAGTAATCATTGAGTTTTCCAAACATTATTCTTAATCGTCACAAGAGCAATTAAAACAGGGGCCCCTAGTAGTGATGTGACAAGCCCAATTGGTAATTCGTTGGGCTGGGCGATGCTTCTGGCAACAGTGTCTGCAACTACAACTAATAGTGCGCCAATGATCGCCGTATGGGCAATTAAATTGCGATGTATCGGACCGTAAATAAATCTAGCGATATGGGGTGCTGCAAGGCCTATAAATGCAATAGAACCAACGGTGCTGACCGCGCCACCGGCAAGTATTGATAATGCAACTAAGGCAATAAATCGAACTCGTGCAACATCGATACCCAGGTGAAAAGCGGTCGCATCGCCCAAGGAAAGTCGGTCAAGTGCTGGTGAGATCTTCCAAGCGATGATTGCACCAATAACCGCGGTGATACTTATGCCAACCAAATTGTCTCGTGTGATCAAAGCAAGGGACCCAAAATTCCAAAATGATATTGAACGAGCATCAGCCCTAGTCACCATTGCCGATACAAGACCAACTACAGCGGTAAAGATGGCAGAGACCGCTATTCCAACAATGATTAATGCAAATGATGAAAGTTGTGATCGCAGGTTCGCTAACTTAAATGTAAGTGAGGTTGCTGCCAATGCGCCTAATGCGCCACATGCAATTGCNCCAATNGATCCCACTTGCACCACACCGGTTAGGACCGCCAACACCGTGCCCAGTGATGCACCTGCTGTGGTTCCTAATATCGAAGGTTCTGCCAATGCGTTATTGCAGGCACCTTGTGCCATTAATCCAGCAAGGGCCAAGGATGCGCCAACAATCAACGCTGCTGTTACCCGCGGAATACGAATTTGCCACAAAATTTCATTACTGCCGGGTGAGAAAAGCGCTGACCAAAAGCTATCTATTTGCGCTGTACCAACATAAATGGCTACAAAAGTTGCGACAACTAGTGCAATGACTGGGGCTAGCTTCTTCACTTAAGTGCCGCACTTACTGCTGAAGCTAAAGCAACGACTAGGGATGGTGTGCGAGGACCAAAAGATAAAAGCAGTGAATCATCAACATCGATAATCGCCTGATTCTTGCCTGCCTTTGTTTGTGCCACGCCAGGTAGCTTTAGCAACCCTGAAATCCCACCAACAGATTGCAAACCCTTTGTCATCACGATAATCACATCGGGATTTAGTGTTGCCAAGCTTTCGGCGGTCATCGTATTAAAAGGTCGTGGTAGTGATGCTGCTCCAACATCTACTGCGCCAATGGCAGAAATTAATGAGTCCGCCCCCGAACCTGCTCCCCCCACCAAATAAATAGATGAAGTTCCACGAAGATACAAGAATGCAACCCTAGGTTTATCTGACAGTGTCTTTGCTTTAACCGCATTGTTCATCGCAGTATTAAGCAAGGCTCCTTGCTGCGGTGCACCAATTGCAGCTGCAACCGCTGAAACCTTTACGGAAATATCTGCAAGGGTCCAACTTTCAGGTGTCTCAACAACTTTTATGCCTGCATTTTTTATCTGATCAAGTGCGGCCTTAGGGCCAGTTGATGCATCAATAATGACTAGATCTGGATTAAGGGCAATGACCTCTTCTGGTAAAACTTGATGACCAGAAGTTGCAAGTGGAACATTCTCAAGTGCTTTTTCGGTACTTGAGATATCACGCCCAACAATAATTGATGTGGCATTAAGAGATTTCATAATCTCTGCCACACCATTTGCCAGAACTACAACACGGGACACTGAAAATGGACTGGTTGCATCAATTGAAACTGCCGACACATCATCTTGTGAGATTGTGTTGGTGTCAGAAATCTGTGAAGTAGCGCACCCTGTTAGCAGAATTGCCAGTGCAAAAACACCTATTTTCTTCACGGCCATAGTGTGCCAAAGCTTTGAGCGACATGTAGTCGAGTCCTGTCGGATAAGCATCTGTAGCAAGAGATTTAGAGTGTGCTTCATGAAGAAGCTTCTTTTCGTCTTGATTGCAACGCTTCTTTTTGCAAACAGCCCTGGAGTCCAAGCTGTAGTAGCCCAGTCTGCAACGGTAAAAGGTGCACAAGGACAACTTCTCAAGGTTTCTGCAACTACCGCCAAAAGCGGTTCGATGATCACAGTTAGTGGAAATCGTTTTGATGAAACAGTTGGAATTTATCTGGCTTTTTGTGTTGTCCCGAAAAAGGGCGAGCTGCCAACACCGTGTGGTGGCGGTGTTAACAAAGCGGGAACCGGTGAATCATCATTCTGGATTTCATCAAATCCTCCACCGTATGCAATTGGCTTAACTGATGAGTTTCTACCCGCAGGCAGATTCACCCACACAGTGAAGGTATCGAAGAAAATCGGAAAGTTTGATTGCACAAAAGTGAAGTGCGCGATCACAGTTAGAGCAGATCATCTTCGCGGCAATGACAGAAGTTACGACATGTTTATTCCAGTAAAAATCAAATGAGGAGAACAATGAAGAAGTTCGTTTTTGTAATAGGACTAGTAGCTTCCCTGTTGGTACCCGTGCAAGCACAGGCGGCCGAAACCAAGTTCACGGGTGCTCCCCTGACTAATGTGGAATCTCAAGGCGCAACAATCAACATCATGTTGCTAGGAGTTCCTGCAAAGGGTGGCTTATACATACAACAGTGCGTAGAAGCACCCGCTGGTACTCGTCCGACCATCTGCAATGAACCAGCGCAGTTATGGATTTCAACATTGCGTGGTGCCTCCTTTGCACCAACTGATGTTATTAAATTGAAGCCAGCAGGAACATTTACGACAAAGACAACCGCAGTTGATTGCACCGTTTCCAAGTGCGGAATCTTCATGAGATTCGACCACACGGTCCCAGCAGATTTTTCCGAAGATCAGTTCATTCCTTTAACATTCAAGGCACCCACTGCTACAACAGTGGTGCTACCTGCTGATGAGATCACAGCGACGGTTAATGGCGTTGTTGTCAGCACTAAGGCACCAATCACACTTGGATACCGCCAGGTATCAACTGTTTCAGCCACATCTAAAGCTGGCGCAGCCCTTACATTTGCCTCGATAGATTCAAACTGTGCGCTAAAGGGCACGGAAATTACACCTCTAAAGGGTGCCGGTAAATGTGCAATCTCGGTTACCTCTGCAGGCAATGCAACCGCCACTGGTGTGATGGCAATCGTGCCAATTGAGTTAACTTTTGGGGTGCAAACTGTCCCAGCAATTGCGGCTAAGAAATCTGTAAAACTGGCATCGACAACTAACTTCGGTCAAAAGATTACCTACAAGGCATCTGGCAATTGTTCGATTATGAAAAACACTTTGAGTGCAAAAAAGGGAACGTGCACAGTTACTGCAACTGCAGCAGGTCAAGCCGGATTGTTTGCGGGGTTAAGCACCAAAGTTGTTCTAAATATTAAATAGAGGTTAAGCCAGCGATGCAGAACGCGGTTGCAGATTTGATTTCTGCTTCTGCATCATGGCCGCCTTCAATACGCTTAGTTGAAGCATCGGTAATTGCTTGGATAAACAACAAAGCTCGCTGAGTATCTTTGACACCCATCGCAGTTAAGCCCGTAACAAGTGGTGCAAGTAATGCACGGTGTGCAGCGCCGATAGCAGCGGTGCGCTCTTGTGGCAGTGATGTTGCATTCAACGCTTTTGCTAACAAATGACGACCATCTGCAATATATGTAAGTGCGCTTTGGATCCAAGCGGCAATACTTTCAATAGGCTGTTCAGTATCAGACACCGCATCGCGCAGATAGTGTGCAAAGTTATTGAGCTCTTCTAATACTAAATCTGCAATTAAATCTGCGCTGCTTCCAAAGTACTCATAGACAGAAGTTCTAGACAATCCTGCTCGTTGTGCAACCGCTGCAACTGTTACTGCAGACCCGCCAGATTCCAAGGCGATGCCTGCAGCAGCTTCGATTAATTGGTTGCGACGCCAATCACGGTGCTGTGCAAGTGTTTCGGTTTCAATGCGAGGCATAGAATTATTCTTTCACGCTTTCCGCAAGTCGTCTCAGTGAGTCAATGACTACACCCTTTTCTGAGGTTCGCCAGAGCGGAGGCATCGAGTTAAGTAGGACACTTCCGTACCGCTTCGTCACGATGCGCGAATCCAAAATAGCTACTACTCCCCGGTCATCAACGGAACGAATCAAACGCCCCGTGCCCTGTGCCAACAAAAGCGCTGCTCTAGGCAATGAAACCTGCATAAATCCACTGCCACCCTTTGCATCCGCTTGGGCCGCGCGCGCACTCATAACTGGTTCATCGGGGCGTGGAAAAGGTATGCGATCGATTGCAACCAAAATGCAACTGTTACCAGGCACATCAACGCCTTGCCACAAGGACATGGTGCCGATCAATATCGATGTTTCATCCTTTGCAAACCTAGAAACAAGCGGTCCAACAGCATCCCCACGCTTTTGTGTGATGATTTTTATTGGTAGCTCTGCCAATACTTTACGTAAATGTAAATCTGCTGCCTCTACCCCACGCCATGATGAAAACAAGGCCAAGGTGCGACCACCTGCAGCATCAATTAACTCTCCGAGTTCAGTTAAAACTTCGATGCTTGGACCGTCACGTCCTGGCTCAGGCAAATGCTTTGGCATATACAAAACACCTTGATTAGCAAAATCAAAAGGGCTTCCAACATCTAGCATCTGAATATTCGCCGGATCTACTTCGCCTTCTTTGATTTCAGCGTTCATCTCTTCATTAACCAAAAATCCAATGCTCTTTGCCATCGAATCAAAACCATTGCCGACTGTAAGGGTGGCAGATGTTGCAATTACAGGTGTCTTGGTTAGTAAGTTTTCACGCAGGACTTCGGAGACAGATAGCGGCGCTAAGTACAAAGTTGAAAATGTTGGTTCATACCACAGCACTAAACCATCACCCATTTTTAGAAGCGTTGTTGCAGTAGTTGCGATCTCGTTGACAGCACCTTTTACTCGCGCGCGCTCTGCCAACCCATCGGTATCGATGATTTCATCATCTGCTGATAAGAATTGGATGATGGCCTTCGACGACTCCATGACTTTTCGAATGGAGAATTCAAGTGATTGTGGAATTTCTTCCAAGCGGCCCTGCGTGCCAAATTCTGTTTTGGCTGATTCTCCATAATCCACCATGGATTCATGAAAATCATTTGCCGCCTTATGAAATGCGTCTGAAAGCTTGCCCGGCATGAACTTGCGAGCCATTGCGGCGGCGCGTAAAACACGGTTGCTAGTTAACTCATCTGTAACCGCTTGGGTTGCACGATCCATAAATTCATGTGCTTCATCCAAAATCACACAATCACGTTCTGGCAAAATTGGATGTGAATCCACGATTTCGATTGCTAATAATGTGTGGTTTGTAATGACGATGTCTGCAGTCTGTGCCTTTGCTTTGGCATTTGCCGCAAAGCATTGTGAACCAAAAGCACACACATCGGCCCCGACGCATTCCCGCCCAGAAACACTATTTGCGGCCCATACTCTGCGATCAACTTCGGGAGCATCATCACGATCACCGGTCACACCCGGAGTCTTTGCCCATGCAATTAGACGCTTGGCATCCTTTTCTAGCGATGAAACCTCCATAACTAACTCGCCGTCAGGGTCCACATCATCACTGTTCATCTTTTGCAAACAGACATAGTTTCCTACGCCCTTGTAAATCGCATATGAAATTTCGCGGCCTAGCTCTTTTTCAAGGGCCGGAACAACTGCCGGTAAATCCCTATCAACTAACTGACGTTGCAATGCAATTGTTGCTGTTGCTACTAATACTTTTCTTCCATGCACGATGCCAGGGATCAAATAGGCCAGTGATTTTCCTGTGCCAGTGCCGGCTTGCACCATTAAGTGATGGCGGTTTGTTAATGCATTTGCAACCGCTTCGGCCATTTCAATCTGACCTTCTCGTGCTGAACCACCAATAGCTTCGACAGCAACATCTAGTGCTCGACGCACCTTTGCTGACATATCGCTCATTAAAGAGCCATCAAATCCATAAACTCATTTACAGGTGTTGAAATTAGTTTGTCGTAATCAAGGCACAGATCGGCAATCTGCTTTTGCTTATCCGCGTCATAAATACGAGCCAAGTTGGTCTTGTACTTTTCGATTAGCAATGGGATTCCCTCGACGCGTCGGCGTGCATGGCCAACTGGGTACTCAACTGCTACTTCGGCAAAGCTGCTGCCATCATTGAATTCAACTGTTACTGCGTTGGCAATAGAACGCTTTTCTGGGTCGTGATAATCAGCTGTATATCCGGTGTCTTCTACGCAGACAATTTTTTCGCGCAATGCATCAATACGCGGATCAGCTGCGATGGTGTCTTCGTAATCACGGGCAGTTAGGCGACCAAAAATAAATGGGACAGCGACCATGTACTGAATGCAGTGGTCGCGATCGGCGAAGTTGTTGAGTGGTCCCTTTTTATCAATAATGCGGATACATGCCTCGTGGGTGCGAATGGTTATCTTTTTGATGTCATCAGAAGTTTTGCCGGCTGCTTGCATCTGCTGATAAATCGTCATTGCAGCTTCGACAGCGGTCTGTGAGTGAAATTCGGCAGGGAAGGAAATCTTAAACAAAACATTTTCCATGACATATGAACCATACGGACGCTGAAAGGTAAATGGCTTGCCCTTAAAGGAAACATCATAAAATCCCCAAGTTTTTGCGGTCAGCGCTGATGGATAACCCATCTCGCCAACTTTCGCCATTAATGCAAGACGAACTGCGCGAGATGTTGCATCTCCTGCTGCCCATGATTTGCGAGATCCCGCATTTGGAAAGTGTCGATAAATGCGCAATGAATGTCCATCAATCCATGCAAGTGAAACAGCTGCCAATGCTTGATCTCTAGTTAGGCCCATCATCTGTGCAACTACGGCCGTTGATGCAACCTTTACTAAAATAACGTGATCTAGCCCAACTTTATTGAATGAGTTTTCAAGTGCGATACACCCTTGAATTTCATGTGCTTTGATCATTGCCGTTAAAACATCTTTGATCGTGAATTTTTTATCAGTTGTACGTGACAACCAATCAGCAGTTGCAAGGATTCCACCTAAGTTATCTGATGGATGTCCCCATTCAGCTGCCAGCCATGTGTCATTAAAATCTAACCAGCGAATCATTGCGCCGATATTGAATGCGCCTTGTACTGGATCCAAAACATGCTTGGTGCCAGGAACCTTAACTCCGTTTGCAACTGTTAATCCTTCAACAACTGGCCCTAAAAGCTTGGTACAGGCTTCATATTCAAGTGATTCAAGGCCACATCCAAGTGTGTCCAAAAAGCTACTCCATGCAGTTTCATAAGCAACCGGGGATTTAATCTCATAGTTAAGGACGTAATCGACGATGTCGACGATTACCTGATCGTATGGCTGGTTGCCCGTACTGACCTGGCTAGACATATTTATCTCTTTTCGATTGGAACAAACGCCAAATCTTCAGGACCAACATAGGTCGCTGTTGGGCGGATGATTTTTCCGTCATTACGCTGCTCGATCACGTGTGCTGTCCAGCCCGAAATACGTGCCATAACAAACAGTGGCGTGAAGTAATTAACTGGAATCTTCATTGAATCGTATGCAACAGCCGAGAACCAGTCCACATTTGGGAACATCTTCTTAACTTCCCACATAACTGATTCGATGCGCTCTGCAACATCATACAAATTCTCTTTTCCAGCCTCGATTGCAAGATCCTTTGTGATTACCTTGACGATCTCATTGCGCGGATCTGAAACTGTGTAGACAGGGTGGCCAAATCCAATTACTACTTCTTTGGCATCCACGCGTGCGCGAATATCTTTCTCTGCTTCATCGGCAGACTTGTATCGAAGCTGAATCTCAAGTGCTACTTCATTAGCGCCACCGTGCTTTGGACCGCTGAGCGCTCCGATTGACCCTGTAACGCATGAGTAAATATCCGCACCAGTTCCGGCAATTACGCGACCGGTAAATGTTGAAGCGTTGAATTCGTGCTCTGCATAGAGAACTAATGATGCGTGCATAGCTTTTTCCCATAGCGCAGATGGCTTTTCGCCATGTAAAAGGTGCAAGAAGTGAGCACCAATAGAATTGTCATCAGTTTCTACTTCGATGCGCTTTCCGCTGTTAGCAAAGTGGTGCCAATAACCAAGTAATGAACCAGTCTTTGCCAGCATTGAATCTGCGATATCACGCGCTTCTGCTTCTGTGTGATGCGTTGATTCTGGATTTATTGCACCGAGTGCTGAAAATCCTGTTCGCAAAACATCCATTGCATGAGCAGTTGCTGGAAGTTGTTCTAGAACAGTCTTTACCTGAGGTGACAAACCACGTAATCCCCTGAGTTTTGCCTTATAGGTATCTAGTTGTGTCTGAGTTGGAAGAGCGCCGTGCACAAGAAGATGTGCAACTTCTTCGAACTGACAATTGGCAGCCAAGTCTTTGATTGAGTACCCACGGTAGTGAAGATCAGCTCCACCTACTGCGCTCAGGGATGTGTTTCCTGCTGGAACACCCGAGAGTGCAACTGACTTCTTTACTTTGATTTCAGTCATTCTTACTTACCCATTTTCTTGTCGTGGCCTAGTGTCTGGTCAAGTGCTTTCTCGTACTCATAGTAATTAATTGCTTGGTATAACTCTTCGCGGGTCTGCATTGTGTCGATCACAGTGGCCTGCGTGCCGTCGCGGCGAATGGCCGTATAGACATTTTCTGCCGCCTTGTTCATCGCTCGAAAGGCTGACAATGGGTACAGGATCATCCCCACACCATTGGCCGCTAATTCTTCACGAGTAAACAGTGGAGTCTTTCCAAATTCAGTGATATTTGCCAGGATCGGTGCGGAAACAGCAGATGAAATCTTTGCGTAATCTGCCAAATTCTCGATTGCTTCAGGGAAAACTAAATCAGCACCTGCTTCGATGTATGCGTGAATACGATCTAGGGCTGAATCAATACCTTCATTTGCGATCGCATCTGTGCGGGCCA
>B570J29589_1000066_pt1 | contig 13363 bp, 13 predicted proteins | sample LakMenE29Apr09ns_FD_29589 | JGI IMG/M metagenome (IMG submission 29589) | reverse complement strand
ATGTGGGCAGCGCAATATTATCCATTTGATAAGCCTAGAAGATGGATTAATTCTGGTGGACTTGGAACCATGGGGGTTGGATTGCCTTATGCGATGGGCGCTCAATTAGCTCATCCTGATGCCCAGGTTGCATGTGTCACCGGTGAAGCTTCNATACAAATGTGTATTCAAGAGCTATCTACATGCAAACAATTTCANTTACCTATCAAGATTATTAATCTTAATAATCGATACATGGGAATGGTAAGGCAGTGGCAAGAATTTTTTTATGGCAATCGCTACGCAGAATCCTATATGGAAGCATTGCCTGATTTTGTAAAATTAGCCGAAGCTTATGGCCATGTTGGAATGAAAATCGAAAAACCAAGTGATGTTGAGCCAGCTCTCAAAGAAGCTTTTAGCAGCAAACTAAAAGAGCGCTTGGTCTTTATGGACTTTATTACAGATCAAAAAGAAAATGTATTTCCAATGATTCCTAATGGAAAAGGCTTGTCAGAAATGATTACAGCTGAGGATCTATAAATGAGACATATTATTTCTCTTTTAATGGAAAATGAATCTGGTGCTTTATCCAGAGTTTCAGGGTTATTCTCTGCGAGGGGTTACAACATTGAATCTTTGACTGTTGCACCTACCGAAGATGCAACGCTCTCAAGAATGACGATTGTGACTTCTGGTTCAGATGAAATTATTGAACAAATCATTAAACAACTTAATAAATTAATTGATGTTGTAAAAGTCCTAGATTTAAATGATGGCAAATTTATTGAGCGGGAACTAATGATAGTTAAAGTTAAAGCAAATGCTCAGTATCGGGATGAGATGCAAAGAATGTGTGATATTTTCCGAGGCCGAATTATCGATGTTTCTGANAGCTCATTTACTATTGAGATAACAGGATCATCTAGCAAATTAGACGCTTATATTGAAAGCATTGATAAAGCTGCTATTTTAGAAACAGTGAGAACTGGTGCGTCAGGAATTGGACGCGGTGATAGAATTTTAAAAGTATAAATTAAAACTGAAAGGTTATTATGAAGGTTTACTACGATAAAGATGCTGATTTAAATTTAATTAAAAAATTGAATGTTGTTATTGTTGGTTACGGCTCACAGGGCCACGCTCACGCAGCCAATCTTAAAGAATCAGGCGTCAACGTCACTGTTGCTCTTAGAAAAGGTGGCGCATCATGGGATAAAGCCAAAAGTGCAGGACATAACGTTTTAGAAATTAATGAGGCTGTCAAAAATGCTGATGTCGTAATGCTTTTAATACCCGATGAAACAATGCCTCAGATTTTCCATCAAGAAGTTGCGCCATTCTTGAAAAAAAATGCTGTATTAGCTTTCGCNCACGGATTTAATATTCACTACAACCAAATTATTCCAAGGGATGATCTGGATGTCATTATGATTGCACCAAAAGGTCCTGGTCANACAGTGCGCTCAGAATATCTTAAAGGTGGTGGCGTGCCTTCATTAATTGCTATNTATCAAAACAAATCTGGCAAAGCAAAAGAAATTGCACTTTCATATGCNGCTGCAAANGGCGGNACTAAAGGGGGCGTCATTGAAACAGATTTCCGTGAGGAAACTGAAACTGATTTATTTGGAGAACAAGCTGTTTTATGTGGTGGCGCAGTTGAGCTTGTCAAAGCAGGTTTTGAAACATTAACTGAAGCAGGCTACGCTCCAGAAATGGCTTATTTTGAATGCTTGCATGAGCTGAAACTTATTGTAGATTTAATGTACGAAGGTGGTATTGCTAATATGAACTACTCTATCTCAAATAACGCTGAATTCGGAGAGTACGTAACTGGCCCTAAAGTTATCGGCAATGAAGCCAAGTTAGCTATGAAAGAAGCTTTAAAAAATATTCAAAATGGAGAATATGCGAAACGTTTTATCCTTGAAGGAAAAACAAACTATCCAGAAATGACCGCAAGACGAAGACTCAACGCTGAACATCCTATCGAAAAAGTTGGCTCGCAACTTAGATCAATGATGCCTTGGATCGCTAAGAATAAGCTCGTTGATCAAAGTAAAAACTAGCTCCATGGCAAAAAAAGCTTACCCAATCATAGCAAAAGAAGGCTGGCCATTTCTAATAGCATCTATTGTCATATCAGCTTTTGTATTTAATCTATGTGCTTTGTGGTCAATTCCTCTTTGGGTAATCTCTTTATTTATTCTGCAATTTTTTAGAGATCCCAAAAGAAGCACGCCCTCTAAAAAAAATATGGTGGTATCAGCAGCTGATGGCAAAGTAATTGTGATTGAAAAATGTAAAGACGATTATCTTAATAGACGCGCAATTAAAGTAAGTGTCTTTATGAATGTCTTTAATGTGCACTCAAATAAAAGCCCGATCAAATCAATTGTTATTAATAAATGGTATTTTCCTGGAAAATTTTTAAATGCAGCTCTATCAAAAGCTTCTTTGGAAAACGAAAGATGCGCGCTTCACTTAAAAACAAAAGAAGGTTTTGATATTACTTGCGTTCAAATTGCAGGGTTAATTGCTAGAAGAATTCTATGCTACGCAAATAAAGGTGATGCATTAGAAGTCGGTGAAAGGTATGGCTTTATAAGATTTGGTTCACGTGTTGACTTGTATTTACCTATCAATTCAAAGATAAAAGTTACTTTGGGCGACAAAGTTTTTAATGGTGAAACAATTATTGCTGAATTAAAAAAATAGACTAATTATCTATAAACAATCGAAGTTCGTTTAAAGCAAGCCTATAAACATCTCTTTTAAATTCAATCACCTCATTAAGAGGCAGCCAGTAATCATGCCAGCGCCATGCATCAAACTCAGGCTTCTTAGTGTTTCTTAAAAAGATATCGGTATCTTGCCCCTTCATTCGTAAGAGATACCATATTTGTTTTTGGCCTTTGTAAACACCTCTAAAATCTCTCCGAAGCCATTGAGAAGGCACTTCATATTTTAACCAGTCCTTTGTACGGCCAAGTATTTCTACATGATGTGGTTTTAACCCAACCTCCTCCATCAGCTCTCTATACATAGCCTCTTCTGGTGCCTCGCCTTTTTGAATGCCGCCTTGAGGGAATTGCCATGCATGCTCTTGTGTCCGTTTAGCCCAAAAAACCTGATTCTCGGCATTGCAAATGACAATACCAACATTTGGCCGATAACCATCTTTATCAATCATAAAGCCACCCTAAGTATTTCTTTAATTTTTTCATAGATTTAGTTTAAATAAAAGCAAGAATTAAAGCTAGAATCTATTACGAAAAAAATTAAATCATGAATTTTAAAAATCTTATTTCACTCGCTCTATATTTATTACTTTGTGCTTGCTCAAGCACACCTATTGCTTACATAACCAATCAAGGCTCTGATACCGTAAGCATTGTTAATTTAAAAGAAAAAAAAGTCATTCAAGAAATTTCAGTAGGCAAAGGGCCTGTCGGAATTGCTATTTCTCTAAAAAAATCCTATGCATTTATTACAAACTCAAATGATGCCTCTGTAAATGTTTTAGATCTTCAACATAATCGTATTATTAAAACAATAAAGATTGGCGGAACACCAGTAGGAATTACCAAGTCAACCAATGAAGACTTCATCTATGTGAGCGATTGGTTTAATAGTGAAATTCTTATAATCGAAACAAAATCTTTAACAATCATTAAAAAAATAGCGGTTGGCAAATCTCCATCTGGCATGATATGTGACGCTGAGGGTAAATATCTTTTTATTTCTAATCGCGATGAGAATACTGTCGAAATATATAACCAATTTGACTTGAATCTCGTTAAGAAAATTAAGGTAGGCAATCATCCTTACGGCCTCTTCTTAAGCAAAAACTTACTTTTTGTTGTTAATGTTTTAGATGACTCAATATCTATCGTGAATACCCAATCATTCGCTACAGAAACTATTAAAGTTGGAGATCACCCTTATGGGGTTGTATCTGATACAAGAAACCAATTTGCATTTGTTACAAACACTCAAGATGACAATGTAAGTGTTATTGATCTTAAGATGAAAAAAGAAATTAAAAAAATCAAAGTAGGTGGAAATCCTGAAGGTATTGATATTGATGAAAGAGATAATATATTAGTCACTTCAAATTGGAGAAGTGACTCTATTTCGATCATTGACTTGGCTAAACATGAATATCTCTATGAAATTAAAACTGGGAAGCAAAGTCGATCTTTTGGTCAATTTATCAAAATTGACTAATGTAATATATAAAAACAATTTATAATTATCCAGTTTACTAAACACCAAAAGGCTCTATTCAAATGAAAAAAATTATTATTGGCTTTTTCCTTTTATTCGTATCAATTAATGTATTTGCTCATGGTCCATCGCCCCAGAAAGTTGAAAAATCAATCAAAATTAATGCGTCGCCTGATAAAGTCTGGGCAATCATTAAAGATTTTGGTAATTTTCAAAAATGGCAACCTCTTGTAACTGATAGCAAAGTAGAAAAAAAAGGTGAGGATACCCTGAGAACGCTTACACTAAAATCTGGTGGTAAGGTCGTTGAGAGACTCAAAGGTATCGATGAAGAGGCTATGAAGTTAAAATATGAAATCTTAGAAGGCGCAGTCCCTGTGGCAGACTATAACTCATTTATTGTTGTAGCAAAGGGTTCTGGCCCTAATGAATCTTCTGTAACATGGGTAGGACGTTTTTATAGAGTTTACAAACTCAATCCACCAATTCCACCTGGTCAAGATGATGAGACAGCAATTAAAGCTGTGACTGAAATGTATGATTCAGGACTTCCGGCACTTAAGAAATTAGCTGAAACGAAATAAAATAACTTACGTATAAAAAAGCAGAATTTAATTCTGCTTTTTTTATTTATGACACACATTATTATTGACTCTATTGAATCGCCCATAGGCTCAGTCATATTTCTTCATGGTCTAGGGGCTGATGGATTTGATTTCAAAGCTATCTTCGAAAGATCGCAGTTCAGTAAAATTCGATTTATCCTNCCCCATGCCCCTTATCAGCCAGTGTCGATCAACCAAGGTTTAGAAATGAGGGCTTGGTATGATTTGTATGATCTATCTTTGGAAAAAGATGAAGATGAATTGGGGATGCAAAAATCAAGTTTAATCATTCAAAAGTTGATTGAAGAGCAAATTTCCCTGGGCATCCCTTCCGAAAAAATTATTATTGGAGGCTTTTCTCAAGGGGCTGTAATGAGTTTTTACTTAGGATTAAAATACGATAAAAAATTAGGTGGTATTGTGGCCTTGTCAGGCTACCTTCCTTTAAAAGACAAGCTTATATCATCTATAAAAGATGATTTAATTANGATACCAATCTTTATGGCTCATGGCCTATATGATAATGTTATAGATATACAAATTGCCGACCGCTCATTTGAAAAGCTAATAGCAAGGTTTAATTCTGCGAACTTTGAAAAATACCCTATGGGCCATGAGGTATGTGAAAAAGAAATCGATGACTTATCAACTTTCTTCAACCAAACATTCAAATAAAGATAATTTTTATGAATAAAAATTCACTCGAAGTAAATCTTAAAGAGCTTGAGTCTATTGTGTCAAAAATGGAACAAGGCGATATGGCACTTGAAGATTCGATCAAATCTTATGAAAAAGGCATGCTTCTTCTTAAATCATGCCAAGACTCCCTAAAAGAAATCGAGCAAAAAGTTTTGGTGCTTTCTGCAGAAAACACTCTCGAAAAATTCAAGCCTACTAATGAGTAACTTTCATGAATGGCTTTCTCAGAAACAAGCATTTGTTGAATCTTTGCTTGAAAAAAACTTGCCTCAAACTAGCGATGAAACTCATTTAAATGAAGCAATAAAATATAGCGTTCTAAACGGCGGAAAAAGAATGCGTTCATTACTTATACTTGCGATCGCTGAAATTGTTGAAGTGCCGCCAAATGCAATTGAAAAAATTATATGCGCTGTAGAATTCATACATGCATACTCTTTAGTGCATGATGATATGCCTTGCATGGATAACGACGATTTGAGAAGAGGAAAATTGTCTTGCCATAAAAAGTTTAGCGAAAGCACCGCCCTTCTGGTTGGAGACTCGTTGCAGTCAATTGCTTTTTCTCTTCTATCTTCACCNTCNCTTCAGATTAAACCTGAAAATCAGTTAAAAATTATTCACACACTCTCTAATGCTATTGGTATTGAAGGTATGGCAAAAGGCCAGGCTTTAGATATTAATAATACCAACAAAAAAATCTCATTGGATGAACTTATAATCATGCATCAATTTAAAACTGGCGCTCTGATTAATAGCGCATGCCTGATGGCAGTGCTAGCTTCCAATAATTATGATAAAAATACGCTAGATATAATAGATACTTATTCAAAATCAATTGGCCTTATGTTTCAAATTAAAGATGATATTCTTGATAAAGAGGCAAGCCAAGAATCTCTAGGTAAAACACCTGGTAAGGATGAAAAAGATAATAAAGCTACTTTTTTATCTTTATTAGGCACTTCCAAATCAAAAGAATTAGCCGCTAAATATTATGAAGAAGCTTTAACGGCAATTAGGCCTTTTGGTGACAAGGCTTATTATTTGTCTAGTATGGCTGAATTAATAATGACACGATCACACTGACATGAACCTCCTTGATAAAATTAACTCACCAAAAGATTTAAAAAAACTCAGTCGCAGCGAGCTTGTTACATTATGTGATGAGATGAGAGATTTTATTATCGAAAGCGTTTCAAAAACAGGTGGTCATCTTTCATCAAATCTAGGTGTTATTGAACTTACTGTTGCACTCCATTATGTTTTTGATTGTCCTCAAGATAAATTTATATGGGATGTTGGGCATCAAACTTACCCCCATAAAATTCTGACNGGNAGAAAAAAGAAAATGGGCTCTTTAAGAGCTTTGGATGGAATTTCAGGTTTCCCAAAAATATCAGAAAGTGNTTATGATATTTTTGGGACTGGNCACTCAAGCACTTCAATTTCAGCTGCTTTAGGCATGGCNGAAGCTCTTAAAAAGAAAAATTTAGATCACAAAGCAATTGCAATTATTGGGGATGGCGCCATGACTGCCGGCATGGCTTTTGAAGGCCTTAATAATGCTGGCGACTCAAAAAATAATATCTTGGTCATTTTAAACGACAATGATATGTCAATTTCTAAAAACGTAGGTGCGCTTAATAACTATCTAGCAAAGCTCATGTCAGGCAATCTTTATGGAAGTATTAAACGTTCGAGTAAGGCAGTTTTATCAGCCATTCCTCCTATGCTTGAATTTGCAAAGCGTGCTGAAGAACATATGAAGGGCATGGTAATTCCAGGCACTTTATTTGAGGAGTTTGGGTTTAACTATATTGGCCCTATTGATGGTCACGATCTTAACGCGCTGGTTGATACCCTAAATAATCTTAAGGCACTTCAAGGGCCGCAGCTCCTTCATGTGGCAACGCAAAAAGGATTTGGTTATGAGCCTGCAGAGACTGATCCCAATAAATTCCATGGTGTAGGTCAATTCAGCTTAAGTGATGGCGCTCAGCCATTAAAAATAAAAAAGGCTACTTATACCGATATCTTCGGGGATTGGATTGTTGACATGGCCATGATTGATAAAAAGCTATGTGCTATTACCCCCGCTATGTTAGATGGATCTGGTCTAAATAAATTTTCTGAAAAATTTCCTGATCGTTTTTTTGATGTAGGCATTGCAGAACAACATGCAATAACTTTTGCGGCTGGGCTTGCCTGTGAAAATTACAAACCTGTAATTGCTATTTACTCAACCTTTCTTCAAAGAGCTTATGATCAATTAATACATGATGTTGCATTGCAAAACATTCCAATGCTTTTTGCAATAGATAGGGCTGGCATTGTAGGGCAAGATGGCCCGACACATTCAGGAAGTTTCGATTTATCGTTCCTAAGGTGTATTCCGAACATTCTTATTATGGCGCCAAGCAATGAAAATGAATGTCGGCAAATGCTTTTTACCGGATTTAAATTCAAAGGTATTTCAGTGGTTCGTTATCCAAGAGGTCCAGGTCCAGGATCTGCTATTAAATCTAAAATGACAGCTATTCCCATTGGTAAAGCTGAAGTTATAAGAAAAGGTCGCACGATTGCATTATTGGCTTTTGGTAATATGTTAGAGGAAGCTTTAAAAGCTGGAGACAAAATTAATGCTACTGTCGTGAATATGAGATTTATTAAACCACTCGATATTAAATTAATTAGAGATTTNGGCTCATCACATAAACTTCTTGTAACCTTGGAAGAAAATACNATATCCGGTGGCGCTGGTTCAGCTGTTTTAGAAGTCATTAGTGAATATGATTTAAAATGTCAATCGCTTCGCATTGGCATACCTGATAAGTTTGTCGAACAAGGTAGCCAGGAACAGTTACGTAAAAAATATGGTTTAGATGCAGCATCTATTATTAAATCAATTGAGAAAAAATTAACCTAGTGTTACACTCAAGTATTACTATTTAATTCTTTATTATGACTACAAGCGACCACATCTGCCCTATTGAAGACGTTCAAAACTCCCCTGATTTAAGGAGTTTGGATATTGACAAAGTTGGCATTAAATCTATAAAACATCCTGTACTGGTAAAAGATAAAACGGGTGGCGCTCAACATACTATTGCAACATTCAATATGTATGTATATTTGCCGCACAATTTTAAAGGCACGCACATGTCTAGATTTGTCGAGATCTTAAACATGAATGAGCGAGAAATCTCTGTTGAGTCTTTTGAAAATATCTTAAGAGAAATGATTAAGCGACTTGAGTCTAAATCATGCGATGTCGAAATGACATTTCCATATTTCATTAATAAAACCGCTCCTGTTTCTGGGGTCAAAAGTCTTTTAGATTATGAGGTAAGTTTTATTGGGAAAATTGTTGATGGAAAATTCAAAAANACAATNAAAGTCGTTGTTCCAGTGACAAGNCTTTGTCCGTGCTCAAAGAAAATTTCAGATTATGGTGCNCATAATCAAAGATCCCATGTTACGGTTACNGCTGAAATTAACAAATTTATTTGGGTAGAAGATTTAATTGAGCTTATTGAAAAACAGGCATCATCCGAGCTTTATGGTCTGCTAAAAAGACCAGATGAAAAATATGTAACTGAAAAAGCTTACGACAATCCTAAATTTGTAGAAGATATGGTAAGAGATGTAGCGGCTCAATTAAAACTAGAGAAAAGAGTTGATCACTTCATTGTGGAATCTGAAAACTTTGAATCTATTCATAATCATTCAGCCTACGCATTGATTGAAGGGTAGTCCCAGCTAAATCAACCTATCCAAATATTTTATTGCCTTTAATTTCTAGTTTTAATCCAAACCAAATCACCATAAATCCAATCAGTGGTGATATAGCGGCAATCATAAATCCAATCTGACCGCCAAGATATTGTATTAAATAACCACCTCCCAATCCTCCAACGGTTCCACCAATGCCATAAGCTACGCTATTATAAATTGCCTGTCCCCTTGTTTGATTTCGTCCTTTAAAAAAGTAAGCGATAACTTCAATTGATGCTGCATGAAAACTTCCAAAAGTTGCAGCATGAAACATTTGTGCAATGAATAATAAATATAAGCGATCAGGAGAGGCTCCGATTAGAATAAATCGAATCACACCTAAGAATAAACTCATCAGTAAAATTGTTTTAAGTGANTAGCGACGTAAAATTTTTGGCATCAACATAAAAATCAAAATTTCACAAATGACACCAACNGCCCAAAGCCATCCTATGGTAGCACTGCTATANCCATGTTCCTTTAGGTANATTGAATAAAAATTATAAAGNACTCCATGNGCTGAAACCATTAGAGTGCATCCGATTAAAAGTGCCACTACAGATGGTGTTTTGATAATCTTCCAAATAGNTANATGGTTTTTTTTATGGTGAATCTCTTGAGTTTCAGGAATAGTATTTGATAAGAAAAATATAATGGCTTGAGCTATCAATAAAACCCACAATAAAATATTAATGCCTTGAAGATCTATTAAATATCCTAAGAATAAGGACGCTACAATAAATCCGATTGATCCCCATAGTCTTATTCTGCTGTAATGACCATCTGTAGTTGCTAAATGTGCAAGAGTTAAAGATTCGGCAAGTGGCAATGTTGAGCTCGTAAATAAACTTAATGCTGACATTACTAAAAAGATCCAAAAGAATCCCTTAGCCCAAAAAACACCGATAAACCCTATGAGGCCTAAAAATGATGTGAGCTTTATCCATTTAACTCGATGGCCTGTATGGTCAGCTAGCCAACCCCAAAAATTAGGAGCAACGATGCGGCTGATTTGGAACAAAGAGAGAAGAATGCCAATGCTAGAGGGTGAAAAATTTTCTGATTGTAAATAAATTCCCCAGTAAGGAACAAAAGAACCTACGAAGAAATAATAAAAAAAATAAAAGCGTGATAAACGCCAATGAAGATTGTGACTAGAACTCACTAAATTTTAGGTGTATGTGGAATTACATCGGCGTTTTGAGCTCGATGCCTTAATGCTTGATCGATAATAACCAAAGCCAACATAGCTTCAACGATAGGTGTTGCTCTAATGGCAACACAAGGATCGTGACGGCCTGTNGTTTGCATAAGAACGGCTTCACCTTTTGTGTTGATTGATTTTCNATCTTGAGGNATGCTTGAAGTTGGCTTAAAAGCGACATGAGCAATAATAGGCTGCCCAGTGGAAATACCCCCTAAAATACCACCTGCATTATTTGTTAAAAANCCTTGTGGTGTTAGTTCNTCACCATGCTCACTTCCTTTTTGAATGACCGAGCCGAAGCCTTCGCCAATATCAACGCCCTTTACAGCATTTATACTCATCATTGCATAAGCAATTTCAGCGTCTAATCTTCCAAAAACTGGCTCACCCAAGCCCACAGGCAAATTCTCAGCAACTACAGTAATTTTTGCGCCTACAGAATCTCTATCGGCACGAATGCTATCTAAATATTTTTCCAACTCAGGTACTTGATCAAGATTAGGACAAAAAAATGGATTTTGATTTACATCCTCCCACTTTTTAAATGGAATATTAACAGTCCCCATTTGGCTTAAATAAGCACGAATTTTTATCCCATATTTTTTAAGAAGCCATTTTTTAGCTATGGCACCAGCAGCAACCCTTACCGCCGTCTCCCTAGCGCTTGATCTTCCTCCGCCTCTATAGTCTCTTAGGCCATATTTATGAGCATAAGTATAATCTGCGTGTCCGGGACGAAATACATCTTTAATTTTTGAGTAATCTTGACTACGTTGATCTGTATTTCTAATAATAAAGCCTATAGGTGCACCTGTAGTTTTGCCTTCAAATACACCAGATAAAATCTCAACCTTATCTTCTTCGTTGCGCTGAGTCACATGCTTTGAGGTACCAGGTTTTCTTCGATCCAAGTCTATTTGCAAATCTTCTTCCGACAAATCTAATCCTGGTGGACATCCGTCTACAATACCGCCTATAGCGGCGCCATGGGATTCACCAAAAGAAGTGAGTGTAAATAATGTACCTAGAGTATTACCTGACATAGAGATGCTTCTTATAAATGTAGTTAAATTTTATCATAATCGGTTACTTATTAATGGAATAGCAATCCTTTAATCCGCAGCCCTTAAAGGCTGAATTAAAATTAATTTTTTATTCATGGATAATTTTATAGGTACCAGGATCTAATTCATCTAATTTATAAGCCCCAATCGCAAAACGAATTAATCTTAGGGTGGGGTATCCAATTTTTCCGGTCATTCTTCTCACTTGGCGATTTTTACCTTCAGATATTTTAATTTCTAGCCAAGTTGTGGGAATCATTTTTCTCTCTCTAATCGGCGGTATTCTTTCCCATAATATTGCGGGTTCATTTATCATTTTTACCTCTGCTGGCAATGATTTAAAATCTCCCAAATCAACGCCTTTCCTTAATTCCTCCAAATCACTATCTTTCGGAGCGCCCTCAACCTGAACCCAATAATTTTTTTGCATTTTGTATTTTGGATCACTAATTTGATGTTGAAATATCCCATCATCAGTTAGAATAATTAAACCTTCACTATCTGTGTCAAGCCTTCCAGCAGGATAAACATTAGGTATTGGAATAAAATCTTTTAAAGTTTTATGGTTGTCATGCTTGCTAAACTGACAAACCACACCATAAGGCTTGTTAAATAATATTTTCATTAAAATAAAAGTGAGTATGAATGCTTAACAAAATTAATCTTCCAAAAAATGCATCAAAAATTACTGTTAACTCAAATTCAACTTTGAATGTTCCAGATCGTCCCATTATCCCATTTATTGAAGGCGATGGCATCGGTGTCGACATTACACCGGCAATGCTTAAAGTCGTCAATCAAGCCGTTTTAAAAGCTTATAACGGTCAAAAAGAAATTGCTTGGATGGAAATTTATGCTGGAGAAAAGGCTACAAAAACATACGATAAAGATACATGGCTACCTCAAGAAACTCTTGATGCTATGAAGGAGTATGTTGTATCTATTAAAGGCCCCCTCACAACGCCCGTAAGTGGTGGCATCAGATCACTTAATGTAGCATTAAGACAAGGGCTTGATCTTTATGTTTGCTTAAGACCCATTGAATACTTTGATGGCGTGCCAAGCCCCCTAAAAAATCCTGAAAAAACTAATATGGTTATTTTTAGAGAAAATACAGAGGATATTTACGCAGGGATTGAATGGCAGGCCTACTCTGAGGAATCAAAGAAAATTATTCAATTGATTTCGGAGTTGGGCTTTAAAAATAAAATACGCTTCCCTGAATCAACAGCGATAGGAATTAAACCTGTGTCTAAAGAAGGAAGCCAAAGGCTAATAAAAAAAGCTATTGAATATGCTATTGAGCATAAAAAGAAATCGGTCACGCTCGTACATAAAGGCAACATCATGAAATTTACTGAAGGTGGATTTAAAGAATGGGGATATGAATTAGCACGAGATGAGTTTGGTGCTAAAGCTATTGAAGGAAAGTCTGGTTTTAAATGTAATAACGGCCTCATCATCAAAGATTGTATTGCTGATGCCTTTTTGCAAGAAATTTTACTGCACCCTAACGAATACGATGTTGTAGCCACACTTAATCTTAACGGGGACTATATTTCGGACGCATTAGCAGCGCAAGTGGGAGGCATTGGCATTGCGCCAGGTGCTAATTTATCAGATTCGACTGTTATTTTTGAAGCTACCCATGGCACCGCCCCAAACATTGCGGGTAAAAAAATTGCTAATCCCAGCTCCCTTATTCTTTCGGCTGAAATGATGCTAAGACATATGGGATGGTCGGAGGCTGCTGGCATCCTTTTATCAGCATTTAGAAAAACATTGGTAGCTCAAAAAGTCAC
>B570J29589_1000056_pt1 | contig 14743 bp, 15 predicted proteins | sample LakMenE29Apr09ns_FD_29589 | JGI IMG/M metagenome (IMG submission 29589) | reverse complement strand
GAGAACCAGTTTGCCTTGATCTTGCAATACTTTAATCCGCGCTAAATGCGCGGGCCGATGAGCCAATCTTTTGTCGAGGCTGTTTTGATGGTCTTTGGCGATGATGGCATAAAACATATTATTTATGATTTGCTCTCGATGCTAAGATCCCAATCAAGACGGCATAGCACATGATTAATCCTGTGATACCAAATAATTTAAAGTTAACCCACGTACTTTCTGAAAAATTAAAAGCGATATAAAGATTGAGTGCGCCTAACACACCAAAAAATACAGCTGAAGTTATGCTGATTTGGTCCCAACCTTTTTCAGTCAAGTGAATTTGTTTTCCCATAAGATTTTTAACAAGGTTTTTTTTCTTAAAAAATTGAAAAAATAAAAGTGCGCCTGATAATAGCCAATACAAAATACTAGGTTTCCATTTAATGAAATTTGCATCATGGAGCCATAAAGTAGTGCCACCTAAAATGCTGATCAATACTGCATTAAATATAAGTAACTTATCGACTCTCTTATGAACGAGCTTGCTATAAATCACTTGAAAGATCGTGGCGCCAATAACGACTAATGTTGCGGTATAAATGTTTGAAAATTTATAAGCAATAAAAAAAAGGATGACGGGAAATAGATCGAATAGAAATTTCATTTGTAAAATTACCCCAAGCTTTCGTTAATTATCTTTGGTAAAGACTATCTGATACTATGGTAGTTCATATTGAAGTACTAAATATCCATGATTGATCTTCACTCACATTCTACTATATCTGATGGTTTGTTAACTCCAAGCGGACTTGTTCAGCATGCCCACTCTAAAGGTATTAAAGTACTTGCTTTAACGGACCATGACGATGTCGAAGGTTTGAAAGAGGCTGCATCGGAAGCAAATTTATTAGGCATGCATTTAGTGCATGGCGTTGAAATTTCAGTGACTTGGAAAAGAAACACAATTCATATCGTTGGATTAAATGTGGACTCTCAAAATAAAACACTATTACAAGGACTTTCTTCCATTAGAGAAGGGCGTTTTGAGAGAGCCAAACAAATGGCACATTCACTTGATCAAATAGGAATCAAAGGGAGTTTGGAGGGCGCATTAAAATACGCAAAAACAGGTATTTTAGGCCGTACGCATTTTGCAAGATTTTTAGTAGAAACAGGACATGCTAAAGATATCAAAACCGTATTCAAAAATTATCTCGTGAAAGGCAGGCCAGGTTTCATTGAGCACACCTGGACGAGTTTAGAAAATGCGCTTTTATGGATTCATGAAAGTGGTGGCATTGCAGCTATTGCGCATCCTGCAAGATATGATTTAGGTAAAAATAATCTTTTGGCGTTTTTAAATGAATTTAAAGAGCTGGGTGGTCAAGGCATTGAGGTCATTTCAGGAAGTCATACAACTGAAGATTCTTTAAAATTTGCAAGAATTGCAGAAGAGTTTGAATTCCTAGCATCCACAGGTTCTGACTATCATGGACCAGGCATTTCTTACAGGGAGATGGGGTCTTTACCAAAGATACCCGAAACATGCATTCCGATATGGAAAAGTTGGAATGAAGTCAATGCCTTACTGAACTAATTTTTTTCTTAAAAACACATATTTCTTGAATGAATATAAGAATATTCAAATAGAATGACATTCTATATATGGAATTAACCGCTATACAAAAAGTTACTGTTTACGCACTCCCCATCATCTTTGCAATTACGGTTCATGAGGCAGCGCACGGCTATGTTGCGAAGCATTTTGGTGATTTAACCGCCTACAAGCAAAATAGAATCAGTCTTAATCCATTAAGGCATATTGACCCCATTGGTACCATTGTTCTCCCAGCCTTAACTGTATTGTTAGGGGGCGTTTTATTTGGATGGGCTAAGCCTGTGCCAGTGAATTTTATGAATTTACGCCATCCAAAAAAAGATATGCTTTGGGTAGCGGCTGCAGGCCCTTTTTCAAATTTAATTATGGCGATCTTCTGGGCGATTTTATTTGGTCGAAGCGCTTACTTTCCGGAGTCGATGTCTTTGTTTGTTCAGCAGATGGGTATTGCGGGTATTAGTATTAATTTATCCTTGATGGTATTAAATTTAATTCCACTCCCACCTCTTGATGGAGGAAGAATTGCTGTGAGTTTATTGCCTAATCATTTGGCATATAAGTATGCGCAAGTTGAGCGATATGGCTTTTTAATATTAATTATTTTATTAATGACTCATATGCTTGATTTATTTATTTTTCCACTCATCCAAATTAGTCAAAGTCTAATTTTATGGATATTTGCTTAGGAGCTCAGGGATAGGTTATGGCTATTGAACGCGTTATATCTGGCATGCGACCTACAGGCAATCTTCATTTGGGCCACTACAATGGAGTATTGAAAAATTGGATCAATCTGCAACATGAGTTTGAATGCTTATTCTTTGTAGCAGATTGGCATGCACTCACGACACATTATGATTCCCCCGAAATTATTGAAGAGAATGTTTGGGAGATGGTTGTGGATTGGCTCGCAGCAGGCGTAGACCCAGCGACGGCAACTATTTTTATTCAATCTAAAGTGCCTGAGCATGCCGAACTTCATACTTTACTTTCTATGATTACACCCCTAGGTTGGCTGGAGAGGGTGCCAACTTACAAAGATCAGCAGGAAAAATTATCATCTAAAGATTTGTCGACCTATGGATTTTTAGGTTATCCATTACTGCAAAGTGCAGACATTTTAATTTATAAAGCAACGCAAGTACCTGTCGGTGAAGATCAAATTCCTCACATCGAATTTACGCGCGAAATTGCGCGACGCTTTAATCACCTCTATGGCAAAGAAACGGGTTTTGTTGAAAAGGCTGAGGAAGCAATTAAAAAATTAGGCTCTAAAAAAAGTAGTCTCTATATGGAGATGAAAACAGCGTATCAAGAAAATGGTGACGAAGAAGCGCTGGACTCGGCTCAAGTGTTAATTGAAGAGCATCAGGGTTTAAGTTTAGGAGATAAAGAAAGGTTGTTAGGCTTTTTAGAGGGTGGCGGCAAAATGATTTTAGTTGAGCCTGAGTATAAATTAGCGCCTGCATCTAAGATGATTGGTTTAGACGGTCAAAAAATGTCTAAATCATATAACAACACTATTGCCTTAAGAGAGCCACCCGAATCTGTTGAGAAAAAAATTAAAACGATGCCAACTGATCCTGCTCGTATCAGAAGAAATGATCCGGGGAATCCAAATCACTGTCCTGTATGGCAGTTACATCAAGTGTATTCAAGTGATGAAGTCAAAGCTTGGGTTGAAACAGGATGTAAAGAAGCTAAAATAGGATGTATCGAATGCAAACAGCCTGTGATTGATGCGGTTAATAAAGAACTAAAACCTATCCAAGAAAGAGCATTTCATTACATTGAAGATCCTGATCTTGTGAAAAATATCGTAGCCGAGGGCTGTGAAAAAGCAAGAAAACTAGCGAGAGAAACCATGCGTGAAGTAAGAGAAGCGATGGGATTGAGTTACTAATGAATCAAGAAGCACAACTAGCCACGATTGGAAAAATTCATGGAGAGAATATTGAGGTCTTACCTCAAGATCTCTATATTCCACCCGACGCACTAGAAATTTATTTGGAAGCATTTGAAGGGCCGCTCGATCTTCTTTTATATCTTATTAGAAAACATAACTTAGATATTCTCGATATACCTATGGCTGATTTGACAATTCAGTACATGGATTATGTAGAGAAAATGAAAGAAATTAAACTTGAGTTAGCTGCAGATTACTTACTTATGTCAGCAGTTTTGATTGAAATTAAATCAAGAATGTTATTACCTAAGAAAATAGCTGAGGTTGATGCAGAACAAGATCCTCGCGCCGAACTTGTTCGAAGGCTTATGGAGTATGAGCTCATTAAAATAGCCTCTGAAAAACTCACTCAAATGCCGCAAGTAGGCGTTGATCTTTATGTCGCTAATGCGTATTTTGAAAAAATTACAGAAATTACCTATCCTGATGTATCAATTGATGAGATATTTTCAGCATGGAAAAATATCTTAAATCGTGCAAAACATTTTGAGGCGCATAAAGTTGCTCGAAATGAACTCTCGGTGAGAGAGCACATGACAATGATTTTAAGAAAACTTCAACAAGAAGAATTTGTAGAGTTTTCGTCATTATTTAATGTGGCTGAAGATAGANTTCAAAAATTAGTNGTATGTTTCTTAGCTATATTAGAATTAGCAAGAGAGCGACTTATAAAAATTACCCAGCAAGAAAGCTTTTCNCCTATTTATATTAAATTACAGATCAACTAAGCTATGACAGACTTAAATAACATATCAAAAATTAAACAAATACTAGAGGTAGCATTGCTAACAAGTGCCAATCCTTTATCTTTAGATGATTTGCAAAAGCTATTTTCAGAAAAAATTGAGCGATCTACATTAAGAATGTTACTAGATGAGCTCAAAACAGAATGGCAAGATCGCACTATGGAATTGGTTCTTGTAGCTTCGGGCTATCGCTTTAAAGCAAGAGATGAATACTCNAGTTACTTAATGAGATTAAGTCCAGAAAAAGTAGCTAAATATAGCCGCGCCGTTATGGAAGTGCTAGCGATTGTAGCTTATAGGCAGCCAGTGACACGAGGCGAGATAGAAGAAATTAGAGGTGTTGCACTTAATCCCAATGCTATTAGACAGCTTCAAGAAAGAGATTGGATTGATGTAATTGGTCAAAAAGAGGTTCCGGGCAGACCTTCGTTATATGCAACAACAAAACATTTTTTAAATGACTTTAATTTAAGATCTTTATCTGAGCTTCCTGATATTGAAAGCTTCCTCCAAAATGAAATTCCTTTGAATGTCTAATTTTAAGTCATTGATGACTTAAATCACTTTATGCGTTCACAAGATCAAGACACAGCTAAAGAAAGAAAGACCACTAGCCCATCTAAAACACAGCGCTTACATAAACTCCTTGCTCAATCTGGGATTGGCTCCAGGCGAGAAATGGAAAAATATATTGAAGCGGGTCGTGTACATGTGAATGATAGCCCAGCAACATTAGGTCAATTAATTCATGAGCACGATGTGATCAAGATTGATGGAAAAACAATTCATCTTTTCTTTGATTTAAAATTTCCTAAAATTCTTATTTATCACAAACCTGAAGGTGAAATTGTTTCTGTCAGTGATCCGCAAAAAAGAACTACAGTATTTTCAAAGTTACCTAGAATTAAAAACGAAAAATGGATTTCCATAGGGCGTCTTGATATCAATACTTCGGGACTGCTTATGTTTACAACCTCAGGCGATCTTGCTAATCGACTTATGCACCCTAAATTTGAAATTGAACGCGAATATGCCGTTCGTATCTTCGGTGAATTAACTGAAGAGCAAATGTCAAAATTAAAATCCGGAGTTAAGTTAGAAGACGGCCTAGCAAAGTTCGATGAAATTCGTTATCAAGGTGGGGAGGGTGCTAATCGATGGTACCAAGTCATCCTTATGGAAGGTAGAAATCGAGAAGTTAGACGTTTATTCGAACATTTCAATCTACCAGTAAGTCGTCTTATTCGAACCAGGTTTGGCTCTGTGTCACTTCCCTCGCGCGTTAAACGAGGCATGATGTTGGAGCTTGAAGTAAAGGAAGTTGAGAATATTTTAAAATGGCTCGACATGCCTTTTTCTGTGGTGAGCCGCAATGAAAGCCTCATTAAAGTTAAGGCGCGTAAGAAGCATGCACACCCATCACCTTATGCACCTAAAGTGAAGCTTGACCGAAAAGCAATACTAGACAAAAAAATTAAAAAAATTGGAAAAAAACCAGTTAAGAGAAGAATCAGAAGTGATTCGGATATTAAAAAAATCTAATTAGATAGCTGAGATTTTTGCAGCATAAATACAAAATCATTACCTAAAGAAACATCTAGCCACTGAAATTGAAGTCCTGGAAATTTATCTAATAAAGCTTCTTTGTTGTGACCAATTTCAACAATAAGCATGCCGCCGTCGTTAAGATATTGCTTTGCTTCATGAATAATTCTAATTGTATGGTCTAAACCTTCATCTCCACTTCCAAGAGCCATGCTTGGTTCTTTTAAAAACTCCGTGGGAAAATTGTTCACTGAAGCTTGATTGACGTAAGGAGGATTCGAAATAATGAGGTCGTATTTCTTTCCTTTTAATCCATCAAATAAGTCGGATCGAATTAATTCAATGCGATCATCTAATCCATACTGATCAACATTGATTTGGGCGACTTGCAATGCTTTTTCAGAAAGATCAACAAGATCAATTGTCGCGTTTTGGAAGCTGTGTGCCATCATGATACCTAAGCAGCCACTTCCGGTACATAAATCAAGTGCACTATAAATAGTTTCGGGATCATCAATCCATGGATAAAGATTTTCGCTTAATGATTCTGCAATTAAAGATCTAGGAATGATGACGCGCTCATCAACATAAAATTTATAATCTCTTAACCATGCTTCATTAAGCAGGTAAGCTGTTGGCACTTTATCGTTAATTCTTTTTTCAATTAAAAATAATAAATCTTTTTTTTCTTTGCTCGTTATATGAGCATCTAAAAAATTTTCTATTGTGTCGTGGGGTAAATGGAGAAAGCCAAAAATAAGCCAGACGGCTTCGTCATATGCATTTGAGGTGCCATGGCCGAAAAATATATCGGAGCTCTCAAATTGACTTACCGCGTATCTTAACCAATCGCGTATTGAGAAAAGCTCTTTAAATAGTTGCGTTTGGCTCAAGTGAGAATCTTGTGAAGCGTAAGCTTGTAAATATTTTTAAGTGGTTCAATATCTTTCATATCAATACATTCATTGATTTTATGAATCGTAGCATTGAGCGGACCAAACTCAACGACTTGATCACTAACATTCGCGATAAAGCGACCATCTGAAGTGCCACCTGTTGTTGATAGTTCAGGCGTAATACCAACAGTTTCCTTAATAGCATCCGATAAAATTTCTACAAGCTTCCCTTTTTTTGTTAAATAAGGATTGCCTGAATACTCCCAATCAATCACGTAATCAAGTTTATGCTTATCTAAAATTGCGTGCGCTCTTTCTTTTAAATTCTCTGCGGTACTTGCTGTTGAGTATCTAAAATTAAAAAGAATATCTACTTCGCCAGGCACAACATTTGTAGCGCCTGTTCCGCCTTTGATATTAGAAATTTGCCATGATGTTTTAGGGAAATATTCATTACCTTCATCCCAAGACATATTCACTAAATCTGTAATAGCAGGTGCAACCATATGAATAGGATTTTTTACTAAATGGGGATAGGCAATATGGCCTTGTATACCTTTTACGGTAAGTTTTGCTGAAAGCGATCCTCTTCGGCCATTTTTAATCATGTCACCGAATTTATGATGTGAAGTCGGTTCGCCCACTAAACAGAAATCAATTCTTTCATTTCTTTCCTTGAGAAGTTCAACCACTTTAACTGTGCCATCGACTGCAACACCTTCCTCATCAGAAGTAATGATTAATCCAATTGAACCTTTAAAACCCTTAGTTTCTTTTAAAAATTCTTCGATAGAAACAATAAAAGCTGCAATAGATGTTTTCATATCCGCAGCACCTCGACCATAAAGCTTGTCATCTTTGATTGTAGGTTCAAAGGGCGGTGATATCCATTGGTCAACGGGGCCGCTAGGTACAACATCTGTATGCCCAGCAAAAACAAAGAAAGGTGCTTCAGTGCCTTTGCGTGCGTATAAGTTGTCTACATCACCTGATTTAATTTTCTCGCATTTGAAACCTAAAGGCTCCAAGAGGCTAATCAGCAAATCTTGGCAGCCAGCATCATCTGGCGTATTAGATTTTCTAGCAATTAAATTTTTAGTAAGTTCTAAGGTTCTGGTCATTTTATTTTTTAAATAATTGTTTAAATACCGCTTCATCAAATCCAAGCGATACTACTTTCTTATCGATGGCTACCAAAGGTCTTTTCATTACCGTTGGTTTTTCTATAATTAATTGAACGGCAGTTTCTTGTTTGTCAGCGAGTTTTTTCTCTCGGTCTGTAAGATTTCTCCAAGTCATGCCAGATTTATTAATAAGCATATCCCAAGTTAAATGACTTGGTAACTTTTTAAACCATGAAGTCAAAGTGGCCTCATTTAACGCATCTTTTTTGAGATCGTAAAAGTCATATTTAATTTGATGACTATCAAACCAAGTTAATGCTTTTTTGACGGTGCTGCAATTTTTAATGCCATACACCATCATGATTTAAATACCTCTAAGTAACTCGTTAATACCTACCTTGCCAAGCGTTTTTTCATCTACCTTTTTTACAATCACTGCACAATAAAGACTATAAGAGCCATCTTTTGAAGGGAGGTTTCCTGAGACTACAACAGAGCCTTTAGGAATGCGACCGTATGTCACTTCGCCTGTTTCGCGATCATAGATCTTAGTTGACTGGCCAATATAAACACCCATAGAAATAACCGCATTATCTTCAACCACAACACCTTCGACCACTTCTGATCGGGCGCCAATAAAACAATTATCGCCAATTATAGTAGGACCTGCTTGAATGGGCTCTAATACTCCACCAATACCAACTCCGCCTGAGAGGTGAACGTTTTTCCCAATTTGTGCGCATGATCCAACGGTGGCCCATGTATCAACCATCGTACCTTCATCTACATAAGCACCGATATTGACATAAGAAGGCATAAGCACAACATTTTTACCAATAAACGAACCGCGTCTTGCAATTGCGTTAGGCACAACTCGATAGCCACCTGCTTTAAAATCTTCCTCTGTGAAGTTCGCAAATTTTGAATGTACTTTATCAAAGTAATTTGTATAACCACTTTTCATAACTTCGTTATCGTAGAGTCTAAAAGAGAGAAGCACTGCTTTTTTAATCCATTGATGCGTTTCCCATTCTTGGGAGTCTTTAATGCGTGTTGCAACGCGAAGCGATCCATTATTTAAGTTGTTGAGGACTTCATCCACAGCATCTTTAATTTCTTTTGGCGCATTTTTTGGATTGATTTCAGCTCTTATTTCAAAAGCATTTTCGATAATTGATTTTAATTGGTCCATGAGAGTATTTATTTTAGTTAAAACAGTATTTTACATTAAAGTCTAATGTAATTAGCGTGGTCGGTTTGATTCGTATAAAGGTTTTAATTGATATGCAAGCTCGGTGAGATCTCTAATACGGTTATCGTCCGATGGGTGAGTGCTTAGAAATTCAGGTGGTTTTTTTGTATTTTGTTGTTTCATTTTTTCCCATAAGGTCACTGCCGCAAAAGGATTAAAGCCAGATCTTGCAGAAAGCTCAAGACCAATAGCGTCTGCCTCTCTTTCTTGTGTGCGACTATTAGGGAGAGCAAAAAATAGGGTAGCGCCTAATGAAGCTGCTTGCATCGTTGCATTAGCTCTATTTCGACTGGATGTATTAGAAATGTAAGCTGCAAATCCAATTAAACCAAACTGCTGAATAGCGGCCGTCGACATTCTTTCTCGCCCGTGTTCGCGAAGTGCGTGAGAGATTTCATGACCTATCACAGCTGCTAATTCATCATCTGTTGCTTTGAGCTTTCGAATGAGGCCTGAGTAAACCATGATTTTTCCTCCAGGCATACAATAAGCATTTACTTCGTCACTATCTTCAACATTTATTTCCCATGCCCATTGACTCGCTTCAGGTTTAAAATAATTTGCATTGGCAATGAGTCTATTGCTAATTTTTTTGACGCGCTTAACTTGGAAAGGATCGACATTGAGTTTATTTTTTTTGCTCGCTGCTTCAAGTGCGCTTCGGTAGCTATCACTTGCTATTCCTGCCACCATAGATTGCGGCATAAGTAACAGTTGTTTCCTATCGACACCTGATTGATTTTTTAGAGTTGTTGAAGCACAGCCCAAGGTAAGAAAGGCTAATAAAAATAAAATGCTATATTTCATTCTTAAAATAATACTTGGCTTCCTAACTCAACCACGCGGTTGGGAGGTAATTTAAATTGATTGGTAATTGTTTCTGCACTTCTAAATAAACCTATAAACAATTTCTTTCTCCAATAGTTCATATTCTCTTTTGGTGTTGCCAATAAAATTTCCTTACCAATAAAGTAAGAGCTATTCATTGGGTCAATATTGATACCATTTTTAGCATGCAGGGCAAGGTCTTTAGGTAAGTCAGGCTCATCTTTAAATCCATATTTCACAGTAACTTTATAAAAGTTGTGAGGTAATTTTTCAACAGTAACAAGATCTTTTGTAAGTGAATGAGGGTAATCCATAAACATCACAGTCAGAATAATAACTTTTTCATGAATAACTTTGTTGTGTTTGAGATTATGAAGCAGGGCATGAGGCACACCATCTGGATTAGGCGTTAAAAATATTGCTGTACCTTCTACCCGAGGTGGAGGGTTCGTGCCCATAGAGGTAATGAATGAATTAATTTCAATAGCCTCACCTTTAAGTATTTTGTATAAAAGTGCACGCCCCTTTTTCCAAGTCGTCATTAAAATAAAAATAACAGTGCCAATTAAAATTGGGAACCAGCCGCCATCAGGTATTTTTAAAATATTTGCACTAAAGAATGCAAGATCGATTATTAAAAAGATTGCCATGAAAATAACTGTTTTTATGGAATTCCATTTCCATACTTCATAGAACACAAAGCTTGCGAGAAGTGTCGAGATCACCATATCACCCGTAACTGCAATACCATAAGCCCCTGCAAGATTACCTGAGCTTTTGAAGGTTACTACTAAAGCCATAACTGCAATCATTAAGAGCCAATTAATTCTTGGTAGGTAAATTTGCCCTTCTTGATTTTCAGAAGTATGTTCGACATGCATTCTTGGCAGAAATCCTAAGAGAAGCGCTTGTCTTGAGACTGAAAAAGCGCCTGTAATGACAGCTTGTGATGCAATGATTGCTGCAAGCGTTGCTAAAATAATAAGAGGTATGACAAGAAATTCAGGCGCCATGAGATAAAAGGGATTTTTAATATTCTCAGGGTTGCTAATAATTAATGCGCCTTGACCAAAGTAATTTAATGTAAGCGCTGGAAGAACAAAAATAAACCATGCAAGTCTTATCGGCTTCCGACCAAAATGCCCCATATCTGCATAAAGTGCCTCAGCGCCTGTGACTGATAAAACGACCGCGCCCAATGCTACGAATGCCACCATGGGCGCTAGCTGAAAGAAATGAAATGCATATAATGGATTAATGGCTTCTAGAACATGCGGTTCCTGAGCAATATTGATGATCCCTAATACTGCAAGCGTTAAGAACCAAAAAAACATAATGGGCCCAAAGAAGGCGCCCACAACATTCGTCCCTTTGCTTTGTGCATAAAATAAAATAAATAACACTGCAAGAGTAATAGGAATAATAAGATAACTTAAAGAGGGCGCTACAACTTCAAGACCTTCGATCGCAGATAAAACAGAAATTGCAGGGGTAATCATTCCGTCTGCATAAAACATACATGCCCCAAGAATACCTAAAATCACAATCAAATTTCTTTTATTGCCACTAGGTGCATTTTTATTAGCAAGAGAGAGAAGAGCCATAATGCCCCCTTCACCTCTGTTGTCAGCACGCATAATAAAAGCAACATATTTAACTGACACAATCATAATGAGTGACCAGAAAATAAGAGACAGTATGCCGAGGACGTTAAATTGGGTGAGTTCGACAGGATGTTTGCTGAGAGAAAAAACTTCTTTCATGGTGTATAGCGGGCTTGTGCCAATATCACCAAATACAACACCTAATGCTGAAAGTGAAAGTGTAGCTAGAGAAACTTTGTGATTTTTTTTATCTTCCATGTGTGCGTCAGTTTTTTTTAAATCAATCTAAAATTATTGATCTTTGAGATCTGAAATATTTGCGTCAGCTTGCCCATGGTTTAGTTGAATATGAATTTTATCATCAAGCTTTAACTGGGCTACATTATTTATAATCTGGCCATCCACATTCGTAATAATGGAATAGCCTCTTGATAAAACAGCATGAGGGCTTAAGTGATCCAAATTTAACTTTAATTTATCGATGTGCAAACGATATTGGATCACAGCATTTCTCATGCTTTGATTAATCCTTTGTATATATTGATGAATCTGTTCTTTTTGTCTTTGAATCTGTTGGTGAGGCGATACAAGACGTTTTTCTAGATAATCAATTTTCTGCATCACTTCTCGAATAAGAACTGCCATGACTTTATTTAATTGGTTTTTATAAATCTGAATTGTTTTAATAAGTTCGACAGTATGGCTGGTGACGAGCTCAGCAGCGCCTGTCGGCGTGGGGGCTCTTAAATCAGAAACAAAATCAGCTATTGTTGTATCAGTTTCATGTCCAACACCTGTAATTGTAGGTATTTTTGATGCAACAATCGCGCGCGCTACGATTTCCTCATTAAAGGCCCATAAGTCTTCAATCGAACCTCCGCCGCGTGCCAAAATTAGAACATCACATTCTTTTCTTATATTTGCAGTTTCAATGGCTTTCACAATTGCGAGAGGTGCTTCTTTGCCCTGAACGAGACTAGGATAAATAATGACCGGAATATGAGGACTTCGTCTTTTAAGTGTAATTAAAATATCTTCGATCGCAGCCCCTGTGGGTGAAGTAATAACACCAATAGATTGAGGAAATTGAGGCATAGATTTCTTGCGCGAATCCTCAAAAAGACCTTCTTTGAGGAGTTTTTCTTTTAATTGATTGAAGGCTTCTGATAAAAGTCCCGCACCTGCATGTCTAATGGACTCAATATTGAGTTGATATTCGCCCCGCGCCTCATATAAACCGATAAAACATTTTGCTTCAATTTTTTCGCCATTTTTGGGTGTCCAATCCATTGCCATATTTTTATTTTTAAACATGGTGCAACGGACTTGAGCTTCATCATCTTTAAGGGAAAAGTACCAGTGCCCTGAAGATGCACTTATGAAATTAGAGATTTCACCCGAAATCCAAAATGAGGGAAAGCTTTGCTCAAGGAGCTCCCTTACAAGACGGTTAATTTCTTTAACAGAAAAAACCCTTGCTTCGTTAGGTTTGGTGGTATTTATTGGCGTTGAATTAATCAAACTAGAAGGATATCCGTTACAATTATCTTCATTATAGAGTTAATGAATAACTAAAGAGCTTTAATTGAAGAAATTTTTTTTATCACATAGACAAGCCCACTTAACTGCTTTTGTTGCTGCTTATTTTTTAGTTGCTTTAGCAGTTTTTATCCAAAAAAAATTCAACCTCGAACCATGCCCTTTATGTGTGACCCAGCGAATTATTTTTATGGTCCTGGGGTTACTTTTTTTAATCAATGCCTTCATTAAACCTACATATTTAATTAAAAAGTTATCTTTAGTCGTTTTATCTATAACTTCAATCACGGGCATGGTATTTTCTTTTAAGCATATATTGATTCAATCAAAAGCTATTCAGGTGCCAAATGAATGTGGTGTTGATCTAAATTATATGTTTGAAAATTTTCCATTCTCAAAAGCTTTGAATTTGCTTTTTAAAGGGACAGGCGACTGCTCACATATTGATTGGACTTTGTTAGGCCTTACGCTTCCTGAATTAGCTTTAATCGGATTCGTATCATTTTTTATCTATACCGTTTTTTTATTTCGGATGAATTTAAAGTAATGCAATTAGAAGATTTTATTGGAAATACACCACTCGTCGCTTTGCAGCGGATGCACGGAAATTCAAGCAGTGCTATCCACTTAAAGTTGGAAGGGAATAATCCTGCCGGCTCAGTCAAGGATAGGGCTGCATTCTCTATGATTCACAATGCTGAATTACGAGGTGAGATTAAACCTGGTGACACCCTCATTGAAGCGACATCTGGGAATACAGGTATAGCGCTTGCCATGGTGGCTGCGATGAAAGGTTACAAAATCATTCTGGTCATGCCAGAAAATCAAACCATCGAAAGACGGCAAACCATGAAAGCATTCGGCGCAGAATTTATTCTGACTTCAAAAGAAGGCAGTATGGAGCTTGCTAGAGATACNGCATTAAAAATGCAAAAAGAAGGNAAGGGTTTTGTGTTGGATCAATTCAGCAATCTTGATAATCCTAAAGCGCATTATGAGACTACNGGTCCTGAAATTTGGAAAGACACAAAGGGTCGTATCACACACTTTATTGCGAGCATGGGAACCACAGGNACGATTGTAGGNACTTCNCAATTCTTAAAAGAAAAAAATAAAAATATTCAAATTATTGGTGTGCAGCCAGAAGAGGGTGCTCAGATTCCAGGTATNCGTAAATGGCCTGAAGCCTATTTGCCGAAAATATACAGCGCAAAAAATATTGATCGCATTGAATACGTTTCTCAGCAACATGCAGAAGAGACTGCGAGACGCCTTGCAAAAGAAGAAGGTATTTTTTCTGGNGCATCGACAGGTGGCGGACTTTATATAGCCCTTCAAATCGCAAAAGCAAATAAAGATGCCGTCATTGTTTCTATTGCTTGTGATCGCGGTGACCGTTATCTATCTTCTAATTTATTTTTGAGTTAATACATTGGTTCCTATTTTAGTTTTTGATATTGAAACCATTCCTGATATTCAAGGCATTAGATCTTTATACGCCTTAGACAAAAATTTATCTGATGATGATGTCGTTAATGTAGCTACTTACAAAAGAAGACAAAAAAATGGCTCTGACTTCTTACAGCATCATCTTCAAAAAATTGTAGCAATCTCGTGTGTCCTTCGAGAAAAAGACCAGTTAA
>B570J29589_1000045_pt1 | contig 17506 bp, 17 predicted proteins | sample LakMenE29Apr09ns_FD_29589 | JGI IMG/M metagenome (IMG submission 29589) | reverse complement strand
ATGGCGGAAATGAGAAGGTGCCTTTCAGCGAACATGATAATGTCGATCATCCAATAAGCCTTTATGCTGCGACAAAAAAAGCTAATGAACTCATGGCACATACTTATAGCCATCTTTATCAAATCTCTACAACAGGTTTACGTTTTTTTACGGTGTATGGTCCATGGGGAAGACCGGATATGTCGCCTATGTTATTTACGAAGGCTATTTTAGCTAATGAGCCTATTCAAGTATTTAATCATGGCGATATGATGCGTGACTTTACTTATATTGATGACGTAACAGAGTCTGTCAAAGAAACATTATTCAAGTCTGCAACACCTAATGCCAATTTTGATGCAAAAAATCCCGATCCAGCTTCAAGTCATGCACCTTATCGTATTTTCAATATCGGCAATAGTCAACCTGTCCCATTGATGCAATTCATCGAAACGCTTGAGGAAGCTTTAGGTAAAAAAGCAATTAAGAAAATGATGGATATNCAGGCAGGGGATGTTAAAGAAACTTCAGCAGATACTTCTGAACTTAATCGGTGGGTCAAATTTAAACCTAACACCTCCATTAAAGAAGGCGTTAAGCGATTTGTTGACTGGTATAAAATCTACTACTAAGTTATTTCTTTTTAGAAGCTTTATGTGCTTTATGAGATTTTTTATTCGCCTTAGTTTTAGCTGAAGCTTTTGCTGGTGCAGATGCTTTTGTTTTTGTTGCTAATTTTGCTTCTAAATTTTTTACTTCCGTCTGAAGCGCCTTATTTTGATTGATCAGCTCTTCATTTTGAGCAGCCTGATCAGTTAATACTGCCACTTGATTTTGTAATACTTTAATTTCACCTGCTTGATCGGTAATTTTATCCTGTGCATTGTAAGCCATGAATAATGAGCCTACTACAATAACGCCAGCAACTGCATACTGCACAATTGTTTTAGTTTCCATTTAAGTTAATGTCCTTTTTTATGTAAATAAACTTCTAAGTAATATTTTATCCTTTTTACGAAGACCTTTAAATTATTTTTTTGATAGGTATTAGTTTTGTTGAACAAATAAGGGTGCCGGAGATTGAAGGTTATCATTCAACCGTGACAGACTTTGCTAAATTGCGTGGCTTATCTACGTCTGTACCTTTAATAAGAGAAACATGGTAAGCCAATAATTGAACTGGGATAGAGTGGATAATCGGGGACAAAACACCTGTATGTCTTGGGGTTCTTATTACCCGCACACCAGGACTTTCCAAAAAATGACTGTCAGCATCTGCAAATACAAAAATTTCTCCGCCACGCGCTTTGACTTCTTGCATATTAGATTTTACTTTTTCGAGTAAATTATCATTTGGTGCAATGACTACGACTGGCATATCGTTATCTACTAACGCTAAAGGGCCATGCTTTAATTCACCTGCGGGATAAGCTTCTGCATGAATATATGAAATCTCCTTTAATTTTAATGCTCCTTCCATAGCAATCGGGTAATGAATACCTCTGCCTAGAAATAGTGCATGTTTCTTTTTAGCAAATAATTTTGCCCACTCTTTAATTTGTGGTTCTAAATTCAGTGCTTGTTGAATACTGCCTGGTAACTGTCTCAAATTTTCTAGATAGCTTTTTTCCTCTGTTTTATTAATCAGCTTTTTAAAAGAAGCAATCGTGACTGCTAAACTAAAGAGAGATACTAATTGTGTCGTAAAAGCTTTAGTTGATGCCACACCAATTTCAGCCCCCGCTCTGGTATATAAAACAAGCTTCGATGCCCGCGCAATAGCGCTTTCTTGAACATTACAAATTGCTAAACTTAAATGCTGGCCTAAAGATTTGGCATGCTTTAAAGCTTCCATCGTATCTAAGGTTTCGCCAGACTGCGAAACAGTGAGTATCAATTGATTGGGATTAGGCACCGAATCTCGATACCTGTATTCACTTGATATTTCAACGGTGGTTGGTATTTTTGCAATACCTTCTAACCAATACTTAGCTGTGACTCCTGCGTAATAACTTGTCCCTGCCGCCAAAATTAAAATACTATCTATTTTAGAAAATACATCTTTAGCGTCTTGTCCGAACAGACTTACATCAAAATGACCTTCATCAATAATGGCTTCAATTGTATCTGTCAATGCGCGAGGCTGTTCATAAATTTCTTTTTGCATGAAGTGATCATATGGGCCTAGCTCCATGGAAGACAAAGTGACGTCACTGATATGTGTTTTGCGTGTAATCAGTTTTTTTTCTTTGTCGAAAATTTGAATACCATCTTTTTTAACTTGCACAACATCACCGTCTTCAAGATAGATCACTTTTTTAGTGACCGCCAAAAGCGCTGAGATATCAGATGCAATGAAATTCTGTGTATCACCTAATCCAATAATGAGTGGGCAACCTAATCGCGCGCAAATCATTTCATCAGGATTTTTGAGAGAGATCACCGCAATAGCAAAAGCTCCTCTTAATTCGTGACCTAACATTTGCGTCGCTTCTAGAAGAGATTTATTTTTATGTTTAATAAAATAATGAATGAGGTGTGCAATAACTTCAGTATCTGTTTGTGATTCAAACTTATACCCTAGTTTCTTAAGGCGCTCACGCTCTTCCTCATAATTTTCGATAATGCCATTATGAACGACTGCAATTTCTCCTTCAGACACATGAGGATGCGCATTGAGTTCAGTGACGCCTCCATGCGTTGCCCATCTTGTATGGCCTATGCCTAAAAATCCTTCTAACTTTTGATCTTTCACCATAGTTTCAATTTCAGCGACACGGCCTACAGATCGAACACGCTCAATACCGTTTCGCAATACCGCAATACCTGAAGAATCATAACCACGATATTCGAGTCGACTTAATCCTTCGATTAAATTTGGAACGATATTTTTATTTGAGATTGCACCTACAATGCCGCACATATATTTAAGTCTCTTTATTTTTTGTAGGTTTAGTCCAACCAGAAATACTGGTTTGTTTTGAACGAGCCACCGTAAGATCTCCTGGAGGAGCATCTTTAGTGATGGTCGATCCTGCCCCAATCGTGGCGCCCTTACCAATTTTCACTGGGGCCACCAAAGCAGTGTTTGAGCCTATAAAAACATCATCTTCAATCGTAGTGGGATGTTTATTAGCACCATCATAATTACATGTTATGGTCCCGGCACCGATATTCACCGATTTACCTACAAGACTATCGCCCACATAACTTAAGTGATTGATGTTGGTGTGATCATTAATTTCACTATTTTTAATTTCAACAAAATTTCCAATGTGCACATGGCTTTGAAGCTTCGTACCGGGTCTCAATCTTGCAAATGGACCAATACGACAATGACTACCCACTTTACTTTCATCAATATGTGAATAAGGTTCAATCGAGGAGTGGTCTCCGATAATGCTATCTTTTATATGTGAGTAGGCTGCAACTTTCACGTGATTACCTAGAACGACCTTGCCTTCAAAAATGCAACCCACATCAATCGTCACATCTTTTCCTGCTGTGACTTCGCCTCTAATATCAATGCGGCTTGGATCTATAATCGTGACACCTTGGTCCATCAATGTTTTTGCTGTCATAAGCTGATAGTCTCTTTCCATGTTTGCTAATTCAGATTTCGAATTAATCCCGGTAATGGATACTTCATTATCCGCAGATTCACTTAATACTTCAATGTTATCTTCAATAGATAGCCCTACAATATCTGTCAAATAATATTCTTTTTGAACGTTCTGATTGGTCAGCCTTTTAAGCCAATTTTTTAAGAGATGATTGGGCGCGCACATAATGCCCGTATTAATTTCTTTGATATTTTTTTGTGATTCATCACAATCTTTTTCTTCTACAATTTTTTGTATTCGGTCATCTTTCCTTACAATTCTGCCGTAGCCTTTTGGATCTTTTTTTGAGTAAGTTAGAACAGCTAAATTTTTTTGACCTTTTATTACTAGGCGTTCAATCGTTTTTTGGTCAATTAACGGTACATCGCCATATAAGATGAGTGTATTACCCTCATCTTGGATTAAAGGAGCGGCTTGTTGCACAGCATGACCTGTGCCTAATTGTTCTTTTTGCTCTACCCATTGAATATGGGGAGATGGAAATGTTTTTTTGACGAGATCACCACCATATCCATAAACCACCACAAGCTCTTTAGGCTTGAATGACATAGAAGCATCAATGACATAACCGAGAAGCGGTTTATGAGCAAGCGGTTGCAAGACTTTGGGTAAATCAGAACGCATGCGCGTCCCTTTGCCTGCAGCTAAAATCACAATAGATAAAGACATCTTTGCTATTTTATCGTTTATTTGTCATCACATGACATAAAAAAAGCAGCTTAAAAGCTGCTTTTAATAGTTTTGTAAGTTTTGTACCTTAGTGTTTTTGGCGTAATTTTTGAATCGCTTGAATTTGAGCAATCGCTTCAGCTAATTCAGCTTGTGCTTTTGCATAATCCACATCAGATGATCGATTTTTCATTGCTTCTTCAGCCGCTTTTTTAGCTGCATTCGCTTGCGCCTCATCAAGATCATGTCCACGAATCGCTGTATCCGCTAACACGGTAACTACCCCTGGCTGAACTTCTAAAATACCACCTGAAATATAAATGAGCTGCTCTTCATTTTTATCCGCTAATTTGATGCGAAGCGCGCCGGGTTTAATCGATGTAATCATCGGTGCATGATGCGGATAAATACCCACTTCACCCATTTGTGCCGGTGCCGCGACGAATTCAGCTTCACCTGAAAAAATAGATTCTTCAGCACTTACTACATCAATATGAACCGTTGCAACCATGTCGTTTTTACCTAATCAATTAAGATAATGTTTTTGCTTTTGCTACAGCTTCTTCGATGCTGCCTACCATATAGAACGCTTGTTCTGGTAAGTGATCATATTCACCACTCACGATCGCTTTAAAACCTTTGATCGTATCTTTCAGTGTCACATATTTACCAGGAGCGCCTGTAAAGACTTCAGCGACGTGGAATGGTTGTGATAAGAAACGTTGAATTTTACGTGCACGACTCACTGCTAATTTATCTTCTGGTGATAATTCGTCCATACCAAGAATTGCAATAATGTCGCGTAATTCTTTATAGCGTTGTAATGTCGATTGGACAGAACGAGCCACTTGATAATGTTCTTCGCCNACGACTTGCGGATCAAGCTGACGTGATGTTGAATCTAATGGATCTACCGCTGGATAAATACCAAGGGATGCAATATCACGAGATAACACAACTGTTGAGTCCAAATGTTGGAATGTCGTTGCAGGTGATGGGTCTGTCAAGTCATCGGCTGGCACATACACCGCTTGGATCGAAGTAATTGAACCTGTTTTTGTTGAAGTGATACGTTCTTGTAAACGACCCATTTCGTCAGCGAGTGTTGGTTGATATCCTACCGCTGAAGGCATACGTCCAAGAAGCGCTGATACTTCAGTACCTGCGAGTGTGTATCGATAAATATTGTCTACGAAGAAAAGAACATCACGACCTTCGTCACGGAATTTTTCAGCCATAGTTAAACCTGAAAGCGCTACACGTAGTCGATTGCCTGGTGGTTCGTTCATTTGGCCAAACACCATCGCTACTTTTGATTCTTCCATGTCATCTAATTTAATCACGCCTGCATCTGACATTTCATGATAGAAGTCGTTACCTTCACGTGTTCGCTCCCCCACACCTGCGAATACAGATAGTCCTGAGTGTTGTTTAGCAATGTTGTTGATGAGTTCCAACATGTTCACAGTCTTACCTACACCTGCGCCACCGAAGAGGCCCACTTTACCGCCTTTAGCAAATGGACAAACTAAGTCAATCACCTTAATACCTGTTTCAAGTAGATCGACAGATGGTGATAGATCTTTAAATTCTGGTGCTTTTTGGTGAATGGAACGGAATTCTTTAGATTTAATTGGACCTAATTCGTCAATCGGACGACCAAGCACATCCATGATACGGCCTAGCGTGCCTGTACCCACTGGCACATTGATCGCTGCACCGGTAGATTTAAATGCAGTGCCGCGTGCAAGTCCGTCAGACGAACCCATCGCAATCGTTCTAACAATACCGTCACCTAGCTGTTGTTGCACTTCAAGTGTCAACCCTGCTTCAGCTTGTGAGTCTTTGTCATCTATGATTAATGCATCAAATACTTTTGGCATTTGATCGCGAGGAAACTCGACGTCAACCACCGCTCCGATACATTGCACTACTTTTCCGATTTGTTTGCTAGCCATTTTTTTTCCTTGAAGACTCTAAATAATTAATTCAATGTTATGCAACCGCAGCTGCACCACCCACAATTTCCGAAATTTCTTTTGTAATTGCCGCTTGACGCGCTTTGTTATAAATCAATTTCAATTCGCCAATCACATTCTTCGCATTATCTGAAGCAGACTTCATTGCAACCATTCGTGCGGATTGTTCTGACGCCATATTTTCTGTGACGCCGTGATAAATCAAAGATTCGATATAACGCGTTAATAATTGATCGATCACACTTTGTGCATCCGGCTCATAGATATAATCCCATGGACCTTCTGGACTTCCGATTTTATCCCCTGAGAGTGGTAACAATTGATCCACAACAGGCTCTTGCTTCATCGTATTAATAAATTTGGTATAGCAAATAAAGAGCTGGTCAACTTCACCATTCACATAGGCATCTAACATCACTTTAATTGCACCGATGAGTTTTTCAACATGAGGTGTATCGCCTAAGCCTATGATGTGTGATTTCACATTCGCGTTAATACGCGTCATGAAACCTAAGCCTTTATTACCTAATGCACTCACATGTACTTTTTTACCTTGTGATTCCCATTGCTTCATCTGATTGACAGACATTCTTAATACGTTGGTATTAAGTCCGCCACACAAACCTTTATCTGAAGTAACCACAATTAAACCAATATTTTTTACTTGGTCTTTTTTCACAAGGAATGGATGCTTATATTCCGATTGTGCGTAGGACAAATGTGCTGCCACATTTCTGATTTTCTCAGCATAAGGACGAGCTTGACGCATACGCTCTTGCGCTTTACGCATCTTTGATGCTGCGACCATCTCCATCGCTTTGGTGATCTTTCGTGTATTTTCTACACTCTTGATCTTGGTTCTAATTTCTTTACTACCGGCCATAATGACTCTTTATATTAGTAAGCGTTACTTGATTTGAAATCTTCAATAGCTTTTTCAAGTGCTTTTTCATTGTCACCTGATAAGTCAGCTGTTTTTTCGATGTCTTGCATAATCTTTTTGTATTTAGAATTCATAAAGCCATGCAATGCATTTTCAAATGCCAATACTTTAATCGTTGGAACATCATCAAAGTAACCTTTGTTTGCTGCAAATAATGTCACAGCCATTTGCGAAACACTTAAAGGTGCATATTGTGATTGCTTCATAAGCTCTGTAAACATGCGACCGCGGTCAAGTTGTTTACGTGTGGCTTCATCAAGATCAGATGCAAATTGCGCGAACGCTGCTAACTCACGATATTGAGCTAAAGCTAAACGTACACCACCACCTAATTTTTTAATTACTTTAGTTTGCGCAGCACCACCCACGCGAGACACAGAAATACCTGCGTTGATCGCTGGACGAATACCTGCATTAAATAAATCTGTTTCAAGGAAGATCTGACCGTCAGTAATTGAAATTACGTTTGTCGGCACGAATGCTGATACGTCACCTGCGGCTGTTTCAATGATTGGCAATGCAGTAAGTGAACCTGTTTTTCCTTTCACTTTACCTTTTGTAAATTTTTCTACATATTCTTCATTCACACGTGCTGCTCTTTCAAGTAAGCGTGAGTGAATATAAAAGACGTCGCCAGGATAAGCTTCACGGCCTGGTGGACGACGCAAGAGTAATGAGATTTGACGATAAGCAATCGCTTGTTTTGTTAAGTCATCATAAATAATAAGAGCATCTTCGCCACGGTCACGGAAATATTCACCCATCGTGCAACCCGCGTAAGGTGCTAGGAATTGTAATGCTGCTGAATCAGAAGCTGAAGCTGCAACGATAATCGTGTATTCCATCGCGCCGTGTTCTTCAAGTTTTCTAACAACGTTAGCGATGGTTGATGCTTTTTGACCAATCGCCACATAGATACAGGTCATGTTTTGACCTTTTTGATTAATAATTGCATCTGTTGCTACAGCTGTTTTACCTGTTTGACGATCGCCAATAATCAATTCACGTTGGCCTCGTCCGACCGGCACCATAGAGTCCACAGATTTCAAACCTGTTTGAACTGGTTGAGATACAGATTTACGCGCAATCACGCCAGGTGCTACTTTTTCAAGCTTGTCAGTAAGTTTTGTTTTAACTGGGCCTTTACCATCGATGGGTTGGCCAAGAGCATTTACCACGCGACCAATTAATTCTGGGCCTACAGGCACTTCTAAAATACGACCTGTACATTTACATACATCACCTTCAGTAATGTGTTCNTAATCACCTAACACCACAGCACCCACAGAATCACGTTCAAGATTCAATGCAAGCCCATATGTGTTTCCTGGGAATTCGATCATTTCACCAGACATCACATTTGATAATCCGTGAATACGAACGATACCGTCAGTCACTGATACGACTGTACCCTGTGTTCTCGCTTCAGCGGTTGTCGAGAAATTCTCTAATCGACTTTTGATGAGTTCACTAATTTCTGATGTTGATAACTGCATTACTATCTCCTGATAATGATTAGCTTACGACTTCAACGCGTAGGCTAAATTTTGTAATTGCTCACGAACTGAAGCATCAATCACGGTGTCGCCCACAATCACTTTAATACCACCAATGATTGCTTCATCAATCGTTACTTTTGCATCAATTTTTTTATTAAATTTCTTTTCTAAACTTTTCACTAATGTATCGACTTCTTTATCTGTCGGCTTTGATGCAACAATAATTTCAGCATCAAGCGTTCCTTCATCCGTCGCTTTTAATGTTTCAAAAAGCTCACTGATTTGAGGTAACACATTAAGCCTCTTATATTCAATCAAAAGCTTAATAAGATTTTCACCATAAGCATTAAGTTTTTTTCCGGCAATTTTAATGAGTGTCTTTTCACGATCCTCATCTGATACTTTTGAATCATTAATGAAAGCATGCATGCGCTCATCTAAAGATACTTGCGCTAAAAATTCCAACATCTCAGACCACTCTGTAAGAGATTTTTTTTCTTTAGCAAGATTAAATGCTGCAACTGCATAAGGTCTTGCGATGGTTGAAATTTCTGCCATATGGATCCTAAAGTTCTTTCGCTAATTTACTTAACATATCGCTATGTGCTTTTTTATCAATTTCTTTTGATAAGATTTTTTCTGCACCCGCGATAGCAAGTGTTGACACTTGTTCACGTAAAGATTCTTTCGCGCGATTTACTTCTTGATCAATCTCTGCTTTCGCACCTAAGATAATACGATCGCCTTCGGTTTTCGCTTGATGCTTTGCTTCTTCTAAAATTTCTGAGGCTCTTTTTTCAGCTTGAGAAATAATTTCAGATGCTTTCTGTTTGGCTTCGTTAAGTTGTTGTGTTGTTTTTTTTGCAGCCACTTCTAAAGAAGCTTTACCTTCTTGTGCTGCAGCTAAACCGTCGGCAATTTCTTTTTGACGCGTTTCAATTGCATTTAAAAGAGGCGGCCACACATACTTCACGGTAAACCAAATGAGAATCGCAAAAGCAATCGCTTGGGCAATTAACGTAAAATTAATATTCATTTTTGCTCCTGTCTAAGTTCGGTTAAAAGAACCTAAACAATTATTTTGCGATTGCACTTAATAATGGATTTGCAAATGCAAACATCATCACGATACCAACGCTAATAATGAAAGAAGCGTCAATCAAACCTAAAAGTAAGAATACTTTACCTTGTAATTGAGGAATCATTTCAGGTTGTCTTGCTGCGCCTTCTAAGAAACTCGCACACATAATACCGATGCCGATACATGCGCCTAAAGCTGCTAAACCAATCATCAAACCTAGACCAATTGCTGTGTAAGATTGAATCATTGCTAAATATTGTATATGTTCCATGTTTACTTCCCTTTCAGTTAAAAATACTTAAATAAAAAAACTAATGGCCTTCATGCGCCATCGATAAATACACCACCGTTAACATCATGAAGACAAATGCTTGTAGCCCCACAATTAGAATATGGAATATGGACCAACCTGCGCCCAATAATGCTCCAAAAAATACGCCTGTTACACTCGTTGACGCTAGTAAGCCGAGGAGTAAGAAAATTACTTCCCCTGCGTACATATTTCCGAAAAGTCGGAGTGAGTGAGATAAAGGTTTAGAAATGTATTCGATGATATTAAATAAAAAGTTTGCAGGCCATACCCAAACTTTGCTACCAAAAGGGGCTGTAAACAATTCATGAATCCAACCACCAAAACCTTTCACTTTAATACCAAAATAAATCATAAGAATCCACACTGCGATCGCAAGTGCAAATGTTGTGTTGATATCTGAAGTAGGGACGCTGCGCCATTCATGAATACCTAAAGGTGCATAAATAAAATGTGCCATCACATCAATAGGGAGAAAGTCCATGGAGTTCATCACAAGGACCCAAATAAAAACTGTTAATGCAGCAGGGGCAATAAAAGCATGACGATCGCCATGGAATATATTTTTAACTTGATCGTCAATGAAACCAAACATAAGCTCTACAAATGCCTGGCCTTTTGAAGGAACGCCAGCTGTTGCTTTTCGAGCAACCATCCAGATCAAAGCCATTGAAATAATACCAAGCAAGACACCCATAACAAGTGAGTCAATATTAATTGCCCAGAATGCACCTTCACCAATAGCCTTCGTATTAAAGGTTAAATGGTGGGTAATATATTCACTCGGTGTTAATGTGCCTTCAGTTGCCATAGCTTCCAATATTTCCTAACGACTTTTATTTGTCTTCATTTAATTTTGTAATCGATGCGCCTGAAATAATGGCTGACAATACAAGCCCCGCAATCAGTGCAAATGGCACAAGCGCTGTATAAAACTTAAACGCTGACCAAAGCGATACAAGTACTACAAAAATTTTTACGGCTTCAGCTTTTAATACATTAATAATGATAGCTGCGGGCTCTTTACTCAAAGCCGTTTTGTGAGCAATTTTTGAGGCGAGAAGTACACCGAATATAACGGAGACACTACCGATCAACGCAGAAACACCTGCATGCTTTCCAAATACTGCTGCAACTAAAACCGTTAATATGCCAGCGGCTTTAACCTGCAAACTCAACATTTTTTGAATGATTTGAGGGAATCGCTTCATTCTTTCAGTGATTTCATCAATATCAGACATTTATGCTCACTGAATGCAAAACTTTGAGTTACAAAGGGTTGAATTTTCCCTGTAATTGGCGGTTCCGTCAAGGGTAAAGCGTACTTTATCCTTTGATTTTTTTAAGAATCTCATCCAATTGCTCCAAATTGCGATAATGCACTTTTAAAGTACCCGAACCATTCTTTTTAGCATCAATAGTGACTGACGCGCCCAGGGTTTCTGCTANAGAGTCNTCAAGCTGACGCACGTCCGCATTCGTCTTTTTCGGGGGGGNTTTTTGAGTATCGGTTTTGTAACTATTCTGTAAGTTTTTAACGAGCGCCTCAACTTCGCGCACAGATAGATTTTTTTGAATCGCTTCTTCGCACAACATAATCTGTTGGCTGCCCTCTAGGCCAATCAGAGCTCTTGCATGGCCCATATCAATTTTTCCACTTAATAGTCGATCTTGAACAGGCTTTGTTAAAGTTAAAAGTCTTAATAAATTAGAAACGGTGACGCGCGATTTGCCAACCGCATCTGCCGCTTCTTCATGCGTCATATCAAACTCATCAATCAAACGCTTAATGCCGATCGCTTCTTCTAATGGATTTAAATCTTCACGTTGAATATTTTCAATCAATGCCATTGCGAGCGCTGATTCATCTGGAATATTTTTGATGATGACAGGCACTTCACTAAGATTTGCCAATTTTGCAGCGCGCCATCTTCTCTCGCCTGCGATGATTTCGTATTGATTGTTCCCCACAGGTCGCACAATAATAGGCTGCATGACGCCTTGTTTTAAAATAGATTGTGAAAGCGCATGTAAAGCTTCTTCTTGCATGATGCTTCGAGGTTGATATTTACCAGGTTGTAATTCACTGATCAATAAAGTCTGAAGTGAGCCTTCGTTTTTTTGAACATCTTCCTCGCCACTTAATAATAATGCATCAAGTCCGCGACCTAATCCTTTAGCTTTAACCATGTGACTTCCTCATTTCTTTTTCTATAATTTCTTCAGCAAGTTTTAAATAAGCAACGGCTCCTCTAGATGATCGGTCATACATTAAGATAGGCATGCCGTGACTTGGCGCTTCTGCCAGTCTTACATTTCTCGGAATAATCGTTTCATATACCTTGTCGCCAAAGTGGGCGGTGAGTTGATCCGACACTTGTTGAGCTAACATATTGCGCTTATCAAAGAGCGTTTTTAATAAACCCTCAATTTCAATTTTAGGATTTAAATTACTCCTTACTTTTTTGATCGTGTTAACTAAATCTGATAAACCTTCTAACGCATAATATTCACATTGCATGGGAATTAAAACGGCATCTGCAGCAGTCAATGCATTTACTGTGACTAAATTGAGCGCGGGTGGACAATCTAATAATACATAGTCGTAATCTTTTTTTAAATGTTGCAACGCTTCTTTTAATCGTGTTTCGCGTTTACTTTCATTGACAAGTTCAACTTCAGCACCTGCAAGATTTCGATTTGACGGAGCCAAATCAAAACCACCGCGTTCGCAATGAATCACAATATCTTTAAATGATTTACTTTGAATCAAGACATCATAAATTGATGTTTTAATACTCGATTTATCTATACCTGAGCCTGTCGTTGCATTGCCTTGTGGATCAAGATCAATGAGAAGCACAGATTTATTTTTCGCAGCTAAGCTTGCGGCTAAATTTACCGATGTAGTGGTTTTACCTACGCCGCCTTTTTGATTCGTCACCGCTAATATACGCATAACTAAAAAACTTCTTTCTTCAATTGAACTAAATATCGTTCAGCATTAATAAAGGGCACTTCAAGCGGAACCATTGTGTATTGATTCTTTTCGAATGCTTCCAATTCTTCTTTGACATCTTTTGATTTCATCGCCAACCACATACCATTTTTTTGCAATGTATGTTGTGTAAGTGAGATCATATTTTTTAAATTTGAAAACGCTCTTGACGTCACCGCATCAAAAAGTATTGTCGGCTGATATTCCTCAACGCGACCATTCACTACATTTAAATTGGTAAGTGATAATTCACTTTTCACCTGTTGCATGAATGTCGTTTTTTTATTAACCGAATCCATCACAGTTACTTTCATTTCAGGCTTTACAATTGCCAATACAACGCCTGGGAATCCTGCACCACTTCCGACATCCAACAAATTTTTTACATTGACATAATTTAAAATAGATAAGCTATCGAGAAAATGCAGTTTAATCATTTCATCACGGTCGCGAATCGCAGTTAGGTTGTACACACGATTCCATTTTTCAACTAAATTTAAATACGCCATCAGCTGATCATTCATTTGATCAGATAAATTTAAGCCCATATGACGCGACCCCTCGATCAACAGATCGCGGTCTTTTTTTATTACCTCATTCATGCCACTTTTTCTGGACGCTTCGTTATTATTTTTTTAGGTTTATTTTTACGCTTAACAAACACTAAAAGTAATGAAATAGTTGCTGGGGTAATACCAGAGATTCGTGATGCTTGTCCTAAATTTTCCGGCTTATGCAAATTTAATTTTTGTTGCGCTTCAACACTCAATCCATGTACTTCTTTGTAATCAAGATCGATAGGTAATGGAATATCTAATTGATCTCGACTTCGATCCACCTCTTCTTGCTGTCTCACAATGTAACCTTTATATTTCGCTGAAATTTCTACTTGCTCTCTGACAGCAGGGTCAATCAAACCTGCATCTTCTTGCATGAGTTCTTTTACGCCCTCAAAACTCACTTCGGGGCGTCTTAATAAATCAAATAAGTTATATTCGTGATCAATCACTTTCCCAATAATGGCTTGTTGTTTTTCAATTGAAATATCTTGTGGCCTTACAAAGAATTTTTTTAATCGTGCTTCTTCTGATTGGATAGTCTCTTTTTTTTGATGAAACATATTCCATCGCTCGTCGTCGACCAGCCCTAAATTGCGGCCTATTTCTGTCAATCTTAAATCGGCGTTATCTTCTCTTAACATCAAGCGGTATTCAGCTCTGCTTGTAAACATTCTGTATGGCTCAGAAACCCCGCGAGTAATAAGGTCGTCTACTAAAACACCCAAATATGCCTCATCGCGCTTAGGGCACCAAGATTCTTTATCTTGTGTCATTAAAGCGGCATTTGTTCCTGCTAATAATCCTTGAGCCGCTGCCTCTTCGTAACCCGTCGTGCCATTAATTTGTCCTGCAAAAAATAGTCCTTGAACGGATTTCGTTTCCAAGCTGGATTTCAAATTACGTGGATCGAAATAATCATATTCAATCGCATAACCGGGTCTTAAGATGTGTGCATTCTCTAACCCATTGATTGAACGGACTAATTTGTACTGGATATCAAATGGAAGGCTAGTTGAGATACCATTTGGATAAACTTCATTTGTATCTAAACCTTCCGGCTCTAAAAAAATCTGGTGCGAATCTTTGTCTGCAAATCGATGAATCTTGTCTTCAACGGATGGACAATATCGTGGGCCCACACCTTCGATTACCCCGGTATACATAGGGGATCGATCTAAACCGCTTCGAATAATGTCATGCGTAGATTCATTCGTATGTGTAATCCAACAAGACACTTGTTTTGGGTGTGTTGTTTTTTTGCCATAAAAAGAAAAATAAGGGGTCGGACTATCGCCAGGCTGCTCTTGCATCACAGCATAATTAATGGTGCGCCCATCAATTCTTGGCGGTGTTCCGGTTTTGAGTCGGCCTACAGGCAATCCAATTTCTCTTAAACGATGGGCCAAAGAAATGGAAGGTGGATCGCCTGCGCGACCTGCCTGATAATTTTTCAAGCCCACATGAACAAGTCCGCCTAAAAATGTACCAGCGGTTAAAACAACGGTTTTAGATTTAAATTGAATGCCAATTTGCGTAACAACACCAGCTACACGATCTTTGTCCAAAAGAATATCGTCGACTGCTTGTTGGAAAAGCCAAAGATTGGGTTGATTTTCAAGACGATGTCGAATTGCGGCTTTATATAAAATACGGTCTGCTTGAGCGCGAGTGGCTCTTACTGCAGGACCTTTACTACTATTTAAAATACGAAACTGAATACCAGCTTCATCCGTCGCAATGCCCATGGCACCACCTAAGGCATCAATCTCTTTAACCAAATGCCCTTTGCCAATCCCACCAATAGATGGATTACAAGACATTTGACCTAAGGTTTCAATGTTATGGGTTAAAAGCAAAGTCTTTTGCCCCATGCGAGCGGAAGCTAAGGCTGCCTCTGTACCAGCATGCCCTCCACCCACCACAATGACATCAAAATTATGCGGAAATTCCATGGTTTTACGTCAGTTAGAAAAGGTGTAATTTTACTTTATTCTGGGGTGAATCACTATGAAAACCATTGTTTCACGTGAAACATTTGCTTAAAAAAGAAGAAAAAAGTGTTCCACGTGGAACCAAGAATTACTTTCCAATACAAAAGCGACTGAAAATCTCACCCAGAAGGTCGTCTGGAGTAAATTCGCCAGTAATGGAAGCTAATGAAGTTTGTGCTTGTCTTAACTCTTCGGCGACCAATTCAGGGGACTGAAGCTGATTCACCGATTCATTTAAATGTTTTGAGACAGTATTAAGTGCATCTAAATGCCTTTGTCTCGCCATAAAAACACCTTGATTTCCGTCCTTACTAAATTCAACACCGGCCATTTTTAATAAAGTCGTTTTAAGCTGAGCCAAACCTTCTCCATTTTTTGCTGAAATAAAAAGATGATGCTCGCCGTCAATCATTTCAGATGAGGCTTTTTTGGATAACAAATCAATTTTATTGTGAACCCACACCTTAAAAACGTCTTTTGGAATGCGATTTAGAATGATTTTCTCGTAATCGGTAATACCCTTGCCAGCATCCACTAAAAATAATGCGATATTGGCCTTTTCTATCGAAATCCATGTTTTTTCGATGCCCATTTTTTCAATTTCATCATGGGTGTCTCTTAATCCGGCGGTATCAATCACATGAATCGGGATACCATCGATTTGAATTTCGCTTTTAATAGGGTCACGAGTTGTGCCTGGAATAGAAGTCACGATCGCCTGGTCATTGCCTGACAATTGATTGAGTAAACTCGACTTACCCACATTGGGCTGACCTACCAATACAACGGTCAAACCTTCGCGCAATAAGTGGCCTTGTTTGGCAGATAAAATTACTTCATCCATACGTAACTTTAGACTTAAAAGCTTTTCTTTAACTTTGCCAGTCGTAATAAAATCAATTTCTTCCTCGGGAAAATCTAGACAAGCTTCAATATACATACGTAAATCGATGAGTTCTTTAAGTAAGTCATTGATTTTATTCGAAAAATAACCATTTAAGGAAAGCATAGCGCTTTTTGCAGCCTCAGAGGTTGAAGCATTGATTAAATCTGCAACAGCTTCCGCCTGAGCCAAATCAATTTTGTCATTAAGATAAGCGCGCTCGGTAAATTCTCCAGGCATTGCCAGTCTCGCACCACATTCTATGCATCGCGCCAATAAAAGCTGCATCACAGCAATACCGCCATGGCCTTGAAGCTCTAAAATATCTTCACCAGTATATGAATGGGGGGATTTAAAAAAAAGTGCGATGCCACGATCAATCACTTGACCATTCACATCTAAAAAAGATAGGTAAGACGCTAAACGATTTTCAGGACAAACACCCAAAAGATGTTTCGCAACATCGCTCGCTTTCGGGCCTGATATTCTCACGACCCCAATGCCGCCAGCACCCGATGGTGTTGCAATGGCGGCAATGGTATCCAAATTATTTACGAGCTGCATTGCCTTTCTTAGCTAATGCGGCTGCATGAATGGATCGATTGATCATCCATTGTTGAAGAATAGACAATACGTTATTAATCACCCAATAGAGTACTAAGCCTGCGGGAAAGAAAAAGAAAAATACACTAAATACCACCGGCATGATCATCATCAATTTTGCTTGCATCGGATCCGTAGGTGCTGGATTAAGTTTTGTCTGAATGATCATGCTGATGCCCATAATAATAGGCAATACATAGTAAGGATCTTTTACAGAGAGATCGGTAATCCATAACATGAAAGGTGCGTGTCTTAATTCAACAGCGCCCATCAACACCCAATAGAGGGAAATGAAAACAGGGATCTGAATAAGAATAGGTAAACAACCACCCATCGGATTAATTTTTTCTGTGCGATAAAGCTCTAACATAGCTTGCTGAAATTTAGC
>B570J29589_1000043_pt1 | contig 17679 bp, 7 predicted proteins | sample LakMenE29Apr09ns_FD_29589 | JGI IMG/M metagenome (IMG submission 29589) | reverse complement strand
ATACCGACATCATATGGGCTTGTGCCGCCTTTTCTACATAAATGTAAAAGATCTATTGAGTCAGTGGTACTTGGAGCTGATTGATTAGTAATTGTTAATGGGGCAACACTATGATTAAATGAGCCAACAATTTCATTTATAGTTAATGTTGAACTGTTAGTATTAAGAGTAGTTGTTCCAATAGCCAATTTAGAGCTATCCCAAAATAAATTTGTGGGTTGCCCTATTGCTGCTGAACTACTAGCATATAATAAACGACCACTTGTAAAAGTACTGAGACCTGTTCCTCCATTAGCAACAGGTACTATACTTGTAGTACCTGTTGCTAATGAGGTTGCTGTTGCTGCTAATGTTGGTACATACTCATTACCACCAGCGCTCAAAATACCACCCACAGGCATATTAATATTTCCATTAACATTTAATTTATAAGTAGCATGTGGTGTTGTACCAATTCCAACATTACCAGTTAGGGTGCTTGTTCCAGAAATTTCTAAATTAGTACTAGCTTTTATACTTCCTACTACATCTAATGCAACCCCCGGATTAGTTTTCCCAATTCCTACTTTACTATCGCTTTGAAACGTCATTACAGTGCTTGAAGTACTAGTATATGCTTCATTTGCTAATGCTATATCTAATCTTGATCTAGATTTACCACTCTCTTGTGCCCATATTCCTAATCTAAATGACGCCCTTATGCCGTTCGGATTAGTTGAGCCTATTCCTCTTCTACATAAATGTAAAACATCTTTCATATCATTAATAGGGGCGGCAGCAGGGAGAATTATTTGACTTGTAATTGTCAATGGTGATTCACTGTAATCATATGAATTTGCGTGACTTTCTTCACTAATATTATTATTTATATTTAATATTGAAGATTTATAATTAATAGATTTGTAAGGGTCATTATTAGGACTAGCTATTGAACCAATCCCGATTTTACCACTACTTAGAATAGTTATTACTCTATTTGATATATCATATGAGCTGTCGGCTAATTCTAAATCTAATCTTGTATTAGATTTATTTATATCTGCTTGTAAGGATGGAGACCATTTGCTTAATTTAAATGTAGCTCTTATACCCACCGGTTCATCCCCTTCTCCTCCTACTCTACATAAATGTAAAACATCGGTTGGTGTATTCATATTATCATAAGTTTTATTAGTAATTGTTAATGGCGATATACTATAATCAAATATTGGTGTAGATATAATATTTTCATTTATGTTTAATTTTGAAGATTTTTCATTAGGCATTGTTCCAACACCTAATTTAGTAAAAGAACCATCAATTTTATAATATAACTCTGTGTTTTTTATAGTTGGTGTAATAGAATCTGACCCCCTGCCCATAAATAATACTTGACCATTTGTTAAAGAATTTACCGGAGCACCTGTTCCTCCATTAGCAACAGATAATGTTCCTAACGCACTACTAACATTTACATTTCCTATAAAAGAGGTAGCTATCAAATTTATTGTTGTTAAATTTGAGGTTATTAAATTTGAAGTTGTTATAGTTCCTGCAACATCTAATGCTGTTGTAGGATTTGTTGTCCCAATACCAACTTTACCATCGCTTCGAATAGTCATTACAATATTTGAAGTATTATATGCGCCTTCAGATAATCCTATATCTAATCTTGTTTTAGAACTACTAGTGACAGCATCATATTTACCTAATCTAAATGTAGCCCGCATACCGGTATTGTAGGCGCCTGATGATGCACCTACTCTACATAAATGTAAAACATCTATTGGGTCAATTCTACTTGGAACTGTTTGATTAGTAATTGTTAATGGAGCATCACTATGATTAAATGAGCTAATATAATCATTTATAGTTAATTTTGAAATTGGGCCTGGGTTATATACCCCAGTTCCTACTGTTACTCCAATTCCAACATTACCTTCATAATATATATCAACTAGGGCAACCGCAGGCACTGATATCCTGTCATTCCATTGACTTGATTTTTTATTATTTATAAAATTTGTAATTAAATTACTTGTTGTTAAAATATGCTTTATTAAAATATTACTTGTTGCAGCAATATAATTGCTTGTATCTTTTATAACATCTTTTATAATATTAATACCACCTTCTATAAGATAAGATTTAGCTGTTAAAGTACCTTTAAGAGTAGCATTACCGTCTGAATTAATTGTCATTATATCAGATGTTCCTGAATTAATTTTAAAAATATTATTAGAATTAGATATGTTATAAGAAAGTTGTTTTGTATTTCCTATTGATAAGTTAATAGATGATTCTGACTGAGGTATTTTTCTATATTTTATATATACATATCCAGACCCTCCTCTACCATATTGTCTATTATCACGAGACCCGCCAGCACCACTATTTGCTGCCCCATTGCGGATACTAGAAGTTTGTTCTGTACTATATACTTTTCCCCCCTTACCAATAGTCGGTGAAGTCTTTCCTGGCTCAAAAAGATTAATACTAAAGCCAGTATTGCCATCGCTTTTAATAAATCCACCACCATCACCACCAACACCAACATTATTACCTTCATTAGCATTTTTTCCATCAAATCCACCAGCTGTATATGTAGTACCGTTCCAATAAGTATTACCTTGATCTTGTGTTATACCAGAATAATATGCGGAATTGAAGTTCGCTTTATAGTACCCTCCTCCACCACTCCCTATTCCTTTTACAATCGTTTCAGTATCAGTATCAGTTCTTCCACGGCCACCTCCTTTACCTAAAAGATTTATACCATCAATAGTTACAATATCACCTATTGTTCCATTGCTATAATATCTAATAGAGCTATCTTCACCTTTATTAACTGTATCACTATCTACATAGTTGCCTACTGTTATATAATATCTACCAGCATCTAGTTTTTTGTCAACTATATATACTATGCCTCCAGCACCTCCTGCTCCTCCTCCTTCACCAACAGTTGGTGAATATTTTGAAGATGTCCCCCCAGCTCCTACTATTAATATATTAACTATATAATCTTGTGGAGTTTCAATCACAAAATTTTTAATTGTATCTGTAATTATAAACTCATACCCTTTATATAAGCGGTCATAACCAAATGCGCCTGTATGTTTTCCTACCGATTCAGTTAAATCTTCACCACGATTTCCAGTATTATCATGTTTATAAACCAGCAAATCTGGTGGCTGAAAAGTTGATGCTACACCCAAGTCAACATCACTCTGAATTTTTAAATTTGTAATACTTGATTTTGTATTATATATGTGTAAATTATTTGTTGGATCTGTTGTCCCAATACCTACTTTACCTTTATCATAATATATATCTAGTGAATTTTCACTATCTATCCATTGACTTGATGTATTTAGTTGATTTTTTCTATTTATATATTCTATTAATAAATTACTAGTTGATGAGATGTAATTACTACTATTTTTTGCTTCTCCTAATATACTAAACGGTTGCCCATTTAGTAGATAATTTGATGCATTTATACTTCTACTAACTGTTATGTCACCATTTTTATCTACAACTAAGCGGTCAATGTCTATATTTGACGTTGATGATACTATTTTAAAACCCCCATCAAAATTGCCTATTTTATAATCTGTATTATTATCATTAGAAGAATAAGTATTTCGTATTAGTTCTATTGACGCAGATGTACTTCTTAAAGGCCTATATCTTATTATTATAACTCCTGAACCTCCCGAACCAGCATCTTCGATAGGAAGACCAATTTGATACGCGCTCCCTCCTCCACCAGAACCAGTATCCGCTTTTCCACTACTAGCTGACCTTGTATAAATTGCCCCATTGTATATTCTTCCATTTCCACCAATACCTCCGCTACCACCAAGGCCATATAACTCTAAACCACTAAACGTACTATCTTTTTTCACATGTATACCTGCCCCTCCGCCAGCCGCATAAAATTGTGATACTCCTGTTATATCAATTCTCACACCATTATTTCCAGATGTTGAATTATTACCTTGACTACCAATACCTCCACCACCACCCCCTACTATAAAAATGGGATTGTTAGGGTCACTTGTTGGTGGATTTTGTCGCCCTTGATTACCACCAGCAACATAAGAAGAACCATTCCAAAATGTATTTTGTTGCATTGCTAAACCAGAATTGTATTGGGCATATGCACCATCAACGCCTCCACTTCCACTACTTCCTCCACCACTTCCTCCTGTGCGCCCAGGCTCGGAACTACTACTATTATCACCTCCATCACTTTGAGAATTTGTACCACCTGTACCACCTCCATAAGCATACATTGTAATACCATCAATACTATAAGTTGTGGTTGTTGATTCTATGATTCGTATTAAACTTGGCGAACCATTTTGGTCATTAAATATAGTCCCTCCTGATTTATTTGCGTCATCTTCAAAACTTGATGATAACCCCCTTCCACCATTACCTACAATTGCCTGATAGCGTCCTGGCGATAATTTATGGTTCTTAACATATACAACACCACCAGCACCTCCTCCACCGCCATACGCATCCCCACCAGCACCCCCTCCACCTACAATTAAAATATCTACTTCTAGTTCTGTTGTTGTAGTAAACACATATTGTGACTGTTTTGTGCCACCTAGATCATCCGTTACATATGTAAATTTTATGTATTTTTCTATTTTATCAGTTCCTATTTCTATTGGTAATAATTCTTTGTTTAATCGTGTAGCATATATGTCACCATATGTTACTTTTCTAGTATCCTGAATAATTATTTTAGCATTATTATCGCATATATGTAATTTACTTGAAGGTAAAGGAGCCTCAGGAGTATTAAATTCTCCTATACCTACATTGCCATTATTCATAATTTTGAGCCTTTCCATCCCAGATGTTTTAAAAATTAAATTAGATGATTTATATGATAGTGATATTGTATATTTTGATTCATCGCTAGTATCTTCTGAATCAAAATTTATATTACTATTATTTAATGTAATCATTATTATAATTATATAAATATAAAAAAAAGAGTTCTTTTTATTTACTAAACAAAGGTTTATAATATATACCCTATTATTAATTAATAGCCTCAATATATATTGATGAATTCTGAGTATTTATTCTATCATATGTTAATAAGTTAGAATAGTCTTCTCTTCCAAATATTGCTGAAAATGCAGTTTCTGTTTTTTTTGATACAACATCAATCGGTAATAATGAATTATAATTGATATTGTTTATAGCATCTAATAATTTAGTAATATCTTGAATAACCGCGTCGTTTCTAACTTTATTTGGCAAGTCATTTAGAACATCATTTATTTGTCTTTCTATATTTGCTTTTTCATTTCTTAATGAAGTTATGTTGAACTTATCTATGGGGTCGGCATTTATATAATTTGCTAATTTTTGATAATTAATATAATTATTGTTATTATAATTAATATCACTAAATAATTCCATAATTGTTCTATCTGTATTTTTATAATCTGTATATATCGTATTACCACAAAATAAATAATCATTCGCAGAAACATTTATGCTAGAAAGATTATTTCTAGTAAAGAAACCTTCATCATTATTATTAGTAGTAGTATTTAAGTCTATATATGTTGTTAAAATATTTACAGTAGATGTTGAATTATAATCATTATTATATAATGTTTCAACTTCTTCATTAGATAATGCTCTATTAAATACTAAGAAATTGTTAATGTCCATGTTAATATTATTTCCCAATCTCAAATTACCCCATCCTACAAATGCGGTTCCACTTTGATCTTGGCTTATTAAACTTCCATTTCTATATATTTTTCTATTATATTTTATATCAATTGTTTCTTCAACAACATAAACAAGATGAACCCAATTATTTACATCTTCTGGGTAAGATGATGCGGTCCCTGTTCCTACACCGCATTCAAGATCGTTCGCATAAAATGCTAAACAATACGCATTATTATCGCGTGCACCAATATGTAAATATATATTTGTACCATATTGTTGACCTTGTAATATAAAAAAACTATGTCCGCTATTTCTTGTTCTTCTCCAAACAGAAATACTAAATGATTTTCTAGCTAAATTTATTGATGAAGTTAATGAACCGTTTGTGGTATTTATGAAGTATCGTTCTTCATCATTTGTAAACTCAATAGTTCCTTTTTTAGTTAAATTATATTTAGTATCATTTTTATTACTATCTATTGTATAATTACTATCAAATTTATACCAAGCAATTAAATTTGGGGGTATTGTATTATCTAATCTTACAGGTGGGCTTTCTAAATATTTAAAATATATATTAAAATTTTTATTTTCATTAGTTGAATTTTTATTATAAGATTGGTAATAGTATGCTATCTTATAAAACTTGCTTGTAGTTATTTTAATATATTGTTTTAGATATGATGGTTTATACACATTGTTATATTTATTATATTTAAATACAATTCTACAATTATAATTTGTAGAGCTCAAATTATTTTCATCGTATATCATCAGTTCTGAGTATAATATATGAGGGCTCGCATATGTTGAATTTTCTCCAACATCAACTCTAAATCTATAGTATCCTTTTTGTAAAAATATAAATGCGGTTGTAATGTTATTTTGAAGTTTAAATGGTGGGAAAGTTAGTTGTGCTACTGAATTTAATTTATAATATGGGTCTGTATTAACCGTAATATCATATTTATTATCAAAATTTTTAATCCTTATAATTACAACCCCTGAACCACCTTTTCTATACATTATACCACCACCGCCCTTATGATTTTCAACATCTATAAAAATGGAATTTTTAAAATTTCCAGAACCACCGCTTGATGTACCATAAGTATCAACACCACCATTCCATCTTCCTCCGGAACCTCCTCCTCCATATTCAATAGACTGTCCAGTTATAGAAGAAACTACCCCTTTACCTCCGCTCCCTGTGTATGCGCCATTTGATTTACTACTATTTCCAGCATCTCCACCAGCAGAAGATGGAGCAGCACCTCCGCCTGCACCTCCTGTTTCCCAATTATTATCTACATTTCCTGCGCCAGACCCAGAAGAACCGTCTTCAATCTTTCTAGCATCATCCTGTCTTACACCACCTCCACCTCCGTTAGTTTTCAACACAGCTCCTGTGATAGGGTCTTTAAATGTAGCTGTTGGAACTGGGGTTGGATTAATACTAGCTTCATCTGTACGCCAGTTACACCATCTATCCGCGCAATATCCACCATATCCACCACCGCCTCCACCACCAGCTGCTTTAAGATCTATTGAATTTCCACTAAGTGTACTGTTTTTTCCAACTATACCTGCTTGATTGTTCCCTACTGTATCTCCACCAGCACCTACCTTTATTTCATATACGCCTGCGACTAAGGATACTTCTTTAAATTGTTGAACATCTCCTCCGCCACCAGCACCACCTGCGCCACCTCCGGCACCTCCGCCACCAACTAATAAAATATCGCATTTATAACCATTGGCTGGAACAATAAAAGAATAGCTTGTTTGTTCTCCGCCAGTATTATTAAATTCTATATATATTTCATCAGAACTAATATAATTACATTTGGCACCATTAGGTAATACAATCTCTTTAATAGTTTTATTATAATATCCTTTTTCGTAATTGAAAATTTTTGTATATCCATCTTTCCTCATTAATCTAAAAATATCTACAAATTTTTTATTGTCTGTTGAAAAATTATTTTTGGCTGAATATGCCGCAACTATTTCAGCATCCTTAGAAGCTATATTAGTATTAATACTATCTATAAGAGCTTTATTGTTATCAATAATAATTTGCTTTCTATCATCTATTTTTGTATTTAAATCGGCAATAATTGTAAATTTATAATCAACACCATCGGTATTGTATGCTGACCAATCTAAAATGCTCATATTTACATTATTTAATGAAAAATTAATGCTGGTGTTTGATATTTTATTTCTAAATAGAGCAAAAGAACTTATGTTTATTTCCGAATTAGTTGTTGTATAACTTTTGATTTGCGACAATGGGCAAATATATGATACATATTTAAAAATATATACTTTGGCATTCATGCTGATATCACTTTTGATAAATATCTTTAATAAATTATTTGTCGTATCATATCTGATACCATGAGACCCTAATATAGCAAAGTCAAATAACGCGTCGCTTTTAATTACATCAAACGTTGTTTGATCATTATTTAATTTCACTTTGGAAATATTAACAATATTTTCATTATTTTCTCTAACAATAGATATTTTATAAAATTTTTTATTTCTTAGAGAATCTATTGAATTATACTTAATTGAGCATATACTATTTAGAACATTTGTTAAATTATCGTTCGCATTATCTTTATTTAAAAATTGTATTGAAGTATATTTCAAACCATTAAATATGTTTGTATCTTTTTCACTATTGTCAGTAGTACCCTTAGAATCGTATTTTACTAAGTTATTTTCAGCATACTCAAAAGGTTGCGCAGCGCCTAAACCATCATAATCAAATTTCTTAAAACATTTACTTGTGAAGTCTGAATTAATAAAATCGCCTGTATTAGACCTAGTATTTGTATATATCTTTTTAGGATAATTTATTGTATTACCATAATTATCTGTATATGTATCAAATTCTTGCCATCCTTTTAAAGTATAGCTACATGTTTTCATATCATCTGATTGCCTATCGCAATTTTCAATATTCTCTTTACTATCTGTAAAATATACCTTACAATCCCTTAATTTATATTTATTTTCTCTTACAATATCGCTACTTATCCTTTCCATATTCCTGCCTGGGTATTTATCTTTTGGATAAGTACTTCTATCATTATAATTTCCATTTTTGTATTCAATAGTCTTTGCATCTATTGAACCATCTTCGTATTTCTCTAATATATTAGTGTGATATACGCGCAAATAATAAAAAACAGCTATAATTAATATTATAATCAAAGACATTAACCCCACAAATTGTAAATATGAATTTAAATCATGTAGAGAACATTTTGAATTCATATTTTATTTTTTATTCTTCTCTATTATTATTTATTATATATATTATTATAATAAATAATAACTTTCTTCAAACATTTTTAATTTAATTTGACAAAATATGTTCTAAAATTGTTCGTAATTATTAAAATTTGATTATAAATTGTGTTTAATTATTATTAAGAACCAAACGAAATCAATATACCGAAGACAAACTCGAACGAACTCAAAGACAAACTCAAAGACAAACTCGAAGACTATCTTAAAGAAGATGACATCAATCATCTTAAAGAAGATGGCATCAATCATCTTAAAGAAGATGGCATCAATCAACGTTTCCAATTTTCTCTACTGGACTTCAATTGCTAACCACATTGAAAATCCCAAACTTTCTCGTACTAAATGTATGTTAAATGCTATAAAAGAACTTAAACGCGAACATATGTTTAGAAGTTTCATTAGAAATAAATCTATTGAAATTAAAAAAATGAATCCTGAATATACTAGCGCTTATTGTATCAAGCTCTCTATGGTTGAATGGAGGAAGGGTTATTAAAATTAGATCTAATTAGGCAAAGTCGTATTTCATCTGAGAGGTAACTGTTCAAGGCAACCTATTAAGTCGTGGGAAACTAAAAGTTTGGTCTGAGGGAGGGAGTGGTGGGGGTATATATGTCCCATCATTCCCTGTGTTGCTATATCTTTGTACAGAGGGATGATGTTGTGTGATTAAGGGGGTATATAGGTCGGAATTGAAGTTTACGCCTTCACCTTCACCTTCACCTTCACCTTCACCTTCACCTTCACCTTCACCTTCACCTTCACCTTCACCTTCACCTTCACCTTCACCTTCACCTTCNNCTNCATCATTTTTTACATTTAAATCTTTATCATTTTCCAGATAACAATTACGTATAGCTTTTGATAAATCTAAAATATTAATTAATATTTTTAATTCTTCTTTAATTTTATCATTAGAATGTTTATTTATTAAAGCTAATAATTCTTTATTAGAAAAATCATACTTAAAAAGAATATCATATTTAGTAGATTTATACGCTGTTTCCAATGTTTTTTTTAAAGTGTTATCATCAGTAATATCTTTCAATAAATTTATTAAAATTGGTTTAGCTGTTCTTACACTTTCTATTATAGTTGTTTTTATATCAAAATTTGTATTAGCTGAACTTTTTGTTATTCCAAAAAAATTTGTAACACTTTTAGTTTTAAATCTTTTTTTCTTTTCTTCTCCTTCTTTTTTTTCTCCTTCTTCTTCTTTTTCTCCACCTTCCTCAATTTTTTTTTCCTGCCCTAGTATAACATTATTAAAATCTTTTCCCATTCTTTTAATTGTGTCCCACATCATCCCACCATATTTCAAAAAAAATTTTTTATTAGGGTTTTTAACTAAATCCTTCTTAGTAGGTTTGGTTTTTAGAGTTTTAGCAGAAGCCTTTTTTGTAGGTTTAGCAACAGCCTTCGGTTTAGAAAAAGCCTTCGGTTTAGCAACAGCCTTCGGTTTATCAACAGCCTTAGGTTTAGCAACAGCCTTAGGTTTAGCAACAGCCTTTGGTTTAGCTACTGCCTTCGGTTTAGCAACAGCCTTAGGTTTAGCTACTGCCTTTGGTTTATCAACAGCCTTTGGTTTAGCAACAGCCTTCGGTTTAGCAACAGCCTTTGGTTTTTTTACTAATTCCTTTTTACTATTCATAATGTCAATATTCTATTATATAATAATATATTAATACTAATCACAATATAAATGATAAAAAAATTTTAACAATTAAACAGATTTATTATAATAAAATATAAAATAAGATATAAATGCTATTATACAGAAGATTAAAAAGATTTTTTGAAAATTAATGTTAAAATAATAAAGTGAATCTATAATAAAATGCATAGTTTTTTCTTTTTCATATTTATAAATAATTATAGGTGCTATTATTAAAAATAATAGTGGATAGAAGACAATAATTACTATATAATATGCGTTTACTTTCTTAGCAATTTCTACCAATAAATCATTAAACTTTGTATTTAAAGGATCATTTGGGAATTTTTTTTCTAATCCAAATATATAATACTTTTTATAAAAGTCATCTTTATCATCTTTATCATCTTTATCATCTTTATCATTTTTATTTGTTTTATCTCTAATTAATAATTCAAAATAATCATTAATGTGTTTTATATATTTTATTTTATAAGCATTAAGGCGGCTATTTATTTTATCTTTTTCCTCTTTTCCATTTATAATAGCATCATATCCATCTTTATATTTTAAAAATAATATTTTTAATATATTTTGTTTACTATCTTCACCAACTTCACCAAAATTTTTATCATCTTTTATGATATCAGGAAATTGCTTTTTATCTATATCATCAAAGAATTTTAAACCTGTACTAGCATTAGTAGTAATATAGGAACTATATGATTCATTTTCCAATATATTTATTATTTTATTTTTTAGATTAATTAAATAAGGCTCATTGTAGTCTCCATCATAAATTGAGTAGTTAATCTTTGTGTTGTATTCATTATCATTTAAGCTATCTTTATTGTTTTTTTTGTTTTCATTATATATTATAATTATAATAAATATAAATATGTATGGAATCAATGCTAATATATATAATTTGTTTTCCATAAATTGTTTTAGTATACCCATTAAAGTCATACGTTCATCATCAATTTTATTATATTTGTTGATTATACCTATACAAATTATAGCAGCTATTGAAATGCTAAGAATAGATATAATTGCTATAAAGATAGCTGAATCCTTACTTAAAAGATAATCATCAATATACATAAAATTATTTGTTTTCAAATATTCAAAGATAGGTTGATCTAGAAAAATAGGTTTATCTAAAAAAATAGGTTTACCATCTTTATCACTTTCATAATTGTCATATCCCGCTTTTTTAAAATTTAAAATTAAGCATGCATTTAAAAATATAATTGTAGCTATACAAAATAATATATATGAAATATATAATAATAAATAGCTAAATAAGTTATAAACTACAAAAATATTATCTTTTAAACTATATCCATTACCACCTATTTTTTTCCTTATATATTTATTTCCATTAATCCGCTTATTTATCATAATATATACTTAATTTATATACATATAAATATATAATACATATAAATATATATAAATATATAATACATATGATTGAATATAGCATAACGGATTTAAAATATTATTATAATAAATATGACAATAATGACACATATATCAACGATGACATTTATGATGATAACTTCTATAAAAATAATGAGGAGTCAATAAATAAATTAGAAGATGCTTTATCAGAACTAACAGATTATGAGCATGTAAATAATAATATATACCATATATTTCCAATGGTTGTATTTATAATAGCAGCTAATTTATTAGTTAGTTCATTTATTGCTTTAAGTTAAATAATATTATTATTTAAGTTTAAAAAACATATAATTTTTATATAAGAATGGCTAATAGTATTACCCCTTCTGGAACATCAAGGAACGTTTTTGATATTTCATTATCCGATTTTGAAACAGCTGGAACTGTAACAGCAGCAGGATTTATAGGATCTGGCGCTAATTTAACAAACATTAATATAAATAACACAGAATATGTATTAGAATTGTCAAAAGGAGGAACAGGAAATTATATATATAACAATGATGGGGGTTTAATATATTATAATAAATCTTCATCGCGATTTACAAATGATCATAGATTAACATGGGATAAAACTGAACAAATACTAAAAATAAATAATCGCGATTTTTTAAGTGATACTAGTAATTATGTTAAAAGCACATCTAATGAATTAATATCTATATTGAATACTACTACTAACATATTATATGAGAATAATTCTTTAAATATAAATAATATAACTAATATAAATAATGTTAGTAATTATGTATTATCAACTAGTAATATATTAATAAAATATATAAATTCCCAACAAGTAAATAATAATAGCAATGTAATTGCGACTAAAAATAGGGTAGGAAATGTACAAATAGGGGATGGAATATATGTTAGTAAGAATGGAGTAATTAGTACAACAGAATCAATTATTAATACTACATTCCCAACGTTTGTGGATACATCAGTTGAATTTACTACTATTGAAGGTTTAAATTACAAAGTTTGTAAATTGCTATACAATCCTTCAATTGGAACAACATTCGACAGAACAAATAATCAAACTAATATATTACCTATATGGTGTAATTTTTCAAGTAATAATTTTATAGGTAATAGTACACCACCAAAAATACTAAATATAGGTTATAGTAAAAATTCATTAACAAAATTAGAATTATACGGAAATGTAAATATTAAACCTAATATTCATGAATTAAATATAGAATATACTCCTGTAAATACTACATACTTAGAGTTTAATAATCTAATAAATGTAGTTGGTAATCCTACTTATTGTAGATTTGAGAATGAATTTGATATTGATAACATATATAAAACATCTGTAAATAATGTGATTACAATTAGTTTTTGGTTGAAAGTTAACTTTAATAATAACGAGATAACAATTATAGAGTTTAGTAATACACCAACTAATAATGATTATATAGTGCGAAAATTAAATATTAACTATGTTAATAATTCATTAATATTTTTTATTCCTAGTGATGTTAATCCTTCTGTATCTATTATTAATATACAAAATATATACAAAAACCGCTGGTATCATATAATATGGTCTATTGAAAAACAGTTTGAATCTTTTAAAGTACAAGTTAATATTAATGGTATACTAGAAAAAAGTGTAATTATTAGTAATCAAAATTATCTAACTATATATAGTATTGGATTTAAAGGTTTTGATAACAAGTTTGATAAAAATTACTTATCATCGCCAAATAATAATTCTATTTATAAGTTTTGTATTTCTGATTTCAAAATATATAGTTGTTTATTGAGCAACGAACAAAAGAGCGAGCTCTATAATACCAATAATTATACAAAATATATTATAGAATTCAAAGATGATGAAACTATATGTGATATTTTAGCTTATGGTGGTGGAGGAGGAGGTAGTTCAAATTATGGAGGAGGTGCTGGTAAATTAGTATATATTAATGACGCATATATACCAAGCGGACGTAAAACTATTAATATTGGAAGAGGCGGTAGTGGTTATTATTCTAATATTAATAATAATCAAGTCTCATTAAAAGGAAATAATACAACTTTTGAATATTTAATTGCGCATGGAGGTGGAGCCATAACAAATAATTTGGATTCCAATAATAATTATTCAACTATTAATACTAATACAAAAGGTGGTTGTGGTTCAGGAAACTATGGAGAAGCAACAGAATTTAATATAACAACAGATTTATCAAACTTTCTTGGTAATACAAAAAATATATATAGTTATGGTTTTCCAGGAGGAGTTTATGGTGGAGGAGGCATTGGTTATGCTATTAATCTCAATGATCCAAATCCTGGCGAAGGTTTATATAGTTTGGAAAATAATTTTGTTAATCGTAATACAGATACTACTAAGTATTTTAATTATAAGCTTCCTATAAATTTTAAAAACGACTTTGGTTTAAATAATAATGAAATAGGGGAACTGTATAATGGTAATGTATATATAGGAAGTGGAGGTTATGGGCTTATTAATGATGGTAGGCAAATAAACAGAGGATATAATTCAAGTAATAGTGGTTGTGGTGGTAATTTGGGAGAAAATGGAAAGAATGGCGCATTATTAATAAGAGTTTTGACAACAATAGATAGAAATATAATACCACAAAATGTAAAAGATACTTCTAATTATATTAAGACATCATGTAATATCTTAGTAACCAGAGCAAATCTTAATGATAGCAATAGTAGCAATTATGTGCTATCAACAAGTAATATCTTAGTAACCAGAGCAGTTCTTAATGATAAGAATAGCAGTAATTATGTGTTATCAACAAGTAATATCTTAGTTACCAAAGCAGTTCTTAATGATAAAAATAGCAGTAATTATGTGTTATCAACGAGTAATATATTGATTACCAAAGCAGATCTTAATGATAGCAATAGTAGCAATTATGTGCTATCAACAAGTAATATATTAGTAACCAGAGCAGATCTTAATGATAAAAATAGCAGTAATTATGTGTTATCAACGAGTAATATAATTTTAAAAATAATTAATGATTTAACTACGGATATGATTCAAAATACAGGTTCTCATAATAAGTTTATAGTTGATAATATATACAATAATGACATTAGAGTTAATGGAAATTTAACTATTAGAGATAACTTAATACTTAGTGGAAATTATTTAGAACTTGATACTATTGTATATACAACAGAAACATTAGTAGTGATTAATGAAAATGTAAATTTGGTTGCTGTAACGGTTCAGCAGAAAACCGGTAATTCTGATATTTTTATTGCTTCAAATCAAAATACAAAAGTTTTTGCGATTGCCAATAATGGAGATGTTAATATTATTGGTAATTACAAAAGAAATAATAGAGATGTTATACTTGATACAAGCAACTATGTATTATCAACTAGCAATATCTTAATAGCAAAAGCTAACATAAATGATAGCAATTGTAGCAACTATGTATTATCAACTAGCAATATCTTAATAGCAAAAGCTAATATAAATGATAAAAATAGTAGTAATTATATAGCATCAACGAGTAATAATATCATAGACTATATTAATAGTATTAATCCAAGCGCAATATGGAATAAAGATGCTGCCAATAATATAAATTTCCAATATAATGTAGGGATTGGTGTTGAACCTCCTGTAAATTATAAATTAGAAATTGCGCAGGCAAATGTAACAATAGCTTTGGATACTGGATTATATGGTATTCATACATCTAATAATAGTAATATTATACTAACTGATTCTATTGGTAATAATAATATATGCGCAAAATTTAATTCAAGTATATGGGCAACTGGAAATATTATAGCAAGTAGTGATGAGCGAATTAAAAATAATATTAATGATATTTCAGATGATAGCGCTTTAAAGATGATATTAAATATACAGCCTAAAACATATAATTATATAGATAAATTAAGTAGAGGAAATAATAGAATATATGGTTTTATAGCACAACAAATTAAGGAGGTAATACCAGATGCTGTTAAAATAGAGTCAGAATTCATACCAAATATATTCTCTGTCGCAAATTATAATATTTATGATAATATTATAATATTACAGAATGATTCTATAAATATTGAAAATGTTATAAAAATAGGTAGTATAGTAAAATGTTATGATATAAATGATAAAATCATTGTAGTTGAAGTTGAAAAAATAATTAACGCAAATACATTTAAAATTAAAGATATAAATTATTTAAATGATAAAATATTTGTTTATGGAGCCGAGGTAAACGACTTCCATGTATTAAACAAGGAATATATTAATACTTTGAATGTATGCGCTGTTCAAGAATTATATCGTAAAATAGAATCACAAAAAAATGAAATAAATAGTTTAAATGAGAAGGTTAATGATATAATTAATTTTATTGATATTAGTAAATAAATATCAATTATAAAAATATCAATTATAAAAATATCAATAAATATTAAGAATATAATTATAATAAATGGCAAATGCTACTACTAATACAGATAATGAATTAGTAGTAAATCCAAGAACACAAGTAGGTAATCGGTTAAATGAATATAATACTCAGGATTCTTTGGATTATACAAAATTTATAAGTAAGGAAGTAGTACCAGATATTATTAAAGAAAAGGAATTAGATTCTTCTAGTTGCTCAGTTAATTCAACAATAGCTGATATTTTAAATCTCAATACTATTAGAGGTGGTAGTAAAATGATTAAAGGAGGCGGTTGCGGATGCTCAGGTATGTCAGGTGGGTGTTTTACATGCAAAAAAGGCGTTAAAAATATAACGCTTATATATAAAACTGTTCATGTTATTATTCCTGAATTATATAGTAAATATAACAAAGAGGCGGCTAGCATGAAAGGGATATCAAAAAAAGTAAAAAAAGTAAAAAAGGTCAAAAAGGTCAAAAAAATATAAAACTGTATATCGCTAAGAAGGATAAAGAACTTTACTTACGGTAAATAATGTTCCTTGTTTTTTTCATATGGTATATATTTATGAATATTTAGATATGCCTCATCTTTTCCTATTCTACTGTAATTAGAAATTATGGTAATCATATCTTTTGTTTTAGTGCGAAAATCTTTTAATGATTTATCTATTTCAATCTGCGGATCAAAGCCATATATATGCTTAAACTTATTAGGTATAACAAATATTAATGAATAAAAAATCTCTATTATATTATCTTTGATATCTGTAAAAACAGGCAAATATGTATTAATATCATAGCGGTCCGCTAATATATATATATATATTTTCATTAATTTATCCATATTAATAATCATATTAGAATATTTTGTTTTATCAAATTTTTTAATAAATCGAATATTAAATAATATGTCCATAAACTCTTTATTTTTTATTAAATATTTAATATTTTTATTATTTTTATTTACATATAAGTTATCATTTGATACTTCAATAATATCCTTAACCTCATTTTGTATATTATTTTTCTTTATATTATTATCAGTATTGTTTATAATATCATTTTCCTTAATATAATTATTTATATAGTAATATGCTATTATAATTATTATAATTGATAAT
>B570J29589_1000039_pt1 | contig 18560 bp, 21 predicted proteins | sample LakMenE29Apr09ns_FD_29589 | JGI IMG/M metagenome (IMG submission 29589) | reverse complement strand
GTGATTCGATCAACTAATCCATCAACTTGGCCGGCAAATCCGTAAATTGTTCCGGATTGCAACGCCTCAACAGTGTTCTTGCCAATTACATTTTTTGGTCTAATTAATTCAACTTTACGAAGCTGAGCCGCGCGAGCTGCTANCGCATCAACTGANATTTCAATACCTGGAGCTAGCGCCCCACCCAGAAACTCTCCCTTTGGCGAAACAACATCCAAATTAGTCGACGTTCCAAAATCAACCACAATTGCTGGGCCACCATACAAAGTGTGGGCAGCCAATGTATTAACTATCCGATCTGCGCCAATTTCTTTTGGGTTATCAACCAATAGCGGCACACCAGTTTTGATTCCAGGCTCGACAATTGTTACTCGAACATCCGCAAAATAATCAGCGATCATTGTCCGCAATTCGCGCAAAGTCGCAGGAACTGTTGAGCAGACAGCTAAGCCTGACACCTTGTAATCCTCGATCAACGCTCGATATTGCAACCATAATTCATCGGCTGTGCTGCGTGGATCTGTCTTGACTCTCCACGAGTGAACCATTTCCTTGTCATCAAAGATTCCAAGTACGGTATTTGTGTTTCCAACATCAACAGTTAATAACATAGTTATCTCCCCACCATTGGCATGTTATCTATCAATCGAACTCCCTCGACCCATCCAGCAATTATTGCTCGACGGTTTTCTGTACCTTCATCTGCTAATGAAAAATCCTTTTCATCAATGATGGTTGCGTAATCCTTATCAAAACCAGACTCGGTAGAAAGCGTTGTATTTAGAATTTCCTGAGCTATTTCTACTGTTGGGGCAAGCTTTGCTGCTGCTAAAGCCCTATGAATAACCAAAGCGACATTTCTGCCTGACTCACTAAGTCTCAGATTACGTGAGGACATGGCTAATCCATCAAATTCGCGAACTGTTGGAACTGAAATTATCTCAACTTTAGATTTCATTGCCTTAATGATTGTTAACTGTTGAAAATCCTTTTCGCCAAATACTGCTTTGTCCGGCTTTGCAATTGCGCATAGGCGATCGATAACTGTGACAACGCCATCAAAGTGCCCAGGCCGCGAAGAACCTTCATATAGATTTCCTAGCGCTCCAGCACTTAATGTTTTGAATCCTTCTGGATATAGATCTTCGTATTCGGGAAACCAAACCTCGTTTGCACCAGCAATTGTTGCAATTTCAATATCGCGTTCTGGTGATCGTGGGTACTTTTCTAAATCTTCTTTACTCTCAAACTGCAATGGATTCACAAAAATGCTAACGATTACATCTTTATCCAATGTGCGCGCACGTTTAATCAACGCTTGGTGGCCTTTATGCAAGGCGCCCATTGTTGGCACTAATACAGTCATTTCAGTGGCTCCAGTCCTTTCGTGGGGTACCGGGCGAGATATTGGAAAGTTTACCTCTAGGCAGGCAATTGCTCCAAAAGTTCTTTTATCGATCCATGCGTGAGCAAGATTGCATCAGGCTCAATTTCAAACCAAGGCTGCAAAACAAAGCGTCGCTCATGTGCACGTGGATGTGGCAACTGCAATTCATCGGCTTTGCTTAACAATCCACCGTACTGAATAAGGTCTAAATCAATAGTTCGAGGTCCCCAGTGTTCAACTCTTTCGCGGCCTAAGCTCTTTTCGATTCCGTGCAGCAAAGACAAAAGATCCATGGCAGGAAGTTCACTGTCAATAATGCATACGGCATTTGTGTAATCAGGCTGCTCGGGTCCACCAACTGGGGCGGTTGTGTAATAACTAGACACCAACTGAACATCTGTTGCTTCACGTAACAAAGCAATTGCTAGATCCAAATTTTCTTGTGGTTCTCCTAGATTGGCACCAAGTGCAATTACTGCTTTCATCGGACTCTGGTGACGACTACTGCAATATCTTTTAATTGTGCAGCAACTGGTGCTTGGGGTTTGTGTACCGTTACAGTCACAGAAAGTACCTTGATGTGTTGATTCAAAACACGCTCTGCAATTCGAGCAGCCAGCTTTTCAATCAAGTTAACTGGGTTTGTTGTAATTTCTTCTACAACTAAATCTGTAATTTCTGCATAGTTAACCGTGTCTTCAATTGCATCTGACTGTGATGCTGCCTTCAAATCCACCGAAAGTGTTAAGTCAACAAAGAAGTCTTGACCATCTTTGCGTTCTTGTTCAAATAATCCGTGATAACCAAAGCCATGGATGGCTGTCAAAACAATCTGATCGTTCATTTCGTCAGCACCTCCTTATGTGGTTTCACGCTATGAACTCTAACCGCCCACACACCCGTGGTGGCAAGTCGATTAGTTAATTCAATGGTTGCTTGCTCACGTTCATCCGAAGAATCCCCACCTAGAAAACGTTTTCGTGAGCCTCCAACTAATACTGGGTAGCCCATCGCAACAAATTTATCTATCGAATCAATGATCTCCCAGTTGTGCTGGGCATCTTTAGCAAAGCCCAGGCCAGGATCGATAATTAAATTACCTTGTTTGATGCCTGCGTTTAAAGCAGCATCTATACGCTCTTGTAGCTCTGAAATCACATCAACAACCACATCGTTGTAAATAGCCTTTGAATTCATATCTTTTGATTGCCCGCGCCAGTGCATAGCAATATATGGAAGCTGCAAACGTGCGGCAGTCTGAAGCATCTGTGGGTCTGCCAATCCCCCACTAACATCATTAATTATTGCTGCGCCAGCTTTAACTGCAGCCTCTGCTGTACTGGCACGCATTGTGTCGATGCTTATACGCGCACCATGCTTTGCTAGTTCAGTAATTACCGGAATTGTGCGCTCTATTTCTTCCGCTTCAGTTACGCGATCTGCACCAGGTCTAGTTGATTCACCACCGATATCGATGATGTTCACACCTTCTGCAATCATTTCTAAACCACGCGCGACTGCAGCATCAAAATCATTATGTCGTCCACCATCAGCAAAAGAATCAGGGGTTACATTCAAAATACCCATGATCAACATGAGAATTACGCCTTAGTAATGAGTGAAATTGCTTCTGCGCGCGTTGCAGGATTTGTTAACGCACCACGCACTGCTGATGTAGTAGTTCGAGCCTGGGACTTTTTAACTCCACGCATCGACATGCATAGATGTTCACAATCAATAATCACGATCACGCCTAGTGGATCTAAAATACTTACCATCGCATCTGCGATCTGAGTAGTTAAACGCTCTTGCACTTGTGGACGCTTTGCATACATATCAACCAAACGTGCAAGCTTTGAAAGACCAGTGATCTTTCCGCGCGGGATATATCCGATATGTGCAACACCGTGGAAAGGAGTTAGATGATGTTCGCAGTGTGAAAAGACTTCGATGTCCCGAACGATTACCAACTCTTCATGACCAATATCAAAAGTAGTTGTTAAAACATCTTCAGGTGATTGCCACAATCCTTCAAAATTTTCCTTCATTGCACGCGCTACTCGTGCAGGCGTTTCCTTTAAACCGTCGCGATCAGGATCTTCACCAAGGGCTATAAGTAGTTCACGAACAGCCTTTTCAGCGCGTTCCTGGTCATAAGGACCAGATGCACGACCATCAGAGACAGATACTTTATTTACCGTCACTTGCAGCCTTCTTACGACGAGTTACTTTCTTTGGCTCTGCAGGTGCTTCAACAACAATTCGCTCTGGAACATCCACTGGTGGTTGCTCAGAGGGAATGCGAGTAGCAGAACCAGTCCATGCGGGACGCTTTGTCACTAGTTTGACCTTTTTAAAGATTGCAGCGATTTCATCCTTGTTTAAAGTTTCCTTTTCAAGAAGTTCAATCACCATCTCATCAAGAATCTTGCGATTAGCAACCAAAATATCAAATGCTTCTTGATGTGCATTTTCAATTAATTGGCGAATTTCGCGATCAACGACGGCAGCAATGTTTTCGCTGTAGTCGCGTTGATGTCCATAGTCTCGGCCTAAGAATGGTTCAGATGCGCCGCCGCCAAGCTTGATTGCACCGATTGCTTCAGTCATTCCGTATTGAGTAACCATTGCGCGTGCAAGCTCTGTGGCCTTTTCAATATCATTTGATGCACCAGTTGATGGATCGTGGAAAATTAGTTCTTCAGCTGCACGGCCACCTAGTGAATATGCCAACTGATCAAGCAACTGATTGCGTGTTGTTGAGTACTTATCTTCATCAGGCAACACCATGGTGTATCCCAGTGCGCGGCCTCGAGGCATGATCGTCACCTTGTGCACAGGATCTGTGTGTGGCAATGCATGCGCAACAAGTGCGTGACCTGCTTCGTGATACGCGGTGACTCGGCGTTCATCATCACTCATCAAACGAGACTTACGTTGCGGTCCTGCCATTACTCGGTCAATTGCTTCATCTAATTCTGGATTTCCNATTACCGATTTGTTTTCACGNGCAGATAAAAGTGCNGCTTCATTAAGCACATTTGCTAAATCCGCACCTGTAAAACCAGGTGTACGACGGGCGTAATCAACTAGCTTTACCTCATCGCTGAGCGGCTTGCCCTTTGCATGAACCTGCAAGATTGCTTCGCGACCCTTTAGGTCAGGACGATCAACAGCGATCTGACGATCAAAACGACCTGGGCGCAACAACGCAGGATCTAAAACATCCGGACGGTTAGTTGCAGCGATCAAAATTACCTTTGAGTTTTCTTCAAAGCCATCCATCTCGACCAACAACTGATTAAGTGTCTGCTCACGTTCATCGTGACCACCACCCATGCCTGCTCCACGTTGTCGACCAACTGCATCTATTTCATCGATGAAAACAATTGCAGGAGCGTTTGCTTTCGCTTGATTAAACAAATCACGTACGCGTGCTGCGCCGACACCTACGAACATTTCTACAAAGTCAGAACCCGAGATTGAATAGAAAGGGACTCCTGCTTCACCGGCTACTGCGCGGGCAAGAAGAGTCTTACCGGTTCCTGGAGGGCCAAACAATAAAACGCCCTTAGGAATCTTTGCGCCAAGTGGTGCGTATTTTTCTGGCTTAGCAAGGAAATCTTTAATCTCATCTAATTCAGCAAGTGCTTCATCCGCCCCCGCAACATCCTTAAATGTTGTCTTAGGAACATCGTTGTCCTGCAATTTTGCACGAGATTTTCCAAATTGGAAAACCTTGTTTCCACCTTGGGCTTGACTCATAAACCAGAAGAACAACAATCCAATAAGTAAGAATGGAATTATCGAGAACAGGAATGACACCAATAGTGATTGTGAAGGAACCTTTACATTCCAACCCTGCGAAGGTGGATTTGCAGTTAATGCATCAACCAAAGTTGGTTCTTGACGTGCAACATAGAAAGATTCGACCTTAGAGTCACCCTTAATTGTGTTGCCAGGGGTAAGGATTAAGCGAATCTTTTGATCTTTATCTACTAACTCTGCGGATAGCACCTTCGATTGAGTGATGGCATCAATAGCTTGTGAAGTTTCGATTTGGGTGTACTTGTTGCCCGCAGATGTGATTTGGCCAAATACCGTAACGGCAAAGATCGCAGCAACAATCCAAAAAAGAGGACCGCGGAAAATTTTGCTGCCGGTGCTTGCAGGCTTCTTTGAAGTGTTCTTGCTAGAAAAACTCTTCTTCGTCGGCTTCTTAGGCTTTTGCGCTTGTGACATATCTGGGGATTCTCGTTTCTAATTCTTATTCGTACATGTGCTTAGCAAGCACGCCAATAAAAGGAAGGTTTCGGTACTTTTCATCGAAATCGAGTCCATACCCAATTACGAAATCTTTTGGAATATCAAAGCCAACATACTTAACGTTGACTTCAACTTTTGCTGCTTCTGGCTTACGCAAAATAGAAAGAATTTCTACTGAACCAACGCCACGTGATTCAAGGTTTGCCTTGAGCCAGGAAAGTGTTAAACCTGAATCAACAATGTCTTCGACGATTAATACGTTGCGACCAGTGATGTCACGATCTAAATCTTTAAGGATGCGAACAACTCCGCTGGACTTTGTTCCAGATCCATAAGAAGAAACCGCCATCCAATCCATATCTATGTGGCGTTGCAGCGCGCGCGAAAGATCGGCAACTGCCATAACTGCACCTTTTAGTACGCCAACAAGTAGCAGGTCTTTACCCTCGTAATCTTTATCAACCTGTGCTGCCAGCTCTTTGATACGTGCTTGCAACTGTTCTTCGGTCACGATTACGCGTTCGATATCGCCCTTGACTGCTTCTAAATCCACGGTTCTCCCTATGGTCGGTGCGGTGAGAGCGAAAGTCTGCCTGAAATTCGCTCAACCTTCACACCGCCCGGCAAATTGAGCGCACCTTGGCCCTTCCACGCGGAGATCAGAGCCTCAACAGCGCTGACATGATCGGCCGAGACCGATCCTGAAGGAGCACCAGCGGCATAGATGGCGGCACGGATGATTCTGGTGCGAATTGCTCGAGGCAGGGTTTCTAAGTGCGTGCAATCCAAATCATGAAGATCTACATGAATCTCTTCACGTTGCGCCCAATGATCCAGTGCATCTGCATCATCGCGTAATAAATGGGCACTTCTTGCTAGCGCATCTGAAATTCCTGGACCGATAGTTTTTTCTAAAATCGGAAGCGCTTCGTTGCGAACACGTACACGCGCGAACTGAGAATCTTGATTGTGTGGATCGTTCCAATAATCCAAGCCAACTTCTTTACAAAACTCTTCGTTTTGAGTTCTATTAATTTCAAGAAGTGGGCGTACATAGATTCCGTTGTGATGTGCCATTCCGGATAATGAACGGGTGCCAGATCCGCGAGCGAGTCCTAACAAAACAGTTTCTGCTTGATCATCTTTTGTATGGCCTAGAAAAACTGCTACTGCGTTTTCTTGTTCGGCAACTTCACTGATTGCTTCATATCGAACTTTGCGTGCTGACGCTTCTAGACCTTCTTTAATGTCAACAGTAACTTTTTTAACTTCACATTTAAGACCAAACTTTGAAAGTTGATCAACGACTTTTTGTGCTTGCGCAGATGACGCCGATTGCAGTTGGTGATCAACAGTTACGCCAATTACCGTGATTGCAAATTTTTCTGCTTCAACTGAAAGTGCGTAAGCAAGCGCCAATGAATCAGCGCCGCCAGAAACAGCAACAAGAACCGTGTCCCCGGCTTCAAATTTTTCCAGCCATGTTCGAACTGCGTTACGGACTGCAGGAACAGCTGTTGTCATAGGACAAGAGTAGTGCTGGCTTAGACGCGACCACCAAATGGCATCAAGCCCTTAATGCTGTANATGTTTGAATACAGCAATCCGCGACCCTTTGAATTTGCTTCCCACATCATCCCGTCACCCGCGTAGATTGTGATGTGGTGGATGGTCGAGATTGTTCCCTTATATGAATAGAACAAGAGGTCCCCGGGGACTAGCTCTTTGAGGGAAACATGCTTGGTGTAACTAGAATACAAAGCTGAGTTAAGGCGATCCCAATTTGGCCACCCTAAACCAGCAGATTTGTAAGCAGCATAAACAAGTCCTGAACAGTCAAAGGAATTAGGTCCTTCGGATCCCCAAATGTATGGCTTGCGTGCAAGAACTTGTGTTTTTGCAAAAGCCACTGCTTTATCTCGTTGTGCCTGAGTTGTTCTAATTGTTGAACGTCCCTGGAAGCCGGTATCTGCCCACACGCTTTTCTGTCCGCCAGTTTGTGTCGCAGTGTTAGCTTGGCTTTCTTCAAGCAATGCGAGTTGTCGCTGTTGTTCTAACGTTGTGCGAACTTTACGAGCACTTAACAAATCTTTCATCAACTTATCCTGAACCGCTTGCAGCTTCGCAACTTCTTCAGCTTGTTCAGCTTTTGCATCATCTGCAACTTTTTTCGCTGCTGCTACTTTATTTGTTGCAAGTTGCTGAACAGCTTTTGCTGCATCCGCAGCAGCTTTTGCTTTTTTCGCTGCTGATTCTGCTTCTTTAAACCGGTCAAGTGCTACAGAATTTTGAGCACCTAATGTACTTAATGTAGACAGTTGATCAATTAAATCTTGTGGGCCATTGGCACTTAACAATGGCTGGATGTCACTCATGCTGCCACCCAAGATGTATGCGTTTGCGGCTAGTCGTCCAATTGTTTTGTGAGCCTCTGAAACAGCAGCTGCGGTTTCTGCTGCGTGTTTTTCCGCTGCAACAACTAATGCAGTGGCGACAGCTAATTCAGATTGTGCTTTTCTATACAAAACTGTTGCTGCATTTGCTTTGGCAGTTAAGGTGCGAAGGCTTCGGTTAGCGGCGGCTAGCTTGGCAGCCTGCGCATCAGCAATCTTTTTCTTTGCTGCTTCAACTTTTTTTGCGGCTTCGATTTGGGCCAAGGTTGGTTTAGGGACCGCAACTGCAGGCACTGACGAAATCGTCAGCCCCAGAATTACTGCAACCGAGATCGCCCTGAACTTTTTCACGTAAAACCTTTCGAAAGGGAAGGACTAAAGAATAAATGGCGAACCTTAGAAAAGCGGGGTTTTATCTGCGAGTGTCCCTAATTAGCTACATCACGACGGACAAATAGCACTGAAGCAACAATTGCTCCAACGGCTACATATATTCCACCGACAGTTAACGCATGTGTGTAGCTCAAATCCGGTGATCCACCTGAGGCAATTGCAGACAGCTGAGCGCCCGGTAACCAACTCTGCAATGAGTTCTTAACTGCTATTAATAAGACCTCAATGATCAATATCCACAAAACGCCAAAGGAAATCGCGCTAATTGGGGAGCGCAATAGAAGACCTAGAACCATTCCAACGATTCCAAATGCAACAACAGAAATTGTGACATTTATAAAAGTTGTGAAAATGGCTTCTAACCCAGCAGATGTAAACCAAAGATCTGTGCTCACTTTGGCACCGGGCGCAAGGATGTAAGAAATTGCAATACTTATAACCGCAGCAATTGAAATCATTACTAGTCCAAACAAAATCATCGAAATTAACTTGCCAACAAGAATCTTCATACGACCTGGTTGGCGAATCAGTAGGTTACGCAATGTGCCATATGTGTACTCCTGAGCTGTCTGAGCTGCAAAAACGCACAATGCAATGATTCCTAAAAACCCACCAACAGATGCAAAACCATTCACAGAACCACTTGCTAGGGTTAAAACTTCTCTACTGATTGATCGACCTCGATCACCATTTCCTTGAGGTGAATCAATCATCAAATAAATGAAGGAAGTAATTAAACCTGTAAAGAAAATTGCTGCACCCATAGTGCCAAAAAACAATGTAGGGCGGCGCAGTTTGCGTAATTCTGCTTTGACAACATTTAGCATTACTTGTCCCCCGTCATTTCAAAGAATGTTTCTTCAAGATTAGGCAGCTGTGGAGCAAGCTGTGCCAATGTAATTCCTGCATCAAAGGCCGCCTTGTTGAGTACTGGCGCCCAATCCATCTCAGCTAAAACATGTACTGAGTCATTTCTAATTACTGCGTGATGTCCGGCTGCTTCGGCTATCTCTACAATTTTCTGCAAATCAGAGTGCTGAAGTGACTTAGCAATGATTGTTGGCTGTTGTTGGGCCATTAATTCACCAATAGGACCAGCAAAAACAATTTCACCCTTGCGCAGCATGACTATGTAGTCACTGATAATTTCTAGCTCTGATAGTAAGTGTGAAGAGACAAAAACTGTCGTTCCTTCATTTGCCAAATCGCGCAATAGTGCGCGAACCTCTTGAATGCCTTCAGGATCTAAACCATTTGTTGGTTCATCAAGCATCAATAATTTTGGTTCGGGCAGTAACGCTGCCGCAATTCCTAAGCGCTGCTTCATTCCAAGTGAGTATGTCTTGAACTTTGACTTACCACGGTCCCCAAGCCCAACTTTGTCTAATAACTGCTGCACTCGCTCAGTTGGAAATCCACCAAGTTTTGCTAGAACCATCAAGTTTTCGTACCCCGAAAGTGCTGGATAGAAAGCGGGCCCTTCGATCATTGCGCCAACGCGACTTAAATATTTTTCAGGGTGCTCAATTGGCTCACCGAGAATATGACCTTGGCCGGTTGTTGGAGTTATAAGGCCTAGCAACATTCTCATTGTTGTTGTCTTGCCTGACCCATTAGGGCCAACAAAGCCACACACGATGCCCAAAGGGACTTCAAAGTTGATATGCGAGACGGCTAAACGGTCATCGTATTTTTTGGAGAGATCTGAGACTGAAATTGCAGTGTTAGGCATACGGCTAACTCTGCCACAATTAATCCATGAGCAAACGACCTTGGGGCTATCAACCTCGTAAGAATTCACTGGGACCTGACTGGGAATTACATCCACAGACACATTCAGTGCGCGCTGGTTTGGCTCGATCTGGTTTTGGTGAAACATCAGAAGCTTTGTATCTCAACAGTGGTTTTACATATTCATCTGCTGAAGAAGCATTTAATTCCTTTGCTGAAGAAACAGATCACTACTTGTATAGCCGATTTCATAACCCAACTATTGCGATGTTTGAAAAGCGGCTTGCTGCAATTGAAGGCGCGGACATGTGCGTTGCAACGGGTTCTGGAATGTCTGCGATGTTCGCATCCCTTGCATGCTTAGTTGAGCAAGGCGACCATGTAGTTGCCTCTGCTGCAATGTTTTCTTCGTGCCATGTTGTGATTACTGAATTTTTACCTAAATGGGGCGTTACCTACGAATTAGTTAAAGGAAATGATCCTGCTGATTGGGCGAAAGCACTAAGCAAGCCAACTAAGGCTGTCTTTATTGAGACACCAAGTAACCCGTTGTTAGAGATTGTTGATATCCAGATGGTGAGCGATCTTGCACACAAAGTCGGTGCAACTGTAATTGTTGACAACGTTATGGCTTCACCTGTTCTACAAAAGCCATTACAGCTTGGCGCCGATGTGGTCATGTATTCAGCGACAAAGCACATCGATGGTCAGGGTCGAGTTTTAGCTGGTGCGTTACTTGGTTCTGCAGATTACATCGTTGAAAAACTTCTACCTTTTGTTCGTCACACAGGGCCAGCGCTTAGTTCTTTCAATGCTTGGGTTCTGGTGAAATCTCTGGAAACAATGCATATGCGTGTTGAGAGCATGGTTTCAAATGCACAAGCAGTTGCTGAATTTTTGGAAAAGCAACCAGCTATTAAATCTGTTCGCTACCCTGGATTGAAATCTCATCCTGGTCATGAATTGGCAATGAAGCAGATGAGCAATGGCGGCGGAAGCACCATTGGTATTGAATTTAAGGGTTCTCAGGAAGAAGTCTTTGCCTTCATGAACAAGCTTCGTGTCATCGATATCTCTAACAACTTGGGTGACAGTAAATCTCTTATTACTCATCCTGCATCTACTACACACCGACGTTTAGCACCTGAAGTACAAGCAGAAATGGGCATAACAGCTTCTGTATTGCGTTTGTCTATCGGATTAGAGCACTCNACAGATTTAATAAAGGATCTNGAACAAGCCTTAGCTAAGTAGTTGCGCTGCAACAAGNACGACAGACAGCAAGCTTAAATAAGTAATGGACCACTGGAAGATTTTTCCAGCAACTTTCCCATANTCAGGAGAACCTTCTTTAAGTGCAATTAATTGGCGAGCAAAAACTAAGCCAAGTGCAATTGTGACAACCATTGACCATGTTGGCAGATTTGCAGCGCTGATTAACCACACTGATGATGCGATCATCATGATTGTGTGAAACCACATTTCACCAAGTACGCGTCCCTTTGTTGCAACGACCGGAAGCATTGGTGTTCCTGCTGCCGCGTAATCATCTTTGTACTTAATTGCAAGGGACCAGAAATGAGGTGGGGTCCAAAAGAAAATTACAAAGAAAAATGCCCATGGTGTAACTGATAATGAATTTGTTACTGCGGCCCAACCAATCAAAACTGGCATACAACCNGCAGCGCCACCCCACACAATGTTTTGTGAAGTCCTTTGCTTAAGCGCCATTGTGTAAACAACAACATAAAAGATAATTGCGATTAATGCTAATGCGGTTGCAAGCGGAGTTGTGAAAACCCAGAACAAAATAAGGGAGAGAATTCCTATGACAGTAGCAAAAATTGTTGCATTATTTTTAGAAATCAAACCTGTAACGATTGGACGCTTTGCTGTTCGCGCCATCAATTTGTCTAAATCACTTTCGATAACCATGTTGAAGGCATTTGCACTGCCCGCAGCTAAAGTTCCAGCGAATATTGTGGCGATCGCTAAGCCAAAATCTGGCAAGCCTTGTGCTGCCAAAACCATCGCTGGCAAGGTGGAAACGAGCAATAGCTCAACAACCCGTAACTTCATTAGGTCTAGGTATCCCCGCATAGCAACGCTCACTGCCCAAGATTACTCAGCGATTTAATTTGCGCATCACAGTCTCCTCTCAGGGATAATAGTTACCTTGCTCTCAACGAAGGTTTCTAGAGAAAGAGTGTGGCCATGAATAACAACAAGCCCGAATGGTTTGAGATCGTAGAAACAGATGGGCCAGCAAAGCCACCGAAGGCCTCTAAAGCTTTGCCTCTTGCTGCAGTCTTTGCCACCGCCCTGATTCTTGGAGTTGGCGCAGTTGTTGGACAGGTTCAAGAAGGATCCTCCGTTGTTGCAGTCGATAACGCTTCTGTTCAAACTGAGGCAACTAATGCCACGACTTCAGCCACACCAGTGGCTTCTAATTCACAATCTTCTCCGGTCACACGGATTGCAAACCCTGCCGCTAGTTCGGCAGTTATTGCAACAGCTGGTCTGCAAAACCCATCTATCGCACAATTACCTACAAAAGGTGGCGATGATGATGATGATGACGATGACGACGATGAAGAGGATGATGACGATGACGACGACGATGAAGAGGATGATGACTAACTAGTACAGTTAGGGAATGCGCAATCGCCTCCTAACATTAATTCTTATAACCTCGCTCTGTGCCATTGCAATACCGGCACAGNGCGAAGTTGTTTCACCTANTCCAACTATGAAGTTGATCAAAACAATTAATGGTTCAATTTCGCCTAAATCAGTCAGATCATCAGGCGATGGCNTAATCAGTGCNCACAACATGATGTACCGACATTCGATTACTGTTTATGATGCAAAGAGTTTTGAATTACTAAAAACAATCCCAGACTCAGTTTCCTTAAAGAGTTATGGTTTTGCGAAGAGTTCTTCCATCTACAAAGGCTCCCCAGTAGAAGGAACATTTTCTTCAGATGGACAGTTCCTTTATGTCAGCAACTATGCGATGTACGGTCCTGGATACAACAAAGAAGGACATGACACATGTTCTCCAGCATCTGGATATGACAACAGCTTTGTCTATCGAATCAATCGCAGTAACTACGAAATCGATGCGATCTACCCTGTTGGATCTGTGCCAAAGGTTGTTGAAGCCACACCTGACAACAAATATGTTTTGGTTGCTAATTGGTGTTCATACACAGTGTCAGTCATTTCTGTTGATGCTCAAAAGGTGATTAAAACTATCAAAATTGGCCGCTATCCACGAGGTATTGCAGTTTCTAGTGACTCAAAGCGTGCCTATGTTGCCGAAATGGGTGGTAACAGAATTCATGTAATTAACCTGGAAAATTTCACTGTCAGCCACATACCTATTGGAAGTAATCCCCGCGCGATTGTTTTATCTCCAGATAATACAAAGATGTATGTGACCATGAACCTGTCTGGCAAGGTTGCATCCTGGGACCTTGTTGCAAATAAGGCAGGTAAATCTGTGAAAACTGGACAAGCGGCGCGCAGTTTGGCAATTTCTTCAGATGGAACAACGGTGTTCGTGGTTAACTATAAAAGCGACACTATGTCTAAAGTTCGAACAGCCGACATGAAGGTTCTAGAAACTATTAAGGCTTGTAACGAACCAATTGGTGTTACATATGACAGCCCGACTGGAAACACCTGGGTTGCCTGTTATAAAGGGCAAATAAAAATTTACTCTAACAATTAAGGTGCGGGAATAATTTCTGCTGGAATGTTGGGAGCAGCGATTCTTCCAAGTACGCGATCGATTGCGGCGCGAGCTTTATCCAGTGCTGTAGTTCCTTTTGCAATGTTGTCTGCGAGAGTTACAAATACATACTCCCGATCAGTTGACTGTACATAACCTGCAAGAGTTGCGGTTCCGTTAAGAGATCCCGTTTTTGCGCGAACCAAACCCACTGCAGTTGGTGCGGTGGTAGTAAATCTCTCCAGCAGAGTCCCTGACACTCCTCCGACAGGTAGCGAATCATGCAGAAGTACATATTTTTCTTCGTTACGAATTTTGTACAAGAGTTCACCCATTAGCTTTGCCGTGATCCTATTTTTCTTGGATAACCCACTTGCATCTGCAACTACCAACTTGCTGTCATCTATTTCATATTGAGCTAAGAGGGTTCGAAATATAGTGTCAACGCCTTTAATGTTTAGCGAATAACCAGCAGCTCGAGCAGCTAATGCTGCTAGTCGATCAGCAAGTACGTTATCGCTCCACAACATCATCCAATCAAGAATCTCTGCAACCGTAGGTGAGTTTTCTGAAGCGACTAAATCTCCCTGGGCCGCATAAGCATCTTGGGAAGAAATCGCTTTAAAGGCTGGCTTAAATCCACGTTCTGCCCAAAATGCTTTTAGATTGGCGATATCTTGAGAATAGAGACTGTTATAAACAACCTTGTAATTCTTCAGTGAACCACCATTAGCTTTTTTAACTGCGGATAAAGTGCTAGTTCCCATGTGAGACAAAGATGCTCTTTGCATCTTTCTAGCAACATTGTGATTCAAACTAATCCATGGATCAAGAGACCCTTGGATAATGACAGTTTTTGTCTCAGGTGCAATAGTTATGGTGGTGTTAAAAACTGATTGTGGATCTAGATAGTCAAGTGCCACAGCGCCAGCTAAAATTTTCATGACAGACGCTGGTTTACGTTGCGAGTAAACATTTTTTTCGTAAACAACCTGCCCTGTTGTGCCATCAATAACGATCATGGCCGGATTAGCTAATGCCGGAACTTTAAGGAGTTGATCAAATACAGCAGGTATTGATTCTGGTGCTAAAGCCGCATCTGCAGGCGCAATAGAAAATGTCAGCGCAAGGCAGAGGGCAATTACTTTCCTAAACAAAGTCATCAGCTAAATGATTACCGAGCAGATGCAATAACTATGTTAAAAATAGTAAGCCCGATCATCGCTAACCAGACATTCTTTGGCAGCTCTGGTTTTTTAACATTCTTATAACCAAGAGCAAGAATCACGATTAGAACCACGAACTTAATGCCAACCTTTGTGTGATTCAATTCTTCGTCGGGTTTGACTGATTCATGCAACCCAACCATGACTACACCTGCAATCAGTGCGGCTAGGCCGGCATGCAAAACACCTGGGTTTAACTTTCGTGGGCTCTTATTCCACTGAAGCAGCAGAAGCACGAGAATTCCGATTACAGAAAGAAGGTGGATTACATACATAATCATGTTGATAGCTGACATGAGTTCAGTTTAGAGTGCATACATGTCTTCTCCAACCACCCCCGCCAGCATTGGCCCAGGTGAATTTTTCCCTGTTGTGGGTGTTGGGCCTCATGAAAAACCCTGGCCAGAAGGTGATCATTACGATCCTGAATTATTGCTGAATGGTGATCGTCGTAATGTTTTAGATCATTACAGATATTGGACCGTTGAAGCGATCGTTGCAGATCTAAATACAAAGCGACACAAACTTCAGATTGCGATTGAAAATTGGCAGCATGATTTGAATATTGGATCAATTGTTCGCACTGCGAATGCTTTTAATGTTTCGGGTGTTCATATTGTTGGAAAGCGTGATTGGAACAAACGCGGCGCGATGGTTACTGATCGCTATTTAACTGTTATGCATCATCCAACTATTGAAGATTTTGCTAAATACTGCAAGGAACAAAACTTGCCAATTATTGGAATCGATAATGTTCCGGGATCACAACAACTTGAACCAGCGGTGCTGCCAGAAAGTTGTGTACTTTTGTTCGGTCAAGAAGGAGCCGGAATGTCAGATGAAGGCATTGCAGTATGTGAAGTTTTATATGAGATCAATCAATATGGATCAACGCGTTCAATGAATGCTTCTGCTGCTGGTGCCATCGCGATGTATCACTGGGCTTTACAGCACTTACCTCGTTAGTTCTAACAACAATCCGTCCACAGCGCGTTCAACCATAGCCAAAGTTTTTTCATACGCTTCATCAGATTGATTATAAGGATCCGGAACTTCTAACTTGAAGTAATCAGCAGATGAAGGATCAAGATTCTTTAAATCTGGATCAAAGTTTCGCAAATAAAAGACTTTGCTTCGTTGTTCTTCGCTCTCGGCCAAAGAGATTACGTTGTGATAATTACTAGAATCCATAACCAAGATCAAGTCGTGAACAAAGAAATCATTTGCGGCAAATTGTCGTGCGGTATGTGAATATTTGTAGCCCGCTGCTTCCCAAATCTTTTGTGAAGAAGGATGTGGTCCCTGTCCAACGTGCCAGGTCCCAGTTCCTGAACTGTGTACGTCGATGCGGGGAGCCTGCCAATCAGCGGTTTTACCTGCCAGAACAGCTGCAGCCATAGGTGATCGGCAAATATTGCCTAAACACACCATTGTGATGCTGAGTTGATCTTGGTCCTTAAGTGAGGAGATCAAGTTCTGGTTCATCTTCCAGCGCTTCCTGTACTGACTTTAGTCGGCGCTCAATTTCATCTGCTTCATCTGTGCGACCTTGCATGCGCATAATTTTAGCGATACGAGATTCGATATCAACGATAAATTCAAAATCTTTTGGCTCATCTTCACTAACGATTGCCAATACGTTTTCCAAGGTTGCTAATCCATCATCATATTTTTCTAGCAAAATTTGGGCTTTTCCAAATTCAAAAGAAGCAAATGTTTCACGGCGGTGATCATGGCCTGTTTCAAACACATCCACAGCTTTACGTGCAGTCTCTAGCGCAAGCTCGCCTTGGCCAAGTTCAATTAAACATGACGCCATCTTTTGGTCACAGCGCGCAACATGAATAACTTCTTTATTTCTCTTAAATAGAGATCTTGCTTCTTTAAATGCTTCGATCGCTTTTTCGTAATTCTTTAACTCGCGTTCTGCGCAACCAATCAAATGTAAATCATTTGCTGCGCCGATTTCATTACCGTCAACTAAATGTTCTTGTGCACATTCATTCATTGTTTCTACAACTTTGTCGTATTGCTTTGATGTGTACCACCACTCACCAAGCGTGCACGCAAGTTCAAGAGCGATCGGTGATTTGTTTTCACGTAGCAACTCAACAGCTTTACTCATCGCCATCGCGGCTTCATCCATGCGCTTCAATTGATTTAAGTTGTATCCAATTGCAGAATACGCCTGAGCTAAACCTTCGGATGGTGCGGCATCGCCTAATTGTGAATAAATATCACGAGCAGTTTCAGCTAAAGCAAGAGCTTCGTCATATTGACCACGTGCATAAATGCGAGCGCTTAATTCGTAATAAGTACTGGCTCGTTCTTCGCCTTCAACCTCGGGAATGCGATCCCACAACATTTCTTCGCTGATGAGTTCTTCTAAGCCGTCATCTTCGCTCATGCCAGAAACTTATATGCCTTAGCCTGCTCGTGAGCGGGGAATTCGCTGCGCGCCATTGGCTATTTGCCCAGTTTTGAGCCTGTTGTGCCTTCAAGATGCAGATGCGAATCGTTTGCATTAACCTTTTCCCATGCATATTCCAGACGGGTTTATTGATCCTCAAACATCAGCAATCTTTGCCGGCATTTCAGCTGTCGGCATTGCCGCCGCCCTGAAAGGCGCGCGCACCCAGCTCGATGAAAAGACAGCACCACTAGCAGGCTTAACGGCTGTCTTTATCTTCGCAGTCCAAATGCTCAACTTTCCTGTCGCTGCCGGAACAAGTGGCCATTTACTTGGCGCGGTTCTTGCCGCAGTTCTGGTTGGCCCCTGGGCTGCAACGTTAGCCCTAACCATAGTTTTGCTTATGCAAGCTTTCTTGTTTGCAGATGGCGGATTAACCGCTCTGGGACTCAGTGTCTTTAACATGTCAATTCTGGCAGTGTGGGCTGGATACGGAATTTTCCTTCTTGTGCGAAAGATTTTGCCAAAAAATAAGGCTTCGGTCTCTGCGGCTGCATTTGTAGGGGCTCTTCTTTCGGTTCCGATTGCCGCAGCTGGCTTTACTCTCCAATATGCACTGGGAGCAACAGCAACATTTTCAACTTCGACTGTTTTAAGTGCCATGGTCGGAACACATGTGTTGATCGGAATCGGTGAAGCGATTATTACTGGATTAACCGTTAGTGCCGTCTTAGCAAGCCGAAGTGATCTAGTTTATGGCTGGAAAAACAATAAGCAGAAGCTGGAGATTCGAAATGCTTAATAATCGTAAATTTTATATTGCGGGTTTTGTAATCTCTTTGTTTCTTGCAGGAGTTGTNTCCTTTTACGCCTCATCGTCACCTGATGGGTTAGAAAAAGTTGCCGAAGATATTGGCTTTATTGAAACAGCAAAGGACCACACCAATGCTGATGGAACTTTGGCTGATTACGGTGTTAAGGGAATTGAAAACGAACGAGCATCAGTTGGTGTAGCTGG
>B570J29589_1000033_pt1 | contig 21272 bp, 21 predicted proteins | sample LakMenE29Apr09ns_FD_29589 | JGI IMG/M metagenome (IMG submission 29589) | reverse complement strand
CGCAACAATCAGCACCACCGCAACAATCATCGTCGCAACAATCAGCACCACCGCAACAATCATCGCCGCAACAATCAGCACCGCCGCAACAATCAGCACCGCCGCAACAATGAGCACCGCCGCAACAATGAGCACCGCCGCAACAATGAGCACCGCATCTATTAGCGCCGCAACAATCGGTGCAACAATCAGCACCGTTGCAACAATCACCGCCGCAACCATGACCACCGCATCTATTAGCGCCGCCACAATCGGTGCAACAAATACCATTAATCTTCGAATCACGGGTAAATTTAAGTTTATTATAATGTTTATTTTATTTGACAATAGAATACACGCTTAATATCTGTAATTTTCCAAACAGTGTTTGTGTTGTTGAATCATACAAAGAAACAAGCGTTGTAGCGTTAAACGGTTGCAGCGGTGGAGGTTCGCATTCTAACAAAAAAGGACTAGATGTAAAATGTGTTACGCGTGCTTGCACAAACTGCTCTGAGACAGGACACATGTAGATGATACTATTTCCTTGTACAATTACACCTTCCTTTAACACAGGAGTGTTCGCAATCCCTTCTTTTAACACAGGAGTGTTCGCTCTTGGTGTGATATCTTCGTGACCGGTCGTCGTCTCAATCTCCATTACCAAGGCGTCTTCGACGATTCCCACCGTGGAGTCCAACAAATCCAAAGGTGGAAACTCCTCATCAAAAAAGTTATAGTTCAAATTATAGTCGTAATCCAGTATGTCCGCATCTTGCGCCTTTTCCGCACACTGAGGCACACCGTTTTCTATGCCTTCCGCTGCATCCGCATAGTTAAAGGGCTGGTGAATCTGTAGATGAACGCGTCGGAATGATGGTATTCTGCGCCTAAAGTCATGTGTGGACGACGAACACGTATCACGATACAAGCTGACAGCCAGTGGTGCCTCCGCCTCGCTACTCCCGCAGCCCGCCGTAAACGCGCACGACACAAAAAAAACCTTTGCACGAAAAAAGGCCAAAGACGACTCACACACGGGCATCTCCAGAGTCCATGCGGCTCTCACTGGGTCGAATAGCGGAGTAAACGAACAAATCATGGTATCAACGTTGGGCGTCAAGTTGGCGGGTATGTGTCTGCTGTGGTTAGCGAGTGTTTGGAACCATTCTGAAATGGCGTGCAAATACGAAAATACGACACTCGTAGTTGTTGACGCCTTAGGTGTGAACGTTATGCATGCTACTGACACACTCGTAAAAGTATATAACTCAACGGGCTGGTAGACATCACACAACCCGTCCATGAAGCACGTAGATTGCAACATCGCTGGAAGCTTCATGATGTACGAGCGTGGTGCACCGACGGGCGTCAACAAATACAGATAGAAAACATGTCGTCCTGCGTCACATGCGCCACCTGCGTTATTCATACTTATACTGACGAAACAATAAATAAATGTAAAAAGTACATTGTAGCTTTTCGTTAAAACATCTATTAATACAAAATCATAAAAACCAAATCTTTTTGTGTATTTGTTCGCGACGGCCACCCGTTTGTCGCTCCAAACTCGTTGTCGACGGACTGGCTAGCGGAACCACTGGCATAATTTATTTAGTGCACAACTATAAAAGGATGACACTTTCTAAAACACAATATGGTGTAATTGTATTTCTGGTGGCGGCTGTAATTACTGTGGTTGTCATACTTGTGGTGTACTTTTCTTCGTCAACATCAAAGTATGCGTATGATGCAGTAAACAACACGTGCGTCAAGTCCAAAGCAGCCGATGCAACAACAAAAAGCGACTGTGAGTTAAAAATCAAAACATTGTTATACAACTGTGACGAAAGCACTGGCGTGTGCAACGTGTCTACCGCGTCTGGTGCGCAAAGTAAACTCGAGTGTACAACGAGTTGCAAGAAAACAGAAAAGTCACTAAAATATATATGCGACAGCGGTACGTGCCAGACAACAACATTAACGGGTCACGTGTCGGACACGCTGGCCGATTGCAATATAATTTGTACAAAAGTGGTGGACGATGTTTATACTTTTTTCTGTAATCCTGCAAACAAACTATGCGAAAAAATTAAGTCGAATACTGGAGCACCAACTCAGGAGAACTGCCAAAACTCATGCAAATGCAACGACCATTATAGCGGCGATAATTGTTCGGTGTACAACTTATCCTTACCAGAAGCTCAGCAGCAAAACTTTCAAATGGTGATGAATGTGGAAAAGCAATGCGTCGTGTTAGCACATGTTTTTGTAACAGTGGATGCGTTTACGGTCCCAAACGATTGTAACAAAATTACTGCTGACTTTGGCTGCCATGTCAAAATCGGTAACGGATCAGGTCAAGATTCGCTTTTGCCCGGGCTGGTTCTGATTCAAACATCAGAGTTCACCGATAAAATCCCCGGCATCAAAACTCCTGGGAACATTACCGACATCTCGCAGAGCAACGCGGTGAATACCGTCATGAACAATTCCGGCTTCATTGCAGGTTTTAACGGTCAAGTCCCATCGGAGAGTTTAAGATCAAACACGAACAAGGATTGTAAGAGTTGGATTATTGATCGCTCCAACCACACTAACTGGACAAGAGAGGATTATACTGTGTTACCCGGGAAGACGTACATTGTTGCGGTGTATCTAGGCGTTGCGACGAACGATACGATTTATCTTGACTTTAGAGATCGTGCAAACACAATCACTTTTCTGAGGTAGATAGTTGTTGTAGCGACCGCCGACGCTTCATCGCAAGCATTTGCGCACACGCAGTGGTTTGTACATAACCTACATTATTTTGGGGGTCGACGCGGAGGACACCAGAAAGCGTTGCGTTAATTGTTTTTACTAATATAAACACTATACGACAATTTACCGATGGAAATCCCTCGTATCGTTGTGTTACCGGTTCTAGTGTCCGTATGTTGCGTCGTCATGGCGTTGTGGTTGGTACTGCGCACGCCGCTGTTATCGAAAGCACGGCAGCGCCCTAGAATTCACACGTCGCTCCACGATCCCACGTCGCTCCACGGTCCCACGTCGCTCCACGATCCCACGTCGCTCCACGGTCCCACGTCGCTCCACGGTCCCACGTCGCTCCACGGTCCCACGTCGCTCCACGGTCCCACGTCGCTCCACGGTCCCACGTCGCTCCACGGTCGCGCCGACAATCCAGTTTACACCACCCCCAACAACACATCGAACAGGAAGACTAATCGGTTGTGTACCACCACAACTCCGGTGAACGCCACGGCAGATCATACTACTAGTTGTGGCATGGTATACAACCACCGCATGAGCACCGACTTGATCCTGCAGGGAGCGACAAACGAACTTCAAAAAGTGAGCGAACCGCGTGACGGACTGGGTCCGAATATCCCCGGCATCCCCGGTATACCTGCATACGCGCAAACTACGGCGCAGATGGAGGAGAGTCCGTGGGTGCGCCTCCATAAAGATGATATTCTCGAACAACGGGCGCTCGCACAAAACACAAGCGTGGTGGCGAACCGAGCACCGCTCTTGACCCCTCACGCGCCGTTGACCTATACCACCCGTTTGCGACGCTTGACGTTCCAGTCGGCCGCGCGCGACACCGTGCTCTACCCCTCCCCGGCCTACTACCGCATGAATCTTGCGGTCGTGCAGCGAAATGTCATCGGCATCGGCCTCAATCTGGCCGTCATTCCCGTCAGCGAGTACAACGTCAACATTTACACACAGTGGTTGGATATCGAAGTTGCGGGTGTCGTTTACTCGGTGAAACTTCCAGAGGGGAACTACGTGAATGTTCCAACCGTCCCCGCTAATAATTTCTCCGCCGCCCTCGAAGCTGCAATTGTTGCAACTAGTCCCGTGCTGGCCGCGTACACTGTCACGTTCAACACGTTGACGTTGAAAGTTGTAGTCGACACAAACGGCGCGCCATGCTCTCTCCGCTTCGGCACAGGTCCGAACGTAAATCGGAGTTTGTGGGAGATCATGGGTTTCCCACGGACCGACACCGCAAACCTCGCGGTTCAAGAGGGCGTCGGCACCGTGAATTTAGCCGGCGCCCTCGCCATCGACTTGTTCATCGAAGAGATTTCAAACGCCATTGATGCAACGGACAACGCCTTTGCGCGCATCGACCTGAACCGCGTCGGCACTAACGATAACTGCTTCTTTACGCCACCAGGCGACGGGTTGCCCCGCTACTTTTGGCCTATCGGTCGACTAACGTTTGTAACCTTTAATTTCAAGGTAAGGTGGACGGAGCTACTGCCCGACGGCACAATCATTGAAACGTACCGGCCGTACCTGTTTAACGAGCGACAGCACACACTGCGTCTAGACTTTGTAAGCAAGGAGTACAAGTCACCGTTTGAAGACAGCATCGAATTAGAAGCATCGGGGTAGTTAGCGGTAGTTTGCAGCATAAACACACCCGAGATACCACACTATTTGTAAAAATACAAAAATAATTTTATTTTTGATGCATGAGCGTAAAAAAAGAAAAGGTCCTCATTCCCCTTTTTCATTTCTAAAGTGTTAGATGACCAAGAAACGCGATCACCAGGAGGCGACGGAAGATGACGAGGTGGCGGCGGGTGCGGTGCCGGAAACAGATGAAGTGCTGGCTGAGCGTTGCGCTGAGTACGTAGAGCTGAATCGCCAAATCAAGGAGCTGGGGGCGCGCATCACTCTTCTACGCAAGAACCAAAAAGGGTTGGAGAAAAACCTGCTCGCCATTATGCAAACCATTAAGCTAGAAGAAATTGTAGTAGACGGCGTTAAGATCTCGCGCATTAAAAAACTTCAAATCGTGGACGAATAAACCATTTGTTACTTTGAAACCCATGTACACCCAAACGGCGAATCGTAGTATCAATGCTTTAGTTTACCATGCAATGGTCTTTATCAAAGTGCTACCGCGTGTGTGTGTTTTTTTCCTTATTAATATACAAACAACACACACACATGAATCGTCGTGAACTTGAAAATCGTGACCGTGCAGAACGACAACGTGAAGTTGAAGACTACCGACGTGAACAACAACAAAATATGCGCGAGTATAGAGGACAATTACAGTCTGTACTTCAAAATGTGCAAGAGCTGCGACAACAACAGCAGCAACAACAACAACAGCAACAACAACAACAACAGCAACAACAGCAACAACAGCAACAACAGCAACAGCAACAACAACAACAGCAACAACAGCAACAACAACAGCAGCAACAGCAACAACAACAGCAACAACAACAGCAACAACAGCCACGGTATTCGGACTACAGGTGCAACTTGCGAAAAATGCAATGCAAGGCGCGGTTGGCCAATGGGAATCGGTGTTCGAGAAATACGCTCAAGACAATACCGTATTGCTGGCAACACATTATTGCAAACTACGGTCTACAAGTGAAACCGTCTGTTCGCGTACGTGGACAACTGGGTATCTTTGCAACGCGAGACTTCCCACCAAATGTAATCATCATTGATCACCCGTACGGCGAACTCATCTCCGAGCGCAACGTCACCCGGCGCTACGGCGCCTTTGACAGTCCGTTTATTATCCCCACCGGCACTGACAACAAGGTGTGGGACGACACGTGCTCGCGCGGGCTAATGGGGTACGTGCAAGACCACGCCGTTAATCAAGGCGCCTTCAACGATCAGGACTACAACACAGCATACGCAAGTTTCCGTGGCAACAGTCCCAACAAAATTGTTCTTGTCACTACCAAAGCGATTGACGAGGGAGATGAACTGCTAGTCAACAAAGGCTTTGACGCGGCAAATGTGAGACACCCCCGAACGCTATGGAGGGCCAACAGGCAGCTTGAAAATCGATTCTTGTGGGCCGACGGGTCTGGCAGCGACGACCGCTACGGCAGTACAACGTACAATACTCGCACGGGTCGAAACATCGAACCACAATAAAGAATAATTATCTACTGGTGTATAGTAAACAAGCTCAAATGATCAAAGAAGAACGCAAGGCTGGTCTGAAAGCCCTGGCAAAAATGCATCCTCATGCTGAACATGTCGGCAATTTGTGGAGAAACCCGCTGGACGCTAAAAGCACCGGAATTCGGTGGACAAAAGCTGATCTAGATATGTTTAGGGGATTTCAAAGCCAGTACCGGGGGCGGGCGCGCACGTCTCACCACAGATCGAAGCCGTCTAAAACAGCAAAACGGTCTCACCATAGATCGAAGCCGTCTAAAACAGCAAAGCGGTCTAAAACGTCAAAGCTGTCAAGCCGCAGCAAACGCCGCGTGTGAGGCGCAAACCACTACAAGCAACGGCGACCATGCCTTACCATCCAACGTGCACTTTTTTTTATTAAATAAACACAGAACTTTCCCACACATTAAAGTTACATACACAACAACATAATTAACGTTTTTTGATGATGCGCGACTGTGACGCCAGTGACCACCAGTTCCCCCCGAACGTGGGCGCCGCAGACAACACACACACCAACCAACGGCAACGTCGTTACGACGATAAGGACCGGAAACGCTCGGACGCGCGGCAGGTCGCTCGGTTTCATGAAGAGTGCGTGGCGCAGGCGCGTGCTTTTTCGACACTATCTCTACCATCGCCGCTCGTCGATCCCGCAGCGTTGGTGGACAAGATCGTTGGCGCGTGTAACGGAGATTTTGGTACAGTGCTTTACGTGAGCGCGACTTCACCATCACATCAACTTCTTTTTGAGTCCTATTGTTCCGGGGAAGACAAACTACGCGCCGGGATCACGACGCAACAAAAAAGAGAATACGACGCCCGTAATGAGGTCAACGACAACGCGCGTTACTTGCTAGCATCCTTCAACGGCTGGATCACCATGCTGCGGCGCGTCAAACGGCAACAAAAAACGCTGTTGCAATGTACGGCCTTTGTCGCACGCTACAGGCGTTGGACGCAAAGTCTGTATTTGTTGACGCACGGCAGTCGACGGCTGCGCTTTTTAGCCGTGTCGCGACGAAAAAGACAGCATGATCTCCAATCCAATCATCGCCCTCAAGCTGAAGCGCATCGCTATGACGCTGAAGCGCATCGCTATGACGCTGAAGCGCATCGCTATGACGCTGAAGCGCATCGCTATGACGCTGAAGCGTACGATAGCATGTTTTCATAGCCAGTGCTAGTGCGAGGTAAAGTTGTATACAATTTAGGTTAAAAACGTGTATTGAGGCGTAGGATGATCAATAAAAAAGTACAACAATGCAAGTCTAGCGCGCCGAATACCGCATGCACAACCCACTGTCGCGTAACTTGTACATGACGCGGTAGCCGCAGTCGCTGCAGCGAACACTGTCCTTCATCGTCAACTGATGCTTTTTACCGCACTGAGCGCATCTGTAGCCGGCGCTTGTACTCGTCGACTGCTCTGTTTCGGGTAAAGGAACAACAACCTGGCATAGCGCCTGCCGTCGCGCATCGCTCATCCGTGGATCGCTCACCCGTGGATCGCTCATCCGTGGATCGCTCATCCGCGGATCGCTCATTCGCGGATCTGTCACCGGCATGTCGACGTCCAAGTCTCTTTGTGTGTCTGCGCGCGAAATCATGTTGTTGGATAGTAACAATCAACCCTATCTTGCAATTCTAGTTCTAACTTGTAAACAATAGTAGTAAACCAAATTATTCTTTTGGGTCTAGCAGCGGAATGCCATACGTGTCTTGCTTTTCGACTCGGATGTTTTTGGGGTTCTTGCGTGACGGCGGCCCCTCTGTTTCGTCGCCGTCCTGGCGATCCTCGTAGTACGCCGCGTCCAAGTCCCAGAAAATTTGCCGGCACATCTGAAAGCGCGGCGTGGAGACACTCGCCTGGTACCAGTAGATGCAGTCCGACACCTCGTTGCTCCGCGTCGTATTATCCACCACGATGCACTCGTACCCCTCCGTACACGAGTTCATCACCTTGTTGAAGTCTCTAAAGTCCTGGAACATGCCAAAAAAGTACTTCCACAACTTCTCCCTGCTGCTAATAATGTTTTCTTTCAGCGCAAACACGTAGTCCACCTGGGAGCGCAGCGCCGCCGGCATGTCCATCATGTACTGCACCGAGTTCATAAAGAACACCTTGCGGTGCCGGCCGTTCATAAACAACTCGCGCGTGCTCGTGCCCGCCATAATCTTCTTGTCGTACATGCAGTCGTCCAACAACAGGAACACGTTCTTGTGACTGCCCTTCTTGATTTGTTTGCGCTGCGTTTCCAGAAGCGTCTCCAGCACCACGTTGGAGTAGGTGTTGTAGATACATGTGGGCGGTATAAAGCTGCTCAAACTCTCCGTGGTATCTTCGGTCGGACTCATGGCGATACCAAAGTCCAGCTTGTCGCGCACGTGATACATAATGTCTTTCATCAGCGTTGTTTTGCCACTGCCGCGCTTGCCGATGAGCAGCACCACCGCGTCTTTCTTGATCGTCGTTGGGTCGAACCTTTTGATTTTAATTTTCATGATGGCGGCGTGGATGGAAAGGAGGATGAAAAACCGCTTTATTTCTTGGTATTGATTTAGATCCAAATTCAAATTTCTTGGTTTTTACGTACACGACGCAAAAACTCATTTATATTTTATAAACCACTGTTAAACGAGGGACGCAATCCATCGACAATAATTAATAATAATAAATACAAAAACCTCACCCCATAAATGGAGATTGCTAGTACTGTTATCAACAGCCCCGCCGCGTATTTTGGCTCCATTTTTCTATACAATGAACTCACAACCCGCAAAATGCACGAAAAAGAGCACACGCAACTGCTAAACTACGCCGATAACTACTCAAGGTATGATCTCAGTTATAATGTCGAAAAAGACTCGATAAATACCACACAGTCGCTGCCTGACGCAGCCGACATGTCACCAAGTGCAGACCAGCCGCGTACTACTAGTACACCCGTAACCCTAAAAGAAATTGATTTACCGGCCGTGTTTTGTTATACGCACCTGCTACAATTCCTAAAAATACAGGGAACAGCGTTCATCATGCGGGTACGGTGCATACGCGTCAACTGCCCGTCCATACGCGGCGTGGACTCGCAACTTGTTCCGGTGATCATACTGGACATGTTAGTAAACACGGAACAGGTTAACATCGAGTGGACTGAAAAACAGTGTTTTACCGGCGAGAAAGTCTTGACAGCGATGCTCGAGCTGAGCCTGGAAAAGAAAGCACTGTTTTTCCACGAAGAGTTTGGGCACAAACAGTCCGTTAATATACAAAAAAAACGGAAGCGACAAGGACAGCTGCGCCATTCCCAGATTGATACGCTGCACTGGATGACAGCCCACGAACACGGGGGCGCGTCGGTGGCGACGACGCTGGACGACGACAGCTGTTTACATGTGCGCAACACGTGCATTGCTTTTTGTGTGCTGGAGCGGTCGTTCATAAATGTACACGCGGGCAGTAGTACTAGTAGGCATAGAGGGGGGGCGTATGTCGCCAGTGCGCGCGCAGGACTCTTGCTCGGCGAAAGAAATGCAGGCAAAAGCATGGTTATCACCGAGTTGGTTAAGCTGGGAAACACCACGGCTGCTACTACCACGTCGTCGTTTTTGCGACGCCTCCATGCCACCATGATAGTTGTGCCGCACGCACTCATGTTTCAATGGCTTACTAATTTTAAGAGTTTGCCGTGGCGCGTGTTGTGTATCCACGACAACAAATCGATGAAAAAATACAGCCCGCAAGACTTTGCAGACGCCAAGATTGTTATTGTGAGTCATAAGTTTTATTTGAGCTCTTGTCTGGTGCATGCCAATAAAATGAAGTGCCGACTGTTTGCTGCCGACGTAAACCACCCGTGCATCCAAGAAGACAATGCTACAAAGGCAAAAGATGCAACAGCAAAAACGACATTCGGCCTAAACTGGTTTTTGTGGGAGCGCATCGTGGTCGATGAGCTCGTGTTGTTCTGCGTCGACAAACTTAAATTTAAAATCACACCAGCGCACATGTGTCAGACCAACATGTGGTGGGGACTGCAAGGGGGGGTACACGAATCTAGCACCATAGTGCTTTCCCTTTTGATGCACAACATGGGGCTCGTATCACCCTTTATCGACATTAACACGTGTTTGCGCCGGTTTGTGTACTTTGCGCCACCGCTAGAGCCGCTCGTGTCTCCGTACTGCTGGCAAGACCGAACCGTTCTAGTCGATTTAACAGAACATGAAGTTGAGGTGTACAAAACACTGGTGCATCTAGAGGCACCCGACACGAACCTGAGCGAGGTGTGTGCGGGCGACCTAACGTTCATGGACGGTTACATGACCACGGTGCCGCACTGGATAGACGCCATACCCATCGGCATCGAAGCCATCAACCACTGCCTCCTGTTCGATGTTGTGAACAATGGCAACAGTAGTAGCGAGTACACCGACGATGACACGGAACAAGACGAGCAACAACAACAAGAAGATGCAGTCATCAACGATTCAACCGTAGTCGTTACGGTGCGCACTGCTGCCAGCACCACTCGTGTTACCGAGAGCGCTAACGAGGCGTTTATACTTGAGCATTCCGCCAAAATAGCGGAGCGCCGCGACTACTTTTTAAAAACGGCGTTACAGTTATCAAACAAAGAGATAGCCGCCGCCACGTGTTCCATCTGTCTTGTCAACGCCTGCGACTGCATCTGTGTGTGCGGACACCTGCTGTGCCACACGTGCATGATCGACCTGTTCCACTCCACCCTGGATGAAAACATGTACCCCGACTTGATGGCGCCGTGCCCCACGTGTCGCTGGAACATCGAACCCAACGAGGTCGTGTGGGTACTGAACAAACCCATCGGCACGGGCAGCAAGTTTCAACGCATCTCCACCCTTTTGGACGCAGCAGCCACAAGGAACGAGTCCACCGTTATCTTTGCCACCGATATTGACATTTTACACAAAATCAACAACCAGCTAGTCGCGCTAGGCAAGGTGTCGCGGGTGCTGTCCACCGCGTTTAAGCCGGTGCGGGAGGCGGAGAGCACTGTCCTGCTAGTTCCGTACTACAAAACGTTCGGCCTTAAACTCGAACATGTTCAAAACGTTATCTTTCTAAACACGCCAGACGCCAAGCCGTACTTGGTGGAGCAACAAGCGCTGCAGTGCATAATGCAGCCAAACAACAACGACGTCAAGGTCCACCGCTTAGTCGCTGTCAACACCATAGAACATTTAGTGGTGTCATAATAAACGTTTATTTTTCTTATTTTTATTGCGTCTTTTTCAAGGTCTGCACGCTACTCGCTCGTCTCGATGGTACCGTTAAACTCAAAGGAACCGGTTCGTTTAATGGAATCGTTATACTATTGAGAACATTAATGTACTCGCGTGTATCATCCGACTCGCTGTCCATGTCGTCATTGTGTGCGTTGTTTACCATCACGAAATCAGACAAGTGTGAGTCTGATGATCCCACTGGACACGACACTGCAGGAGATGGCGCTGATAATCGCGGACACGGTAAAAAGGCCACGGGAGATAACGTAGTCACGGGAGATAACGTAGTCACGGGAGATAACGTCGTCGTAGTAGTACGCACCAACGGAGACGGTACACTCAAAACCGCGATTGCACTCAAGACTGCGATTGCACCATCGTCGTGAACTGTACAACCCTCATTTATTGCACTCGTTGTGTTGTTTTTACTTTCAGATGGCGTGTCATACTCTTCTTTACGGTCAACAGTCGTTTGTTCTTGAACAATAATTGCGTGTGTCTGAACTAGATTACTCGCGGCTGCCAACGGCACAATGACGTCATCGGGACGAGCTAGCTCCAGTGTTTGGTCGCGCGGCGCTTTCCAGACGACAGCTGTTGTTTTAGGAAACTTGCGACGGGAAAAACAATGGAAACAGAGTAAAAACAAACACGACATCAAGTAGTAGTTTGTTTATTGTTTGTTTAAAAAGCAACATTTTTACTACAGGAGCAAAAGATCTGGGTACGCGGCGTTGCACATGAGTTCAAATGCCAACGTCAGAGCGGCGGCATCTGCGCCTGTTTGCGTATGAATGATCTTGTTGCGGCGGAAAAACACAAACCCAGGGATGCTCCGTATCTTGAAGTGCTCCACCAAATCGGTGGTGCCGATATCCACCGTGTACATTACCAGCTGGCGACTATATTTCGTGATTAACGATTCCAACACCGGCTTTATCTGCTTGCACGGACCGCAAAAGTTGCCTGTAAAATACAGTAGCAGTATTTGATCGTTTACGGACGCCTGGTGGAGGGCGCTCTGCGCTTCCGCGATACTCTGCACCAACATTTTATTACAGTCGCGTATAATCAATTACGTACAATAAAAAAATCTGTTTAACGCATTCATTATTTTCTTCCATATTACATAAATGCTAAACCGCGGTGACAAAGAAAGGCTCCGTCTATTAAGGGACCGGGAAAAACAGGATGAACTTCAAGAAACGCGTCGACAAGAACGTCAACGTGAACGTGAAGAACGTGAACGTAAAGAACGTGAACGTGAAAGTCAACGCGAAAAAGAACGTGAACGTGAAAGTCAACGCGAAAAAGAACGTCAACGCAAAAAAGAACGTAAACTTGAACGCCAACAAGCACAAGCACAAGCAGCACAAGAACAAGAACAAGCACAAGCACAAGCACAAGCAGCACAAGCAGCACAAGCAGCACAAGCAGCACAAGCAGCACAAGCACAAGCACAAGCACAAGCACAAGAACAAGCACAAGCACAAGCACAAGCACAAGCACAAGCACAAGCACAAGCACGAGAACGAGAACAAGAACAAGAACGTGAACGTGAACGTGAACGCCAACAAGCACAAGCAGCAGCACAAGAACGAAAACAAGCAGCAGCACAAGCACAAGCTGATGCACAAGAACGAAAACAAGCAGCAGCACAAGCACAAGCACAAGCACAAGAACAAGCACAAGAACAAGCACAAGCACGAGAACGAGAACAAGAACGTGAACGTGAACGCCAACAAGCACAAGCAGCAGCACAAGCAGCAGCACAAGCACAAGCACAAGCACAAAAACAAGCACAAGCACAAGCACAAGCACAAGCACAAGCACAAGCACAACGTGAAGACGCCGAAGCGTTCAAAAAACGAAAGGAAGCACGAGAAGCAAGCAAAAAGCCTTCAGAATTACAGAAAGTACAAAAAATACAAAAACATCAACTATATGATCCAAAAAAACGACTATATGATCCACAAGATATTGCAAGTCAATATGCTGCACAAAAACGGAGCGACAAAGAAAACAAGCGAACAGAGCGAAATGAAAAAGCAATTCTGGAAGCAAATAACAGAAAAACCGAACGAAACAAAGAAGCAGAAGCACTAGCAGAAGCAGAAGCACGAGCACAAGCACAAGCACAAGCGCAAGAACAACAAGCGCAAGAACAACAAGCGCAAGAACAACAAGCGCAAGAACAACAAGCGGAACAACAACAAGCGGAACAACAACAAGCACAACAAAAACAAACACAACAAAAACAAACACAAGAAGAACAACGACAACAACAACTTCAGAATTATTCAAGAAGAAGGCGTAATGAACAAGCACAAGAACGTCAACGTGAAAGTCAACGTGAAAGTCAACTTGAAAGTGAACTTGAACGTGAACGCAAACAAGCACAAGAAAACGCAGAAGCACAAGCAGAAAAAGAAGGAGAAGCAAATGAATACGCAGAAGCACAAGCAAAAAAAGAACGAGAAGCAAATGAAAAAGCATCAAAAAGACGCACAGAAGCACAAAATTTTTTTGGTAAACTTGTTGAAAATGCAAGAAAAGAAAAAGAAGATGAAGATGAAGAAGTAATAGCACGAAACCTTGAACAAAGAGAAGCAAAAGCACGAAAAGAAGCACGTAAACAAGAACCAGAAGAAGAACAAGAACAAGAAAAAGATGGCGAACTAGAACAACCAAATCTTGAAGAAGTATTTGGAGAAAACCTAAATTTTGAAGTAGAAGGAAGCGCACAAAAGAAAAGTATTATAATATGGGAAACCCCATCAAACAAAAAAGGCAATTTTGAAAATAATTTGAAACACAAAAACGTTGCAACCACTGAAGCAATTGCAAAGACACTAAAAGAAGAATGTGATTCTATAAATGTAACACTATTTGCATCAGAAATTGACGGTGATGATGATCTTATTAAAGAATTAAACAATGCTAACTCATGTAATTTTTTGATCCCAAATAATTATATAAATCCTAACACTGGTGGAAAGCTTATGGTCTTTCAAGATAAAGGTGGTAACTATAAGGGGTTTATTATTTATCAGTATGAAGGTACCAACCTAAACATTTTATTTATGTGGGGTATGAAAGGTTTTGCATTTTCTATTTTATACTTTTTTGTAAAACACAAACTTAGCTCTAAAACTCTAGTACTAGCAAATAACAGTATAGATTCACATCTGTCTACTAATCCTAAAAACAAAGCTAATGTTATTAAAAATATACAGAACCACAAATACATAGAAAAAAAAACGATTCAATGGGTAAAAATGTCCAGCGACATTCAGGTTATCAATCTTGTTGATGATGATGGTGATGGTGATGGTGATGGTGATGGTGATGGTGATGGTGATGGTGATGGTGATGGTGATGGTGATGGTGATGGTGATGGTGATGGTGATGTATTATTTTACCCAAGTACAGATGAAGAAATTGGTAAAAACCCAATTTCTACGTCAAAAACAACAAATAAGAATTATTTTCAATATAGATTAACAATTCGTCAAGAGCTTGCTCAATTGAAAAAAGACCCAAAGAAAACATATAATAAACGTCACACATATGGATGTACATTGAGAAATTTACAAAATTTATCGGTTGACGCTAAAAACCAATTGGTGAGTAATCCATTTACTAAAGATGAAGGAAATTGGGGAGTAAAAAATACACTAACTCCAGATCAGCTTAAAAAATATAGAACCAAAGAGTATTTAAGTGGTGATTTACCTAAACAAGTAATGGATCAAGTAATTTATTCGGTTGACTCTCCAAATTTATTAATAATTGAAACACAGGCTTATGTTCAGTTGATAAACCCTTATCGTACGTGTTTTGATAGGTTGGAACAGATACAATTTTACATGAACGGCAGAAAACCTGATGACATTACGGCTATTGTATTATGTATCCATATCAACACGAATCATTTTATAGCTGCTAAGATTGATATACACACCAACGAACTATTTATTTATGACAGCTTACGTAACAAAAAACCAGAATATATAGTTCAAACACGAAATTGTGAGCTCATTTTAAGATTATTTTTAACATATAGACAAATAATGATAAAAGGCAATTTATTAGACTTAACCGATAATAAGAAATTGAATATAGTTGTAAAAGAGATCGTTCAACAACAAGACGCTGTACAGTGTGGAGTATTTGCCACAATTTTCGCATTGTATTTAATTAGTGGCCACGAACCACCAGATGACATATGTTTTATCCGAACACACAAAACATTTTGCTGGGATGATAATGGGATGTTTTATAGTGGTCATAAACTTACCCATGAAAACAGATTAAAGTACACTGAATTTTGTAAAGAAGCCCGGCTTCTTTTTTTAGAATTTCACAACAATAAGGACTTTACTATCGATCAATTACTTCAAGCGTTCGGTATTAGAAACCCACCAGCACTCGGTGGCGGATCGAAAAGTGGTAACACCAAAGTGGTCGTGCAGCTGGGTCAGTCGTTCCGACCCGGCAAAAAGTTCATGGCCCAGATTGGGTCCACCACGGTGCACTTTGGTCAAAAGGGTGCGTACGACTTCACGCGACGAGGAGCAGACGCCCACAACATCACACGCAAAAAGAGTTACATCAGACGACACGCGGCGCACGAGGACTGGACGAAGAATGGGTTGCGCTCGGCCGGCTTCTGGGCAAGATGGATCTTGTGGAACAAACCGTCCAAGCGCGCGAGCATCCGGGACCTCGAAGCGAAATACAATTTACACATTGTGCCTTTTTTCCGCTGAATAAAATATACTATACAACGTAATAAAAAAAATATATAAGGTCAACACTTGTTTGTATATTTAATTGGTAGACTTAAAAAACTCCGGTGATAGGCGCAACAACATCTCACCCGACTCGCTCGCTAATTCTTCCCAGTAAGGAAAAAAGTGCCCCCACGGTTTGATGTAGCTCTTGGTGTTCAACTCCCTCCCCGCTTTAGATCTGGTGAGAACCACTTGCCGCAACTCCTTGGTGTTTCCGCTGAAATAACCAACGTCAAGTGCAACCTGCTCGATCTGCTTCTTGGTGACGAACGTATCTCCGAACTTGAACAAGCACGCGCGCACAATCAAGTCGACTTTGCGTTCCTTGGTGCCGCGCAAGCGCTCGTACACTTCCCCCTGCACAGTGGAAAAACCCAGCGTTCGTTGTTTCTTCACGCCCTCCTTCGTCGCACTCGTCTCAGTGCTGGCGACGATCTTAAGCGCAGTGGCGCCGTCTGCGTCGCTGTCTGTTTGTTTGCGTTTAGGCGTCGCGGCGCGCCGGATTTCCTCTCGCTCGAGCTCCTGCAGCTGCAGCCGCAAGTGTTGGTTCTGCAGCTTCAGCATCAGCTGCTCCTGCTCCAGTTGGTGCATCAACGACGTCACGTTCGGCGTCACTCCGGAACTCATGGTGTGCGACAGCACGTTGCAGAACTGCGCGACCGACGTAGTGTCGTCCGCCTTGTTCAACTCTTTCACCATCTTGCGTGCAAGGAAGGCGACACGCTCGAAATTCACGCGAGATGTTGCGGTGCGTCCAGCTGCCCCTCCATCGCCGCCTTCAACACCACCAATGCCTTCAGTGGTGCTTGTAACCTTTTGGAAGTGCAGCAACAGCATCAACGGGTCCTCAATCATGGACTGCATCGACACCACGGGCTCGCGGACCACTGGCACATGCGTCGACACTACTGGTGACACGACTGGCGCATGCGTCGACGACTCGGACACGACTGGCGCATGCAACGACTCGGTGGGCGCGTACGTCGTGGGCGCGTACGTCGACTCGGTGGGCACGTACGTCGACTCAGTGGGCGCATACGACGCCTCTGTGGGCGCGTACGTCGACTCGGTGGGCGGATACGTCGACTCGGTGGGCGCATACGTCGACTCAGTGGGCGCATACGACGAGGCGGATACACCACACATGGACAGATACGAGTCGAGTTCGTCTGCGTGATGATCGGGGAACAGCTGGTCCATCATAGCGTAGGACATCTCCGGGAAGTCATAGGTAAAAGATGTCATCAAAGTGGAGAAAGTGAACAAATGATAAAAAAAAAGAGTGGCTAGCGTTCCGCCAATCACGGCTACCGGTGCGCCAATCACAGAGTGACGCGAACGCGATTGGTAATTTATGTCATATAGTTTAAACACGAATGCGATCGATCGATGGTAAGTTTGGTTCTAGAAAAACGGGCGTCATCATTGCGTCCACCATGTTCGAGATGGGGGCCATCCCGCTAGTGGTGCTGACACTGTTGTACTGGAAAAAGTTTCAGAACAAACCGTTCGCCGCGTGCCCGGGTGTCGGCAACCCGTACCACGACATGTACATCCCCTTGATCACCTGGACGCTGCTGTGCTTCGCCGCCGTCGTCTTTTACGGCGGCGTCTACAACGACACGCCCGAGCAGCCTAGTTATTGTTCGCTCGTGACCAAAGTCAGCAAGTGGTACAACTTCGATAATATAAAATCACTCTATTAAGCATCGAACCTTTTTCGCACACGACAAAAGACGTAGAAAGGAAACAAAAAAATGAACAGTCATTTTTCACTGTGATGGCGTGTACCACAGTGGTGGTTGCTTAGCTCCATAAACTGACGAGTTGTATCTTGATTTGATCGCCACATTCGATTTGCTTGGACATTTGGGGTACATATATTTAAACATACTAATATTACACAAACACTGTGAACAAGTGTCTACCGTTGACGAGGGTTGGTAACACTCATTGTCACAATACCCGGCGTTGGCTGCAATCATCGAACATTGATCATATTGATTGTAATCAACGGAAAGTTGATTGCACGCTTGGTCAGCTATGGACCTCGAATCCGATGTGCGATTAGCTACTCGACTAGGCTGATTACATTTACTAAGATGACTACTGTTACACACACATGGCTTACACGTATCTACCGTTGACGCGGGTTGAGAACACTCGGCGTTACACAGTCCGCCTGTGGTTAACGATGTCAAACAATTTCCATACTCATCAACTTTGGTGATATCTGAAAGTTGAAGGCACGTTTGTTGAGCTATAGTTTGCGGGTCGCACGCAATTAACCCGTCATATCCCGGTACACAACAATGGTATTGATTCCTATACTTTTGGTTGCAACAGCCTGTCGTGCAATTGCAGTCTCCAATTAAATTTGTGCATGTGGTCATTTATTTCTTAACTAGAAAATAAATTAATACCGACCTAAACCGACCTGGTAAGACAAACCGACCTGGGAAAAGACGATGTATACAAGTTTAAATATGTTCTACGCGTTTGATATATGCATCCTTCTCGAACTTTGTGAAACATGCAAAGTGGTACAACTTCCGTAATATAAAATCACTCCATTAAGGGAAATAAGGACATGAGAGCGGGGACCAGCACCGTCTCCGACAGCGACATCCGTACAGCCATTGAAACCTTTGCACCAGTGTACGTCTTCCACCCCGACGAGCGCTACATGCCGCTGCGCTTCCCCACGTACGTCGCTGGCTGCTCGCTCATGCGCAAACTTCCGCCCGTGGCTACCAGCGCCGCCTGCCTGCAGACCAACACGTGCGGCGCGCACTCGGAGACACTGGTGGCTTACCCCAACCTCACCGTGCGCGACCTCGTCAACCCCGACATTCTCAGCCCGCACCGACAAACGCCCGTGGAGGACATCTACCTGGAAATCGGAGACACCAAGATGGTCTACGGCACGCCGCTCAACGCGCCCCCCGACATCCGCGCCGTGCACTACGTTTACGCGTCAACCGTGGTGGTGGATGCGGCCACCATCTACTTGGATCTGCTCTTCAACCTGCTGTACGCGTACAACTGCATGGCCGGCGACGACCACGCATTCGACTCGGAGTATGTCATCGTGCGAGTGGCGGTGCGAGAGGGCGGCATGACACTGGTGTCCATGTGGACGTCGAGACACGGCGGCGGCTGCTGGAACACCGCCACCCAGCTCGCGTTCGACACCGGTCTGTTCAGCGACACAAAAAGCGCGCCAGTCGTGTACGTCGCGCTGGGCAGCCACGCCAACTACACCACGCCCGGCATCCAGCGCCGGCTGTGGGGCTTCGGCAACGACATCTGCGCGCCGCAGCTGTGCAACGTGTTTCGCCCCGACTTTGTGCGGCTGCCCAAGCTCACCGACGCCGACTTCCCGGGCGACAGCAGCGTCGACTTCATGGCGTACCCCGGGCAGACGAGTCCGCAGAGCGGCAGCGTGTTGACGGTGTGGAAACCGAAAAGTCTGAACACCATCGAAACTCCGCCGCCCAAGGCCAGCGACGACACGTCCCAGTTCGTGAAACACACCGTGCCGCACATCGGCGACTACACCTTTTACGCGGCACTGGGTGGCGTGTTCTGCGTGTGCGCGCTCGAGATCCTGGTGTTTACGAAGAACACCAAGTCCATGGGCAACGCGACGTGGCAGCAGCTCCTCATCGTGATACTCTCCTTTATCACCGGCGCCGTCGCCACTTACGCTCACATGCTTCTGTAGAGCAAGCATACGCCATTTTTGCGTTTAAATTATTTCTGTGTCAATAATAAACACTGCGCATCAATGCCACCAAAGCGATCCCATAGCAAAACGCGCGGTGCCGCTAAAAAGAAGAGGGCGAGCAAGAGGCAGCAACCCAAATCCAAATCCAAATCCAAATCCAAATCCAAATCCAAACGGGTTCGCGGTGGGTTTTACAGGGGTTATGGGTACAGAGGCGGAATAGGACGTCCCTTTGTGCGTGCACCGCTGTACGCCGCGCCTGTCATGATGGGCGGTCCCTCCATTGCCAGTTTAGTTACGGAAAACAAAAACAAAAGAAACGACCAAAAAGAACAAAAAGAAGAATTCAAACAACAAATGGAACTAGAAAAAGCTAAACTGGCCCTACAACAACAACAACAACAATTCAATCAACAACAACAACAATTCAATCAACAACAACAACAATTCAATCAACAGCCGCAATATGCACCACAATATGCACCGCAACAGTACGCGCAACAGCCGCAATATGCACCGCAATATGCACCGCAACAGTACGCGCAACAATAGGCGCAATATGCACCGCAATATGCACCGCAATATGCACCGCAATATGCACCGCAACAGTACGCGCAACAATAGTACCACTACACCATAAAAATAAATTAGGGTTTTTTGTTTTTTTTATTTGTTTTCCTTGCTTAATCATCGTCTTGCTGCATGAAGAAACTGTAGCTAGCGGGTGCCACCAAGTGCTGCATGTTGCCGTACGGTCGCGAGTTCAGGTGCTCCATGGTCTCGTTGTAGAAGCCGTACATCACCGTCGGGTCGGACGGCACCTGCAGCGAGAAGCCGTACTGCGCGTTGTACGTCGCCTCCTTCTTGCTGTTCAGACTCGTGCTCTGGCCGTAATTGCCGGCCCCGTTCGCCGTGCCATCGGTGCCGGACAACGAGCCGCTCGGCATCAAAAAGTCCACCAGCGGCCCCTTCTTGGTGCTGAAGCGCGACCGCGCCGCCACCGCCGCGGGAGCCGTGCCGTTGCCGAACGTCGTGTCGAACGCGGCCTGCACCTCCACCCTGGTCTCGCGCTTCGTCAAATCCTGCGCCGAGTACACACCGGGCACGCTCTGCGCCGCGTAGCCCTCGCCGCCGTAACTGCCGTACGCGTCGCCGCGGACCTCCAGCCCCGCCTTGTTGGTGTACGCCATCAAGAACTCGGGCTGCACCGCCGCCGCCGCCTGGCCGCCGTAGCTGCCGTAGGCGTCCCCGCGCACCTCCACGCCCGACTTGCCCGTCTGCGCCGTCAGCACCCCCGGCTGCACAGTGGCCGCCGTCGCCTCGCCGCCGAAGCTGCCGTACTTGTCCCCGCGCGCCGTCAGCCCCGACTTGGAGATCATGTGGCTCACCGTCTGCTCCCACAGCTGCTGCCCCTCCTGCTGCCCGCCGAAGCTGCCGTAGTCCGAGCGCTGCAGCGTCAGCCCCGACTTGGACGTCTGGTGGCTCACCGCCTGCGACAGCACCAAGCTGGGGCTGTCAGCCGAGCCGCCGTAGCTGCC
>B570J29589_1000015_pt1 | contig 35810 bp, 42 predicted proteins | sample LakMenE29Apr09ns_FD_29589 | JGI IMG/M metagenome (IMG submission 29589) | reverse complement strand
TGTTCTGGTTGTTCTGGTTGTTCTGGTTGTTCTGGTTGTTCTGGTTGTTCTGGTTGTTCTGGTTGTTGTGTTGGTTCGGGTTGTTCTTGAGTATTTGAAACGGGAAATGAATCTATATTATTAGATTGGTCATCGCAATCAATAACATCATATTTTTTATATTTGTATAATTTAGAAAAACGTCTAATATTTAAACAATACACGCTAGATATAAATAAAAGGATAATCCCGCTTTTCATTTATAATACGTAAAAAATAAATTTTAATAATAGAACACACTAAAATTTATTTTTTAATATCGCATATACGTTTAACATCTTCTAATTTTTTTGAATCAGTATCTGTATAATAATAAGTTAGAACCTTTTGAAAAGGTGATTTGACTATATCATATATGTTTTCGACAAATCCAATATGTTCATCCATATTTTTACAGCTAGAATTTACAATATTTAATTTGTGATCTGTATGTTCAACTTGATCTTTTAATGTTTTCATTTCAACTTTTAATTCGTCTAATTTATTATTTATAATTTGTAGTTGTTGGATAATAACATTTAATTGTGAATTGTTATCATTTTGATTATTTGAAAATATCATTGCGTTTTGTATAACTATAATAAAGATATATAATTATTAATATTAAACAAATTATTATAACATCTGATACGTGAGTTGATCTAGTTATTTGATATCTATTTTGTAATTCTGGATATAAAAGGTGACTTAAACTAATACCATTGGTAACAGCCGATTCCAAAGATGTGAAATTATACATTTGGGCCCCATTGTGTGTACCTAAACTATACAAATTAGATACTGTTTTACTTTGTGGATGTAAAAATGGTTGTTGTGTGGTTGATATAAAAGCTGTATCTTTAGATATCCACTTGGTTTTATCAAATATTACACCTGGAGATAAAATACTAAAAGTTGGTGTTGGTAATAAGGGATATGATATTTTTAATTGCATATAAATCTCTTGTAATAATTCTTCTTTAGAACATTCATCTGGTAAACGATTTGTTAATGTACTTTTAACATCTGTTATTGTTATAGCAGTACTTATGACTGTTTTTGACAAGTCTTGATTTAAATCCATGTAATCTGATAAAACAACAAATGCTATTCCCCATTCTGTTTTTGGAAATCCCCATATTTTATCTAGTTTTAAATCAGTATCCCAATGAAAGGTTGCTGAAATATAATCTAGATATTTTGTTTTTTGTGTCCAGTCTGTTACACTTTCGATTTTTCCAAAACTATTTTGTATAATTTTATCAGATCTTTTTAATATGTTTGTTAAATTGTCAGGTGGTATTGCTATAACAAAATTATCACCGAAAATTTTTGTACCATTTGTAGAGACTATATGAGATGCACTCGCATTATTTTGCACTATATTATTTATTTCTGTATCAAAAATAAAATCCACACCTCTATCTTTTAATCGTGATTCCCATAATTTAAATAATCCAATATCATTTGGAACCCTTGGTTGATATAAACTGTAAAAGGTTTGTTGATTGAATAATTGTAAAAATTGAAATAGTGTATAATTATTTGCTGTTGCTCCATCTGTTAAACGACATATCCTATCTATAAAATCAATAGACTTTTCAGAAAAGTTGTTATTTTTTATAAAATCAAAAACAGATATATTCTTTCCATAATTCTTAAATATGATTAAATTAAAAAATGCAAATGCAAATTTCATAATTTCTGAACTGGATAAATTAGACCATATTGTCTTACCACCTATATTACTTATATTAAAGTTGTATTCTGTAAATAAATCATGGAATGATAAATTCATGTCTTGTAATAAGTTGATAAATACTTTATATGAAGAACTATATACCCTAGGCCCATGTTCTGTAAATGCATATTCTATTTTATTATTGTATTTAACGGCAACTCTACGTACTCTATGACATCCACCAATAGTTGATTCCTTTTCTACTATTACTACTCGTTTATTAATTGAACTACACGCTTGAGCTAAAGCAAGAGCGGATGGACCTCCACCAACAATTACTATATCGTACTTTTTATCTGACATTTATAAATAAACAATAAAATATATATATATAAAAACAATGAGTATATTATTTGTAGAAACTCGTAATAAAATGTATTATTACGTTAAATTAATATAGCAAAAAAATGAAATAAAAACGATGTGTTTAATTTTTAAAGATATATGGATATTATTATTGAAAGATCAGTTTTATTTCGACGTTTAGTAGTGAATGATTTCGCTAAAAACTATAGATTAAAATCTGTAAAAAATTTTGCAATGTTTTTAAATAGACCTGACAATTTTTATTATAGAAACAATTATATGATTATTCATAATACGGTATTAAATGACAAATACAAATTTAGTTTGGATATTACAAAATACAGTATCGTATTTTTGTTATATAAAAATATAAATTACTCAAAAAAGGAATGTGGTAATATTGCACGTTTAGATCGATCTACTAAACAAACAATGAAAACGGTTTTACAACAATATCACACATATAATAATACATATAATAATACATATAATAATACATATAATAATATATCTAGTGAAATATTCATAATTGGTAGAAAATATACAAATGTAAATGATAAAAATGAAAAGACAAATAATTGTTTTGGAAAAATTTGCACATATGATATTAACAAAGTAGTTTTAACAGATTGTGTTTCATCGGATATCTTGTCAGATAATTCGTCAACTTCTGATAATATTTCTGAGAAACTACCAGAAACGTTTTCAAAAAGCATTCTAAGAAGACGTTTTTTATACAATTTACAAAAATTCATAGATGTTGATTCTTCTGTACGTGATTGTATTAATAATGGCGTGTATTTAGATGTTGAATATACAAATGATATTTACGATAACTTTGAAACATTTCCTATATCAAATGATCAATCTATATTGTTTATGATAGGTATCTATAACAGATCATATTATCATAATTTTATTACAGATAATCTTTCACACGATGAAGAACATCGAATTTTAAATAATTTTTTATTAAGATTAAGTGATAAAGTTAGTGAAAAAATACATATATTTCATTGGAGTAATGCAGATAAATATATTATCGATAAAACATTACAACGATATCCTGATATTGTATCACGTTATGATAGTGTTATAAGAAGAATTGTGTTTGTTGATTTATTACAAGTAGTAAAACTTACTATGCCTGGATTACAATCTTATTCTTTAAAATATGTATGTAAAAGTTTATTAAATATTATATATGATACAAAATGTCAAAATGGTCTAGATGCAATGTGTTCTATAATTGAAAATGATTTATTGTTAAAAACAGACTTGTACACTGAAAAAAATTTATTATTTTTTCATGATACAAAAGATGTAGTTAATTATAATAAATTAGATACAACTTTACTATATGATATTGTTAAATATTTTTTACGTTTTTCCTAATGCATATGCGTTATTACAAATTTATCATACACCTTGAATTTTTAAATGATTTGGTTTTCTACCTCGCTTTTTTTTAACAACTTGTTCAGACTCCAAGTCTACATTTTCTGACAACTTAATTTTAGTAGAATCGGTTACTTCGCCAATATTTGTGTCGTTTTGTAATGACAATTGAACATTTTGTTGGACCTCTTGATTTGACTCTTCTGAATTTATTTTTTCCAAAGTTTCCTGTAATTGTTCTGTATCTACAGTTTGTAATTGTTCTGTATTCGTATTTGTATTAACATTTTCTTCTAGAATTTCCGTTTTAGTTATTTCTTCCATATCATAATCGTCAGTTCCTTCTACTTCAAAGTCTGATTCTTCATCGTCATCGTCGTTTGAGATAGATTCTTCATCTGAATTAATGTTAATATCATTTGATAAATTTAATAATTCTACATTAGGCATTTGTTCAAAATTTAAATCGTGCGTTTGTGCTTGCGTTTGTGTTTTTTTAGATGTATTAAAATAATAAAATGTTGATAGTAACAAGTCAATACCAATAATATAGATTATGAATTTGTTAAACAATGAAACATAATCGTTGTTGTAGAATAATAAATACAAGTATATAGATGCATATACAATTAATCCAGATGCGATAGCGTATGTTGATATATTATTAAATTTACACATGTTTGATTTATGTAAGGCAAACTGTGATATAACAAACATTGTATTTAAGATTATTAAATAAATAAAATGTTTTTTATAAACGAAAATGTATAAAAAAAATGCTATCCGTTTTATAAACAAAAATGTTATAAACAAAAATGTTATAAACAAAAATGTTATAAACAAAAATGCTATCCGTTTTAATGGTATTTAATACAATGATGATACAAATCGCAAATATGATTAAGAAGAGCTTCTTTTGATCTATCACCACCTTGATATTCGCTAATAATTTTACCAGATTGATCAAAAAATTTGATAGTAGGATATCCTTTAAAATTTAACGATTTTTTCAAATTGTCATCATCTAAATTAGCGTCTTCAATTGACGTACAAGGAAAGTCATTTCCTAATTGTTGACATAATTCATTAAATGTAGGTTTGAATCTTTGGCAATGACCACACCAATTAGCGTGAATAAGTAATATTCCAGGATTGCCACGCGTAATTTTTGCATCAACATATACTCCGTTATTTGTTATTTTAAAATCAGATGATTTAAGTTTTTGACCTTCCATTTACTTTATGACAATAAAAAAAATATATTAATAACTAGTTGAAATTGTTATATTTTTTTTCATCTGTATAATATATGTCTGATAATACTAACAATGACGTAGCTGATGTAAGTATGATTACTTTACAACAAGCAAATCTTCGTAAAAAAAGCAATATAGACTTTACAAAAACATCGTTTACAGATAGCGAAAATGAAATTATTAAAAAAGAAGTTTTGCTAATAAAAGAAAAATATCCACATTATATTCCTATAATAGTAAGAACCAAGGATGATAAAATAGTTTTAAAAAAAAGAAAATTTTTAGTTGGAGGTGATATAACAGTTGGCCAATTTATGTCTATATTAAGAAAGAAATTGGATAATTTAAAACCATCGGAAGCCATATTTTTATTTGTAAATAATACAATACCACCATCTTCTACATTTTTAACTTCTATTTACTTATCAAATAAAGATACAGATACAGATATGTTATTTATGACAGTATGTAAAGAAAACACGTTTGGTTAATTAATGATTTTGCTCAAGTTGTTGATACAACCAAAAAATACTAGAACCTAAAATTAAATTCAATGTAAATGAAATATAATATTTCCAACTAATATAACGTTTGGTTTTTAATTCTTCTTGTAATCTTTGTTTTTCGACAAGCAAGTTTGAAAATTCTAGATTTTTATAGTGCTGTGTTTGTTCGCTTGAATTTGCACGAATTCGCATTTTAAATAATTTGTTTTTATATACGTTACATTCACTTTGAAGTCGTTCGTATTTTTTAAACATATATAACATAGTTGTTTCCTTTTTTGATGACAATTTTTCAATAGGTTTAACCGTAAATTTAGGTTGATCTATATCAGAATCTGAATCATCGGTTTCACTATCTGAGTCTGTATCAGATTGTTTTTTATCAATGATTTCTTTGTAACTTTTATGTAATTTACCAAGTTCTTTAGTTGTAATATCGGTGTCATCGTAATTTTGTTGATAAGTCATTTTAAAAAATAAAAAAATTTTATAACTTTTCAATTTTTTTATAAATAAAAATTGAAATATAAAATAAAACATATTGTATTAATAATATGCCAGCTATTGATTTACAAACACTTGACATTGCGAATTTAAAGTTAGGAAAGTCGGGTAGAGCCGTAAAACTTTTATATAACAAAGAACCTTTACAATTATGTACATCTACTATGTATATTCCATTTGGTGTAAAATTTAGTGTAAAAGAATGGACTAATTATCCTGAATATTATCTTGATTGTTTCTTAAATAATTCTAAAAGTGATGTATCTGTAAATTTTAAAAATTGCATTGAACGATTAGATAGTATGGTTTCAGATCTTGTTAAAGAAAATTTACGTTTATTCGATTCAAAAACTGAAACTGCAAAACAAAACTTTGGATATTCACCTATTCTTAGAGAAAATGGGCAATATCCAAAATTGATGAGACTTCAAGTTAGTAGAGATCGTAATGGAAATTTTGAAAGTTTTGTATTTGATGAAAACAAACAAAAAGTTCCAATTGATGAAAATAATATTGAAAGCATCCTTTGTAAGGGAAAAACATTTAAAACAATTATAGAATGTGTAAAAGTTTGGTATTACAATGGAAAAGTTGGTAGTATTTGGAAGATTGTACAACTTAAATTTTCAGAACGTACTGTTTCAAATGAACAAGATAACAATAGTACAGAAAACGTATATAACACAATGATGATCGACGATTAAATAATACAAATTTAAACCATAAAATCACAAGTTATTTTAATATTTTATACTAAATTTTAAAATAAGATTGATTTAAATATACATATGATTTGGTCTTTGCGATTCTTCTGAATGAACTAGTTGTTCTCTTATATTATCAAATAATTTCATAAATGTTTGATTTTCCAATAGTATTTCTTGTTCTAGTATATGAGTATCTGAATTTAACAATATTTGTTTATTTAGTTCTAATAATAGTTTTTCTATTATTCTATAGTATTCTCTTACACCACTTGTAACTGATTTATCTATAGAGTTTTTACAAAAATTAATAATGTATTCTATAGATGATTCTGGAAAAATTATTGTTTTTTGAATTCCTATGTTATTAATTATTTCTGGAATACAATGACGTTCTAAAATTTTAATAATGTCTTTGTCCTTTGGTGTATTTACCTTGATTATATTTAAACGGTCTAGCAAAATTTTGTCTATTTTATTAATATCATTAAAAGTAAATACGTAAAATATTTTAGATAAATCAAATTCCATACCATAAAAATAATGATCTGTAAAGCGTGTGTTTTGGGTTGGATCAGTTAAATAACACAAGAATGAAAATATATCTTTGCCATTATCCGTTTCGCTAACTTTGTCTAATTCATCAAAATATAATATAGGATTACTTATTTTGGAATCTATTACATTTTGTATAATTTTACCAGGTCCACTTTCTACATATACATAACCATGACCAAGAAAAAACGAAGAATCTTTTATTCCTCCAAGTGAAATAACTTTCATTGGTAATTTAAGTGTTTCTGATAATATTTTTATAAATTTACTTTTACCCACACCTGCAGCACCATATAGGGCTATATTATTTCTATTACTTGTTGGATTAGTTATAAATTTACAAACGACATTTAAAATCTCGTTTTTAACACTATCCATTCCGTAAATTTCATCGTCTAAATTTTCTTTAATATTTGATAAAAAATCAGCTATATTTACATCTAGTATATTTTCATTAATATTATATGACTTTAACCAGGGATAAGATAAACTCATATCTACAAACAATTGGTTTTTATAATATTCTGTACTGTTAGAATCTGTTCGTTTCATATTATTGTAATGTTTAAATATTACAGATTTATTTGTATCATTTGTTGGCAAGTTTAAAATCTTTTCTTTTATACTTTCTTCCTGAAGTTTTTTATTAACTAACTTGTTAATATGGATAATTTGGGGTATATCACTTTCACTTATATTTTTATTAGAATCACTGGTTCTTTTTTCATTGTGTTTCTTACAAAAAATCGTTTGTAAATGACACAATTCTTTACAAGATTTACCTTTATTAGGACCCTTTTTAAAAATATATGCGCAGTACTTTGTCATTATTATTATACAATAATAATAATTTCTACAATTCATAGGATTTTTACTAATAATAATAAAATAATTATTTTCTATTAGTTTAAAGTATATTTTGTCGTTTGGTAAGTCAAGTATAAAATTATAAACATTCTTTTTTAGCCATAGATAGGGCTATAGCAATACCTTGTTTAGGATTTTTTATTGTGTAACCAGCTGATGATTTTAGACGTTTGTTTTTGAATTCTCTCATTACAAATGCAACTTTATTCTGAACACAACTACGTTTTTTGTTGCTTAATCTTTTATAATTGATAGACTTGCGTTTAACTGTGCGTTTTTTTGCACCACGTTCCTTTACTGTACGTTTTGGTGTTTGTTTTTTTACCGCGCGTTTTGGTGTTTGTTTTTTTACCGCACGTTTTGATGTTTGTTTTTTTACCGCACGTTTTGATGTTTGTTTTTTTACTGTGCGTTTTTTTGCACTACGCTTTTTTACTGTGCGCTTTTTTGCACTACTCTTTTTTGCACTACGCTTTTTTACTGTGCGCTTTTTTACTGTGCGCTTTTTTGCACTACGTTTTTTTACAGTGTGTTTTTTTGCACTACGTTTTTTTACAGTGTGTTTTTTTGCACTACGTTTTTTTACTGTGCGTTTTTTTGTACTACGTTGCTTTAATTTCAAATTCATTATTATAATATGTAATATGTAATATGTAAATAATTATTTTTTTTGTAAATGTGTGTAAAAAATTGAAAATAAAATTCTTAGTCTATTTTAATAAACCGATGATCGTAAACTTTTTAAATGATTTGAAAAATACAATTTTGCAATTGCAACCTACTAGTTATATTCCGAATTTCACAAATGATACATTTTTAGATAAAAGAATGAGAAAAAATATAAAACAGTATAATAGTACAACATATCACGGATTTAAGCCTTTTGTAATTTCATTGAAATCAAAACAATTATTAAATTATATCAGTCATCTTGTATGTTTAGATGACAAAATTAAACAATTAGAACTAATTCAAGATGTTTTATTTGATGTAGGTAAAAAGATATATCAAAAATACGATCCACATTTAGTTTACACATTTCAAAACGAAGTAAATGTAGTATTTTATTATAATGATAGGGGTATTTATCTATTTAATGGTAATGTTATGAAAACAGTTACAAGCTTGGCTAGTTTTGTTAGTGTAGAAGTTTCAAAAAGTTTATATAAACGCGGGATTGATATAGATTTACACTTTACAGGACAATTTGTAGAATTTGATGTAGATTACGAAGTTTTAAATTATTTAGTTTGGAGACAAATGGATTGTAGACGTAATACTATTACATTATTGTATAAATGTTTACATATGAAATATATATTGGGCGGTCAATGTTCAATTGATCGTATAAAAGTTAATGAAATGATTACTAGTTTAAATGTATCACTTGATAAAAATAACATAGAAGATTCTTTGTATCATTTATTAACTGGAAATGTTATTAAAAAACACGTGTTTTATAGTAAAAAACACAATTTTAATAAACAAGACGACGATAAACACGACAAACAAGACGACGATAAACACGACAAACAAGACGACGATAAACACGACAATAAATGTATAGTTCTAAGACGTTCAGTAGGAGTTGAGCATATAAAGTTTTCAGATGATTTCAAGGGTAATTATGCAAAATATATACTTAATAAATTGCATTAAATTAATAGATAATTCATATAATATATTTTCTATGTATTATATAAATGTTATCTGCAAAACCTGTAAGTTTAATAGCTATAGAAGCATCTGTGGTTGGTGCGTGTTTAATACTGATAGTTTATATCTTGAAAAATTTTATGACTTATATACCTAATTTTTCTGGAAGACGTGAAGACATTGAATTTTTATTTGTTGTAGGTGTTATTTTTCATGTTATGTTTGAATATACTGGGATCAATTTATGGTATTCAAAGGAATATTGTAAACTTTTGTAAAAGTAAACGTTATTATGCGTTAAATATAAAAAAAATAAAACAATAATAATACTAATGGATATTATTACTGTAGATGGTAAAAAATATGATCCTTATTTTATATTAGATATTACAAAGGATGACACTAGTGATAATATAACAAAATCGTTTAGAAGCAAGGTAAAACGATATCATCCAGATAAATACACAGACTTTAATAAAAAGAAAAAGTATGAAAAATATTTTAAAATTTTAACAGAATCTTATCAATATATTAAACAAAAACGAGAACAATCAAAAGGATTACTTAGAAAGCAAGAAAAGGATAATGAAATTAAAAAAAACATGACAACAGATGAATTGGGTGAATTTAATGAAACTTTTAAAAAAGAAGATCCTAATGCGTATGGTTATGGTGAGAATTATCAAAGAATACAAGATATAAAAGATTACGAAAAATTAGAAGTTGGTATTTTTAATCAATTTAATGGTAAAAAGTTTTCCAATGAACGTTTTAATGAAATATTTGATCATAACAAAGGATCTGATGATGAATATGATAAACGTATAAGTATGTCGTTGGTACATAAAACTACAGATGGATTTTCCGGATATAACTCTTCAGATTTTGGAAATTGTGGATTAGTTAGTTCTTTTAATGGTTTGATGATAACAGGTGATAATTTCGGAGAACGTGGTGTAGGTTATTGGGGGTCTGGGTATAGTGATTATAAATATTCATATAAAGGTGCTAAAAATCCTAATAGTAAAATAATTGTTCCAAAAGATGCAAGCAAAAAACAACCTATTACAAAAGTAACACAGGATGAAATACAAAAATATAAAAGTAATTATAATAAAACAAATAGTGACATCAACATAGCTAGTAAACATATAGATAAAATAATATATGATGAATTATTGGATAAAGAAAAGCATGATGAAATTTTTGTTAAGAAATATTTATCACAATATGATACAACAACTATAGAAAAAGCTTTATCTGGCGAATTGGATCAAAGTCAAACATACAAAGCTGTATTGCAAAAATATATTACCGATTAAATAAACTATGAGTGTATAAAAAAAAATTAATTTAAAATGATAGTTTAGATTAACATAATGAATAGTGACTTTAATGAATTATATGATGATTGGGTTGATCATATTAATTCACAACCCCTTACTACAAACCGTATAGATGAACTAAGTGATGTAATAAATGTTAACCAACAGATTATTAATCGTATTTATAGTATACGTAGACACTTAGAAATGACTGATGACGAAACATTTGACGAAACATTTGACGAAACATTTGAGGAAGAATATAATATTGATAATGTATTTGGTAATGTATTTGGTAATAATTTTGGTAATGGTTTTGGTAATTCAATACGTAATCTTAACAACTTGAATACAAATTACGTAGACAATTCTATAAATCATTTTGCAAATCAGGGCATTGAACCCTTATTTAATAATACAGGGTTAGTTGGAAGAAGTGAAAATATGTTTGGAAATGGGATAGTTTCTAGATTGTTTAGTATTTTACTAGAAGGAGATGTTAATATTAATGATATGGAAGATGTAAAGGTGACATTAACAAACCAGCAATTTGACAAATTATTTTCAGAAACTGTAAAAGAAAACAATAAACAAAACTATGAATCTAAATGTAATATTTGTATGGATGAATATAAACTCGAAGATGTAGTAGTGAAACTGGGATGTAAGCATGTTTTTCACAAGGATTGTATTTATAATTGGTTATGTAATGAAAAAGTAACATGTCCTGTTTGTAGAAAAGATACAAGAGATGATTTAAATGGAGTAAGTTAAGAAAAGTTTATAATATTTATACTTTAATATAAATGACAATTATATTAAACTCTGAAATATTGAATGATATGATAAAAAATGATGTATTAAAAATATTAAAGAAAAATCAAAAGACAATAGGTAATAGTAATTATTATTTTAATCCAAATGTCGGAATAGTTTTATATAAGCCAAAAGTAAAATTTTTGGACAAAAAATTCATGGTATTTGAATTTGAGAAATACAGTAATATGGGCTTATTAGTATTATTAAGATATATAAATACAACTCTTCAAAATCATACTAAAAGTAAATTTAGCGAATTATTTGACAAAGACCTTTATGATCTATTTAATGAAGATGATGAAAAATTTATGATTAGGTGTCATTTGCCTAATTACAATGGTAAATATGCTATTGAAACAGATTATGGTAGATTTAACTTACCTAGAATAGGTTGTTGTTATGATATGGCAGTTATAGAATTCAGAAACATATGGAAGAATGGTGAAAAATACGGGTTTAATATAGAGCTTAAACGTGTAGTTATGGGAAATTAAAACGAATAAAATTGAATATTGATTGATTTAGATAGTAGTTAGTAATTAGTAGTAGTTAAACAAGAAATATGGTTATTGTAAAATGCGATTTTAGTAAATTTGAAGAACATATACGTTTGTTAAAAAAAATCGCTACTTATTCTAGTTTAACACATAAGCATAGTGCGTGTTTGATAAGTGGTGGTAAGATATGTACATTTGGGTATAATAGATATATTAAAACAGATATAATAAATAATAAATGTGTAAAATACACTATTCATGCGGAAATAGATGCACTTTGTAAAGTTTCTAATAAACTGTCAAAAGGTATGGATATTTTAATTATTAGAATAGGAAATCAAAAAACAAACAAGTTAAAAAATTCAAGACCTTGTAATTGTTGTATTGATAAATTGTTACAACGTGGTATTAGAAGAGTGTATTATAGTGATGAAAATGGTGATATTGTTTATGAATTTTTAGAATCTATGCAAAAAATTCATATAAGTTCAGGGCATTCACTTAGATGTAAGTTAAAACTACTACAATAATAAAGTAAAGATTTATATTTTGATTTATAATTTACGTTTAGTAGATCTTTTAGTAGACTTGCGTTTAGTAGATCTTTTAGTAGACTTGCGTTTAGTAGACTTGCGTTTAGTAGATCTTTTCTTAGACTTGCGTTTAGTAGATCTTTTCTTAGACTTGCGTTTAGTAGATCTTTTCTTAGACTTACGTTTAGTAGATCTTTTCTTAGACTTGCGTTTAGTAGATCTTTTCTTAGACTTACGTTTAGTAGATCTTTTCTTAGACTTACGTTTAGTAGACTTACGTTTAGTAGATCTTTTCTTAGACTTACGTTTTGGAGATCTTTTCTTAGACTTACGTTTTGGAGACTTACGTTTAGTAGACTTACGTTTCTTAGATTTAAGTTTAGGAGACGAACTTTTTTTTAGTTTATATCCTTTTCCTATTTGCGTAGATGAGTTTGAAGATGATATTGTGGTTGGGGATATTATAGTAGGGGATTGTGGTGGCGAAACTGGTAATTTTTTAGAAGATGCTACTTCTGATACTTCCGATACGTCTGACATTGATGATAATGTATCATTTTTTTCTTCATAAATGGATGAAGATTTATTTTCATTTAAGGAAATTGGTTTTATATCTGGGAATTTAAGAAATCCTAATACATTTAATATACTTGGACATTCATCAATACTATCTGTGTTATTGTTACTCATTATTACAATTTATTTAGAAATTAATTTTGAATAATTAACAAAAATTGAAAAAGTAAAGAATATACTAGTTATTTAACTAAGTTGTTTAACTATTACATGGATGAATTAAATTCCGGTGTTGCAAAATTAGACATAACTGATAATGTAGAACCAGTTATAAAAAGAAAAAAAGGTAGACCAAGAAAGGATACAACACTTCAAAATGTTCCAAAAAATCCGGAAGAAAAAAAGAAAAGAGGTAGAAAAAAGAAAGAAGTAGTAGTAGAAGAGGTTAAACAAAAGAAAAAACGTGGTAGAAAAGCAGCTGTAAAATATTTTAGTTCATCTATAAGAAAAAAAATCCCATTGACAACAGTTTTACAGGATAATAATAATTATATATTACATCTTGATGTCAAAGATGACAAAGATGACAAAGATGATAACAATAATAATGACACAGTCGATGCGTATAATGATGATAGTATTGTTAAACTTTGTACAGAAACAGATAAAATACATATAGATGGTATTTTCGAACAGTTACAAAAAGAAAATGATGTAAACTTGGATGAATTGCAAAAAGAATATGATGAATTGTTAGAAAAAGAAGATTCTATTATAAGTGAAATTATTAATAATGAAGACGATTTAACAGATCTTTATGAACGAAGAATTGAATATAGAGAACATCAGGATAACCAATTGATTAATAAATTGGAAATACTACATAAAGATTCTAATTTAGTTGACAAAATATTTGGCGATGATAACACAAATACAGTTCAGACAGAAATAACTGAAAAGGATAATCATCAAGAACAAAATAGAAAACGTGGTTACTTTGAATTATTAAGAGATTTTGTCAAAAACGAAGATTGGTTATATAAGACAGATGTGTGTTGTTGGTGGTGTTGTCATAATTTTGATAGTGTTCCAATTGGTATTCCTGAAAAATATGATCAAAGAGTAAAAAAATTTCAGGTCAAAGGTGTTTTTTGTAGTTTTTCATGTATGATAGCTTATAAAAATGAAACAAGATCTGGTTATTTAAAAGAGTATTTGATAAAGTATTTGTATAACAAAATAACTGGAACCTTGTTATTAGATGCAAATTTACAACCAGCTCCACCAAGATGTACATTAAAGATGTTTGGAGGAGAATTAAATATTGAAGAATTTAGAAATAGTTTTAAAGAAAATCGTATTTATAAAATGATAGAGTATCCAATGTTTGTATCTAAAGATTATATAGAAGAAGTTGATATACAAAACGTAAAACGTGTTAACCAAAACGTATTTACTGATAATTTACAACAAAAAGTATCTAACCTGGATAACAAGCGTATTGAAGATGCTAGAATCAGATTATCTCAAATTGAGAAAACTACTATCACATTAGGAAATACCATTGATAAATTCATAAAAATAACATAATTATTATATATAAAAAATTCAATTAAGAAAAAATTGAATTTTTTTAATTTAAACAATATAATTATATATATTCAATTAGTTAAGATGTCTATTATTAATGTTTCTGATATTTGTCAATTTGTTAACGAATCTTCTTTCGAAGAAATTAAAAATAAATCTGAAGTTGTAGGACTTTGTATAAAGGAAAAGCTTATTGATGATAAGCAAGTATTTTTACTTGCTAATACGAATGATAATTTTAAAAATCAAAAAAATCAAAAAAATCAAAAAAATACTGGAGTTGTTGAATCTGAAGTTGTTGAATCTGAAGTTGTTGAATCTGAAGTTGTTGAATCTGAAGTTGTTGAATCTGAAGTTGTTGAATCTGAAGTTGTTGAATCTGGAGTTGTTGAATCTGAAGTTGTTGAATCTGGAGTTGTTGAATCTGAAGTTAGTGTGCCTTTTACTGATCTTAATTTGATTGAATCTGGAGTTGTTGAATCTATTATGCCAGTTATTGATGATGAAAAGATAAAAGCTTATAAAAAACAAGCTAATGGGTTGATTTTTGAAAGTAATACAAATCGGGTGATTTGTATGTGTCAAAATCGTTTACACGATATTAATAATTTTTCTGAAGTTGTTGATTTGGTTCAACAGAATAGTAATGGTGTAAGAATTGAATATTGTGAAGATGGTACTATTCTTCGATTGTATAATTATAATGGTATTTGGCGTACAGCAACTACTAGATGTATTACTGCTAGTTCTAGTTATTGGACAAGTGACAAAGATTTTGATACAATGTTTTGGGAAACATTTGATAAAAATTTGTTGAATACTATGGATACAAATTTTACATATGTATTTATTTTACTTCATCGTGAAAATAGGATTGTTATTAAACATAATGTCAATATGTTAGTTTATGTTTCTAGAATCAATAATTCTACATTCTTTGAAGATTTTAGTAATCAATTTAGAAATGTCTATGGAATCAAGCGTCCTAAATTGATGGAAGTAGATGATTTTAGAATTTTAGGATCTGATGTTAATAATTTTGATTGTAAATTTAAAAGAGGAATTGTCATCAAGATTTTTGACAAAACAGATAAAACATGGAACTCATACAAGTATGATTTTGAAAGATACAAGATGATTAAATCTATAAGAGGAAATGTTCCTCAGATTAGAATGAGATATTTAGAACTTTTAAATAAGCCAGAATCTCTTGTATTACTTGAACAATTTTATACTGAAAATACGTTTATGTTTACTTATATCAAAGCATCCATTTTAAAATTAGTTAAAACAGTATATAGATTGTATGTTGACTCACATATCAAGCATACTGTTAAAGTTACAGATGAAAATCTTTATTATAGAACCTTACGACAACTACATGCTCAGTACAAGCTTACAAATAAGCCTATTGGATTTACAGATGTTCAACAAAAAATTTACAGTCTTGATAAAATGGTTATTAAAAAACTTTTAGGTTGGGATTAATCGGCTAAGGATACAAGACAAAGGCGAGGATACAAGACAAAGCAAGCAAGGTGGTAGTTATTTTAGTTATTTTAAATACAAATCTTAATAAATTAGTTATTTTGTTTATTTTTTATATGTTACGTATTGTATATATTATGTTAATTTATATAATACTTTTATTGTTTATACGGTAAACTTGTGTCTAATATGTTTACAAAACGTAATTATTGGAATAAATTTGGATTTAGACAATTGATACTTTTTAGATATTGTTTTCTAGATTTTAATGTTACAACTGGGTATTTTTTATTAGTTTTCATAGATTTTTTTAATAATAGTTTATTTTATCAAACTTTATTTCTTTACAAATTGTAATATAATATGAGTGATTTAACATTTCCATTAATTGGCTTAACAACTTTAGCAGGATATTTTTTCAGTAGAGATGGGAGAAATCCTCGCATTCAAGAAACTGTAAGAGAAGGTATTGAAGAATTTGACAAACCAAATGGTAAAAATATTTATACATCAAATGTTGTAAATGAGTCAAATGATGAAATTTTAAAGAGGTCTTTACAAAATTACAAAAAATCAGAAAATCCATCAGAATCTGGATATATTCCGCCTCTTTTCAATACATATAGTGCAGTTGGTAATGAATCATTGTTAAGTCCAACGTTAGTACCAGACATAGCAGGAATGACTTCCCAACAATTAAGTAAATTAAATGATATAAATCGTCTAGAAAATGTAATAAAACCTAAAAGTGAAAGCGATAAATCAGTTACTATTGATAATAGACCAATGTTTAAACCTATTGGGAAATATTTAGGACAGGATGTAAATGCTGAAGTATTATTAGATACAAGTTTACCATATAAACAAACAAGTATTAATTTATTGACTGGAAAGCCATTTGATGCATCTCATAATAATATGGTACCGTTTTTTGGAAGTAATACAAAACAAAATATTGAAACATTTTCAAATGAAGCCTTGTTAGATCAACATACTGGTAATGTATCTACATTTTCTCATAAAAAAGAAATTAGTAGTTTGTATGATAAAACTCCTGAAAATATTTATGGAAATCCTGTTTTTTCATCACAAGTTAATATGGATAGGTACGTGCCATCTTTATATAGACAAAATGAAAGACCTGTTGAACCAGAAAAGATATCTGCTCCTATAGCTGGTACATTTGAAAATACGATTAGACCAAGTTTTAAGGATGTTAATGAATTACGACCAGGTAATAGACCAAAGGAAACATATAAAGGTAGAGTTCTGTCTGGTAAAATGGGAGAAAATCGTGGTGTTATGGGTGAAGTGGAAAAAAATCGTCCAGATACATATTTTGAAAACAACCATAGATTTAGTGGTCCAGGTGAATTTGTAGGTCCCAAATCAAGGGAAGACTATTCCATTAATATGAAGGCTTCTTCTAGGCAAAGTTATAACATGGAGTATTATGGTGGTCAAGATAGTATTCATAAAGCAACAAAACAACGTTTATCAAATGTAGATAATAGTGATCAATTAGCAGGTTATTTCCAAGATCCTAAACGACATAATTTTACAAATGATTTTGGTAGAAATCTAAGTGGAACAATTGTAAATAATCAATCTGGACACGATTACGGTAAATCAGGTTTCCAAGTATTTGAATCAGAAAGAGCTACAACTGGTGATAAAACACACGTATTAAATGTGAATATGCAATCATCTGGTGTAAAGATTAAACCACAAGACGAAACACGAACAACTATAAGGGAAACTTTACGTAATGCTGATAATAGTGGTAACATTAACACTTCATTTAATGTAGGTTCTAATGCAACATATAATGCAGGTATTTCTAACATTACAGCAAGGCAAACTCATAAAGAAACATTAGTTGATAATAAATACAAAGGACAAGCTCATATAAACGATGGTATGGGTTATCTTGTTAATAAACACGAAGCCAAAATTACAGGTAAGGAAATTATTACAGAAGTAAGTAAAGATTACATAACAAATGCTGCTAAAATTGTAAAGAATCATACAGTTCAAAGTACATATGCTAATCCTGAAAAGGTTAGAAATGCAATTCATCCAGAATATAAAGGAAATGCCAAGTTTGCATCTGAAGCTGAATCTAGAGTTCGTTTTGATAATGTGACGATTCGTGATCAAAAACAAGAATCATTAATGGGACAGAGACCATCTGGACCACAAAATTTCCAAATTTCATCAGGTAAAGATTCTTTTGCAGATATAAAGGTTACCGATAATATGTTATTAAAAGAAGAAATTGATGATAGAGAAAAAATTATAAATGATTATAAACATATTCCTAATAAAGATCAATTAGGTATTCCTATTAGACATCGTGATGATAACGATGCTATGGATACTGTTGTAGCAGATAGATTACAACCAGATTTAGTACATGGACAATTGCAAAATAATCCGTACTTTATAAATACAAGTAAACATATTTAGATGTGTTTCCAAGTAAACATATTTAGACGTGTTTATTTCAAGTAAATGTATTTTTATATTTGTAATATTTAAAAATAAAAATATAAGATTATGATATTGTTAGGGTTTGATGAAAAGTGTTTGTTTTAATTTAGAAAAGAATGAGATTTGTATTGTTGATTCGATTGATGAATATGATAGAATGCCAATTGATTCTACTTTATATTTAAAGTGTTATAATAAAATAAATGTTAGTGACTGGCGTAATATACAAAATCAACTAAGTTATTATAAAAGGACACAGATGATTGTTCATTATAGTAGTATATGTAATACTAGATTTTAGTTTACAAACTGATTAAGCCCTTACCTATACCTAAACCAGCACCAAATCTTACACCAGTTGCAGTTTGTTTAGAAAAGAAATCTAAAACAATCATTGTTAAAGAAGCTGTTAAACCAATTGAGAATATTTCATTAAATGTTGGAGTTCTTAAGGATGTTTTATACATTAAAGGTATATAATATGCAGCGATTGCAATAATTAAACCTTCTAGGGCATATTTTAATATTACTCTGATAAAGGTAGTTAAAACTATGTTTTTTTGTTGTTTTTCTTCAGATGATTCCATTATTAATATGTTACTATATATTAATAAAAAAATTATATTTATAATTTTGAGAAATAATGTTTAGTTAAAGTTGTATTTTGATTCTGGGTAATTTTCATTTATATAACTATTAACCAAGTCTTTATTATTTAACTTTGATTTAAGTGTTTCGATTTCTTGCTTTAATTTATTAATTTTGTTTACAATAGTTTCGTATCCTTTTGGAGAAGCTGTTGAAGACAATGATGATCGAAATGTTTCAAGTTCACTTAATTCATCTTCTAATGATTGAATAGTGGAAATAATACTGTTTACACTAGGTGGTTCATTTGGTCTTGATAATTCATTTTGAAATTCAGATTCTAACTCTTTACGAATATCATCAACAGTTATAGGTTTATCTTCGATTTGTTTAATGTTATCTTCTAAAGCTGTTTTAAATTCTTTTAATGCAATTTCTCTTTCTTCTTCTGTATAATTATCAAACTTGTTTCTTGCTTTTGCTAATTCTTCCTTAAGAGATTCTAATGAACGTTCTGTATCTGCAATACCTTCTTCGTAATTTTTAATTTTATGTAAAACAGAAATAGGATGTTCTGGTTTATTTACAAATTCCTTTTGATTTTTACCTTCTTTTATTGCATCGTCAATCATTTCAGTTTTCCTTTGATTCCATAAATCGTTTGCATTGTCTTTATTTTCAAGATAGCTTTGAATTAACGAATTCAATTGTTCGTTTTGATATTCTACATTTTGAACTTTTAATGGATCTATTGCCAATGGAAAGAATTTACCAACATCTACTGTATAAATATCATAATTATTATCAATTCTTAATAAACGTTTACATAAAGCTTTAGCATTTTCTAAAGAATCAGCTGTACCTCTTACCTTTAAACCCCACACATCACATTTTTGTGGCATATGTGGTCCAACTATACTAACAAGTGCATATTTTTGATTAGTAATTTCTGGATCTTCAAATAAATAATCTATAACCTTTCCTTTTGACATTTAGTATTTATTTATAAAATATTATAATTTGTTTAACGCAAAAGATTTATGAATTTATTCCTACGATTACGTTAGGTTATATAATAAAATAACTTTTGTATAATTAAAATATGTTTAGAAAAGTATCAAATGTTGACCTGATGAGTCGTCTGGTAAATTTAGAAAACAAAATTGATATTGTTAATACAAAAATCGATTCGCAATCGCAATTATTACAAGGTTGTTGTGATTGTAAATCTAGAGAAGTTATTGTTTATAAAGAGTTGAAAGATTACATAGAGGATAAATTTTCACAATTAACACTTGGTATAATGGATAGATTGAATAGTCTTGAGGAAATTAATCATAGTGTACAATTAGATACGCAGAAAATATATAATGAATTTTTTGAAAAATATAAAATGGATATAATGGATAATTTGCAAACTATGATTACTAATATTTCAATATCCAACATTCCAGTTAATAGTAATTCTGAGTTTTGTAGTAATGTTGGTATACAATCTAAATTGCTAGATTTAAATGAGTGTTTAGATAAATTGACAGAAGAATCGAGTAATAGATTTTCAGTTGTTAATATGAAACTTGATTCTATATATTTTGAAAATGAAGTAATAAAACATCAACTAAAATTAGAAGACGATATAAGAAATGCAATAGAGGAAGTAAACAATCTCAATAATATAATTGCTTGTGCTATATCACAAATAGACAAGTTTATAAAAGCATAATGAGCAAGTCGTAGACCTTTTAAAAATCTTTTTATAAAAAACTAAATAAAAAGATTCAATATTAAAAATAAGTGAAGTTATGAATAGTACTAGCAATTTATTCAACAATTTAATAAATGACAATGACAATATAAATGAATTACAACAATATACAACTGAAGATTACCAAAGAAGATTGCGTAGTTTAACACAAAGGATACTTTTAATTGATGCTTCTGTTATTTATGATGTTGATAATAATGGATATTTGGATGAAATATCCGGGGTTGATTTTAAAGTGTTAGGATCATCTAACAAAATATATATCGTGCAAGTATGGAGAGAATTATATAGCATAAATTGTTCTTGTTCGTGTATGGATTATACAATGAGACGTCGTCATTGTAAACATATATATTGGCTTGGTTCTAAAAAATTTGGTCATACTGATCCTATATATTGGTCTATAAGTAATTATAAAAATATAATTGCCGATATTTGGATAAAAGAAGAATCTCTTAAATATAATATTGGCAGAAATGAAACTTGCCCAATATGTTTAGATTATATTGATTATGAAAATGACATGACTGTATGTTGCAAATACCAGTGTAACAATGCTGTTCACGCTACGTGTTGGTGTAGATTTTACAATATATCTGGTAAAACAACTTGCGTTATGTGTAGACAAGATACAATGCCTGTTATATCTGAATACTAAATACTAAATACTAAATACTAAATACTAAATACTAAATACTAAATACTAAATACTAAATACTAAATACTAAATACTAAATACTAAATACTAAATACTGTATTTTATCGTAAATCTATAAACTTTTAGATTTAAGATAATTTTTAATTTCCATTTTTCTTAATATGATTAATTAAAATCATAATGTCATTAAGTTCACTTGTAATATCATCTATAGAATTCATATTTTCCCCCGATTCTATATTTTGTTTTAATTTTTTTAAGACGTTTTTAATATCATCTTCATGTTCTATGGTATTTGTATTTTGATTAACTTTAGTATTTTCTTTAGTATTAGTGTCTTCTGTTTCTTTAGTGTCTTTAGTGTCTTCGTTATCTGGGGTAGTTTTTTTACTATTAAAAATTTTTTTGATATCTTCAATGTTGTAAATTCTCTTCCCACCATTTGGTCGTAAACATTTAATCTTACCAGCTTCTGCCCATCTTCTTAAAGTACCAGAAGTAATATCGTATTGTTTTGTAATTTTATTAGGGGAAATGTAATTCTCGTTATCCATTGCTATAATACTTAATGTAAGCAAATAAAAAAAAATATATATTAGTACGCGTATTTATCGTCTAAAAATGATAGATTTATACAATATTTGTATTTTATACAAAGAGTGTACAATATATTAATTGAATAGATTATTGTTTTTAAACAGTGAACGTAGAAAATATATAAAAATCAAAATATATTTTTTGTTCATTTTGTGCGAAATTTCCATATTTTTTTTTTCTTTGGAAATAGTATAACAATAAAGTTATATATAAAAAAATGGATCCATCGCAATTAAAAGCTAGTTATGACCAAACGCAATTTTTATCTGATAAGATAGGAAAAGTTGAATCGGACTTATTAAAAAGTCAAAGTTATCAAAATACAGAGGGATTAAAATCCCAACAACATCAAACACAAAATATTCTTGATTCGCAAGAAAGAGCACAATATGCTGGAGAGTCTAGAACAAATAAAGGTTTCCAATCTATTATAGAAAGTGTTTCAGATAAAGCTTCTAATTTAAAAGAATCAATTTTAACTGGAGCTAGAGATAATCTAGCTGCCACTGAACGTGTGGGAGGATCATTAGATTCCACAGCATACAGAATCGCTGGTCAAACTGATAATAATATTTATCGTACTAGTCAAGATGTACGTGCTAGAATGTCTGAACAATTTACTACTCTGCAAGGAGATATATATAACAATGGATTAGAAGGACAAAAAATGACCAATGAGCTAATAGGATATCTTAAAAACCAAAGTGATCACAATTGGTCCAACTTTGGAAATCTTACAAAAGACATTTATCAAACAAAGGCTGAAACAATTTTGTCTAATACAAATCAATACGCAATCCTTGTTAAACAAGCAAGTGATAACACTGCACAAATCCAAATAGAAGCCCTTAAAAATAAAGGCGATCTTGCTAAACAAATGGCATTTGAATACAGTTCACTTAAAGACAAAATCTCTGATTCTGAATCTAACATTAAAGAAGTACTTCGTGCACAAGAATCTGATCGTCTACGTGATGTTTTACGAGCATCAGAACATAAAAGTTTGTACTTTGAGTTAAAGAACCACCGAAGACATCACCATTAGGAAATAGGACGATCTAGCAGTAAAAAACAAAAAGATCAAAATAAAAAGAACAATACCCAAGATAAAGAACAGAATAAAATTCAGGCAATCACCACTCCAAATAATTCAAGTTTTCAATCAGATGTATTGTTAGATCGTCTAGAATTAAAGGAAGAAACAGATGAAAGTAAAAGTAGTAGTAATGATAAAATGGAAGACAATAATGCCCCGATAGAAGAACCTATAGAAATTACCCCACAACCTATAGAAATTACCCAAGAACATGTAGAAGAACCTATAGAAATTACCCAAGAACATGTAGAAGAACCTGTAGAAGGACCTATAGAAATTACACAAGAACCTGTAGAAGAACCTGTAGAAGGACCTATAGAAGAATTTGCAGAAGAACCTATAGAAGAATTTGCAGAAGAACCTGTAGAAGAATCTGTAGAAGAACCTGTAGAAGGGCCTATAGAAGAATTTGCAGAAGAACCTGTAGAAGAATTTGCAGAAGAATTTGCAGAAGAAGTTATAGAAAATGTACAAAATATATTGACCAATATACCTATAATAAGTCAAAATAATACAAATAATACAAATAATACAAATAATACAAATACCCAAATTCCAGAAATTATAGATGAACCGATTAGTGAAATTCAAACAGTAGTAAATGATGTAGTAAGTAATGCATTGTATAAAATTGATGAAACAGCATACGACCTTAATTTATATAGGGATGATACTAAAAGTATATCGGATAGTGTCAAAAGTGTATCTGAAAGTGTCGCTAGTAAAGTAAGTAAAAACCCATTTAATAAAATTATAAAAAGGTTAAAAAAGTCAAAAAATTAAACCAATCTATTATAAAAAACTTATATTAATATTAAATATATATTAATATTAAATGTATATAGATTTAGATGCTTGTACAAAACTTCCACAACTACCCTTATGTGTAAAATATATAATAGATTTGTATATTTTACTCAACGTATTTATATATTACATCGTCTTTTACTTTTTTAGATGCTATTACATTTTTTATAATATACAATACAGCCTGATTTGTTTATATTACTGTAAAATCTTTCTCTATCTACTAAATTTTTAGTTTTACCAATTTTTAATATAGAATCTTCATTTAAATTATCTTTAAAAATATAAACGTGATCTCCATCTTCTGCATCAAAACATCTTCTATTCAACATTTTATTACGCCATGTTTTTTCTTTTTGCAATTCTTTTTGTGTTGTTTCTAATTTTTTTTGATTTTCTCCTATTAATTTTTGTTGTTCTTCTAATTGTTCTTTTGTGAGTTCATTGTAAACCATTTCTAATTTTATATAATAATCATGTATTTTATCTGCATTATCAGTATTACTTTTTAAACATAATTTTTTAAATGTATTTATATTCATCATTATAGTTTCTTGAGGTCTACCACCTAAATTTGTATTAGGGGGGTTTTCATCCGTTCGGATGACCGTGAACTCGCTCATCCGAACGGATGAGCGTAATTTTATAGTCTTTATTTTCAGTAAAATGTTGTTTTAATAAACGTTTACCATTTGCTTTGTTAGAAAAACCTATAAATTTCCATACATTATCTAAATTTACAACAAAATCGTTAATTGGATGATAATTTAATTGTGATTAAATTAAATAAAATAAATTTAAATATAATGTCCTAATAGATTTCGTCTATTAAATACTTGGATAAAATAACCATTTTGTAGCTGGATCCTTATCCGACATAAAAACAACAATTTTTTTAAAGATATCATCTTGTTGACGTAATTTTTCTATACTTTTCAATAAAGGAAAATATTTTGCAAATTCGTGCAATCCAAGTATTTGGAAAAATTTATGAAGTGTATAACTATAACTAAGGAAATTTTTTCTTCCTGCTGGTTTAAATTTTTCATATGGATCTTGAATCTGTTGAAACATTGTTTTTATTTTATCTTCTATTTCAGATGTTAGGGTAAATGGTGGTCTACCATTGATTCTATTTATTATACCAATCACATTATCATAATATTCATTCAAGTTTAATTTTTTTAAATATCTCTTTATTTTATCCTCTGTTAATGTATTCAAATCTTGAATACGCTCCTTGTTCGCTTCTAATAATACCTTGTCTAATATTTCTTGTGGTATACTACGATTTTCTTTAGCTTGGAATCGTCTTAACCAATCGTCTAAATGAGTCATTTTGTCGTATGTAAATTGAGGTCTGTAATCAAAGTCTTGAAGTTCTTTGTATGATAACTCTGCAGCCTGTTCAACTGTTTGTAAACAAATACCACAATTTGGGCAAACAAGAAAACTTTTATCAATTGTAAAATTTACATTGCATTTAGAACATACAACTTGCTCTTTATAGTAATCACGTTTATAATTATAATGAGTTGGTTCAAATTTTCTAAAGTATTCTTCTACCAGTGTACTTTTTTTCAAATACAGTTCTTGCAATTCATCATTATTTTGTTCAGACATCTCATTTATAGATAACAGTGATGTTTCCCTTTCATCTAATGTCATATATGCAAATATAATACGAGATGAATCTAATAAATAATCTATTTGATCTTCTCCAGACTCAACTTTTTGTCTATCTTGTTGTAATTCTTTAAGGTCTATTTTATTTGTATTTATTAAATTTGTTATTGGAGATATATTTTCTCTGTTTAATCGTTTTCTTAAAAATTCATCATTCTGGCGCTTTAATGTATTTTCAAGTGTTTTTATTTTATGATCAATAACACGTAATCTTTCTGATTTGTTATCAAATTCTTTTAATTTAATTTCGTGTTTATGCATTATTGAATGTTGGCTTTTTGACTTGTTTTTAGCGTTTGCATTTGCAAATTTTTTAGAATATGTTGGTACACCTGGGGTTTCCTTTTTCGTCCTCATAATGCATATGATAATGATAAATATTATTTGTTTTTAAATGAGGTAGTATGCGTTTACGGCTGTATTGTTTATTTATTTTAAATGCTTAATGTATAAATGATTTGTAACAAATTTCTAATCAACTTTTTGATTAAATATTTATTTATAATGAGTGCAGCATCAGATGGATGGAGAATATGTTACATTGGCGGAAATCGTTTTGAGTTTTATAATATGTTGAAAAATGATGTTATAAAAAATGACGAACCATTTTTAATTAAACATAATAACAATAATTTACATAATATAGATTTTGTAAATAATTTTAAAAAAAATTATGTTTAATAAAAAACTAAATTATTTTTAATTTAAAGATAATTTAGTTTCATATATAAAATGTCTAAATTAGCATCAATTTTAATATTTGCTTTAGTTTCAAGCGTAATTGCTTGTGATGAAAAAAATCATACTGTATGTGATAATAAATATAATACAACTGTACCAATTATTCCAACAAGTACAGTTAACAGAGATATTACTATTTTGCTTCCAACATCAACTGATATTTGTACATCTACAGTTACTTCTACTGTAAGAGGTAGAAATTGTTATAAAACAAAATGGAAGACTCATTACTCTACAGTTACTGATACAGTTACCGATACAGTTACCGATACAGTTACCGATACAGTTACCGATACAGTTACTGCTACACTTACCGATACAGTTACCGATACAGTTACTGCTACACTTACCGATACAGTTACCGATACAGTTACTGCTACACTTACCGATACAGTTACTGCTACACTTACCGATACAGTTACCGATACAATTATAGAACAAATATTCTTTACAGTTACTGAAACTGCTCCTTGTACATCTGTAAGAGACCGTGAAATTACTATTCCAGAACCTACAGAAACACCTTGTATAGACTGTGTAACACCAGTAGAAACACCTTGTCCAGAAGAAGTTACTCCTACACCAGCTCCTGAATTGACTCGTGATATTGTAATTCCAGAACCTACAGAAACACCTTGTCCAGAAGAAGTTACACCTACACCAACTCCTGAATTGACTCGTGATATTGTAATTCCAGAACCTACTGAAACACCTTGTCCAGAAGAAGTTACTCCTACACCAACTCCTGAATTGACTCGTGATATTGTAATTCCAGAACCTACTGAAACAAGTACAGTAATGGAAACACCTTGTCCAACAGAATCTGAAACTACTTCAACTTCAACAACAGAATCTGAAACTACTTCAACTTCAACAACAGAATCTGAAACTACTTCAAGTACTACTTCAACTTCAGAATCTCCTATTGAAACGATAATTAATCTTGTTAAACGTAGACTTAGATTTATGTAAAAAATAAAAATAAATAAAAATAAATAAAAATAAATAAAAATAAATAAAAATAAAACGATTAAGTTTATTAATTAACATAAATTTAGTGTTAATTAGTAAATGCTTTTGAATATACTTATACTTAAGTTAGTATCTGCTAATTTTTTAAAATATGAAACGGTGTATGAACTTGCAAAAATGTCAAATAATGTATATTATAGTATTGGAAGTAAATATTGGTTAAATACAACGTTGGATACGGTTGAAAATAGAACAATAGAAAGTGATACTGTAAAATCATATTTGTTTACAAATAATGCAAAAGATAAAATTGTTATATCATTTAAGGGAACGAGTGTATACTGGACAAATTACAATACCTTACATGTAGAAAATATATCAGATATAGATGAAAATAGTGGTGGTATTTTACAAAACAAAGATAAAACTTGTACACTTTCAACTTCTGTAAATGATAAATACAATGATAACTTATTTTTTTCGTGTTGTTTTTACAAACAAAGTAGTTTATTCAAAGTTTGTGATGGTTGTCAAGGATTAGAAAATTCAGAATGTTGTAGTAAATGCTACGGTACTAGTCTAGATTATGATAAAAACTATATTAATATGGTAAGAAAAATTGTTGACAATGTAAAAATTGATTATGATTTTGATAAAATAGATGTATATTTTACTGGACATTCTTTAGGTGGTATGTTGGCTAGTATTGCGTCTATAATATATGATAAACCAGCTGTTACATTTGAAACTCCTGGAGATATTCATTATATAAAACGTTCTGGTACAAATGATAAAGGTTCTAATAAAATATATCATTTTGGACACAATGCAGATCCGATATTTATAGGTACATGTGGATCAATTTGTTCTATGATTGGATATAATATACATACAAAATGTCATAGTGGATTTACGTGTTTATATGATGCAAAGAAAAAGTTGGGTTATACAGAATCAGTATTAAATCATAGGATTGAGTATATAATAAAAAATGTAATTCCACAATGGGAAAATGATTTTCCAGAATGTATAAAGGACACTGAATGTATAGAATGTGAAAAATGGGATTTTAAATAAATATGACCATTACTTATTTACCAGTTGACGAAAAATTTGGGGTAGTTTAGATTCGACGAATCGTTTGTCTAAAGAATAAGTTTCAATACATTTTTCTCCTTTTGGTTTAGTATAACCAGGTTTATTGTAAAAGTTTTGTATTATTTTTTTAGATAATTTATGGCTTTTGTTTGAATACAACTTGTGGTATTGTTTTATTAACTTTTTATAAACTAAACTATTTTTTTTGTAACGTTTATCTCCTTTAAATTTATTGTATAAATTTTTATAGTAGCTTTTTTTAAAAACTATAAAATCACCTGTTGTAAACATTAATTTCATTGTAGTTTTAATTGTGTCAGGTACGTATTTATTGTTGTGTATTGATTTGAAAAGTGTAATGAAATCGTACAAATCCTGACCAGACTTTGTAATGTATTTTAGTCTATTTGTATAATCCCATGGAACTGACATTTTATTAGGTATCCATGAAAATCCAAAATCTGACAATAAAAAAACCCAACCTAAATTTGGAAGATAGTATTTTTTATTATCTATTATATATGTCCAATAACCACCTGGTTGTACACTATGTACTAATATGTTTCCTATATGTAAATCTGTATGTATCATATTAAAATAGCGTCGCATTGCTAGTAAACCTACCATAATTTGAAATAACGCATTTAACCAAACTTCATGGGAATGATTACCCTTGACCCAATTTGTAAAATCACCATATATAGCATATTCATTGTATAATCTTATAGTACTCTTTTCATAATTCCAATCATAATTTATGTTAAAATGAGGACATATTTTTTGAAATACAAGTTGGTTTGTTAATGTTAATGTTATAACTTCTATTAAACTTGGTTTATCAAATGCACTTTTGCTATAAAATAACTTTTGCACACTAGAACTATCAGCTCCAATCATTTGATTGGTTATTCTTTTTTTATCTGCTATACGTTTTAGATATAATGCCTTTGTTACAAAGACCCCTACACGTGACCTAATACTTTTATATTTATATCTTGTTTTATTTGCAAATGTAGTTTTATACACTATTCCTTCTATACCTGACGATAAAACACGTTTTGAAAACAAAGATTGTGTTGTATTGTATATATATTTTCCAGATTTGTCCTTTAATAAAGATAAACGTTTATAGAAATATAACCAATCTTTGAATCGTTTTAGTCGTGTTTCTACCCTTTCCATTATTTATAACAAAGAATAAAAATAATGGGAATAATAAGATTTATTCTATTACATTTTGACTAATTACATATTTCAAGTGGTAAAATAATATAAGCGCCAATATTGATTGTGATCTATTTTGCGTTATACTATAAGCCATACCAACACTCATAATTATAAATAAAGTTTGCGATTGTACAAAACTTGTTTGTAATATAGCTGTTTTTAAACCAGTATCTTGTGCAAAAATATGAATAATAGCATATGAACCTAATATGTTTAGGACTTGTTTAATTGTATCATTATAAGCTGGATCAACTCCCATATTTTTAAAAGAAAAACTACTATATTTAACGTCATAATAAACCATTAATAAGAAAGGTATTGTTAATACAATCTTTTTCAATTGCTGTTTGTAAAAATCATTAGGATCAAAGTATTGATCAAGGGTGTCATTTACATATTTATAATTATAAATTATATATACTTGTAAACCTAAAATGATCCATTGAAATGCATAGAAAGGTACATAACCATAATTTTCTATTAACTTTTGATCAGACATATATGTATATGTATGTATATTATATTATAAGAAATTTTTATAGTATAATAATATATATAATAATATATATATATGAATAAATCAGAACTTTTAAAAAAGTATTATACAAATTCTATACAAATTCATATGGATGTTATTGATGATATTATTGATACATGTTTACATAAAAATCTTAAAATTCTAGTGTTTGGATTAGGATACGATTCTAATTTATGGTATAATTTATCTGATAATAATACATTTTTCGTAGAAGATAATCAAGATTATATAGATTTAAATAAAGATATTCCCAAATCAAATATAATAAAATATAAATATAAAACAACTGTCGAACAAAGTTTTGATATATCAGATGAAGATGTCCTTAAACATAGTATTCCAGAAGAACTTTTACAATTAGCACCATTTGATATTATTATAATAGATGGACCTGCTGGTTATGCTGGAAATAGACCAGGACGTTTACTTCCTGTTTATTGGTCAAAGACTTACTTGTCCAAACCTGGAACTATTGTTTACCTAGATGATTGTAAAAGAACTTTAGAGGCACATTGTATCGATCGTTTTTTAATTGATTATCGAATACATCATTTTTCAGGAAGAGGTGGTTGTGATAAATTTGTGATAAATTTATGATACGTCATTAATTTTAAAAAAACGTCTATATGTTGGTTCAAAATTCATACGTAAACCATATGTGAAAACTTGACTTCTTTTTTCGAGTAAAAACTTGTAGATATTGTTTAATTGAGTTGTTTGGGTTGTCTTTTTAGGAATTTGATTTATTTTAATATAATCGTGATCTAAAAGTACTTTTAATAGGGCTGCTACAACAATAGCGCTTCTTTGTTTTCCAGCGTGACAATGAATTAAGATTCGTTGTTTTTCTACTGAATATTTCCTAACTAAAAGAGGTATCACTATTTTAAAATATTTTTCCATTAGTATAAAATCACGCTCTAGTAAACTATCATTTACAGGAATTCTGTATGTTTCTATTTTATTTATGTTACTTATCTCATCTAATTCGGATTGTGTATAAATCTGATTATACAGCGGCATATTTGGAGTACAGTTTAAGATGAAATTTATATTATTCTTTTTTAAAAAATCTATATCTATAGCTGCTTTGTAATTTCCTAACCAAATTCCTGGTATAATTTCATCAACACTAGTTTGAGCATATAAAAAAGTTGAAGCTAAATCATAAATCATACTGTAAATGTAATAAAACATCTTAATATTTATAATAGACTAATAAAATAAAATTGAAACTTTTTTATTTCTAAGATAAAAGTAATGAGGGGTAAACGTCTAGTTGTAGAAAAACAAAATACTGAAACAACAACCGCAACAACTACAGATATGACAACAACTGTAACAGATACAACAACTGCAACAGATATGACAACAACTACAACAGATGATGATGATTATTATTCAGAAACAGAAGATACATCTACTCAAACTGGTGGTAAGAAATACATAACAGTATCACGTCCACAATATATAAAACCCCCACAAGGTAGTATCCAAGATAACTTTACAAAGGAAGAAATACTACGACGTTTACAAAATTGTATTCCATTAAAAACTATGCGTGAAAAAAGTATAGTTAATGATTTGTCCATATTTAAAACTTGGATAAGATATTATAATGTTGAAAAACGATTATTTAGAGTTGGAGGGTTGCTGTTAAAATCAGGTTATCCAGAATACATAACTTTAATAAATCCGAACAAAAATGTAACTTGGAGTGTTCAATTAAAAGATAATATTTTATATATACAAGATCCTAATAAACAGGAAATATCTAGACAACAAAAAGAACAAGAACGTAAGGAAAAAAAAGAAAAAGAACGTATGGTAAAGGAAAAATTGTATGAAATGTATCAAAATGGTAGACTTGCTATAAAAAAATAAATAAGGTGAATTCTAATTTAATAAATAAGATGAATTCTAATTTAATAAAAAAAATGATTTAAACTCTATTTACTATAATGTTTAAATGAATGTCAATCGAAGATTTTTAAAAGAAATTCGTCAATTATATGTACAACAATCTCAACGTGAATTATTAGATAATGATTATTTAATTCATTATAATGAAGCGGACATACATCGTTTACATGCTATAATACGAGCGCCATCTGATAGTGTATATAGACACAAATTTGTAAGATTAGATCTTAAAATCCCTGATAATTACCCGCATTCTCCACCAGAAGTAACCTTTGTGAATTATGACGGAGTTAGAATACATCCTAATATGTATGAAAATGGAAAATGTTGTGCTACAATCTTGAATACATGGGGAGATAGTAAATTTGAAAAATGGACATCTAGTATGGGTATTGAAACAATTTTAATAACATTTCATTCATTTTTAGATAACAATCCTTACATGTATGAACCAGGAGGAAGAGACGATCCAAGTTATACTGTTTATGTATTATATCAAAGTTGGATTTCTTGTTTAATAAGATATTTGCAAAATGAGCGTATTGAATTGTTTAATAACTTTATACATAATTATATGTTAACAAATATTGATGGTATTTTCAGTGATTTGACTTTAATGGAAGAATTGTATCCTACTGGATATTACGAAACAAGATGTTTTGAAATAGAAAGATATCCGATTGACTATTCTAGATTAACAACAACATTACAAAATTATTATAATTACATAGACTTTTTTGAAAATCACACCGGTGAAGATATTAGCTTTGATGATTTTGTAAATCGTGAATATAATTGTTGTATTTGCTATGATTGTGATGAAACACAGCCTCATACATTCAGTTTACAAAATTGTAAACACGTTTTTCATAAACCTTGTATTAAACAACATATTGAAACAAATACTAATGTGTGTCCAATGTGTAGAACAGAATTGTCCGATGAGGATTATTTATCGTTAACCTTTGTTGAACAACAAGACCAAGACCACCAAGAAGACAACCAAGAAGACGAATGGATGATTAATCCGTTAACTAGAAGAAGAATTAAAATTGGTGGAAAAACTTGGTTATATCTAAAGAATTCGGGGACAATTTAAAGCATAATGTTATTGGTGTTATTAGCGTTGTTGGTGTTATTAGTGTTGTTATCATTGTTATTAGTGTTATAAGAATTACTGATTTCTTCAATAAATATTTTATCAAAGTTTGGTATATTTTTGTAAGAAATTATTTCTTCAAATATTTTTCTAAAATCTTGATGATAAAAAATTGCATTTTTAAAATATACATTAATCAAGTGACGTAAACGTAATTCTATAAAGGTTTTATTTTCTATATAATTGGATATATCATATGTATTATGTGCTTTAAAAAATCTAGTTGGTATAATTGCTAAGGATTCTATGTATGATAGGAACTGGCGTATAGTTGTATCAATCGTTATAGCATCTTGTGATGTTATTATTTTATTAATAGTTTGAAATACAGTTTCTTGGGTGGGTAAAAAGTATATATTTAATAGTCTAACCATTATAAAATATAAACTCCAAGCAAGACAATGGCCAGATTCTGGACTTATTAAAGATTGTATAGTTTGTGCACCTATAGGACATGTTGTTGATATATTTATAAATGTATATCCTGTTAATTCAAATGTTTTAGTTAGAAAATTTTGTATTATTGACTCGATATGTAATATATTTGAATAAGCGTGACTTAGTATAATACCATGTGGTTCAAAAAATTCAACAGTTTTTTGTAATTTATCAATAATAATCAAGTTAGAATGTGCTGTATATAAATTAGAATCGTTTTTTTGTAATGTTATGGCATAATCTGATTCTATATTTAAAAAGTCAATACGTACTGGAAGTATTACAATTGGTAAAGTGTTTGAAGTTAAACAATTCATTATTTGTGCAACTGTATCTATTGATATTGATATTTGAAATGTGGTCAAATTAATTCTTAAAAAATAATCTTCTATTTTATTAAAAAACATATGACATACACGGTCAGAAGATGTAGAAAATAAATTAAAATTGAACAATATGTTATCTAAACATTCGGAGAAACTTGTATCATCTAATGCAATTATATTTGACATTGGTAAATTTGATAAATCTGGTAATATAATTGTATTCATATCATCAGGTGAAATAGATGAATATGGATCATATGGGTTAACATATTTTGTATCTATATGTCTAGTATACAAATATTGATCAAATTCACTTGTTAACATTTCATTTAACTGATTATCTTCTATATATGACATTAATATAACCGAATAAAAAAGATTTGGTAAAAATTAATTGGGTAAAAATTGAAATATTTTAAATCTTTATCTAAAATAAGATGATCAAGTTTATTAAGCGTACTAATTTAAAAGAATTGGAAAATATTGTTTCCAAAATTGATGATAAAATTGATGATAAAACGTATGCAAAAATTAAAAAATATATAAGCAAAATTGAAAAAAGAGATATTGAAGAATATAAATATGGTAGTAGTTGGATTGATAAATGGTTTATGCGTCTTGATATTTCAAAAATCAATAGTCTTTTAAAACCATTTTCTATTGTTGTAGTTTGAAGATTAATAAATAATATTCTATTAATCGTCACGTATTAAATTCGTTTTATAGTTAAAACCTTGTTGATTCAATTCTTTTACAGTATCGTTGTATACTTTGCAAGCTTCTAATTCAGTTGTGAATGTTCCTATGTGTATCTTTTTCTTATTCATCATATAACTACAAGCCCATTTTTTATTCCTTGTCAATGATACTCCGTGATAATTGCTTGTTTTCTTTTTAGATACAATGTCTTTGCGTAAATCTTTTGGTATAGTTGTATAGTCAGGTATATCGTTTAAAATGTAATTAGTGTTAAAAGTGTTATTAAAATAAAGTGCTTGTTGATTGTATAACTTGGCACATTCCGTTTCATCTTCGCTTAAACCTAAATTATATGTTTTCCCAGATAGTTTAATACTAGTTACATAATATCTACGTTTGGAATCATAACTAACACCTTTATATTTAGATGTGTTTTGTGATTGGTTATTTAATTTGTTTAATTCTGGAACATTTCTAGGAATAGTTTTATAACCACGTATATTGTTTAATATTAAATTNGCATTTTCAGTCTTGTTAAGATACGCNGCGTAATCATTGTATATTTTAGCAGCATCTATTTGATTCGCAAAATAACCAAGAAATACCCTTTTACAATTATATTGAAATTCTGATTTCCATTTTAACTTTTCTTGTACCCAAACAACTCCTTTATAAAATGGTAATTCATTGTTTTTAACTGTAAAATCATTTATTAATTCT
>B570J29589_1000008_pt1 | contig 50245 bp, 51 predicted proteins | sample LakMenE29Apr09ns_FD_29589 | JGI IMG/M metagenome (IMG submission 29589) | reverse complement strand
CTATCTGCTAGCAATTACTTAATAAATTATCTAGTATCTACAAGCAATTATTTAGTAAATTATAACAATCTCATAAACAAGCCTAGTATTGCTGACGCACAGGTTAATAGCGATTGGAACTCAGTTTCAGGTAAATCCCAAATTCTCAATAAGCCTGACTTAACTGTTATAGCTACCAACAATACAAATCTTAGCAACTATGTGCTATCCGCAAGCAACTATCTAGTTAATTATAATAATCTTATAAATAAGCCTGATTTAACGGTTATAGCAACCAACAATACAAATGTTAGCAACTATGTGCTATCCGCAAGCAACTATCTAGTTAATTATAATAATCTTATAAATAAGCCTGATTTAACAGCTATAGCTACAAACAATACAAATGTTAGCAACTATGTGTTATCCACAAGCAATTATCTAGTTAATTATAATAATCTTATAAATAAGCCTGATATAACTGTTATAGCAACTAACAATACAAATGTTAGCAACTATATACTTGCGACAAGTAATAACTTGATACTTAATGCTAATCTTATTGATGCTAATACGACCGCTAAGATTACCCTGTTATGTAATACATTACTAGCGATAGGAACAGTAAATGATAACAATATAAGTAATTATGTATTCACTACAAGCAACTATTTAGTAAATTATAATAACCTTATAAATAAACCGCCTGACTACTCTGACGAACGATTGAAAACAAAAATATCAGATATTAATGAACCACTAAAAATCATAAATAATTTGAACGGGTTCTATTATATACCTAACGAACTAGCGCATATTAAAGGTATAATTGGTAGAGATAAGGAGATTGGTTTGAGCGCTCAGGAAGTTCAAAAGGTATTGCCTGAGATAGTTAAAATAGCAAATTTTGATTTAGATACAGACAAGGATGGTAATAAGATATCTAAATCAGGAGAAAATTATTTAAGTTTGTCTTATGAGAGACTAGCACCGGTATTTGTAGAAGCCATAAAAGAACTAGAAATTAATAAGATAGTTCAAGAACAGAAAATCCTAGAATTAACCGATAAATATAATAAGATATTAGAAGATATCATAATAATAAAAAAAACTCTGGGATTACCTGTTTAATTATCGGCTCTAGTCAAACCTCAACAGACACTTAGTCTTGATGATGTCGTGGTTGTGTAATATATTAACCTTGTTTTTGACTTTACAGGTGTTATTGTCTATCATTTTTTTATAAATAACATCATAGTTATCTATAGCGTAGTTGATGATACTGTTATTAAAAATCCATCTAAAGAAGTTCAGTTGTCCTATAGTGGTTTCTATATATTCGGTTCTTTCGGTGTTAGTAAAGAAGGTTATGCGATTATGCCTCCTGAACGAATCAAAGTTGAACTTACTATAAGACTTGAGTTGTGCCCTGTAATCTTGGTATAGATTGATTTTCTTAACATTACCCTTGATATTGTCGGGTAATATGCTGTATATGTTTTTGTATTCATCAACCCAGTAATAGATATTATGGGACTTAGCGAAGTGCGTCACAAGCCATTCAATAATTCTCAGCGATAACTTGTGTTTACCTTCAATAACCTCCTTTAATACTATCTTGTGCTTCGGGTTCTTATTGTAAAACTCGGTTAAGGAGGATAACAGAAGGTTTTGCCCTAAATCACTCATATTTAATTAAAGAAATATTATATCCTTTAAGTAAATAATTTTACAAAAATAAGGGTATTGTGCGTTAATACTTAATGGGCGACTAAGCGAAGAGTGGCTTCTTATTTCTTAATATGCTGCCGAACTCCCAATCTCAAGGGTATTTTGGCGAAGGTCGGGTTCAATCGTGCTAATCATCCACGGACCGACGGCATTTTGAGGGTTAGGTATTTCGGAGCGTAATTGTAAGTTGGCGTTTCTTAGTGATTGCCCGACAGTATTAATACCTACATGATATCCGGCAGTTAAATAGTTTTGGTCGTGGATATCGCCTGTCCCCGAGGGATTGATGCGAGCCCACTTGCTATCAGCAGCATCTTTAGGCAATAAATCACCGGCAGTTAATCGGTCGCGCGGGAAACAAGATTGCATCCCTGAAGCAGGGCTACCATCGGCACCGGACATACCAGAGGCACCACCAGAGGCACCAACGCCGCCTGAGCCGCCGCTTACACTAGCATACATACCGTCGCTGCTATCGCTACCGTCGCCAGCGCCCGATTGGGAGCCGTCTAGCATCTGTGCGGAGTTATAGTCGGGATTGTCAGGGGAATAATTGCCGATACCTGAGGCGGCTAGAGAGGGATTTGAGCGATAATTGTCAGCGACAGAACGGGCTGCGGCACCGGCGCCTCCTTCGGCACCAGCGGGACCTGAAGCGAAAGTCTCGTAATTGTAGTATTTCTCGCTATCGGTTAAAAATCCTGTGGGGACTTGCGAATTATCCATAGACATTTGCGACTTATTACCACCAGAACATTTTGAGTTATATGTTAGTAGCAGTAATAGTGAAAGCAAAAGCAATATCGCAATTGAAAATGATATAACAACATTTTTATTAGAACCCATAATTATATTTATCTATATATATCTATCTATTATTTACAATAGATTATATTTACAGCCCTGACGAATATATAATTTTATTTTCTTGACAACTTAGCAGCCTGTTTATTTTATTTAAAGGCTCCTGTATATTATTGCTTGGCGACATCTTCAACTCTAGGAACAACTTGGAGATACTAACATCGTTCTCCTCCAATTCGTTAATATACTTCTGTAAATCAAGAACCCGCGCTCCCATTTTATGCTTAATAGCTCTTATATCCCCATTCAGCTTATCTATAATGTCCTCTTTGTTTATCCACTCGTTGTTATTGTCGTTGCTAATGTCCGTTATATCTATGGAACTGACGACCCACTTATTCTTCGTATTATCTGCGTAAAAATAGATGCCGTGGTATTCTATCTCCATATTTATTATACACTTCTTGAAATTATTGTTTTCTCGCAGTTTGTCTATAACCGCCTCAACCGTCTCTAAGTTCTTATTGTTATATACTATTTTTGGATACTTAGTGTTTGTAAATATTACTGAGACGGTCTTAGACTGAGCGCAAAAACTCTTGCTATACATCTCTAACAATTCGTCGCGTGTAATCTCCTTGTTAAACCATTTATGGGACGAACTGACAATCTCCCTCATAATGCTATCGTCCAACTTGGAAATATTAGATATTTCTTCGCTATTTATGGTGTCAGGTATGTATATAGTAATATTATACCCCTTGCTATCTATTAAGCGTCTAATGGACTTTAATTTAATGTCCGATAGAATAATCTTGACAGGCTCTACGGTTTTAGCGACAAACTTACCGTCTTTCTTCTCGGGTTTCTTAAGAATAGCAGCGACAACAGGCATCGTTTCTCTATTTTAAACCATACCTTATTAATGGTATTTAGCAGACGCACTTAGCGTATGCGAATATGAGCTTGTGAATATGAGCTTGTGAATATGACAGATTTTTATCCTGTGTAATCTTATATTCTATCTAATTAAAAGATGTATAATAAGAAGGCTAATGATACTAGCGATACTAGCGATACTAGCGATAGCGACGAAAAAGAAAGAGACACCGATAATGACAGCGGAGACGCTAGCCTCGCAAATATATTGATAGACTTTGTAAAAGACGAACTACTAAAGTCTAACATACGCTATGAGATTGTCAAGCCAATACTTATATATATACTATATTACCTAATACCTTTTATCATATTGTTAATGATACTGAACTTTGTAACGACGATTATAGCAGTCTATATAGTTTTTAAATATTTATTATAATAATTTAATTTATTGTAATTATAATAGAAATAAAAAGGATGGCTAATTTACCATCTGTATCACCCCCTGTTGCGTCGTCTAAATCACTCCCTAAGTTGCCGTCTAAATCACTCCCTGTGTTGCCTTCTAAATCACTCCCTGTTGCGTCGTCTAAATCACTCCCTGCTGCGTCGTCTAAATCTCTCCCTGTTGCGTCGTCTAAATCTCTCCCTGTGTTGCCTGTTGCGCCTAGAATACCTAAGAGGTATGAAGATTATTTAAATATTCTTCCAGAACATAAGGATAAGTATTTTTCAAAACCAAAAACACCTTCATCTTCTTCACAGCAATCGCCTACAAACAGCAGTTTATCTCCTAACCCAAATAATAACAATAACCCAAAGTCAGTCGGTGGTGTTAATCTAACGCCGCTAATATCAGCCTTATTATTAGCGGGCATTAAGTTGGCTTTAGAGCAAAAAAAGATAGCCAAGAAAGCGAAAGCTAGCAAGGCTACTAAAACAGCAAAAGCTAGCAAGGCTACTCGTCGCCGTAAAACCATATAAGAATATTACATATCATAGGTCATCCCTTTATTTTTATAGATTTCTATTAGAGATAATGAGTATAGATTATGCGAAGTCTGCGACGCCGCTGCCGCATCCTTTGTCTTATTATTAATAATATACCAACCACGCCTATAGACATCCATATTTGTTTCATAAGGCTCCCTATTTATATTATGTAATACGCCGTTATTATAGATGATGATACTAGAGGGCTGCATGCTTGCGCTGACCGATTGTGTAGTTTTTACTACGCTAGAGGGCTGCATGCTTGTGCTTCTTTGCTTTATATAGATATAGATGCGAATTTTTATATCAATTTTTTATAAATGGTAAATATTAAATATACATTTTACATATGGACGAGGAGACGCTAAAGGAGTTTGAGGAGTTGTTTGATTTTGATGTATCTAAAAAGCAGATAATCCTTAACAAGATTATAACGGACGACATAATTACTGGCGACAAGATAGACATATCTGACGATGTCTTCAAGGATACCTGTATAGACAACTGGATATCTAAACTGCCCGTATTAGAAGGTAGCCAGATATTGATAGAGAAACTTATAAGACACCCAATAAATGACAAGGAGCTACTAGTAAAACGACAGAACACTATGATAACCTATGACATAGACATAGAGATACTTAAAGAGTATGAAAACGACATATTGTGGATTTACAAGATAGCCGACGAGATAAACAATAACGCTTCTATAGAGATACTATTCCCATCTACATTTATAATAAACTACATCAATTACATAGAGCAAGTCCTAGACATCTATCATTTATACAAAATATACTTTATACCTGCGACATCCATATTGTATCCGCTAAGCACCTTTATAGCGCCCTATGTATATCTTACAAATTATTTGAAGTTGGATATATCTTTTATATCCTATGTTGAGATATTCTACAACATTATACAGATGCTCTTTAAGACTACTGGGAACTTTCGCGCAGATATTACGAAATTCGTATCTATTTTTATGTATATCGGCGTATATCTGTATAATATGTACCAGACTTACGAGGTCGCCTTGTTTTTACATAACACCAAGAATAAACTACACGCCAAGATGCAAGGGCTCGTCCATTTCGTGAGGCATTCGCAGAATATTATGAAAAATCTGCCTACTAACATTATAGCACCGTTCTTCAATATTAAAGAGACCTACCAGCGCATCAGCATCAATAATTCTATGACGGATATATACAGGATATGGAAGGACGAAGGGTTAAAGAACGATTTGTCGTCGCTTCTAAAGAGCATTTATGCGGTTGATGCGATTGACGCCGTGAATAAGTTGCTGCTATCAGGGGAATGGTCGAAGGTCGCCTATACTAACCGGACGCTATTGTGGGATGCTAAGAACCCTATATTAAAGAGCAGCCAAGTATCCAACCCTATAAATCTAGATAAGAATATAATAGTTACGGGACCGAATGCTGGGGGCAAGACTACCTATGTTAAAACGATACTGGCGAATGTCATCTTAGGACACACCATAGGCATAACATATAGCGTGCGGTCGCAGATGATATTATACGATACCATCAATTCATTTATGAGGGTTACGGATATACTAGGGACACGCTCATATTTTGAGGCGGAAGCCGAGTATTGCCTGAATATGATTAAGAAGGCAGTTGATATAAGCACCAAGAATAAGAGAGGGCTGTTTTTAATGGATGAGCCGATGCACTCTACGCCACCGACTGAAGGGATGGCGACAGCTTATGCGGTTATAGAGTATCTCAGCAAATTAGAAGGTATAACGCTGATAATAACTACGCATTTCCACAGATTGACAAAGTTGGAGGAGTTATACCCTGAGAAGTTTATTAATTTATCGGTAGATGCTATAGCGGACGACAAAAAATACATATTTCCTTATAAGATAAAAAGAGGCTACTCGTATTTGTGTATTGCGATAGAGTTGCTAGATATTAAGGAGTTTCCCTCGGTAATTATAGAGAATGCGATTAAAATGAAAAACAAAATATGTAGTGATTTTAATAAATAATAAATAATGTATAGTTTTATGCTAGACCAGTCTTATATCAACCTATTTATCTTGGTAATTATTGTCGCAATCGTTATGTTCTTATGGCGCAAATTGATAATACTAGAAGGGAACTTCTTTGTCCTTGAGAAGCGGGTCAATCTAATCAAGAAGGACGCTCGTGAAGACAGCATCGCCAAGAATATTGACAAAGCTGATATCATAATGAATGAAATATTCAAGGACTTCTCGCCTTCTAATGCGTGTAAGAAATCTATGTGCGGCGTCGGCGTCGGCGGTAGCGGTAGCAGCGGCGGTAGCGGCAAAGCAGTATGCGAGACCAGCGAAGCAGGCGATGCCGATGATGATGAAGATATTTGCTATCCTCAAAAAGGCGGCGCCTATAATATCCCTATTGGTGAAAGCCGCAGCGGCGTCGACCCCGATATAATAACATTTGTGAATGGCGGTAATGTGGAGATTGATTTAGGTGCTGCTAGCGGCGTCAGCGGCGTCAGCGGCGCTATTGATGAGGTCAACGAGGTTGATGAGGTTGATGCGCTAGCAGCGCTAGCGACAACAATAAGTTCTAGCGAAGAGTATGAAAATAAGATGCGTATTGCTGATGTTGTGGTGATGGATGCTGCTGATGCCGCTGATGCCGCTGATGCCGCTGATGCCGCTGATGCCGCTGATGCCGCTGATGCCGCTGATGCCGCTGACGCAGCCGACACGGATACTATGTCTGTCTGCTCTGAAATTACTTTTACTAGCGATGACAAGAAGAGTGATAACGCATTAAAGAAGAAGTATGTCAAGATGTCTTTGGATAAACTGAAGGATGTTTGTATATCTTTTAATATTAGCGGAGAGGGAACACGAAACGAATTGATAAACCGTATTATAAAGGTTAAGAATTAAAATATTGTATTTGTATAGATATATTAATAATAATGAATTACAGTTCAGTAAAGGAAATAAAACCTCAGCCCTGTCCTATAAAGATGGCTGATGGGCGAGCATTTACCGATTATAGACCTCGCTGTATGGTTAATAGCGAGTTGTTTGCCGATGTAGCAAATAACGCTATGGTTCGCAGCAGTTATGAGAGCCGCATATTTTTACAAGAGAACGCCGAGAAACTGATGGAGCGAAACCGAACAACTATGCTAGGAAATCTTGCTCCGTGTGCCCCGTGTGCTCGTCCATTCACCGACCAAGGCACTATGTATCCCCAGCAATACATAGTTAAATGCGACGGCATCAGTTGCGAAAAGATTGAGGTTAATCCTAACGGTCTCGGTACTAGCACTCGCATTTATTAGGCACCCGTCTTTATATGCTTTTTGTCCCCTGCCTTTATTTTTCTAAAAATTGATATACCGTCTCTCAATAAAACTATATAAGAATAAGAATATGCTATTCAACAACTACAACCTAAACAACATCCCTGTTATTAAAGGTATATGTAAGGATATTTTAGAGGGCTTTATGGCGCAACGAGACCACTTCAATATGCGTGAAGAAAGCAACCTTTTAACTGACTATATAAGGGAATATCTAGATAGCAAGAGTAAAACCGAGAAAGATGATGCGATGAATTCTATGTCTAATATATACGAGGATGCGTATTATAGGAGGTTGATGGAAAAGATGGGCGATTACTATGATATTACTGAGCCTCTGCTGGTAATCTGCGACAATATCATCAGGTATCACTTTAGAGATTTGCTAGAATATGGCTGGGATGACAATATGGATGGCGTGTGGAGGCGGGCGTGAGCGAAATCTTTGTATAAAAATTGATATATAAAAAACTAGTAAAGCAATATATAACAAGATGTCTAAAGATATAGAAACCGCAAATTTTAATGAACTGAAAGAATATTATGACAAGACGCTAAACTTAGATAAGAGCACTTATAAGTCTAGTAACGATGAACCAACGCCTATTGATTGTATAACTGAAATGACAAGTAAAATTCCTGAGGAGTTGTGGGAACGACAAAACTTGTCTATATTAGACCCGTGCTGTGGTAATGGAAATTTTTATATTCCTATAATGTATGAATTGACAAAGCATCACGATAAGAGGACTGTATTAGAGCAAATATTGGAGTTTAATGATATAAACGAGAGTAGGCTGGAGAATGTTCGCCGTGTGTTTTGTGGTAATAAATATAAATTACAAATAACAAACCACGACTATATAACATTAACCAGCGATAAAAAATACGATTTGATAGTTGCTAATCCGCCATACGCTAAATTACAAGAGAACGGCAAAAGAGCCTCTAAAAATCACAATCTAATCAAGTGTTTTATAGAGAAGGCTTTGTCTCAACTGAAACCTGATGGATATCTAATGTTTATTACGCCGGATAATTGGATGTCCTGTGCTGATAGAAATGTGCTTATAGAAATTATAACATCTCTACAAATAATACACCTAGATATACATAGTGCTAAAAAATACTTCAAAAAGGTAGGTTCTAGTTTCACTTGGTTTGTTATACAAAACCGCCCCTTCTATAAGAACATTAGTATATCTGGTATCTGGAAGAAAAAAGAGTATGCTGATATGGTTATATCTAAGCAGCGGAAGTATATCCCTTTGTTATATACCCAAGCCGTCCAAAACATATTGGCGAAGACGATTGACAACACAGAACACCAAAAGTTCGGCATTAAGACTAGTAGCGACTTACACAAATACACGAAGGCTGCTTTAATAAGCGATGCGAAGACTGACAAATACAAGTATAGGCTTATACATACACCGAGCCAAACTGTGTATTCGTTGCGTCCGCATAAATATCAAGAAGGCTACAAGATATTCATATCTACTACAGATAAATATAGGGTATTTGTAGATAATTGCGGGATGACACAATCAATCGCGTTCATATTGTGCTCTAGCGAAGAAGAAGCACGACGATACCTAGATATACTACAGCATCCGCTATATGTATTTATAAACAATATATGTCGCTGGGGAAACTTCAACAACATACGGATATTACAGAGTTTCCCTATTCCATCCATAGAATATACCGGAAATCACCAAGAATTATACGAGCACTTTAGAATTACAAAAGAAGAAATAGAATATATAGATGATTGTATGTAAATTTTTTATTTATTTTTTTATCTTTAGCAAATGTCTATTACCATTATTAGTGTCATAAAGAATAAAAAGAATAATACTTAGGTATTTTAGGAAAGATTAGATAAGTTAGAAACTTTTAGAGTTTTTTAGGAAAATATAAAGTTGTAAAAGTTTTTAGAAATATAAAAGTTAAATTAAGAAGAATACTAGGATACTTCTATAATCTTACCTAGAACATTCTATTACCATTAGTGATGTTTTCTATGATGTATCCTTATCAATACTAGGTTATTTTATGAGGATATATAGGATAGTTTAGCGTGATTTGCTAATCATTAGAACCTTCTATTACCACTACCTGTGTCATAAAGAATAAAAAGAATAACCCTAGAAACTTAGCAACTCTAATTTATCCTATAAGGTGTGCTATTAATAACATCCGGAGGTCGCAGAGTTAAGAACATACCCTTTGGGGTATATTTTAATAATATATTATCTATAATAATCTCAAATAGCTTCTTAGCATAGTCTGTGGTTCCATAATTATAGATAAACTCTTTGCGATAGATATCGTCTATTTTTATGGCGATATCTAGCATCTTGCTATTAGTGGGTTCAGCAGGTAATCTAGGAAAACTCCCCCAGCCTCCAGAGTTTTTATTGAAGAACGCATTAATTATTCTCTGGTAATCCTCTGTTATCTTTTTATTCTGTCTGTTAATAAGTGCTATCTCGCTGCCCTTATTATAAGGCAGTATCTTTCTAGCAAACCCGTAATCAAATATAATGATATTACATTTAGTCGCCTTTAAGTAGTAATCTTTGCCGTTAAATATATAGTGATAGTATCCTTTTTCGCTATTTGTCTGGTATAGGAAGTTCCCGTAATGAGCGTCCCTATGAGTGTATCCTGCGATATTGTGGAATGTCGCTATTGATATAAATGTTTGAAATAGGAGGTTAAACATTAACTCGCTATTCTCGGCGACTTCTCGCATATTAATAAGCATCTTGAGGTCGCCGTCAGCAAGCTCATTTATACTTATTAATTTAATCTTTTGTGCTATTCTTTTAGAACAAGAGCAGTCCCCATAAATCATAAGAAAATGCTTAGAAACCTTCTTTAAAATTATATCAGCCGTTATCTTTGTCATTATGTGGACTTCGCTTATATTGTCAGTATCGTTTTTCATAACCTTAGACGCTATTGGATATACGCCAGATATTTTAGGAATGCTAGTTAAATATATGGTGCCGTATTTGCTCTTAGTTCCTATCCGTCTCTCTAGATTTATGATGTTTCTTATGGTGTATCCAGCAACCCCATTAAATACCTTTCTTTCTAAGCAATCATTCGCAGTTAATAAGGACAGTTTTTTCTTAAGTAGTCTGTAGTTATTGATACGATTTAATAAAGTATTGTTGCTGGTTGTTAGCCTATTATTAAGTAAATGAGGGCTGTTAGCAGCAGAGGCGTTAGCAGATATAGCGTGATTGTCATATATATCCTTAGAGAATACACGCGAATTGGAGTTATACAAAGGCATCTTGGATATCCTAATATTGCGTTGGACGCGAATGCTGCCGCTGCTAGCCTCATATTGCCCGTCTCTTAGGTCTCGTCGGTTCTTTACAAGCAGACGCCTTCTTTTAATCGCCGCCGCTGCCGCCGCCGCCGCCGCTGCCGCTGCCGCTACAGATGTGCGTAGCTTCTTTATATTTTTTTTAGGCGGTATCATTTTCATCATACTCGCTATGCTCGCTATGCTCGCTATCTTCTTTATCTTTAAATAATCTAGACGGGAGGGTTTGCGACCTTTACAAGGCATCTTCAATCTACCCGCACCGTCGTTGTAATTTTTTAAAGCTTCCATATTATATATATCAAGTATTTTTGCCGAATGCCTATCTATATATTGTGATTATTAAATTTAATCTATACGGAATGGTATTTTGTTGATGACATTTGGCGGACGCTGAGTTATAAACATAGCATTTGGTGCGTATTTTAAAAAGACATCTTGAATAATATTAGAAAATATCAAGGTAGCAAAAGAACTGCTACTGTGTGCCGCATAGTGCGTCAATTCGGTTTCAATATATCTGTCTAGAATATTCGCAATTCTTATCATATTATAGTTAGTCTCTTTATACGAAGATATATTCGTCAAGTTTATCCAGCCTTTGCTTTTTCTCATAATAAAGGCGTTTATTATTTTCATATAATCATTAAAGACACCCTCCTTCTTCTTAATGGTGCCTTCAGCATCTTCAGGGCTAGCAATCTTTTTAGAAAATCCATAATCGTATATCATCATATTATATTTACAAGATTTCAAGTAATAATCCTTGCCTTGGAAAGTATAATGATAATAGCCCTTCTCGCTATTTGTTTGGTATAAGAAGTTCCCAAAATGCGCGTCTCGATGGATGTAGCCGACAAGGTTATGATATGTCGCTATTGATATATAGATTTGTATCAACATATTAAACATCAGCTCGATATCTTCTACAACCTCTCTATTTTCTATAAGGGTCTTGAGGTCGCCGTCAGCGAGTTCATTCACGCTAATAAATCGCAGTTTCTTGGCTATTCTTTTAACACACACGCAGTCCCCATATGTCATAAGAAAATGCTTAGATATACTTTTCAATATTATACTATTTGTTATCATCGTCATCAAATCCGTCTCTAGAATATTATTAGTATTATAGAGCATAACCTTTGCGACGATTGGGTTTGTCTTAGGGACACCAGAAATGCTTGTTAAGTATATAGAACTATTGCGGCTTTTAGAGCCCATCCTTTTCTCTAGGTTTATAATGTTTCTTACGGTGTATCCTTCAGCGCCGTTTGCGAATGTCTTCTTTTCCAAGCATTCTTCATCTTTTAATTGCGATAACTGGCTTCGTATCGCATTATAATTCTTAATACGATTTATTAAAGAATGTTCGGCGCCGCTAGCGTCCGCAGCGGCACTAGCTGGCTCCTTTAAATCCCCACCCCGCTTTGCTCGCTTCGATGGCGATTGCTTGCGAATATCCTTTGTAAATATACGCAGACAAGAAGTATAGGTAGGATATTTCGCCAGTCTAACATTACCAGAACGAACCTTCTTAATTATCTTCTTACATTCCTTTTTTTGTTTATCAAGCATCAATTTATTACCATTCATTTTTCTTTATATGCTCTTCTATATATTATATTATAATAAATTGTTAGGTGTTAGATGATTAACATTTTCTCTCGGTATTTTTTGAGTTTGTCAAAGGCTACATCACCGTCGTCCTCTTCGTTAAAAGGGAATGACGGGATTTGTATCACCTTTTTCCACCTTTCACCGTCCTTGTTGTTTTTACGGTTAGGATAATATTTATCAGTCAAAAACCCGCCTTTAGCCAACTTAGTCTGCATATCCATTAATATATATTCAGGGAAATCGTAGGTTATATCGTCAAAATATGCGTCCTTTATATAATCCGCAAACAGAGGCAATACCGCGACTTCGGCATTTGCTGGGTTAGTTTGGTTAGGGAAGTAATCGCTCACCAAAACATCAGGGGGCAGTTTATTAACAACCCTGAATAGGACGCCGCCTAATTTTAAGTTCAAGTATATCCTAAAGTATCCTATGATAGGGTTGTCAGTCCTATAAGGTAGATACTGTTCGCTGTAGTTAAATACCAGTTTATTATTATAATAGCAGTTGTCTAAAATTGCCATAATTTCTAGAGACGAATTGTAGGTGGGCTTCTTGGTAAAAAACTTAATCTTTCTACATATCTCGTCTATATTCTCCTTTGTTAAAAGGGTCTTGTTTATAAAGTTGATGGGCTTCACGCAATCCCTTATACATTCTAATAAATAATTATAAATACTGACGGTGTCAAAGCGAAAGTGAAATGTCTTATTATTTTCGCCGACATAAACGATATCAGCCACATTCTTACGCTTATTAGGGTGCATATCGGCGAACGGCTCCTGTGTGTAAGGGTCGCTATCATTCACATAGTAGTCGTCGTCGCCGCTGCCGTTGCTACGATATTTCTTAATGGGCGAAGCCGTGAATGCTTTGTGTATCTTATCGTATTTAACAAATGATACTTTGGGTGGCGATACGCTCTTATACGGCTTTTGCTGCCTTAGCAGTTTTTGCGGCGATAGCATGCGTTCACCATTCCACATCCTGTGTTTCGGTGATACCTTGCCTTCGTATATCCTGTCGTATATGTCCTTTTTCCGCTCATATTCTTTTAATTGTGCCTTCCATTTATCATCATAATCCTTAAGTAGTCGCTCGGTCTCAGGGTTCTTAGGGGCACTAGGGGCTGCCGTCGTCATCTTGTATCTTTGTAGGTCTATTGGGAGTTGAGCTCGCCTCGGTATTTGCGGTTCAACGCCTTTGTTTGTATTATAGGGGTCTTTAATAGGTTTATAGGCGGTCTTTTTCATATTACTGTCAGCGTATAACTTCAGGATATCGTCATAGATTGCTAGTAATGTTTTACATACATTAGCGTCTTTCGCGATAAAATCTACAATCTGCCTATATATAAAGAATATGTTGTTTTGCGAATGTTTCCTGTCCGCACTAATAGCACGCAAATTGAATTTATTGGTATATTGCTTAGTAATATTATCGTAATCTAAATAAAGTTCTCTATATAGTTGGGTTATCTCAGCGACTATCTCGGTATTATTCATAGATATTTTATAGACAGAGAGCATATACTTTAATACCTCTTTGTGATAACTTGCCGTATTGATATTCTCGGTGGTTATCTTGCTCTCGTGCATATATAGAACTTGCTTGACATCCGCACATAAATTCTGGACTAAATACCCGAGGGCATAATCGCTGTCCGTAAAATATACATATTTAGATTTTAGCAATTGCTCTGTATTATAAAAGCCGTCTGGTATAGCATTAGGGTCTCTATCCATATTCTCTATAAATGTATCATAGACGATTAGATATAGATATATCTCTATATCTTCCATATAAGTATCATCATACTTATATACATTATCGTGAATATGCTTGCCTTCACCTTTAAGCCTTAGAAAGTATTTTACAAAGAGATGGTCGTAAAATATCTTATCAACCACCCGACCACCCGCATCTTTAATCTCGGTAACTGCGTGTATGTTAGGCATACAACTCTTTATATACTTACATTCGGCAAAAGTTAGTATATTATTGCTACCTTTCTTTTTCTTCAACACATCCTTTATCAATATAGTAATGGTCTTCTTGTATAGTTCGGCATAATTGCTGCCTTCTTTTATAGATATAGGGATAAGAACACGAGTATAAGGGTCTATCGTAGGAGCATCCTTCCACATATTCAGTATGGTTAATATATCATCTACAGGGGCGGAGGCGGTAGCGGCGGTAGCTGCGGCACCACTAGCGCCACTAGCGGCTGCTGCTGTCGCTGCCTTTGCTTCTATCATAGAGAGAATTTTGTCGTAATTAGGGATATCCTTAAAATCAAAGTCTTTAATATTTAGAATACACCACCTAATTATAACAGGGTATATGCCTGTATCCCTATTGGTATATATGCGGTTTCCGGTTAAAAGGTTGATTACTTTGGATTGGGCGTCGGGACCTTTTTTAAGTTCTTCAAGCCATCCTCTTACTAAGGCTTCAGGCTTTCTCTTTAATTCGTTAAATAACTCTTTCTCTTGCTTTGTTAAACCACCAGCCGCCATTTATATTATGTTTCTAATAACATCAACAGAAAAGAAAAAATAACACAGGCAATATATAAAAAATAGCCATAGCATATTATATAAGAATAAATGGACGCTGACGCTGCTGCCGCTGCTGCCGCTAGCGCTCTTATAGCATATACTACAAAGCCTTCTTTTATGTCATTAGCGGTCGTTGGATATTTCAGTATGATATATTGGCTCACTAAGTATATGAAAGGTAGGGCACCATATCAGTTAAAAGTCCCTATGCTTATATATAATAACGCACAGATATTACTGAATATCTATATGGTATATGGGCTGTCAGCCGTCATATCATATCCAAATTTATATGGTATAAATATACCTTATACGAATGAACTGAGATATTTTGTATATATACATTATTTATCTAAGTATCTGGATTATATAGATACGGTATTTATAATCTTGCGAGGCAAAGAAAAGCAGCAACTATCATATTTGCATGTATATCATCACAGCACTATTGGTATTATTTGGGGCTTCTTGTTATATCGGGGGCACGGGAACGGCACGGCGGCTTTTGGGTGTTTTGTGAATAGCACTATACATCTAGTTATGTATTCTCATTATCTTTACACCTCTCTAGGCTACCACAACCCATTCAAGAAATATATTACGAGGGCGCAATTGCTACAGTTCGCAGCGTGCCTCTTACATTCGCTGGTTGTCATTTGCCTCGAGGATATAGTGCCTCGCAGATATGCTTTACTAGAACTGGTATATCAAACGACGATGCTAGTGTTATTTAGCAAATTTTATATCAGGTCTTATTCTACGCTGCCGAGGCTCCCAGACGCTAACACACCCACAGTTGCTACCGCTCCTTAAATAGTTGTTCCAAATACTATGTTTCTACAACTCTTATATTTTTTATCATCTCTAGAAGCAATAACAAACTTTTGGAAACACTCGCAGGCTATAAATTCATTCAAAACATTTATAGGATGTCCGTTATTTATTTTAGATAAATCTGCGAATACGGAGGGCTCTAGCAAGTTGCGAAGCCCATTTATATACTTCTTTATATTTATTATAGTATCCCTTTGTTTTGCTGATATCTGGTAGTCAATTATGGTGATACTTTGGAATATAGGGAAATAGAATATTTTGGAGACAGTCCCTGTGCTAACAGTTATAGTTGTATAGAATGTATCTTCGTTGGCTATAAAGTTGCCTAAGTTTATATCTTGGATACAGAAGCCGTAATAGTAATAGCAGCAGATGATAGTATAAAACACTTCAAAAACCTGCCGTCTATTCAACTTTCTTTTTAGTGTGCTTAATGGCTTGCCTTTACAATAACTGCTAAGTATTATGCTCTCATCTACTTCGTTCATCAATAAATCCCTATTCTTTTTATCTTTAAGTTCGCAATTTGCCATAAACCCAAAAAATAACAATAGGTTTGAGGTTATATTGGAGACAACTAAATAGGAAAACTTGATACCTGCTATGATTTCGTCGCTGTGTAGGCACATATTAAAATCACCTGAATTATCAGGGCGTTCTCCTTTAGACCACGAAGACAACTGCCTTGCTAGTTTTGTGGGCGAATGCTGTGAAGTGTGCGAATGCTGCGAAGTGTGCGAATGCTGATGAGCCTGCGAAGCGTGCTTGCTAGGCGAATGCTGCGAATGCTGCGCCGAAGATGATAGAGACCGTAGGTTATCTGCGGATTTTGTAAGGCGTTTAATAAGAGTAAATTCGGTTTTGCCTAATTTGGTTTTACTAGGAGAGCCTTGCGAGCCTTGCGAGCGAAGCGATGCGGACGAGTAATATTCGCTGTAATTACAGAGTTTCAATATTATATTTTTAGCACTTTTAGAAATGAATAGGTTCTTTTTATTACACGAGGTTTTAACACGAGCCTTGTATATATCATTACTAGCCTTAGCAAATAGCGAGATATTTGTTAGAGTATCCTTAGAGCAGGTCTTGTCATAGCATAGGTTATTATTAATAATCTGTTCGTCTTTTATAATGATGTTCTTTTGGAAATCGTCTAAGAACCTCTTGTATTTTGCTATATCAATATAGGCATCTAAATATAGATAATACCTTTTGTTATTATTCATTCTATAATATATATAGTAAATAATATAGAGACCCTGAAAAACGATATAAAAATAAGCCGCTATATACATATAGCCACGGCAGACACAAACAAACATCCCCCATAATACAAGATGCAACAACAACAATCGCATTCACAATACCGAAACAACAGAAGGTCTAACTTTGACGAACTCCGCAAGAATGAGACAACCTCAAGGGCGGGTCTAGGATGGGAGGCTGGTGAAGAAGAGAAACTGCTTAGTATGCGTTTAGAGAAATCGTCATATGATGATATCGCAAACGAACTCAAGAGGACATCACGCAGTATCCAGACGAGACTTTACCAGAATGTTTGTAAATCTGTTGAGACTGAGAATGACGACGAAGCATCGCTTATCCAGAAATACGATATTGACTACGAAGACTTCGTATCGTTTAAAACTCAGCGTCAAGAGAAGTTAAGTAAGTTTGAGAGCAGGAAGGAAGGCGGCGTAAGCGGCGTAAGCGGCGTAAGCGGCGTAAGCGGCGGTATTAATACTACTGGAGACGGTTTTAAAACTTACAGGAAACCAAGGCGATATGATACAGGCGAGCGAAGCGACCGAGGAGATACCAAGTCGCAATATGCTGCTTACGCAACATCGTCGCAATATACTACGCCATACGAAAATAAAAATTATAATATGCGTAATGAACTCAGCACTCTACGCCAAGAAGTTTATGAACTGCGAAGGATTGTTAATGAGTTGCGAGCGTAAGCGAGTGAGTGTAAAGCGAGTTAATGAATATTTAATGTATATTCATTACCTTTAACAACAACGAAATAGAACTAACAAGACTTTCTATTTTACCTATGTCATACATAAGATTAAGTATGTTATTAGGAGACGCTGACGACATATCGGCATTATTTTTATCTAATTCAACAAGTAATGTATCGTTTCTTGTTGATATTTGAATGTATTTAACTGTGCTAACATCTATATATATGTTGGATAGTATCAGGTGTTTAGCTATTTTATCATTATCGCCGACGCTGCTACTGCTGCCCGTATTGTTGATAACTAATGAATTATTCTGGAAGTGCGAGTTATTGATATATATAGAGTTGTTCTCGTCGCTAGCGCTGCTAGTAGCATCTGTGGTAGCATTAGTAATCTGCGTATTATTGAGATAGTTCAGGACATTAAGGATATTAATGATATTTTGTATGTCCTCTTCGTGCGTATCTTTAAAAATGCGATAAACCTTCTTAAAGTTCCTGAGACCAATTAGATACTTCATATATATAAATTTCTCATTACATACCATAGGATTACTATTACTGCTACGCAATTTTAGAGGTGCCTTTTTGATACGACTGTCGCTGCCGCTGCCGCTTCTGCTAACGCTTCTGCCGAGCCGATGTGTATTCATCATATATCCTTCAATATTCAATAGCATATTGACAAATAATATAATGGTGATAGCGGCTTTAGTCGCGTTAGTTGCTTTGGCGATGATAGCGGCTTTAGGCATCATATCTCTAGATATATCTTCTATCTTAGTATATATTAAATACTAAAACATCATATCAATTTTTATATAAGAATAAAATCATATAAAAATTGATTATTACCATATATTAATATCAGTCTGCTTATATATTCTTAAGAAATATGGATTATGATGATGATATTTGGAATATGCTGAAGAATTTAAAGAATGATACGGGCTCTGCTGGTGGCTCCGCTGGCGGCTCCGCAGGTAGCGCTGGTGGCTCCGCTAGCGATACTCCTATAACCGCAGCATCAGCAGCATCCGCACACTCCGTAGCATCCATAGATATTAGCAAGATAGATATTAATAGTAATTCGTGTGGTTGCGGATGTAGCGAGGTTATTAGCGAAGACCACATGCAAATCTGTAAGAATTGCTCGGCTATTGTCTCTAAGATGATAGAGAATACGGCTGAGTGGCGTTTTTACGGAAATGATGATAACCGTGATGGCGACCCTTCTAGATGCGGATTACCTACCAATAATTTACTACCTAAATCATCAATAGGCTCTATGATTGGTTGTGGATACAAGGATAATATAGATATCCGGCGTATCAGGATGTTCCAGATGTGGAATAGTATGCCTTATGATGAACGGACGCTCTGGAATGTATTTGACAAGATGACAGGAAATACTATCAATAACGGGATACCGCAAAAGGTCATAGACGACGCTAAGGTGCTTTATAAGAAGGCGTCTGAAAAGAAGATATCTCGTGGCGATAACAAAGAAGGCTTGATAGCATCCTGTATATATCACGCTTGCCTTATCAACAAGATACCGAAGAGCTCCAAAGATATTGCGGCGATGTTTAACATATCGCATGTTACCCTAAACAAAGGCAACTCACGGTTCCAAACGCTGCTACAAATTAATGTATCGTCGCCTGAGCCTATGGATTTTATAGCACAATACGGAAACAATCTTAATATGGCGATTAAAGATATAGATAAATGTAAAGAACTTGTGCGACTGATTGAGGATAACGACATAATGAATGACAATTCGCCTACATCGTCTGCTGCGGGCATCCTGTATTACTACGCGACCGTTAAAAATCTAGGATATACCAAGAAGACTTTTGCGAAAGCCTGTAATGTGTCAGAGGTTACTATTATTAAATGCTATAAGATTATAAACAACCACCATCAGTTCATCATATCACACAAAAGCAATCTCTTTGAGATAAGCGACGCGGCGGCTATAGCGGCAGCTACAGCGGCTATAGCGGCGCCATAATTCGTTTATATATCTCTATATATAATCCCATCATATAAATAATATGGATAATGGAGAATGAATTATTTACATCCATCACAAACGGAGATATACAAAGTAGTATAATGCTAAGCACCAAAATAATTTTTTTATATGAAACAATAGAAGTGCTAGAAGCCGTCTATATAAATGTGTGCGCCTATATAGGCTCGTTCATATCATTATATGATATAAGCAAATTGACTGATATATATAGTTCTCTAAAAAATATTATAGAGAGCGAGAAATTGGTTATTAAAGATGTCTATGTTATTATCTCTAAGATGTGTATATTGTGCGACATATATAATAAGCACCCGAACGCAAAATGCGGCAATATGTCTATAAAGGTGCTAAAAGACAAGATAGCCGCCCAATTCAATAATAACGACCTGAAGTTATCGCACAACGGCGTTATGCGGTTTGACGGGATATTGCCGCCGCACGACCACGAGAATTATGCGCTAGCGACCAAGATAGTCTCTATAATAATTAGGACTATTAAATCTACCGACGATATCTCAGTAGATGATGGGGATACGCTAGTTGATATATCTAATAAACTGAGGCATATCATAGATTATATACTGCGAAGCAAGTATAAGTTTGAGACCAAGTTCTATAGCAGCGACAACGATAATGCGTGGTTTCTGTGGGGCGTCTTCTCTATATTATATAAAAACGACATATTTAGCGACGCCTTCTTCTTATATAACTACGAGTTTAAGAAGAAATGTCGTGCGAAACGCATCGGTATATTATGGTCTCTGCCAATCATCAGCATATACACGCACAAATGCGATATATCTAAGGGATGGAACTCTAAAGAGACGCTGGTAATCGCGAAGATAGAAGAGATATCTATTAACCTGTATAATGAGTTGAGAAGAAAAATTATTAAAGAGAACCCTGACAAGTTTGAGAGAAAGGAAGCGTCATCGCAGAACGCTGACAAATACGACGGCTTAAAATATATTATAAGTTATGTGCCTGTCTTGGGCGGCGGTAGCGGTGCGGGCACAAATGAGCCTGCAAGCCAAATCAACTCTAAAATTAAGGAGGAGACAAGACAGATATCTTATTAGATGTTATCTTTTTATATTTATATTTTTATAATTTTATATAAAAATTGATTTTGTAGCATCTATATTGCTACCACAACGCTAGTAATGATAGACTATAAAAAAGGAATATGCGAAGATATAAAGTTGTTTATTTTTGAGTGGATTATTAAACATCCTGCCGAGGGAAAGGGCATCAAGTATGTGCGTAATCTAAATAAAGAAGAGTTGATAAAGGCGTGTTTGTTTATAGAAGGCAAAATAAGCAAAGAGGTATTGATGACGGAGGTTATTATTCCTAAGCAAGAATATTTTAGAAAATCTGCTAAACGAAGAGAATTAAAAAAGAAAGGATATGCTAGCGCTGCTAGTAGCGATGACGAAGACGAAGACGATGACGATGATAAGGCGGAGGATGCTGACGACGAGGATAAAGAAGACGATAAGGCTGACGACGATAGCGACGATGATAAGGCTGACGAGGATAGCGAGGACGATAAGGCTGACGATACTGACAAAGACGCTGACTAGATTATAAAAATAATACATATAACTTCTAAGAAGATAACTCTAAGATAACCCCCTATATAATCCTTAGCAAATGCCTAACCTATTTTTATTATACCCCATATAATAGGCATCTTACGCCTTATATATTATATGAACTCTTTGTAAAACTCTTTCTTGAAATATTTCATAACTTTGATATTATAAGTGGAACTATCTAATTGTATAGCTCTTTTAATTTTATTAAACTTATTACTTCTAAAACACTTTTCAATCAATTCTAGATTTTCTTTAATATCATAAATACAATAAGCCCATTCTGTTAATCCATATTCTCCAGCATTATCACATATAAATCCGGCTCCATTAGAAAATATAAACTTGGATTTATTAAAGTGTCCTAAAGTATTATTATTAGTATATCTATATGATATGTCATTTGCCTTATTTATAGTATAAATAAGCGGATATTTATAATCATCATTTTCAACTTTTGATACAAGTTTTTTATTTTCTGTTGAATATGTGCTCCTATATCTCCATATATCTAGTTTTATATTAGAATTACATAAATCTTTTAATTCATTAAACATCATATTAGGTATATAATCCCATTCTAATAAGTTTTCTTCTTCAATAATACCGTCTTCGCATTTTATAATTGTCTTATCTGTGTAATCTCTATTTTGTATTAAATACCAATCATATCTTGTAGAACATTTAAATATCTTTAAACCATCTTCTATATTATGAATTTCTAAATAAATTATTTGTCGCTCTTTAATTATTTTTTGTAAAGGATGATTTACTTGACGCCATACAGCAGGATGCACATATAATAAATAGGCGTCTTTATTCAACCATTCTTTAAATGCCTTTTCTACAAAATTAACCCATATACAATGCCCTTTGCCTTTATTACCTGTCGCATCATTATATGGAGGGTTGCCTATAACCGCATCAAAACCGTCAATCGCCCATTTTTCTTTAATATCCAATTGTAGCGTATCACCCTCGTTATAATTTAGTTTATACTTACCAAAAGGGTCTAGAAGCAATTTACAAATATAGACATTTGTAGAGTTAAACTCAGCCCAGTAGAGGCACTCCTCCACAATTACCCTATATCTCTCTTCTTCGTCTTCATACAACTCCTGAAGACCGTCCATAAATTTATTGATAATATCTAGTAGAAATCCTCCTTTACCAGCACAAGGCTCAAACACTTTCTTAGGAGACCTCCAAAAGTCGTTTGGTATTTTAGAAATCATATCTTTTCTTAGGATATAAGGTGTTGATACCTCGGCATTTTGCTTTTTCTCTATATCTTGCGGAACTAGGTATTTGTCAATAATTTTAGAGAGTTCGTCCTTGTTATTTTTGGCGATACAGAACATCTCTTTAAGTCGCGTAAAAGCCGAATTAAACTCATCGTGATTGTATAAATATGTGTCATAAAGTGTGATAAACATATCAATCCATTCGCTAGTATCGCTAGTAATTGTCTCCATTTTATTCCACCAAATAGCCAGTTGACTAATAATAATGGAATTTTCTTCTTTTGAACTTTTAATCCAAATACACAGGTCTTTAAAAGTTGTAGCGGAGCCCTCCGCATTTGTAGTTAAAATACACAATAAACTCATTAACGGCTTTATTATATCGTTCATTAAATTAACATTTTTAATGTTTTTAGTGATACTTCCTGTGCTTGTATCAGTATCATCGCTTACAACTGATGAATTATCGCCGCTATCGCCGAACACAAGGCTATCAATCCCTTTTTTAACTTCAATACTGTTTGTTAGTTCATTTAACACATTTTTAACCATTTTAGGAGATGCCTTTGTAGTAAATATCTTATTAAAAAGTTCTTGGTCTTTTGTAAGAACCTTGATTTTTAAGTCTAATGATTTTAAAATCCCATCAATAGCGTTAGAAGGATTAGAACTATATATACTATATACTTCATTCACAACATTATCAATATTAACATTAGACAATCCAAAATAGTTTTTCATCCATTCTGTGCTTCTAAAGCCTATGATATTCTGTTCTAACACATATTTAATAGCATCCTTCATCTTTGTATTGCCTTTACATATTTTAGCTGCATATTCAGCGATAACGCAACAAACCCTTTGTAAATTCATATCAACGACGAAGCCGATTTTTTTGTTAGTATCTTCTGTCATACATCTAAATATCATTTGGTAATAAGCGTCATAACTTTCTGTGTTATTAAGCATCAATACGATATCGCATTTAGGCAAAGAAACTGCGAGAGAACACATACGACCGCTCAATACCAGCAACCCTTTTTTATTTGCGAGTTTAACATTTTTCAAAGCATCATTAATAATCTCTTTAGATGTTCTGCTATTGTTATCCTTGCTATTTAAATATATGACATCATATTCAGGTAATATATTATGCTTAATAATGAGATTTCTTAATGCCTCTTGTAGCCTACTTAAAGGCGTGTTATGGAGATTACAAGGCAGAAATGCTAGCGCGATTAAAGGGTCTTCCACGCTAAATGAGCGAGAATTAATATTGCCGTTCTTACACATTTTGCTAATCTCGCTAAATACCGATGATGTATCCTTTGTAGTGAAAATGTCATCGTGTTCTTCTTTACCGAAAATACTATGTAATAGATTAATGACACCTCCTTCATCCTGAAACTCATTAATAGTATCAACTACTAACTTCCCTGCCTTATCCTTCGTTTCCTTATATTTTAAGAGAAAGATAGCTTCGGCTGAGAACCCTTTATTCGTATCCTTATATTTGTCAATTATCGCTCGTTTAACCTCGTATTTAAAATCAAACTTCATAAATTCTAGCGTAGGATACCTAGAATAATCCTCTTTAATCTCGTCCTTGCTGCTTCTTGCTAATACTTTTAGAACGCAATCGCCATATTTTGCTACGAGTTTATTCACAGATGGCTCTTTGTCTATTGACTGACATAATTTAACATCTTCTAAGTCCCATAAAACAGTCGCCTCAATAGGAATATTAAATGTTTGCTGAGGCTTCATATAGGTTGCCGTAATATAGACAGATATAACACCCTCGGTATTTCCGTATGCCTCTAGAACTTTTTTAGACAGTTCGGTTGTTCCGCCATTATGGCTTTCGTCAATAAATCGCCAATCGAACTTCATATCTTTCAACCATTTAATGGATTTAACCTTATCCTCTTTAACACCCTTTGTCTGTAAGAATTGTTTAGAGCATATTATGATGTTTTTGTTAGTCAATTTAGGTTTTTTAACATCATTCATATAATGAATTGTAAAATCTTCAAACTGACAATAACTATTAAACATCTCTAGGTATTGCTCTCTTGTCTCATTAGGAGCAGTTGTTATAATAATAATATTAAAGGTATTTGTGTTAGCAATAGCCTTATATATTGTCCCTGCTATAATATAACTCTTACCAGAACGAGGTATTTGCCCCCATAAAATATTTTTGTAATATTGTGAAATGGCTATGGTATTCACAATAGCGATATTCTGGTGAAATTTGTTTATTAAAGGAGGCTTCGCAAACTTGCAAATATCCTTTATAGTTTTATCCTTATAAACATCTTTCGCAATATTGAACCAAATATCAATATCAGTCCAATCAAATATTATTGTTGAAGGGTCGCTAATAACATCTTTAATTCTTTTACTTGTCCTTTCTGCTTTCTTAGCAAGCTCATATAACTCGTGCTTATCTCTTACAACTATACAGATACGCAACTGAGAATATCTTGAAACATATTTTTGCTGATAAATGAGTTGTATAGGGTCTGTCTCTAAATCTCCAATACAATAACTATCTAGGCTCTTAGAAGTAGTAGCAATTAGAGTTTCACAATCATTAGATATAAGAGAGAGGTCTGATTTATCCCCCTTGTCTTTTAAATTCTTGTCAAATAGGATAGTCCGGACACTATTTTTAGACAAGGTTCCTTCGTTAAAATTACCATCACATAGCGAATAATTGTCAAACTCTTTAATAACATTTAAGTAGGCGAAAAGACGAAATAGTGACTCTTGCTTATCTTTGCCTATCCATTTCTCATTAAGAAAGGGGATTATCGTATCCTCTTTAATATCCATAATGAAATTGTATAATTGCGAGAAGTTCTTCATATCCGCCATTAGGTTATGGTTAATACTATAATATATATTTTAAATCAATTTTTATATTTACGAAGCGGCGAAGCGGCGAAGCGACAAAATTATTTAAAGTTATAATGATATCATACATATAATATAATATGTCTGGCGAAAACGATGCGATTGATGAGAACTTCTTTGCTACTATTGATACACCCCTCAAGTCCTATATTCTAGGAGTAATCGTTTTTAATACATCAACTCCTGAGGACGCACAGCAAGCAGTAAATGTCGTTCTAAAACTTAATAATATTAAAGACCACGACAATAATATGAGGAGCGTTTCTTATGGATATTACTGCGACCTTAATGACAACGACAAAAAGAACTATCCGTATTTTAATAACATAGACAGGCTCGTAGGGTATCTTCGTAAAATTGGGAGCGTTAAATACACAGAGGACGCGTTTCTAACAGGAACTCTAGAACTTACTATATCTTCGTTAACTTCGTTAACTTCACAAAAAATCAAAGAAGATATTATGAATATTAAATCGGCTGATGGCAATATATCAGCCTTTATCACCAAGTGTCATAGCGAAGATGTTAATAAATGTAATGAGTTTGTCAAGGCATATATTGAGAAATACGGAAATATCATTAACGACAATCTTAATATCACATTTTATGACGATAAGATGGCTGATACTATAGCCAAACTCTATGATATACCGCATAATATGTTAAAAGGTCTTAATAAGAATGCTGTAGTCCAATATAAAGGCGTGAATATGATTGATTTGCTAGGAATGCTTTATAGTGATTATGAATGCCCTTACTATAATAACTATATTTACACATACAATAGTCGTGACGGGGCATCTGTCCCTACCATTAAGGTTTTTAAAGTGGATGAGCGAGCGGTCATCCCCAGCAAATCACGATACTCTGATTCAGGATACGATTTAACGATTATTAGCGAATATAAGAGGCTAACATCTAATACAGTTATATATGATACTGGTATCCAGTTAGAAATCCCTAACGGCTACTATGTGGAGATTGTGCCCCGTAGTTCCATAAGTCGCTCAGGGTATATGCTGGCGAATAATGTGGGTATTATAGACCAAGGCTATCGTGGTAATCTCTATATAGCGCTTACAAAAATTAATGACGAGACACCCGACTTAACTGACCTAACAGATTGGCGGTTGCCGTGGAAATGCTGTCAAATGATAGTTAAAAAACAGATATATTCACGATTTGTTATTACGGATGTGGTAGCGAATGCCGCGAATGCTGCGAATGCCAATACCAATACCAATATTGTAATTGAGAAGTCAAGCAGAGGCACCGGTGCCTTTGGTAGCACAGGCTAATAAGCCACAGCGGCACCGGCTAATAAGCCACAGCGGCACCGGCTAATAAGGATGAGCCATCCTGTGGATAATCTTGCTGTAGATATTGTCAAATGTCTCAAAAGAATAATTTATAAAGAAGTTGCTGCGAGAATAGGCGTCGCCGCAAATAAATATGTGCGAGAACATATGCTTTATTTTGTCTCTAATAATAATGTTATTAATCCCGTAATTCCACAGATACAGACTGTGTTTTTTAATAGGACATACAATATGTAGTTTATCTAATAGGTGCGTTTTAATGTCATATTCGTTTTTTAGGTGCTTGTCCGTATAGATACTCTCGCAATCAATATTATACTTGGATACATTATTAAGCAGTTTTCGTTGGTCTTTTGTTAATAGGTTGAACTTTAGCAGATTATCCTTCGATATCGCCAGTATCAGGATGTTAGATATGAATGTGTTCGTCCGTGTTGATGAGTATGTTATATTATTACTTTGCGTTATATCTCGTATCTCAGTATTGTAATAAAACTCAACATTCTTTGTTTTTAAATATACAGTCATCCTATCTATTAATACACCAATATCGTCGGTTAATATATAATATTCTTGCGTCGCACTAATATCGCTAGAGAGCATCGCTAGCGCATCCATCGCCGAAAGATTACTATATATATGCTCGTAGGCTTCTAAGTTGTTCTTTAATATATTATAATCGGCAATAGAAAGGATAGAACGACAGAACTTGACAAATGATTGGGTATTTAAGGACTTCTTCGGTATCAGTTTGGACTTGTTGATGATGGACGCTAGGACATTCAAGGTCTTCTCATTATATTTAAGGAGGTATTTCTCATATTTTATTGAAAATCTATTTAGCAAATGTATATAGATGTGATGCGATTTATTAAACACCCTGTAATTATTGCGGTTTTTTCTGGATATCTTGTCGCTAGATAATTTATCCACTATACTAACTCTATAGCCATTATCAGCGCACCGAAGTGCCGAATATAACCCAACAATATTACAACCAACAACAATAATATTATTTATAGCCATTTATTATAAATAATTATTGAGTATATTTTTATATACTAGAATTCTAGAATTTGTTATATTTTGTGCTTACTATCATAAAACTGATGATACCTTATTATCTTTATATGTTTTAGAGATATGCTGCGAATGCTGCGAATGCTGCGATACGAAGAGCGATTATATGACTTGCGGCATTACCAAGACAGAAGCCCAGAGCATCTGTAATACTAGTGGTCTTAATTACCTGTCAAAAGAGGAGGTGATAAACCTGTCGTGTATCTCGCAAATATCATAAAAAATATTAAGGGTATATAAGAGATGATTTAACTGTATTATATATAATATATGCGGAACTTCAAGGCTAGAATTGAATGTACTAGCGTAGAGCAGTTAAACTTTAATGGTTATGCTGTTGATACCCACACAATCTATAACAACCTCTTAGGACGCTTACAGCCGGAGAATATAGATTACATAAAGGGAATACAAATAGTATGTAGAAAAAAGGTAGATACAAATTACACACTAAAATCTCTAGAGATTTTTATATCTAAAGAATTGGAAGAGCAAGAGTTTGCCGACCTTATTTGTAGAATGATAGATTGCGGATTTAGAAGTGATAGTCGCAACAACCGCATACAATTCCTAGAAACCAGCACAACTCCTATGACACTATTGTATGACTACAACTTTAGGACAGGGCATCCTAACAACCTAACAGAATTACAAGCAAAAGCAAATAGATACATATATAATACTAAGGTTATATATAAGAGATAGGCAACGCCGCCGCTTCGCTCCAGCCGATGCTATTGCGGCTACGCCTAATTATTTTTTAACTTTATATATAAATAAGACCCTATATATTAGTTATATGGAATATGGGTGCGAATTCGTCAAGACAATATACATACCAGCAATATTATAATGCTGCGCAGAAAAGCGGAGCAATAGACGAGATAGACTTCAAGGATATTGATATAGACAGCATCAATCCTTACGAGGTGTTGAATGTATCTAAGAACTTCACTTGGAATGAATTGAAAGATGCATATCGCAAATTAGCAATCAACACGCACCCTGATAAGCAAGGTGGAAACAAAGACCTCTTTAATATCATAACGATTTGCTTTAAGAAACTGGGAGACGAACTGAAGAGACGCGATGAAGACAAAGGGCACAGAGACCTCAAGAAGCAATCTAACGATTTCTTCCAGAACCAATCTAACGATAATTTCAAGAAGCAATCTAACGATTTCTTCCACAAGATGACAAATAATGAAGCGCAGCATCCTAGCGAAGTCTTAACGCCTAGTGATATTAAGATGACGCCAGACAAATTTAATAAAAACTTTGAAAAATGTAAGTTATATGACGAGGATATTGAATTTGGCTACGGCTCTAAAATGGACTTATCTACGAAAGTCCGTGAGGATATAAACATAGAGAAACTTACAAAAAAAAACAAAATAGACAACGAGACTTTTAACAACCTGTTTAATAAGAATGTGCCTGTTAATAAGGCTCTAATAAAATATCGCGAGCCTGAGCCGCTAGTTTTAGCAAAGACCCTACAATTCACCGAGTTAGGAGCCAAACGCCCTGACGATTACTCTAGCAGTATGGAGAAGACCAGTTCGCTAGCCTACACCGATTATATGAGGGCTCACGACGGCACAAGGCTAGTTGACCCAAGCCTAATGAAAAATGTTAAAGAGTTTAAAAGCGTTGATGAATACGAGGCATACCGTGAGAATAAGGCAAAGAAAGTGCTGTCGGTTCGCGAGTTGAAAGCTGAAGAATTAAAGAAAATTAAGGATGCGAAGGCAGAAGAGGAGAGGCTTAATAGGCTGAAAGTATATGATAAAAAGATTGAAAAGTCTTATGAGAAAGCCAGCCAGTTATTTTTGCGATAATGTCTTGCCTAAGTATATCTTCTTTGCGTTTGTGTTAGTGATACAACGAAATAACTCATTTTTATTTTTATGCGTATCTTCCCACCCATAATTGAAGAGGTCTCGTGATATCTGTTTATTGGTATAAAGGTAGTTTCCCATATTGAATTTGCGTCCCCACATCTTTCTATGTATAGAAATGGTGGTAGGGCAAGTCTGCTTCTTGTCATACTTGTAATCACGAAATATCTCACCGTCCATATATTCGGTGCCTTTGTAATTTTTACCTAGCCTATCCCCGCTAACAAAAGGGATATACGAACTACATAGGCTGAAGTCTATTAGCTCGCTGATATCGTTAAAGCTCGATATCTTCTCGTTCTTCATTTTGGCGACATTCGTAGATATTACTGAGATATTGCCGAAGTCTCGTGGAGCTTCGCTATACCGTCTCTTCAAGTTATCCCCTATGTTTTTTTGAAAAATACGCAAGTCCTTATATAATGAGAGTTCGTTGATATCTGCGCCTATCATATAATCCCATATTTTGTCGGGATTAGACAAGTCGTCCTCTTGCGTATATAAGATAGAACATATAGCACCACCAGAGATGCCTGTAATATTAGCATCAGGTAGCGTGAAATGTTTCTTAATATACCCGACGATACCTATGCTATACGGTAGAAACATACCAGTCCCATACATATTTATATTAATTAGCGGGTATGCGGCGATAGCAAGTGCGGTATTAGAATAAAAAAACATTAAGGATGTTAATAGCAGCAACAAACGCATAGCGAACCTAACTTATATATAGATTATAATGTTAAATATATATGATAATATAAAAAATATATAACATATAACACATATTATCTATTCCTAGTAGGCTACTTACTTGCTTACTTAGCAGCCTTAGCGGGCTTAGCAGGCTTAGTGCTTAGTGCCTTGCGAGGTGCTTTGCCTCCTGACGCATTAGCCTTTTTATCTGCGACCGCTGCTACCGCCGCTACTACTACTAGTGCTGGTGTTGCGGTTGCTACTACTGCTACCGCCGGTGCTACCGCTTCATCCACTTCGTCTGCGTCATTCACTTCGTCTGCGTCATTCACTTCGTCCGCTTCATCCACTTCGTCTGCGTCATTCACTTCGCTTTCGTTTCCACTCTCACTTTCTCCGCTATCGCTAGCATTTGCGTCGTCGCTCGCTTTGTCTGCGTCGCTATCGCTATCGCTATCAATCTTCTTGATTTCATCGTCAATCTTCTTGATTTCCTTTTCAATCTTCTTAATCTCTTTTTCATCACTCTTGTTGTCAGCGCCTTCCTTGTGCTGTTTCCAGAGTTCAGCAATCTTAGTGAAGATTTCTTCACCAGACAATTCTGGGTAATCTTCTTTCACCTTAGGACGCTGCTGCTGGATAAACATCTGGTATTTGTTGAGAGGCTTCTTCACCTTCACAATCTCATTACCATCCGCATCAACCTCAGCAGGCTTTGCTTTCTTGACACGCTTCTTAGGCTCCTTAGGTTCCTTAGGTTCCTTAGGCGCTTTTGGCTCCTTGGGTTCCTTGGGCGCTTTTGGCTCCGCCTTCTTGAGTGCCTTCTTCTCTTCTTTCATCTTGTCATTAATATCCTTCATAGCCTTCTTGTAATACTCGTCAATCTCTTTCTTGGTATTGAGACTGTCAGGCATATTAGCGATTGCTTCCTTGATGAGAACTGCGAAGGCAGCGGTAGCAGCGGTAGCAGCGGCGACTGAGACGGACATCTTAGGCTTTTGTAAGACTTGCGAGAGACTGGTAAGACGGACTGGTAAGACGGGCTGGTAGGACGGACTGGTTTTGCTTTGTAAGACTTGTGTAGGCTGATGGCGCTTGCTATATATCTTTAAGCCAATCTATCAATTTTTATGATATTTTGCGTAGATTAGAACACATTTATCCATATAAAAAATGATATATAATAGATAATAAGATTGGTATATTCATATAATTATGGACTTGTCAAAGAATTCTAAGAAGGAACTTATAAAGATATGCGAGGAGGCTGCTGTTGAAGCCGACGCTGCTGTAGCAGCCTATAAGTCCAAGAATAAAAGCGAATTAATAGCCTTTATAACCGCAACAGTCCCGATGTATAAAAAGACCTTAAAGCCAATCGTAAAATGGAGTGGTGGGAAAATAGAAGAGATTAAGATGTTTAAAAAATACTTCCCAGAAGACTATAACATATATATAGAGCCCTTTGTAGGCGGTGGCTCCGTTTATTTTTATCTAAGCCCTGACAAAGCAGTCATCAACGATATACATAGCGAACTTACAAGCCTTTATAAGTGTATAGGGAACGGCAACGGACAGGCAATCTACGATTTTATGGAGAATACCCCGAATGACGAGGAGACATATTACTATGTTAGGGATGTTATGGAGATAAATGGCGACCTAGATATCGCTAAGCGGTTTTATTATCAACGCAAAACCTGCTTTAGAGGGATGCTAAGATATAACAAAGACAAAAAGTTCAACATCCCTTTCGGCAGATATAAAACCATAAACTATACCGAGTTATTAAACAAGGATTACGAGACATTACTGAATAGAACTGAGATATATAATGAGAAGTTTGAAGTTATCTTTGACAAATATAATGATGAGAGAAACTTTATGTTCTTAGACCCGCCTTATGATAGCGAATTTACCGACTATGGATATTGCGTGTTTGACAAAGAGGAGCAACGCAAGTTGGCGAACCTCTTTAAAACAACAAAAATAAAATGCCTGATGGTGATTGGTAAAACAAAGTTTATAGAGGAACTGTATGAAGGATACATAGTTGAAGAATATGACAAAAAATACAAATTTAAACTATATAACAATCGCATAGGGGACGAAATCAACAACAAACATTTAATTATTAAGAATTACTAGGCGGCGATGCTTTGCTACGCTTACGCCTTAGTAGTTATGTGCTCGCCTATCTCTCTAAAATACGAGTAGAAATCCTCCTCGCACCAATCAATACCGGCAATATTGCTGAACTCCCCAAAGTGCTCTATCTTAACCCCTTCTTTTTCAAATGCCCTGATATTAGAGAGACCGCAAGTTAAAACTCGCCTATCATAGATGCTCCAGTTTAGGATAGCGTAGTCTATGCTACAATCGCCATATTTAGTCTTGAGAAATGCGGCTATCTCATTACATTTAGCGATGGTCGCTGGTAATTTCTCTGTATCCAGTTCTATATTGCCCTTCAATTCACGATAATATAAAATCTTTTTGGTTTTATCCATAAATATCAAATCAACATCTTTCATTTTGCTATTTATCATTCTAACTCCGCACTCTAGGAGTTCCAAGTTTTCATTAGATTTTATCATCTCCTTTGCTATGAACTCGCCAAATCGCCCAAACTTGATATTCAACGATTGTTCGCTAGGCTTCTCTCCATACAGCAGGTGCGATATAGAACCCGGCTTCGTATGCGTTAAATTCTTCAACATCATATCGCTAACCCACAGTTTGCCCTTGTGCTTGATAGCGGCGAGCGAAGCGGCAGCAGAAAGAACTGTATCGTTCATCTCCTTGTCCTTAAGCGCTTTTAAAGATAAAAGGTAATCATTTTTTAACTATTTGGGGTTAAAGCCGAACCAATTGCGCCGATACCGCTAGCAGCCGCTATAGGCTTAAACATCCAAGACAATATAAACCAACCCCAAGAAACTAATAACATTACGCCGGCGAATATTATAAGCCCCCAGCCGATATATGACATTAGGTCGTATTTTGTTGTGAAATTGTCGGGATTGAGAGGGTCATAATTGATATCAACGCCTTGATTGACATTCACTTGTTCCTCTGCTAAATAACTGTTATTGTATTTTTTGCCGGCTACCTCGTATTCTACAGAAGCATCGCATTTCTTCTGTCTCTGCTTATTACTATTCATTTCTGTATAACATTTAGCACTAACTATGCGTCCTCTAACCCTTCCGCTATACTTGATGTAATAATCTTTTACCATATAACCTACAAATATTAGCAAGGCTGCTAGAAGGGTAGCAAATAAAGCGACCACAAAGTTATATACTAAGCCGATACTAGAGGTAGTGTCATAGACTGGCTGGAACATATCCTTATTGTTTTTAAGGTCTGTTAGGGCAGTCCCTATAAATCCTTGCTGCCCTTGAGGCTGCTGTCCGGCAATTGGTTGCTGATATAGGACTTGCGGCTGCCCTTGCGGCTGCTGTGCTGGCTGATTAGCATATGTGTTGTATGCTTGCATCCCTTGTTGTAATTGTAATACCGTAGGGTAATTTCCACCTTTCCGCCTACCATATTTAGTGCCTGTCTTAAGTCCTTTATTTTTATTCATTATCTATTTAATGTTTAATAAAAAACAAATCAATAAACATTCTATTTATTTAATAAACATTCTATTTATTTAATAAACATTCTATTTATTTTACATTCATCACCCATATATTATAGGATAAATAGGACGCAAAGGATAACCACGCTACATAAGGCAATAACGCTAGTATCGCATAATATTTAATGTTATTATTATTATTTTTTTGTAAATAAAACTGTATCATCGTTAGTATCGCAAAGACCAAACTCAAAATTATTATTACAAAGCCATTAAAAAGCCCATTCTCTCCAAAAAATACAGGGATATACAAGAAGTTGAATAGCAGAGCCAACATCGGTATAACCCAATATTTAAGTTCTTTATAGTATACGAATGATGTAGCGGCAGCAGCGACAGCAGCGGCAGCGGCGCCAGACTTCTTATAATCGTATAGAGCATAACTATAGATAACACCTATCGCAAGATACAAGATAGGCCAGACGATACCGAATACATAACTAGGAGGGTTATATGCGGGCTTTTTGAGGTTCTTGTATTTAGGGTCGTTCCAATTTTTCCCATAAATAGCCCCTATAGACAAACCAATAACCAAGGGCAAAAAGATAATTATAAAGGTTATTATGTTTTCTACAAAATAAGAAAGCGTCGTGCCTGTCGCTACACATCCTAGGTTCGTCAAGCATATATTAACACCCATAAGGATATCTCTATAATAAATTGTATATAAAAATATAGTATTCATACATTACATATATTCATATATTCCAAATGACAGAAAGGACGCTTGAAGACCTGTGTAATATTCTTCAAAGGAGCAAAAGAAACACCAAATATGGAAGCAAAGAAGGTGCGTTCCCTTTCTTTAGAGGCACAGCGATTGTTGATAGTTTTGTTGATACGCCAGATTACTTAGGTGAGAGTATTATAATAGGTGATGACGGAGCCGCTAATATCAATTACAGCTATGAGTTTTCGGCAAGCGACAATTGCTTTATTCTTCAAAATAAGAACAAGTCTGTATTAAACTTGAAATATGTCTATTATTATTTGTCAAATAATTTAGATATTTTGAATAATCTATACACGGGGAGCGGAGATACTGTTCGCCATATCTCTAAGTCTAGCCTAAAGAATATCACAATCCCCGTCCATTCGCTAGATAAACAGTATGAGATTGTGGAGTATTGCGAGAATAACGAAAATAATATTAAGGAGTTAGAAAAAGAGATAGAGGCGAGTAGAACGCGTATGGCTCAGTATATGAAAGACAGCAAGAAGATAATAGAATTCTGGAAAATAGAAAAGGATAATAATATATAATACCGGATAAGCAAATTAGAACTTCTTGTAATCACTAAATAAAAAATGTTATACTATTAGAATACATATGGGAAATAAAAGGGTATTTTCTATTACTGATATTATACATTCGCCGCTTTCGCCGCTTTCGCCGCCTCGTCAGCCATCGCCTCGACAGCCTCGTCCAGATACGCCTAGGGTTAAAAAGAACTTTATAATAACTGATGGTAGGATTAAAAAGAACTTCATAATGACAGATTATAGGATACCGTCGCCGTCTCATAATCGTCAGGCTTCGCCGCATCATAATCATAATCGTCAGGCTTCGCCGTCTCGCGCACATTCGCTACCTACAAAAGTTAAAAGAAACATTCTAATAACTGATGCTAGTTTATCTCCGCATCATCAGCGACATAATACACCATCTAGACAGGCTTCGCCTTCTCGTCAGGCTAAAGCAAAGAGAAACATTATAATAACCGAAGCTAGGCATTCGCCACCGCATACTGCTAGAGTTAAAAGAAACTTCATAATGTCAGATTATAATATATCGCCGCCCCATCAGCATTCGCCGCCCCGTCAGCATTCGCCGCCCCATCAGCATTCGCCACCTCGCGCACAATCGCTACCTACGCCTAGAGTTAAGAAAAACTTCATAATTACTGATGGTAGGCTTAAAAAGAAGTTTATAATGACCGATTATAATATATTGCCGCCTCAGCAGCCTCATCAAGATACGCCTCAGCAGCCTCATCAAGATACGCCTCAGCAGCCTCGTCAGGATACACCAAGAGTTAAGAGAAACTTCATAATGACCGATACAGATATAGATAATTCGCAGCCACTACCTCTACCGGCACCAAGAGCACGAAAAAGAGTGGTTAAAACATATAAATTTAACAAACACTTAAACTATAAAAGAGGGCTACAAATATTAAAGAAGATTAGCGAATAGGGGGGCAAATCACGCTAAACTACGCCGTGATTAGTAAGACATCAAAATAGGGAACGCCGCATTATTATCAATATCGTAATCAAACCTGATGATAAAACGATTGTTTATGTGATAACCTAGCATATCTTCAAGAATATCCCTGTCTTTGCGTTGTCTTTGCGTTAATGTTTGCCCGTCGTCCTCTATACAATCTAGTAGGTATTTATTGGTATATATTATTTTCTGGATAATATTATAAAAGTCTATAACATTATATAACAGTTCAGCCAAGCACGCAAAAGGTCTGTGTTGTGAGAATACAAAGCCGCCGCCGCCTCCGCTGCCGCTGCCGCTAACTCTTCTAGAAACGATAGCATAACCCGTGCCGGCGGCTTCGCCGCTAGACATATGCTCGTCAAAATCAAAGTATTCTTTTATAAACAACTTGTAGTATCTTTTATTAGATTTATAGAGATTGCTTAGAACTTCATTAGATATCCATATATTATCTAATGCTATTTCTAAGTTATTCGTAAAGTGTGAGCGCTTGTATATGGCGGTTTCTGGCTGGAATAGTTCGTCGTATTCTATTCTATTCTTTTTATACTTGAAAATATCATATACGCTATTGATATTCAACATCCCCAAGTAATCCAAATCGCATACAAAGGGTTCCGCTGTTATCTCTAGCAACTTATGAAAATATCTAGTATTCTTATAAATGGATTTATGCTTCATATCACGCAGTATAGACAAATACAAATGTCTATATATGATTGCTATGATGTCCTCCGGTAATATCTCTAAATATGTAGGCATTTCCTTTATATATCAACTGTTAGTCTTAAATATCTTAAATATCTTATTGTCTTCTAGTAAATATATGAAAAAGCAGCCAAACCGTCTATTGGATTTGCCTGAGGATATCCTTGTCCTTATATACAAATATGTATTTAAGGGATGTGCGAAGCAGATAGACAATAAAAATGCGAGGTCTCTATGCGATTTCTATGAGAAACTGAAGAAATCCAAGTTATGCTATTGTATAAATACAGGCTGTTATGACGGCGGCGATAGCGAATATGTAGGGGGCAATCGCTATGACCGAGATGATACCAACAGTATATATTTATATAGACAGCGTTATATTAAGGAGGATAGCCAATTATATAAGTTAAAATACATAGAATATCCTGTATCATTTATTCCAGCGGACTTTGAGTATATACGGACTATTATTGAGGAGTTTGCGGCAATAATATATAATGACGACAACGAAGATAGAAACCTGATGAAATTACATAGGTGCCGTAGTGGGATTTATAATCTAGAATATACAAAGGATACTATCCGTGTATATATAGATAAAAATAAATTGCGATGTCGGGTAGATTTAGAAAATGCTATTATTATGGCTTATGATTTGGTTTATTATTCCTTGAAACTAATAAACATACTAGAACTGAACCCATATGATGACTATGGAGATATTGATGGACTATTTGAATGGATAGAGCACTACAATTTATTACTAGGCTATACTATTACAAATGATGTGGTTGCTGTGGAACTTGGTGGCTAGACGGGCTTAGGTATCAACTACAGCCTTATTATATAAATCGCTGTATGGCTTATTCCATCTTAGTTTTTCTTGTGTTAAATCACGACCACGCATATATTTAATAAAATTAATAACCTCGTCTTTATTGGTTTCTCTAAAAAATCCATTAAGGTCAGCAACACACTTATTATTGTTATGAATAGACGACAGAATGATATTATTCATATTCTGCTTATAAATGTCTGATATGAATGGTGGCTGTTCTTTTAACCACTCTATATACATTCGGTCATAGGTCTCCTTACCAATCACTAGGGTCTCTGTTAGTCCATTATCATAGGTTATAATGAATTTGTTAGGGCTAGCGACAGGAACGGGAATAGGCTCTTGAGTTGTGTCTTCTCCGTCTCCTTCGCTAGCAACAGCAGGGAGAGTTTCGCATTCACCGTCTATAAATGTTATATCAACAATTGTGCTATTAATATTCTCCATTTTTCTTATTTTATATAAGATATTATTATTTGTTTATATGATATATATGCTATGATATATAAGATATGATATATATGCTATGATATATATGCTATGATATATAAGATATTGATGTATAGTATAATAGGAAGTAATGAGATACTATGATTTAGTTATTGTAGGCGCAGGACCCGCTGGTTTGGCTTTAGCGCATACTTCAAGTTCTATGTATAGGCGCATATTGATAATAGACAGGGAGCAGGAGATAGGAGGTTGTCATCGTGTTAAAAGGAATGTGGATGGGTTATTTACAGAACACGGTCCTCGTATCTATTTGTCTATCTATTACAACTTCTTTAATCTGCTGAGCGAGATGGGGCTAAAAGTAGAAGATGTGTTTGTAGATTACAAGTATTCGTTTAGTGATATAGCGGCGAGCAAGATATTGCCTAATTATACTTCTTATGAGATAGCGATGTTTGCTCTAGCATACCTGATGTATGTGATTGATGACGACTATGGTAAGAACATCAGCCTATACGAATATTTGAGAGGTTATGGGTTTTCTATAAAAGCTATAGGACTACTTGACAGGCTATGTCGCTTTACTGACGGCGGTAATGTATATTCTTATAGTTTAAATAAAATACTGAGATTGAGCGATAATAGCGGTATGATGAAAATATATCAACCGAGGGCACCGCTAGACATCTCGCTATTTGATACTTGGAAGAGGTTTCTAGGTAATCGTGGGGTAGATTTTATGATGGGTTTTAACATAACCGATTATGATATACAGGATAATAATGTAGAAACAATAACGCTAAGTAATGCTGAAAAAATAAGATGCGGCAAATTGGTATTTGCGGTGCCGCCTGTTGCCCTGCTTGGTATCATTAAATACGAAGACGGGCTGCGAAACGCTTTTGGTAATTATAACGATTTTGAGAGATGGGCTGAGAAAACAAAATATATAGATTACATATCTATAACCTATCATTTTAAGGAAGACCAGTATTTGCCGATTGTTAATGGGCTAACCTTTGATACTGACTGGGGTGTTGTTTTAATAAACCTAAGCGATTATATGGATAATATAGATGCGGTAGATGGTGCCGACGCCATCGGTGCTAGCGATGCTGTTGATGCGATGAGCGCTAGCGGCGCTAGCAGCGATGTTAGAAATGCCGTCGGCTCCACAGTTCTCAGCGTAGCCGTTAGCATTTGCGATAAAAACAGCAGAGCGACTTATAAGAAGGCTAATGAGAGTTCGGCGGACGAACTGATTAAAGAGGTCTATAGACAGATTAAAGAGAGCGTCTTCCCTAAGTTGTCGGCGGATTACAAGGCAATCATAAATCCCAATAATTACTATGATACTTATAAAAATAAATGGGCTTGTAGGGATAATGCGTATTTTAATGTATATGGCGAGAAATACATCCCATTCAATAGCAGTATCAATAATTTATACAATCTAGGAACGCACAACGGTAAAAGTTATGTAGGTTATACGACGATTGAAAGCGCGGTTTCTAACGCCATATATCTGGCTGGCGAGTTATACCCTGAAGTTATGAGCCGATACCGTGTATATCGTGGTATAACTGGGAAAAATGTATTAATTGTCGTAATACTCTTTATATCCTTAATAATATTTTATTTTCTAACATATAATAGAAGATAACAAATAATACCAAACAAAGATGGAACGAGGACTTATGATGGTTTTACATTCGGTGGTTATAGGGCTCGTATTATATATGTTAATGGTCTTCGTATTCAACCAGTCCCCCAAGATGGCTGAGTATAGGAGTGTGTTGATTGCGGCAGTCGTGCTAATCTATATGATTTTATTCGGGCACGGATTACCTACCCGATTGAATAAGGATTTGTAAGCCCTTATTCTTATATGGTTTTTCTTAGTTTTTCTTGGTATATACTAGCATATATGCGTTAGTGCTGCGGTCTTTAAAGTTTAAATTGGTAGCGCCAGCAGCTCCTATCTTTACAACATTACGGTCATCGTATAATATGTCGCCATCGGGTGTATTACAGATTGCCGAGTAATGCCCGCCATTTAAGGAGCCGAAATGTAATGCGGTTGATGAGAAGTCATATACCACATCATTTTTATTAGATAATACGCTGCCTTTATTGAAGTTTAAATAGTCGTTAATTGATACAGGTGCGTCATTCTTGGTATTCATATTTATAAACCGCTTAATGATTATTACTAAAACATCAGGCAATTTCCACAATTTCGTGGATTTCTTATAAGCCCTATTCTTCGCACACTTAGAGCAAAACCACGCACCTTCTATAACCTCCTCTTTTAACGATTTAGATATCAGGTCAGACACTCTAGGCTGCTTTATGTCGCTAGGTATATCTATATTAAGCGAAGTGAACGGTTCAAAATTGTAGAATGTTAAATTACAATGGACGCATCTTGTCGTATTTAAATAAAAGCCCTGTGTGCTTTTTTGCCACGGTGAGACTTTCTTATTAAACTTATTATAGTAATACTCGTATTTTTTCTTCAATAATTTACAGTTGGCGATAGCATTATAAAACAAGGCATCGTCATTATAGACTACGCCTTCTGTTAAATGGTCTTCGGGAGCACAGGCGGTGCTGCTAGCTCTAGCGTCAACCCCGTCTATTTCGTCGCATATCTTGTCAGACAAAAAAGTCCACAGCTCGCCTATGTCAATCTGTTCGCCAGAATAGAAGATGTCTTCAAATATAGTATAGAAGGTATTTAAGAATTTGCGTGGTATTATAGAGTTGTCCCTAACATACATTAAGTCGATAATCTCTTTCAGTTGCCCTGATATCGTATTGTCGGCGAAGGTATTGTTTAAAATGATATTGCGGAGGATGTCATTTCTAGTTATAATCTGGATTAAACTATTAATCGCACAGGTGGAACCTAGGTTTTCTATCCCTTGCATTTTATATACATTAGATACACTAAATATATTTATATAATAGAATATCTATATCTAAAAAATTTATTATATTTTTATAATAATAGAAATAAAGAATAGTAAAATAAATGCCTCGTAAATCTAAATCCCCTAAGGCGGCAAAATCACTAACGAAGACGCTGACTAACCTCTCGCCTATTCCAGGTAGTCCTGGTGGTCTAGGTAGTGCGGGCAGCGTCGGCGCCCCGTCATCGCAAACAAAATCCAACGCCTTATTATTCTCTATGGTATTAGGTCTTATTGCGTTAATAATTAATATTAATGCGATACTCTGGGTTTATAAGTTAGAAGCCATCCCCGAGTGTAAGTGTAGCGACAACTGGATGCGCTCCTATGTTAAGTATTATCTGCTCGTCGTCATACCTTTTATGATTGTTATGCTATTGATTAACGCTTATTTATACTCAGTCGGTCTCGGTCCCAGCGATATTACAAGCAGCGCATATACTATGTTCCGTATGTTCTATGGGTTGGTTAATTTCCTAGGATTTATAAATATAATAATTACTATAATATTTATAAACAGATTAAAAGAAATGAATTGCGAATGTAGCGAGGATGTGCGACGCGAGATTTATTTCATCTACAACATCGTCCTAGCATCATTCATCGGTATTACTATTTTAGTTGCCCTAATGTCCGCCCCGCTCTTTCTTTCGTCTCTACGCCGGTAAGTCGTCTAGTCTAACTCGTCAATAGTAGGCTTAGTATTAGACACAGGTTCATCGTCGCCTCCGTCATCACAGCCAGCGTCAGGGGACATAGAAGGCATCGCCATTCCCGCACCTTGGCTATACAACTTTTGCATCAAAGGATTAACCTTTGCCTCTAGTTCTTTTTGTTTCTCCTTATAAACATCGGTATCCGCCTTATCATTCTCTTCAAGCCACTTAATACCTTTGTCAATAATAGGGTCAAGTTCTGCCTTAATCTCGTCAAGGATTGCCGGCGAATTATCGTTCTTCGTCATCGTATTCTTAAGATTATAAAGATAATTCTCTAGTCCATTCTTAACCTCAATCTTCTCTTTCAGTTTATTGTCCTCGTCTTTGAAGTCTTCTGCTTTCTTAATCATCTCCTCAATCTGCTCTTTAGACAAGCGACCCTTATCGTTTGTAATAGTAATGTTGCTAGTCTTCTTAGTGGTCTTCTCTTCTGCCGTAATATTCATAATACCATTAGCATCAACATCAAATGATACCTCAATCTGTGGCTGTCCGCGAGGCATCGGTGGGATACCGTCAAGATGAAAACTGCCTAGCAGGTTATTGTCTTTCGTAAATCCTCGCTCACCTTCGTAGATTTTAATATCAACACCTGGCTGATTATCGGCATATGTTGAGAATGTCTGCGATTTCTTCGTAGGGATAGTGGTATTACGCTCAATAATTTTAGTCATCACCCCGCCAGCCGTCTCAATTCCTAGCGATAGCGGTGCGACATCCAACAATAGCAACTCATTTGTTCGCGAGTTGCCTTGTCCTGTTAGAATAGATGCTTGGACTGCTGCGCCATATGCGACAGCCTCATCAGGATTTAGCGACTTATTCAATTGCTTTCCGTTAAAGTAGTTAGAGAGCAACTCTTGGACGCGAGGGATACGAGTAGTGCCTCCTACAAGGACGATTTCGTGAATATCACCCTTAGACATCTTAGCGTCCTTTAGCAGCCTGTCTAGCGGCTCTAGCGTTCTCGTGAATACCTTGTCAGCAAGTCGCTCAAAGTTTGCTCGTGTTAGGGTAGTGTTATAATCAACTCCATCTAGAAGCGATTCAACTTCAATAGAAGTCGTAGTAGATGACGAGAGCGTCTTCTTAGCCTTCTCAGCAGCAATATTAAGCCGCTTAAGTGCGCGAGCATTCTCACGCACATTTTTCTTTAACTTCTTAAGGATATCCTCGCACAACCACTCAACGATTAGATTGTCAATATCGGAGCCTCCCAAATGCGTATCCCCGCCAGTCGCTTTCACCTCAAAAATACCTCCATCAAGAGTTAAAATAGATACATCGTGCGTTCCCAAACACGACATTATTACCATAATAGCGTTTAACTATTATTTCTCATACTCTCATATGAGTTTAGACTATATCTTATTTAGATTTGTAATGCCTTGCCTTAATTGTTTTTAAAGTATTAACCCAAATGTCAGGTGTTATTAAATAATATTCATTGTAATCCCCTTTTTCAATTGCCGCTCTAACGGCACTCATTTTTGCTTCGTGCTTACCTGACTTAATATCATTACGATACCAAATGTGATTGTCCTTTATTTCTATTAATATGTCGCCGCTCGCTCCGCATTTTATCACAAAATCTACCTTGTATTTTCTTGCTACATCTAGAAATACATAGGGTAGAACTGGTCCATTCTTAACAATTATAGAATTGTTATTACACCAGTTGATAAAATTTAACTCCAGTTTAGATTGATATAGAATGATGTCTTTAACACAATTCTTAGTAGTTCGTATCTTATATGTCCTATTACACAGGGCGCAAGCAGCGCAAGCGGGACATAATATCTTATGACAATTCTTGTATTTCTCTAGTGTATTGGCTCGCCAGTCATTACCACAATTATCACATCGCAATATTGGCTGGTTCGCTTTAATCACTAGATTATTAGCGTTGTCATAGAATACGCTGGTAAATAGCATCTGGTTATTTGTTTTAAAAACCGACCAGTATTCTAAATCCTCAATCTTATACTTTCCATTCTGGAGACTTATTATATTTTTAGAAATTCTCTCGTAATCTTCATTTGTCAAATGATATGTATAGTAATTATCCTTAAAGTCGTCGTCATATTCTTCAAATATTCTATCACTCTCTGCCTTCTGTTCTCTTAATGACAAACAGAGGGGCTTAACAGTAGCGGCGCCAGAACACTTATCACATCTATAGGAACACTTGTTTATCTTTCTTAAAAACTGTGTTGTTCCTACGATATGTATAGCATCACAAGAGACACATTTATATTTTATATTAAATGCGTCTTTTTTAGATAGATGCTTGTCATTAAGCGTTATGTGATATATGCTGTTTTTTTTAGATGAATATTTATTAGACGAGAACTCTAAGCGAATGCTCTTTATTTCTATAGGGATGTTATCGGTCGTAACGGTCGTTATCTCAATTATATTATTTAATATCTTTAACCTTTCGTCCATTATATGTGGTGCTATAATATAATGTTTTGTGTTTATACTAATTATCAATTTTTCTAGGCAAGGCAAGCCAAGCAAAGCCAAACTTAGCCAAGCCAAACTTAGCCAAGTAAAACTTAGCAAAGCCAAACTTAGCAAAGCCAAACTTAGCAAAGCCAAATCTAAACGCCGGCATTCGTGGATATTTCTGGTAAATAATTAATGTAATAAATATATAATTATCTATCTTACTTTATCTAGTCGTTGAACCTTATTGTTATCGCTAACAACCTTGGCTGCTGATAGTCCATTTCTTCTAATATTTATTATTAGTCATCGCCTAATATTTATTATTAGTCATCGCCTAATATTTATTATTAGTCGTCATCCATATCTTTTTCAAACCTTCGCATTTATGTTCGCACATTCCGCTGTGGTAGATAGGGCTTTAGGAGTTTCCAGCAATTAACCGGCTTCCACCTATTGCTGTTTTAATAACAAGCGACGCAAGCGAGGCAAGCAATAGGCGTACGGGCATAATCCGTAGGTAGCAGAACTTTACCACCGCAATCAAAAACTAAGATATTCTTTTCAGTCTTGTCATCTGTCTTATCAAGACCATAAGCAATCGCCGCCGCCGTCGGTTCGTTGATAATACGCAACACCTCAAGACCGGCAATCGCCCCCGCATCCTTCGTCGCCTGTCTTTGCGAATCGTTAAAATACGCTGGAACAGTAATCACAACCTTTTTAAGCGGATGTCCTAGAAACGCTTCAGTAGTCTCTTTCAGCCTCTGGATAACCATCGCCGAAATCTCCTCAGGGTGAAATTGCTTATCCTCGCCCTTATACTTAACATTCACCAAAGGCTTATTGTTCGCATCGCCAGTAACATTAAAAGACCACAACTTAACATCCTCCTGAACTACGGCGTCGCTAAACTTCCTGCCAATAAGCCGCTTAGCGTCATAGACAGTATTCTTAGGGTTCATAGTGGATTGGTTTTTAGCAGCATCTCCTACCAGTTTCTCTTCATCGGTAAAAGACACATACGAAGGGATGATGCGGGAGCCAGTCTGTCCGTCAGGGATAATCTCAACCCTGTCATTCATCCATACGGCAGCACAACTTGTCGTAGTCCCGATGTCAAAACCCGCCGCAATCTCGTCCGTATTCACCATTATTGATATGTTCGCTTTTTCTCTAGTTATATATTAGCGTAAAATCTTTATATCTTTTTAGGGGAGCGAAGCGTGCGAAGCGCGCGTTGTGTAATAAATATATTTAGTAAATAGTAAATAGTAAATAGAAGATATAGAATATGGCTACAGTTGATTTAAATAACAGTTTTAAATATGACAAGGTTGTTATAAATTTAAATAGTTCTAACTGTTTAGTTAATAATCCAAGTGCTACGAACTATTATATTAATCTAGTGGAGCCTCTCCGTAATGTAATATATGTTAAAATGCTTAAAGCGTCAGTTTTAACAAATAATACGATAGTCCCTCTGCTTTCCTATAATAAGTATGACCCCATATATATCGCTGTGAATGACTATGACAGGTCTGTATCATACATAAAGAGCACTCAAGTATTAAACAGCAATTATCTTCTTAATAGCGTCCCTAAAGTATTGTCAACTAGTAATGTTGTTTTTGATACCGCAAAATATTTTGATATTATACCGTATTCTAAAGAAACCTTTTCGGAAATATCATATAGCCAAGCGTCTTTTGACTGGACTGACCCCTCTGTGTATATTCTAAATCCTCCTGAGCCCAATCTGCGAAGATTAAATATTGAAATAAGAGACAAGTCCTTTAATCTATTTGATACATCAGTATTAACAGACTTTAATTTATCTATATGTGCCTACATAATAAAAAACAGAGTATAAATATATAAAAGGATATTAACATAAATAAAATAATATGACACTAAACCTCTATAATAACTTTAGGGCAATCTATTATAATACGCTGGCGAACTTCTATTTATACTTCAATACGATTGTTCCATATTACGATGATGTTATACTATCTCTATCTATAACATCTTTTAAAAACATCATCAATAACAGTAAAATAAGCCTAAAGAACATTAAAGAAGGTCGGTTATTACAACTGATATCATTCTTAGACGATAAGGATAAACTTGTTGTAGATGATGACGGCTTCATATTTATTGATTATCATCCTACAGAAGACGAAGCAGACGAAGCAGACGAAGCAGACGAAGCAGACGAAGGCTGTGATGACGACGAAGGCGGCAATAATGTAGCGGATACCGTAAACACATTTCCTACAACAGATACTACTACATTTGCTACAACAGATACTACTACATCTCCTACAGTAGAACCTACCACATTTGCTACAACAGATACTACTACATCTCCTACAGTAGAACCTACCGTAGCAGATACCGTAGCAGATATTACAGCAGATACCGTAGCAGATACCGTAGCAGATACCGTAGCAGATATTACAGCAGATACCGTAGCAGATACCGTAGCAGATACCGTAGCAGATACCGTAGCAGATACCGTAGCAGATACCGTAGCAGATACCGTAGCAGATACCGTAGCAGATACTGTAGCAGATACCGTAGCAGATACTGTAGCAGATACCGTAGCAGATACCGTAGCAGATACCGTAGCAGATATTACAGCAAAATGTTATGACATTCTAGAAAAAAAGAATAATTGAGGCAAAGGGCTCGCATTCGCTCGCAGGCTCGCTACTCTAGGTTATATACTTTAATGTTAGTTTCTTTTTCCATATCTCTTTAATCTCGTCTTCGTAGTTGATTTTACCATAGCAATTGCTCTTTAATCGCTTTAGTATGTTGTTATGTAAGTTATTTTTAATATAATCTTCAAATTCATTTATATAGTATAGTTTCTCATTAGACAGCGATATATCGCTAGAGTAAATTGTGTTATATATATAGGATGTGTATAGGAAATAAAGGATGGTATCCACGCTGCCTATCGTATAGCCCTTGATATTCTTATTAACAGAGAAACATTCATTTTTAACATTTATAATATTTATTAGATTAAATATTGTATTGTCATCGTTATTTATTATATTTATATCAAAATGCGTGAATAACACATCGTCCTTATCTACGAAGTTGCTGATATCTATGCGGTTTTGCTTAGATAGGTCACAATCCTTAATTATTTTTATGATATCATTCTTCGTCTGCTCGTAGTTCGTGGATAATATGGTAATATATGTAGAATATTCACTAATTCTCCCACAACAACTAACCACCATATTCTTATATAATTTTAGGGCAAAACTGTCTATGATGGGGTTCTTGGATTTCTTAATATATGCTAGAATGTTATTAACCATCTCCTTATATAGCGGGGGTATCTTGACGCATTCGTATTTAACATTTATTATTTTTGTGGGATATGTGGTATTTAATATATGGAGCCGCTCGTAGATTTTCTCCCATCTATACCCTGATTGCTCTGGACGGGACAACTCGTAATAGAGGTTCTTCTTGATTATCGGCAGCGGTATTATGTGGTATTTGTCCTTGTAATGCTTTAAATCCTTCTTCTCATTCTTGCTATACTTTAGAAGATTGTCGTATATGTTAGATTTAACTATAGTTATATCAAAAATCTGCTTACCATACACATAGACACGATATGTCCCTTGATGCTTCGCCTTCTTTATTTTAATATAGGAATAGCCTTTGCTTTTAATAATCTTGGCGAGTTCTATGCTGTCGTTTAGCGGGTTCTTAGAGAGACAGTCAAAGTCGTTAATGGTATAATCTTTGTAAAATCGCAGTTTCTTTGGTAATATGATGTTTATCACAAAACCGCCATATAATATCAGTTTTTTCTTGATAATAAAATTGGATATTAACTTAATAACATCATTATACTCGTTATACACATTCTTTAACTTATTAACCTCTATGTCCCTTATGATTTTGTCTATCTTGTCTACCGAACTAGAATTATTTATCATCTTCTAATTATTATCATAGAAGTTTAAAAATTAAAAAAATATAAATTGCGAAGGCTTTGCCGCTTCGCTGTCTAGGCTTTCTTCGCCGCCTTAGCCTTCTTTGCCTTAGGCTTCTTCTTTAAGTAGGGGATATCGTTGTTAAGCGTCTTGCGGTCAATATAGACCTTCTTGCCGTGCTTGTTGATTATGAACTTGCCTTGCTTGGGTCCAGTATATACCTTAACATTACCGGCGATTTGTCCTCCGTATGTTTCCTCAAAAGCCATAGTATATATTCTAATTCTAATATATATGAAGATATTATTTTTCTATCTGGTATCTTCGTATTCGTAATGTGTAAACTTAGGCATTATGCTTCCTACCTGTGTATTTTCGGCTGCCTCTTGTAAGTCTGTTCCTTGAAATAATGTTGAAGAATTTAAAAAGATAGGCTGGACGATTTGCTTAGTTCCATAAGAGCATACATTAGGGCGGAACCTCATATCACCCCTGTAATGCGACTTATAATCTATCGGGTTATATATTCTTGAAGAATTCTCTATAATGTCATCTTGGGTATTATCATATTGCGTATCGTTGTATTGATTATTGTTGTATTGATTATCGTTGTATTTATTATCGTTGTATTGGTCTTTGTAATCATTATACCTCTGTTCGTAATCACTATTGTCAGCTTTGCTAGCGGCACCAGCAGCACTAGAAGAACCACCAGCACCGCTAGAAGAACCACCAGCACCGCTAGAAGCACCACCAGCAGCACTAGAAGAACCAGCACCAGCACCGCTAGAAGAACCACCAGCACCACTAGAAGAACCACCAGCACCGCTAGAAGAACCAGCAGCACCACTAGAAGAACCACCAGCAGCACTAGAAGCACCACCAGCAGCACTAGAAGAACCACCAGCAGCACTAGAAGAACCAGCAGCACCACTAGAAGAACCACCAGCAGCACTAGAAGAACCAGCAGCAGCACTAGAAGAACCACCAGCACCGCTAGAAGAACCACCAGCACCACTAGAAGAACCAGCAGCAGCACTAGAAGAACCACCAGCAGCACTAGAAGAACCACCAGCAGCACTAGAAGAACCACCAGCACCGCTAACAGCTCCTACAATACTTGCTGCTATATTTTCTTGACTTACTAGATTACCGACAGCACCTATATTTCCTTGATTTCCTAAGCCGCTTACGCTACCTAAGCCGCCTAAGCCGCCTAGCCCACCTAAGCCTCCTAAGCCGCCTATACCGCTTACGCTGCCTAAATTACCAACATTTCACTTGGGCTACCTTGGCTACCTTGGCTACCTTGGCTACCTTGGCTACCTTGGCTACCTTGGCTACCTTGGCTACCTTGGCTACCTTGGCTACCTTGGC
>B570J29589_1000006_pt1 | contig 52258 bp, 34 predicted proteins | sample LakMenE29Apr09ns_FD_29589 | JGI IMG/M metagenome (IMG submission 29589) | reverse complement strand
TTCAACAAACATTACCACAGCAACCTTGAATGCTAGTACAGGTATTACAACCGCCACTGCACAAATAACAAATGCTAACGTAACAATCATTACAGCAGCAACCCTATTAAATACAAATGCTGTTTCAACAAACATTACCACAGCAACCTTGAATGCGTCAAATGGTATTACAGCCGCGAGTGCACAAATAACAAATGCTAACGTAACAAGAATTACAGCAGCAACCCTATTAAATACAAATGCTGTTTCAACAAACATTACCACAGCAACTTTAAACGCTAGTACAGGCATTACAGCCGCGAGTGCACAAATCACTAATCTTAATGTTACAAGCATTACAGCATCAACCCTATTAAATACAAATGCTGTTTCAACAAACATTACCACAGCAACCTTGAATGCGTCAAATGGTATTACAGCTGCCAATGTGCAAATAACTAATCTTAACGTAACAAGCATTACAGCATCAACTTTGTTAAATACAAATACAATTACTACAGTAATTTCTGCTGGCACTGCTGTTGCAACAACTTATACTGGTGGATCGATGAGTTTAAGTGGTAATTTATCCATTGCTGGAACTCTTACAACTGTGAACATCACCACAACAAACATTAGTCAAACAAATGTATCCGCAGGAACAATAACAGCCACAAATCAAAATTCAACAAACATTACCACAGCAACCTTGAATGCTAGTACAGGCATTACAGCTGCCAGTGCACAAATTGCAAATGCTAATATAACAACACAAACTGTAGCAACTTTGTTAAATACAAATCAAAATTCAACGAACATTACTACAGCAACCTTGAATGCTAGTACAGGCATTACAGCTGCCATTGCACAAATTACAAATGCTAATATAACAACACAAACTGTAGGAACATCTAGAATTACCACAAGTTTATTAGCTTTAGGAAATTCAAATACTGTGGGTAACGTTTTTACTACAGGTGGAAATGTGGGTATAGGTATAACAAATCCAAGCGAATCTTTAAGTGTTAGTGGAAATATTCGTTTAGGACCAACAACTGATTCTGATGCTGATTATTATATTAAAAGTGCTGGGCAATTAACTATATCTGCAAATGATGCTTCCTCGCAAAACTCTATTTTTACATCCTTAACATTGAATTCTGGTGTATCACCAAATCAATCTATTATTAATTTAGCTGGTTCATCTATTTCTAAATATATAGCAATTAGTACAGCAAATACAGAAAGACTTCGTATCGATGCATCCGGAAACGTAGGTATAGGTACAACTAGTCCAGGTTATACTTTAGATATTAATGGTAATGGTAGATTTGTTAATGGTCTAACAATAGGTACAGGTCAACCAAGTATTTTTACTAATAGAACAATTACGTCTAATCCAAACTTTGGTCTAATTTACTGTGCAGATAGACCCGCAGCAGGAAACTTGGGAAGTCATTTGTTCTGCAATTCAGATACGTCAGTAGGATATGTAAGTATAAATTCTAGTTATACTTTAGATGTATATGGTACTGGTAGATTCAATGGTAAATTAACTATTACTGGAAGTTCTGGATTAACAGGATTTGACACAGCTGCAAATGACCAATATGCAGATATGAGAGTTATTAGAAATAGTACTAGTTCCATAGATAAAAATATGTATATTCAATACAATGCAGGTGCGACAAGTACATTATATTTATATTCAAATAATACAGAGACCATGACTTTAAGAAATACTTATGTAGGTATTGGAACAAATAATCCATTGAGTGCATTGCATGTAATGGGTGTTAAGGCAAGTGTTCCATCTGTAAGAGGTATTCATATGGGAGAAGGTGGTGTTAATGATTTTTCTATAGAAATTTGCGCAGCAAGTTCTGCAAATAATAGTTATATAGATTTTACATATCCCAATGTAGACTTTGGAGGTAGAATATTATATGGTCATTCGAATGATTCTATGTATTTATATACAGCTGGAACTGAACGTATAAAAATTGATTCAAGTGGTAATGTAGGTATAGGTACTACAAGTCCAGGGTATAGATTAGATGTAAATGGAGATATACGTGCTATAGGTTCTTGGCTAAGAACTACTGGACAAACTGGATTTTATAATGATACATATGGTAAAGGTATATATGTAAATGATGGTACATGGGTTAAAACATATCCAGATAGATCAGCATTTCTTTGTGGAACACTTAATTGTACTGATATTTATACAAATAATAATGGTATTGCTATAGGGAATGGTACTATTAATTTTAATAGTACTGGAGCTGGATTAAATTGGGGGAGTAATTATAGTCAGATTTATGATGATGGAGATCTTCGTATAAAAACAGATGATATTATGCATTTCTTTTGTTCTGGTTCAGAAGTAATTACTTTAGCTTCATCTGTTTCTACAATAAATACAAGAGTGAATATAAATCATAGTGCTTCAGAAAATGTTCAGCCACTTGGTGTATATGCCCCAAACATAGGAGGATATCAACCCTGGGTCACTACATTTTTGGGTAAAACAGAATCAACTAATTATGGTATAGCTGTACAAGGTTATTATTATGCAGGCTCTGGGAGTACATCTAATTATTATTTTATAGCATTTAATGGCAAAAATTATGAATCAGAAAGTTTTAAGGTATATCCTGGTGGTAGTATTGCAAAAACTAGTGGTACATTTGATATTATACATCCGGTAAAGGATGATCCTAAAAAAAGATTACTACACTCTTTTATTGAGGGTCCTCGATGTGATCTTATTTATAGAGGTTCTGTTCAACTTCAAAATGGTATTGCTAGTGTTAATATTGATAGTGACTGTGTACAAGAAGAAGATTGCGCAATGACACAAGGTACATTTGAAGCACTGTGTAAACATCCAGTATACTATTTACAAAATAATGATTCATTTGATCGTGTCAGAGCAACACTAACTAATAATATTCTTAATATTATTTGTGAAAATCAAAATAGTACAGACATTATTAATTGGATGGTTATAGGAGAACGTAAGGATTCCCATATTAAGAAATGGAATCATACTAATAGTAATGGTAGTCTTGTTACAGAATATACACAACAATAATTTACAATTTATAAACAACCCTAATTTTGATCTTTTTTGATCTTTTTTGATCTTTTTTGACTTACATAATTTGTTATATCTGATTCTAATTGTTTTTTGTCACTTTTGCTGTTTATAAAAAAGATGTAGTATCTTATCATCTGCAATTCATTTTAAAACCCAAGTAAATATAATTTTTTATAGTTTGATTTTAGTATTTTATAATGGGTTTATTGGATAAACTTTTTTTAACTATTTATTGTAATAATAATGACATCTAGGTCTAAAAAATATAATTACAATATTAGTGCATCTGGTAATTTTGTGACAAACAATTTAAATTTAGGTGTGTCTAATATGTTTTCTGGGTCTTTCTCAGCTAGTAACAATGTATCTTCCCCTACAAATGTTACAGGATTATCTTTTAATAATTCAACAACTCGTTATTTTAATTGTCAGTTAACCGTGTCCATAGCTAAAACAAGTGGTGGTAATTTATATGAACTATTTACATTAGAAGCTAATCAATCAGAAACAGGATGGGAATTATATGAAACTACAATAAGTGATATAACCGGAGTACAATTTAATATAACAAGTAGTGGCCAAGTTCAATATACATCAACTAATGTTTCAAATTTTATAAGTAGCACATTCAGATATAGTGTAACACAAATAACAACAACTGGAACCTATTCTAATTTAACGACTGGTACTCAAGGTACATATGTATTAAACTCTATACAATTAACTAACACAGTTGGTAGTATAATAGGAACTGATCCTGGTGCGTTTTATGTAATGGGTGGGTCTACATTTGATAAAATGATTAGCATAAGAACAACAAATAATGCTGTAGGATTTGGTACAGGTGGTGCGTTATCCGTTTATGGAGGCGCAGCTATATCAAAAAATTTATTAGTAAATGGTAACATAGGTATAGGTACTGTAAATCCTGTAAATAATTTAGATGTAACAGGTACAGCTAGAATTACTACAAGTTTGTTGGCTTTAGGAAATTCAAACACACTAGGTAATATCTTTACTACCTATGGTAATGTTGGTATAGGTACAACTGCACCATCAGGTATGTTACATTTAAATGGTTCTGCTTTATTTACAAGTTCAGGAAATTTAACATGTACAGGAGATATAATTTCATTTGGAAATTTATCAGATAGACGATTAAAAACAGATATAGAAGATTTACAAAGTATTGATGCAATAAACGTAGTAAATACACTACGACCTGTAAAATTTAAATGGAACGATTTAATTTCGAATATTGAAAAGAGAGGATCTGATGATATAGGTTTTATAGCACAAGAAGTGGAAGCCATAGCGCCTTGTGCTGTAGATGATTTTACTGATATTAGTAATAATAAACAGTACAAATGTATAAAATATGAACGTTTGTTACCTTATTTAGTTGGATCTATTCAAGATTTAACACGAGAATTACAAACGACAAAGGTCGGATTACAAAAGACGAATGAAGAATTACAAAAGACGAATGAAGAATTACAAAAGACGAATGAAGAATTACAAATACTAAAAACATTTATAAGATCAAAGTTTTCAGATGAAATTTAATAAAAAATGGTAAATTAACTAAAACAAATTAATTTACAAAAAGTTGATTTCGTTCCAAATCCTTTCAAATGTTTGCATGTATTCTGTAAAATATTCTGTTGTGTAATTGGTGTAATTATCTATTGTATCTTCTGCTCGTTTTAATAAATCAGTATATTGAGCATATTTAACTGGATTGTTTAATATACTTTTCTCACTAGCATTGGATAATTGACTTTCAGTTATTGATCGTCTTGATTTTACAGTGTTTGACAATTCAATTTTGGCTAAAATTAGATTAGAAAGTTCCATATCAACCATTTTATCAGTATCATCAGAATAAACATATGAATTAATAACATTATTACTGTTTTTCTTTGTTAAATAATTATCAAATGTAACAGACATTTCTGTATTATTATCCATGTTTCTAGCTGTTACAATTAAAATACTATCTGATGTTATATCAAATGTGATTTGAATAGTCTCTTTTTCTATTTTTGACCTGTTAATGTAGAAAGTACCTAATTTTAGGTTATCTTTAACAAAACGTCGTTCGCCTTGGTAAACTTCAATATCAATTGTTTCTTCGGAATCTGTTGTTACAAAAGTTTCAGTATGACTACACGGAATCATTGTATTTTTTGATATAATAGGAGTCATTATATCTCCAACTGTTCGAATCCCTAGTGACATGGATATAGTATCTATAATAGTAACATCAAACGTTTTATTAACTTTTGTATTTAATAAATATCCTTGATATGCTGCTCCAATACTAACTGTATAGTCAGGATTTGATTCCGTTGTATCTATTTTTTTTGATAGATATTTATTAATAATTTGTGTTATTTTGGGAGTACGTGTTGTTCCACCTACTAATACAACTTTATCAATATCTTGATCATTTGATATTTCGAGTAACAAGTTCCTAAACGAGCTAAACCAACTTTCATTTATTGTTTCTAAAATATTCCTAGATACATTTATAATGTAATCTTGATCACAAATATCCAAGACAACAGTATCTGACATTTTATAGGTCAAATTTTGTTTACAAGTTTCACTTGCTGTTTTCACACGTTTTGTAATTTTTGATGTCATATTACATTTAATTTTTGATAGTATATATGTTGTTAAATTATCAGTTAGATCTTCACCTCCAAGAAACTGATTTCCTGTAGTATTTATTACTTCAAAATACATATTTGAATAATCTGCTTCCAATAATGTAAAATCTGTTGTACCACCACCACAATCTACGACTAGTACTTTTTCACAATCATCACTTTCTGTATTACATTGTTTTGTATTACATTGTTTTGTAGTAAGTGTATATGCAATTGTTGCTGCCGTAGGTTCATTTAAAATTCTTATTGGATTATATCCGATATTTTTGAGGATTTGTTTTAACAGTATACGTTGATTGTTTGTAAATTTTACTGGAACTGTTATTACAATATCATTACTAGCATCATTGACAATTGATTTTGTTGTAGTTAATAACCAGTGTAAATACATTTCTGAAATATAGTGTGGTGTTAAACGGCGAATTTTATTATCGTGTTGTAACACAATACAACAATAATCTGATTCAGTGCATTTTTCAATATGTAATGTTTTAAAAAACGATTTTAAATTTGTATCTTTTGAAAATTCATCGAATGTTATTCCAAATAATCGTTTGATATTAGATATAAAAGTTCCAGGGTAATTTGATTGCGATTGTTGTAATGCCAGGTCCCCGTAAAGTATATCTTCTGATGTTGCATGGAAATATATACAAGTTGGTGTTGTGTATTTACCATATTCATTTTGGATAACTCGAAAATCTTTATCATTATGGATAATTGATATACAACTATTTGATGTTCCAAAATCAACGCCGAAAATTGTAGACATTATATTAATACGTATTTTTAAAACCCAATTTAAACTAATTGTCAAGTATTAAATTTAAAAATATTATATGATGTATAATTAAATATAAACACGGAATGAGTTTAAAAAAAACACATAAGAAATCACAATGTGTATTAAAGGTATACGATATTTTTGAAGGGATAGCCCAATATTTGAGTATAGAAGACGTAATATCATTATTATTAACAAATACAGAATATTATAAAATTTATACAAACAACAAGGATTATTGTGACATATTATTTATACGAAAAGTATTAAAGTCATTTCATATAAATATACTTGATAAAAGTATATTATATACAGATAAAACTAGAAAGGGGGGGATTTTATTAAAAATGTACTGGTATTTTAAAAGACATGTTACGGCAAGTACAGTAGATTTTTTAATATATATGATAGATAATGATATTAGTGATAAATGTTTGTTCCGTTTATTTGTATCAAATTGTAATTATAAAAATGGGGGGATGACTCGTGTAGATGATACAAGAGTGATTAATTACAGTGACACATATACCTTATTTTCAAACGTTATATCATTTGATGATATGAAATATTTATTAGTTTATGGAAATGAAGACTTTGTAGATATAATTTTGGAATTTTTTACAATACCGGTTGTTTTGATATCGTATGTTATGCAAAAAATTTTAATGAAAAGTGTTATTTCTTATAAAGTTGATAATAGTAGCCTAATAAAATTTACAAAGTATTTATTTACAAAGCATTGTTATAGTGGTTTTTTAGAAGCGGATGGTGTTTATATTCATTCTATAATAACACTGTTGGTAAAATATAAGAGGACAATTGTATTAAAATATTTTTTAGAAAAAAAAAAGAAGTATTTGACAAGAACGAGTGGTTTGGATTATCAATATTTGGTGAATAAATGTATAGAGATGGAAGATCGTACGCATTTAAAAATGTTGTTAAAACAAATAGAGTTTGATAATAAACGATTTGTTAATAAAAGTTTTGTTATTATAAATACTCATCAAATAATAGAACACTGTAAAAATGCTCGATTCGATTACGTGTGTTATTTAGTAGAAAATTGTTTAGGTAGTACAATAAATACTGGATTATACATAGATAGTATATGCCAGGGTATTGAATTATTAATTTTATCTAAATGTCATGGTTATTTATTAAAATTTGAAAATCTCAAGAGATATATAAATTCAGAAAACTTGGAAACGATTAACAAAACGATAGGGGATGTATATAATTCTAATAATACACCATTAAACAAAAGAATTTACATTTGACAAAGTAAGTTACTTTTTATAAAAAAAATGAATAATTATATCCTTTTTATAAAATATAAAGTTTGTGAAAATGACAATAAATTTAATTGCAAGTGTAGTTAATTATAAGTCTCGTTTAGCAATTGGTAGAAATGGAAATTTGTTAGTAAAAATATCAGAGGATCTACGATATTTTCGTAATATAACATCCGATAGATTATCAAATGATTCACATTTAGACAAAAATGTTGTATTAATGGGTAGAAAAACTTGGTTTTCTATTCCACGAGAAAACAGGCCATTAAAAAATAGATTAAATTTGGTTTTGACAAGGGATAAAGATTTGTTAAAGTTGTCACCTTATCCAAAAAAGTCATTGTTTACTAAATGTAAAACAACTTTTGATAAATCTGTTTACTTTATTACATATGAACAATTCTTGGAATTTTACGAAAAGACTAATGCTAATGTGTTTGTGATTGGTGGTAGTGAAATTTATAATACATTTTTAAATTCTACAACGTTAAAACCTAGTAATGTATTTTTAACTGAAGTTTTAGGATATAAACCAGAAATAGGTCTTGAACCAGATACATTTATGGAACCATTAGATCAAAGTTATAGATTAATTGGAATTTCTGATAAGAATTATCAAAATGATTTGACATTTAGATTTTTAGAATACAGATGTTATGGAAATTATGTGACGGATGAAACAAAGTATTTGGATACATTAAGAAAAATTTTAGCTAGTGGGAATAGTAGGGTAGATAGAACAGGAGTTGGAACTATCAGTATATTTGGAGATCAAATATCATTTGATATTTCTCAATCAATTCCTCTTTTTACGACAAAAAGAGTTCCTTGGAAAAGTTGTATTGAAGAGTTGTTGTGGTTTATGAGGGGTGATACAGATGCAAAAATTTTACAACGTAAAGGTATTCGTATTTGGGATGGAAATACATCAAGAGACTTTTTGGATGATAGGGGTTTACATCATTATGATACAGGTATTTTAGGTCCTGGATATGGATGGCAATGGAGATTTTTTGGTGCAAAATATAGTCAAGCATTTGCAGATACATCAGAAATTGACAGGAGTAAAATTGGCGGTTTTGATCAATTGGCGTATGTTGAAAATGAATTGCAAACAAATCCATTTAGTAGAAGAATTATGATGTCATATTGGAATCCTACTGATTTTGATAAAACAGCTTTGCTTCCATGCCATTTTACATGCCAATTCTATGTAACAGAACGTAATGGTGAACGTTATTTGAGTTGTCATTTTGTGATGAGATCAAATGATTTATTTTTAGGAAATCCATTTAATATTTTTAGTTATGCGGTCTTGACTTATATTTTGGCAATGCGTTGTAATATGAAACCTGATAAACTTGTTTATAGTGTTGGAGATGTACATATCTATAAAAATCATTTAGAACAAGTTGCAGAACAATTAAGTAGATCACTTAGACCATTTCCCAAATTACGATTAAATTCAGAAGTTCGTACTAAATCAATTAGTGATATTACAATTGATCATTTTGATATTGTTGGTTATTTTCCACATCCTGCCATCAAAGCTCCTATGGCTGTATAATTGTTCGTTAAATTGAATAATAATACAAAATGATATGATTTAGAAGATTCTATAAAATAAATAGATTCTATAAATCAAATATACAAATTAATAAAAATGCGTTTTTGTTTGATTATTTAAAATTATTATTATTATTAAGATATTATAGGATGGCTAATTGTAAATACTCTGATTGTAAAAATAAAATTTCAAAGATTATTGGAAATTGTAAAAGTTGTAGTAAAAATTTTTGTTCTCAACATCGATATCCGGAAACACATAATTGTGTAAAACTCTTAGAATTTAAATTAAATAGTAAACAAGAGTTAATTAAAAAATTACAAGATAATGCAGTACAAGTTAACAAATTAATGAAAATTTAATAAAAATAAATTAAAAGTAATGAGACTGATATATTTTGTTAGCTTGTGATTTAGAATGGGAAATAATTTAATACGGTCTAATAAAAAAATTGAATTAAAATTGGATTTGTATAGAAATTATCTCAATATGACGTCTTTTTTTAATTTCGGTGATAACAATATGCGTACTTTGTTTAATTTTTTGCAAGATGCACTTGCAAAGAATAATGAGTTCGAGATTCGTTTTGGTAAATTTTATCAAGACAAGTCTCGTTCTAATGATGGTAGACATCATACAAATTTTGATTCTAATATGGAAACAAATAGTTTTTACAATTTAAAACGTATGTTTGAAAAACAAAACGTTACTCAACAGGTTAAAAGAACCAAAGAATTTATTTATCAATCAAGGGGTCAAAATGGATCCGTTAAACGTATAGTTGATTTGGATGATAATTCTGAAACTACTATGATGAAACAAAGTATTCGTAAATATGATGTTTATGATTATGATTTACGTATGTCTGTATCATATGAACGTAAAGGTGTAAGTGTTCCTAATGAAACTGATCTTGTTCTTGTAAGAACAAAGGACCGAACAAGTTTTCGTTTACCATTTGGAAGTCTTGATTTAACAGTTGTTCAAGAACATAAAGTACATAAAGAACATAAAGACTATAAAAGTGTAACAAAATATGAAGTTGAAATGGAAATAACAGCTATGGATCAAAATATGATTATGACATATTTGATGATTATTTTACAAAATCGTCAAGACAACTTTTTTGTGATTCCAGGAAATGAAAGACGAAGAGTTGTTGGGGAATACAGAGCAATTGTTCAGAACAATTATTTTGTTGGTGCTCAACCAGAAACTTTACACAAGGAAAAAATTTCAAAATTATACAAGTCTGAATATTCAGTGACGGACAAGGCAGATGGAGAGCGTGCTTTCTTGGTTATTGACAAGGATGGGTTGGTTTATTTTATAGACAACAATTTAAACAGGTTATTCAAAACAGATCTTGTTTCTTGTAAATCAGAAGAATCTAGTCAAGAAGAAGATAATTTAAGTACATCTTCTTCTTGTAATGATCAAAATTCTAAAAAATTATATTATTCAACTGTTATTGATGGTGAATTGGTAAAACACGATAACAAAATTTACTTTTTGGCATTTGATATTTTGGCTTACAATAACCGAGATTTGCGTGGTAAACAAGAATACAATTTAAAACGACGTTTGGATCGTTTGACACATGTTATCAAGACTTTATCCTCTTCTAAGTATTATGTTGTTAATGTTAAGCATTATTATTTTGGAAATGTATTTAGTGGTTCAAAGAAAATATTAGATTCTGTGGATCAAAAATTTTATGAAAATGATGGATTAATTTTTACACCTATTAACGAACCATATCCTGTTGTAAAAAAATGGCAAAATTTGTTAAAATGGAAACCAGCAGAATTAAACACTATTGACTTTTATGCTAAAAGGGCAAATGGTGAATCATCAAGTGGTATTTCAGTATGGCAATTATATGTTCAAGGAGAAATACAACAAGAAGTTAAACACAAGACACAAACCGTATTATTTGATGTAAATGCTTTATGTGGAAACGATACTCAATCAAAAACGATTACTTATGAAACTACTTTTGCGGATGATTTAGTTGATTCTACAACTGGTGAATTATACAAGACAAATACTGTTATTGAGTTTAGATGGGATTTTTCACTAAACAAGTTTGTTCCTCTTAGAACTAGATGGGATAAAACTGTAAATCCTAAAAAACACGGTAACTTTAGTAAAGTTGCTTGTGATATTTGGAATAATATCAATAACCCAATTGAAAAGGAATATTTGTTAAAATTTTACTCAAATGTCAAGTCTGGCAATGAGGATTTTTTTTTTGAAAGAATGAGACGCTATCATAATAAGATCAAGGAATATTTATATAACAAATACTGTAAAGACACTACAAGTTTATTAGAATTATGTTCAGGTAGAGGTGGTGATATGCACAAATGGATTTACAACAACATTCGAAACGTTATCGGATATGATATATCTGAAAAAAGTATTGAAGAATGTAAAAGACGTCTTGAAACTACAAAAATTAAAAATGATTACAAATATGAATTTTACAAATTGGATTTGACACGAGATGATGCTTCAGATATTATTTACAATACACTCGCGTCCAGTGGTAAGGATACCTTGTCCACTGCCGCATTAGGCAATAAGGATACCTTGTCAACTGTCGATACTGTCTGTTGTCAATTTGGAGTGCATTATTTTTTTAAATCTGAAAGAACATTGGATAATATTATTAATGTGTTGGATAAAACATTAAAGCGTGGTGGGCATTTTATAGTTACATTTATGGATAACACACGTTTGGATAATTTGTTTGGTGATAAAAAGTCAGTTTCATATGAAATTGATAATGAAATTGTATATCTTCTTGAAAGGGAATCTCTTGGAATACAATCAAATTTTGGGAATAGTTTAAAAATAACTTTGAATGGAAATAATATTTTGGGAGAAGGTTCGGAGGAATGGATTATAGACTTTGATGATTTCTGTAAACGAATGGAATCGAGAGGATACAGATGTATTGAAACAGAATTGTTTTCAAAATTATATAATCCTAAAATGGCAGGTGTTGAATTACAAGAATGTGAACGCAATATTTCATTTTTAAATAGATATTGTGTTTTTGAAAAGGTACAACCGAATAATATTGATGTACATATTCGAAATCAAATAGTATTTGATAATATGACTACTGAATTTGATTTTGACACAATTGATTTACATCAAAAAAATATTATTGTTCAAAGAATTAGTTCATTGTACAACATAGTTGATCTTGTTAATTGTATTGAATATCGTTATTATAAAAACGATATAAAAAATGTAGAATTGGATAATATGCCTGAAAAGATTATTCCTATTATAGAAAAGATGTTTAATGATTTACGTATTCAATACAAGCCAATATTTATCAAAGATCCTCTTGATTTTTCAGAATATTCAGAATCAAATAATCAAATTTATTTTACTTATCACAAACACACAGTTGAAAAACGATCAGAAACAGTTACAGATTCAAATGAAGAAAATGTTGAATACAATAATTGGTATATTATAATGTACAAAGATCAGTTATTGTTTAACAAACCGGTTGAACAAATAACAAATGAAATCCTAGAACCAACAAGAAATGAAATCCTAGAACCAACACAAAATGAAATCCTAGAACCAACACGAAATGAAATCCTAGAACCAACGCAAAATGAAATCCTAGAACGTTTATTAGCTGAAGACTTACAAAATCTAGAACGTGTAGAAGCAGAACGTGTTGAAGAAGAACGTGGCCTAATTACAAAACTATTGGAGTTGAGCAAACTGATTGTTGAAGAAGAACGTGTTGAAGAAGAACGTGTTGAAGCAGAACGTGTACAATTACTACAAGAATCAGAACCAACGCAAAATGAAATCCTAGAACCAACAAGAAATGAAATCCTAGAACAAACAAGAAATGATATTAAACAGCAATTATTACAAGATTACAATACTGCAAAAGATAGTAATGTAAAATTTACTATAAAAATCTTAAAAGATTTTTTACAACGTGTGGATTTAAAACTATCTGGAAAACGTGATGAATTACAGCAACGACTTGAAACATATTTGATGGTGTAACAAAGTACAATAAAGTATATATAAACTTTTAAAATAACTTTTAAAATAACTTTTTAATCAATTACTGACATTTAATTTATATATATTATATTATGTATAATGACTAGTAATATAGAAGAAAATTTTTGGACAATTTCTGATAAAACAGAATATTGCAAAGCTAGTAAAACTAAAGATTCAGAATATATTATTGAAAAATTTTTAGGAAGTGGTAGTTTTGGTATGACTTATTTAGCAAAAAAGTCAGGCGATGATAAATTATACGTATTAAAAAAACTTAAAATAAGAAATCCTGGTGAATCAAGTAAATATGGTGTTAAATTAGAAGACATTCATTCTGAAATTGGTATTTTAAGGACAATTTCAGAGAGTGAAACTGGTTGTGTAAAAGATTTGTTGTGTTATGTTGATCATTTTATTGATTGTTCAAATCCAGATAATATACTAATGAATATTGTGACAGAGGCTTTTACTGATGCGATTGGATTAGATAAATTTATTAATCAAAATATTTTAGATATACCAGCTATTTTACATGATCAAATAGAAGATTTAAAGGATGAACTTGACAAATTAGATGAAGATTTAGATGAATTCAAGAGTGAAATACAAGATGATCCTGATAAAAAACAGAAATATAAAGATTATATGGTAAAATATAAAAGTAAAAAGAAAGAACTTAATGCTGTCATAGAACATAAAGAATTACAAATAGAAGAAAGTGTAAATTACACACCACTTCCTCATAATGTTTTATTAAAAATTATGCATAATATTTTAAAAGCAGTCTATAATTTACATCGATTAAATATAGCTCATGGTGATATTAAACCAGAAAACGTTTTAATAAATCCAAAAACGTACGATATTCAGATTATTGATTTTGGTGCAAGTTGTGCATCTAATGATAATAAATTATTAAAATGTACGACAACTGGTACTATCCAATATGATTCACCTGAAATAGTAAAAAATATTTTATCGGGAGGAAAACTTGTTACAATAGATACAATAAAAAGCGCGGATATATTTAGTTTAGGTGCTGTATTTTATCGTTTGGGCAATGGTAGACATTATTTTTCTTATAAAATAGATGATGAATTCAAACGTAAAAATTTAGAAAGAGCAATGGTAATGATAAATGAAATGTATAATAATAACACAAAGATATTTTCAATGTATAATGAAAATCGTTATGCTATAGATGAACGTATAAATGAATTTATAGAATCATTATTAGTAAAACAAGATCTAAGATCAAATGCTAAGGAGTCTTTGGATAATTTTGAAAAGATTATTGAAGAATACAATGTATTAATAAATGAAAGGCGTAGGAAAAAAGAATTAAAGTTGTTACCTGCATCGCCTGATAGTTTGGCAGATCACAGTCCTGTAAAATACACATCTGGTATAATAACTCCTAAAACGCCTATTGAAGAACCCAAACAAACTGGGGGAAAATTTGATAAACGTCTGCCTAGAAAGTGGAGTAAGGCGTATTGTAAACGAACATCATGTGAAAAGATGGGGTTTTCACAACGAGCAAGTTGTAGGCCTTTTAAAAATTGTTACAAATAAAAGTAAAAATAAATATTTTATTAATTTGTTAATTTTATTTAAAATTAATGGATATTATATGTTATAAATTAAAATGGTTCAGGTTGATATTTATGGCGATGCGCGTGCTACTTGTACTCAAAGAGTAATTGTTTTATTGGAAGAGTTGGATTTAAAATATGATGTTAAGCATATTGATTTAATGCGAGGTGAACAAAAGACCAAAGAATTTTTAGAATTGCAACCATTTGGTAAAGTTCCTGTGGTAAAATATGATGATCGTGTGTTATTTGAATCTAGAAGTATTTTGAGATACATTGCTAAAAACAATACAGAAAATAAGGATTTGTATGGGGGTACGGATGTTGATATTTGGTTGGAAGTGGAATCTCAAAATTATAATCCTCCAGCTAGTAAAATTGTGTATGAAAAGGTTTTTAAGAAGTGGCGTGGTGAAAGTGCAGATATGAATGTTGTAAAACGAGCAGTTGAAGAATTAGAGAGTGTATTAGATGTATATGAAAAACGTTTGGAAACTGTTCAGTATATTGCAGGTGATGAATTTAGTATTGCTGATATTAGTCATATTCCATATACTAATCTTTTGTTAAAATGTGGATATAAAAGTTTATACAAAGACCGTCCTAATGTTTACAGATGGTTAAAGCGTATTATTAAACGTGATAGTGTACAATATATTATTAATCAAACTCCAGATGTTGAAGAAAAGGAAGCGAATATTGAAAAACAAGAAAAAGACCTTTCAAAACGAGTTGACAAATTAGTTTTAGATAAACAATTAGATATGGATAAGGAAGAACGAGAAAACAAACGTAATAAACGTACTAATAAAGTAAAGTAAAGTGTAATTTTTAGTTTTTCATAATTTATTATTAAAGTTATGAAAAATTGTATTTTTAATTTTGTTCTTTTAAATAAATCTTTGAGCGTCACTGGAATTACAGTCATGTAATTGAATTCTTCCTCCATTAGCTCTATTATTACTATCGATATCTATACATCTATTAGGGTTTGTAGCCCATCGATAAGCTTGGATAGCACCATCATATGTAAACTTTTGATTCCAATTATCTTTATCACAATCCCATTGTTGAATTTGTGTACCATTTTTATCAGCTCCCCCTTCTACATCAACACATTTACCACTATGTTGGAATATTAATTGTTTGCTTCCTTGATTATACATAATTTGTTGATTTGCTCCCTTGTGACAATCCCAAATTTGGACTTTTGCACCATTATCTTTTGATGCAGATTCGATATCAAGACATCTATTCGAATCATTTCTAGTTCTAATAAGATTGTAATCAATACCTCTTTTAACACCATCTATTTCACCAATAATATTACGTCCAGCAATATATGTATCACCTGCAATATAAACAGAATTTCTATCCATAGACATAAGTTCTTTCTCACCATTTGCATGATGTCTATGAATAAAACGAATTCTATCATCATCATCATCTGCCCAAATAATTGCTAAATCTTTACGATTATCACCATTATTTTTTAGTCCTATTTGTGCACCATCAGTATCCCAATCAAATTTAATTTGTTTATCTGCACCCATCCCGATATGACCATCCATTTGAGTATCACCTCTGATATAATTCTTTCCATCGTCTTTCCAATCAAAATGTGTCCAAGATCCATCCTTACGTTTAAAGTTAGCACCTCTCCAATCATTTGGTGGTGTTATATTATCACCTACAACAATTTTTGGAAATCCACCTACAATATTTTGTGCTGAGACAAATCCAGAATCTGCACCTGAAGCATATGAATTAAGGTTGTTTTTAGTCCAACCAGTACCCATATAATGAATACGACCTCGTACACCTTTAATACGAATAGATGCAAATCTATCTACGCGAGTAATTGGAACAACTGCTGCAGCATCGTGGAAATTGTCTACAGATTCATTTTTAACATTTTGAAATGCGTTAACACGTCTAATGAATACTTGTTTACCATTAGCTAAAAGACCATATATATCAAAGTGTCTACAATTAACCCATGGTAAATGGAATAAGAATCCGGATTTCATACCAGCAGGTACAGCAATATCAGCAGTTCTATCACTAGTATCATTGTCATCCCAATCTTCTCCAAGACCATCCAACTTTTCAGTATGAGCAAATCCACCACGACCAGGACCACGAATTGATGGATCCCAATACCAGTCACCTCCAACTTTCCAGCCTTTAGAGAATGTTGCATTGTCACCATTTGAAAATGCGTCAAAATCACTTGCTACAGCTCCTGTTACAGCTGATTTATTCTTTAATTCGTCGATTTCTCCAAGAATATTACGTCCAGCTGCAGTAATATTACCACTAACGTTTACATTTCCATCTGCCATAAATTGAGTTTGTTTACTCCAATCCCAGTTACCACCATCTGCGCCTGGTGCAACATATAATTGTTTACGTCCATCATCTGGAGTGTGTAAGATCCAAGAATTTTTACCACTCATGATAACATTGTCTCCAACAAAAGCATTTCTAGCTACGGTAACATCACCATCACGATTCCATCGTAAGGATTCTTTATATCCACCTTTATCATCTTGTTGAGAAGTACCTAAAGCACCACCAGCATAACCATAAACGGCAGGTCCATCATACGTGTCCTTAAATGACATACCATGAAATTGATCACGGATATTTACTGCTTTACCACTCGCAACTGATACATTTCCGCCAATATTTGTATCACCTTGAACATTGAGATTACCATTCCCACCCCATTCCTTTCCGATAACCACACCTTTCTTGTTTAATACATATAATTCGTCTTCACTAGTAATATGCATTCTACCTTTACCAGCTTCTGCATTGGCTTTAATAGTTAATCCATTATCGTCGTTGTTAACACTAAACTTACCGGCTGCAAACTTTCCAGTAACATTAACATCACCATCACGATTCCATCGTAAAGATTCTTTATATCCACCTTTATCATCTTGTTGAGAAGTACCTAAAGCACCACCAGCATAACCATAAACTGCAGGTCCATCGTATGCATCCTTAAATGACATACCATGGAATTGATCACGGATATTTACTGCTTTACCACTCGCAACTGATACATTACCACCAATATTTGCATCACCCCTAGATTTAATATTACCTTGATTATCAACTACAAATCTACCTCCTGGAACATCAGGATAATCTACACTAAATTCTCCTTGCCCCCCCATACTTATACCATTTTCTACACGTAATGTTCCAGTACCTAACTTTCCAGCTACATTTCCGCCAGCTGCACTAATACTACCGCTAAAGTTTACACTTCCATCTGCATTATAAATTGTTTGTTTACTCCAATCCCAATCGCTTCCATCTGCTTTTTTTGGTGCAATATACATTGTTTTTCTATCATCATCTGGTGTATGAATAATCCAAGGATTTACTCCGTTAAAAGCAATGTCACCTTTTACATTTACATTACCATCTGTTGAAATACCTTTAGAAAAATTTGCTTCTCCAGCAGGACCGGCAGGACCAATAGGACCCTGGGAACCGTCTTTACCAGCAGGACCTTGAGGACCTGCAGGACCAGGATCTGCTGCTTTAAATTCAGATTTTAATAAATACTCACCTTTAGGTTGAAAGGCAGCGAGATCAGACTTTACAGCATAATCTCCACGAAGTTGAAAGTCACCTTTAGGTTGATATGCGCCTAAATCCCCCTTTGTTGCATAATTTGCAGCTACAATTTCTGATTTAATGGCATAATCACCTTTAGGTTGGTACCCAGCAAGAGTGCTATTTAAAGCGTAATCACCTTTAGGTTGGTATCCACTTAAATCATCTTTTAAAGCATAATTACCTTTAGGTTGGTACCCACCAAGAGTGCTATTTAAAGCGTAATCACCAGCAGGTTGATAATTACCTTTAGGTTGGTACCCACCAAGAGTGCTATTTAAAGCGTAATCACCAGCAGGTTGATAATCACCTTTAGGTTGATAATTACGTAAATCCGATTTTAAAGCATAACTACCTTTAACTTGATAAGCTGCCAAGTCTCCTTTAGTCGCATAATTTGCAGCTCGTATTTCACTTTTAGTTGAATATGTTTTTTGTGCATTTTCTGCAAATTTGTCAAAATCACCTTGTGAAACAGGTTGTCTTGACATTAATGTTTATTATACATTTATTAAAGAAATAAATTTATAGTAAATAAAATAAATTAATGAGTTATTTGCCAAGATAAATACAAATTGGGATCTGTCCACCCTGATCCTAAACTATCTATTCTATAAATAACAGCATCAAATGTTGTTGTAGTTAATGCTTTAAATGAAACAGTGTAGACATTTTGATTATCAGTAGTTGTTCTTAAATTGGCTAGTATTTTGTAATCAGTGTTATTCATTGTTTTACCTATAGTTATACCAGTTACAGTTTTTACACCAGTTCCACTAAAACTTCCAATAAGAGTATTACCTAAAATACTTGATAAATTTTGCCCATCTACATATAATGATCCGTTAATTTTGACATCTTTTTCAATTAAAGCTCCTCCTTTAACTACCAATGATCCTCCAGTTGCTCCAGTCACATTTTCAGTAGATTGCATTGTAACAGTAGAATTACCTAAAATACTCATTGCAAGAGTATTACCTTGATACCATTTGTAACCGTGTTCTGTAGAAGGAACTTGAGACCACATATAATTAGTTTCTATACCCAATGAATAATCACCTGTAGTAGATGTTTGTTGTGGGTATAATACAATTTTTGATCCATTTGATCTACCATTTATAGATGGAGCATTGAAACCAGTTGTAGTAAACATAAATCGTGTATTTAATAAAACTACATCTCCTGTAATATTTAATCCACCAGAAGTTAATGAATAGTTATTTTCAGTTGATGTAACTGTCGTATTAGATATAAAATTTACAATATTTGTCGCCAAAAGTGTACCAACTGTTGTAGTTGTAAGAGCTGCATTTGTACATTTTAATGAATCCGTTGTAATATTTGTTATGTTTGCATCTGTGATCTTTGCAGTAGCAGTTGTTATTCCTGTAGTTAAATTTAAAACACCACCACTTATATTAGTCCCAACTATATTAGTTGTTGTAATATTTGTAGAAAATAATGAACTAGTTGTTATACTTGAAGTAATTCTAGCTGTACCAGAAACATCAAGGTTATAATCTGGAACTGTAGTCCCTATACCCACATTTCCGCCAGTAGTAAAGATATTACCAATGGTATTTGAATTATTTAAAGAAACAATTCCACCACCAACAAATAAACGTTTGCTAATACTTGCACCACCATCTGTTAAAAAACTACCACCATTTGTTACAGAATCAGCATCTGTTGGTGACTGGACGGTTATACCTCCATATGTTAAAAGAGATCCTGTACTCAAATTTATAGCATCATCAGTTGATGTTAAAGTAAGATACGCAAATGTACTACTTGTACCTGTACCACCTGAAATAAGACCATCTACATATAAATTTGCATTAACGTGTACATTACCATTAACATCTAAATGATATTCAGGTGATATTATATTAATTCCAACATTACCCCCTGTAGTGTAAATATTACCAATCGTATTTGAATTTTCTATAGCATTTAATTTTGATACAACAGCAGATGATATTGTTACATTTGTTAGATTCGCATTTGTTATCTGCGCTGCAGCTGATGTAATACCAGTCGTTACTTGCAAATTGGATATTGTGGTATTTGTAGACAATAAGGATTCTGATATTAAATTTGAAGCTGTCACATTTGTTATAATATTATTAGTACTTGTAACATTTGTTATTAAAACATTAGTACAAGTCGAAGATGTTGAAACTAGATTTGTTGTTAAAATAGTATTACCTACAGTTAAATGGTTTGTTACATTAACATTTTGTGAATTAGATAAATTCGCAGTTATAGTATTTGCTACTGTAATATTGGTTTGGAATGTTGCATCTTCTCCTACGTATAAACGTTTATTTATACTTGCACCTCCTAATGTTGTAAAACTTCCACCAGTACCAAGTCCAGTTGCATTTCTAGTATCATTTATGGTTATATAACCACTTTGTAAACCGATATAATCAGATACAGTTACATTAGATGAATTGGGGTCATCTGTTGTCCATCCAAGTACAAAATTATCACTGGTTTCACTGTAATAATAAGCTGCATATATTCTATTATACATGGATAATGTATCATTTGCAACTGGGGTAGTAGTTAAACTAGTATTCAAGGTTGCTGTTTTGGTAGTACCATTGTATCCAGTTATCATTCTAACTTGATTTATTCCAACTCCTCCTGTTATTTTTATAAAACATCCATTGTAAAAATCATTAGATGAATTTACAGAAGCTGGTAATGTAATAGTTGTACTATTTGCTGATACAATATACGATGTTAAAAATGCTGTGTCTTGTACAACATCTCCTAATCCAGTATCATTTTCAAGTTGGTATCTTTGAAATAATATACCGCCATCCCTACCAGTATTAGGAAGTGCATTTACTACTAATAAATTATCTTGAATTCTTACGATTTGAGATACTATTTGAGTTTGAGTTCCATAAACTGTTAAATTTCCACCTATATGTACATCTTTTGCAAAACTTGCACCACCGGCTATAGTCAGTGCACCACCGGCTGTAATACTAGTAGCATTGCTAGATTTATTTATACTAATTCCCCCTGATAGATTAAGTGCTCCCGTTGTTGCGTTTAATGATTCCATTGCATTTGTTCCAAAGATACCGGTATCGGAATCAACTAAAAATATATTATTTCCGGAATTGTCAAGACATTTTAACTTTATAGAAGACATGCTAATATAAATAACTTGTAAAAAAAGTTTATTTGATTAATATGTATTTAAATGCAAAAAAAAATATTTTTTTAGACAACAACAAAAAAATTTTTTTTTAAAATAGTATTGTATTTTTTTTGGAATAGACGATTAAAAAAGAATATATAGGCAATTGATAAAAACATAACACTTGATGTTGTACATCTTTAATGAAAGTAAAAGAAATACTGGAGATATTGGATTTATTGCTCAAGAAATAGAAGAATTAATAGTGTACAAAACTATAAAATATGAACGTTTAATACTTTATTTATTAGTAACAATTCAACATTTGCGAGATACAATAAAAATTTTGATATTAATTAAATTAATATCAAATTATAATTATAATAAAAAATATATCTATGTATTATATATAATGTCAGGAAACAATCTCAAAGTTGTAAATACAAATAATTGGTATCAAAAAATGAACATTTATGGTACTAATAGCGGTATTATTACAATTACTGGTACAGATCCCAGTATGCAAATGCTTTTAATAACAGCCGCGAATGATGTAAATTATTGTTCTTCAAATTATCAATTGTCAAAATCAAACGGTTTTACATTAACATTTCAATTATACCTAACAGGAAGTAATTTTAATAGTATTTGTGCATATTTTGGTGCAACAGATTCAACTAGTAGTTTTGACGCAAATGGTGGTTTAAGTGGTCAGTCTGGAGCTGTTAGTTTAATGATTCGTTCAAATGTCGTTAGGTTATATACAAATTATGGTACAAATACAATTGCTGCATCAAGTGATACTTCAATTGGTACTAATGCATGGCAAACAATAACTGTAACTTATACTCCTAGTGTAACAAATACTTGGACAGTAGCTCTTAATGGAACAAATATTATAACATACAGTGACAGTTCATATACAACCTTTGCAAGTAATCAAAATACCTTATGGGGATTCTATGGTGCTACTTCTCAGACAGTTTCTGCTTCTATTAGATCTGTTGATCTTGGTGTAAAACAAAGTATGCCTATGAGTGTACTCAAGAATACTTATAGTTTTTATCCTGAAGAATGTTTTATCAATAAATTAAGTACTCATTCGCAAACAAATGCAGCTGCCGCGTTTGGATTACGTTTACTACGAGCAGATTACTTAGGGCCAATAATTAATATCCGTAGAGGATCTGATAATGCAACTTTAGATTTTTATGCAGATACTAAGGGGAATTTAGGAACGAGTGTGTATGGAGCTGGAATAACTTTACTCGGGTGGTTAGCAGGATCTATAGGTTACGTTACAAGATGGTACGATCAAACTGGTAACGGTCGTGATGTTATTCAATCTACTACTTCTGCACAGCCTAAAATCGGTACACCTATCTTAGACACAATGTCAAGTGCTGGTAAAAGTGCAGCAAGGGGTATTTATGCTCTTTACCGTGCAAATTCAACTTATACTGGTGCAACAATTCGATTAAGAAGAAGTGCTGACAATGTTACAAGTGATTTTTACGCTGATGTTTATGGTAATTTAGGGACATCCCCGAATGCAACAGGTACAAGTTTTACTTCTTGGATTGGTTCAAGTACAGCTTACGTTGATACATGGTATGACCAAAGTGGAAATAATTTTCACGCTACACAATCTACAACAAATTTACAACCAGTTTACAATGGAACATTACGTTTATTAGATTTTTCAAATAGTTCATTTTTGAATATGGGTACAGCAAGTGCAGGGCCAATACCAACAGGTACACTGAATGCTCCATATACATTTGTAGTAAAACATGGATCAATTGGTTCAATACCAGTTAATGGAGGTATTATAGCAGCAGGTGGTAATACTGCCACCAGTCAATTCAATGGAATTGGTTTATTTCCAAATTATGGTAATTATTGGTATGGTAATGATTTGCACAATATAGGAACGCCAGTTAGTGGTAATACTTTTGTCGCAAAATACGATGGTACAAATAGAACTGGATATGTAAATAATAATATGATGGTTACAGCAGCTGGTAGTGGGTATACTGCTAGCAGCGGATATCAACAATATATAGGTAAAGATGCAAGAGGTGGAGAAACTCAATTTACTGGACAATTATATACATTATATATCTTTGGTACTTCGTTAACGGATTCAGACCGTTATGCTTGTACAGGAAATCCAACAGACCTCAATATAAGATACGATGGTGCTCAAGGATTATACAATACAATCAATGTTCCTCTTACGGTAGGGTTAGATAATTATACCTATGTTTGTAATTATACACCTATGGCTGTTGGGTTTTCAGTTATTGTTGAACAATCTAATGCGCCTAATTCTACTAATACACGCGCGGCATTTATGATAGCTAATGGAAATAGACTCTATTTTGCTGGTCAATCAAATGATGTTTTAAATATGTACGGTATTTCGTATTATACTCCTAGAAAAACAGTTTTAATGTGTAATCATAGTCTTAGTTCTGGAAATGTTGTAGTAAATGACAATGGTACTATTTATAATTATACAACTGAAAATCCAAGTACTTTAAGTCTTGGTGCAGGTGGTTTTAATATAGGACGTAATATAGATAGTAGTGAATTTTACACTGGAAATATTAACGAGATCATCGTTTTCAAAAATACACTTACACTAAAAGAATCGCAAAATTATTTTACACCTGACGCAATAACACGTAAAATGTATAGAAGTACACCTAGATTACAAATAAAAGACGTACCAAAGGACATCGGAGCTGTACCAGCTGGTGCTGTTGTAGCACTTGACACCCAAATGTTGGCAAATATGTCACCTGGGGGGCTTGTTACTAGTTGGAATGGATTTACAGGTTACAATAATCCAGTTTTAAATGCTGGATTAAGTGGTACAGGAGTACATAATACAATTCCTCCTTATGTTTCTATAACTAATAATAATGTATCTGCTAGTTTAAGTACTGGTCAATATCTAAATGCTGGTAGTAAAACATTTAATATTAATACAAACGGTGGGTTTACAGCAATTTGGTATGGTGCATTTACTGGAACTGCAAATAATTATGAGCGTATTTTTGATTTTGGTAGTGGAACAAGTAATAATATTGTTGCTTATAGAGGGGGTACAACTTCTAATATTGAATTTAGTGCATGGAATGGAACTACTCTTGTATTCGATATAATATCTAATGGTGTAATTACTCAAAATGAATGGGCTGTATGGACATTTAGACACACTACCTCAAGTAGATTAACAGAAATTTTGAAAAATGGTGTACCTCAAAGCTCAGGTACTGCATCTGCAGCTTTAACAGATAGAACATTGTCAAATACTTGGATTGGACGTAGTGCTTGGGGAAGTGATACATATTCTAATATGAATACAGCTGGTCTATATGTTTACTCTAGTTTTCTTACAGATGCTCAAGTTGCTTCTGTTTCAAATCATCTTATGTATAACACAACTACTAGTATGCCTAGTGCTTTACCAGATTATAACAACAAAGTTGTTCGTTATGGAAGTTTACTTTCACAAGGGTCAAAAGGTGGACAAGCAATGTATTTTAATGGTAATTTGGGTAGTTATCTTGATATACAAGACGTGCCTAATTGGCCATTAACATTTTGCTTTTTCTTTTATAATACATCTACTGCGCATACTTCACCTGCTACACTTTGTAGTCAAGATGGTGCTGGTAATGGTTCTGCTGGCTGGGGTATACAACTTGATATATATTCAAATGGAACAAATTTATTACCAGCTTATTCTACAAACGGATCTACTTATACAGCTATGACTGTATCTACAATTGCTTTAAATACTTGGTATCATATTGCTTTTGTTCTTACACCGACGACAGTTGCTTATTATCTAAATGGTTCACTTGTTCAATCTGTTTCTGCAGTGGTATATAATACAAATAGACTTGTTATAGGAAAAAGTGGTGATAATGCAAGACCATTAAATGGATACATAGCAGACATTCGTGTTTATGATTATGCCCTATCGGCTGATGAAATTAATTGGGGTAGTCTTAATACTGCTGCAGGGCGTTATTTATTAAATTACAATACACCAGCAAATTATCTTGTAAATGTATCAAATTGGTATTCGTTTTTAAATACATATCAAAGTGGGTCATTTTCTATAGATAGTGGTATAAGTGATCCGGATAAATATTTCCGTTTAACATCTAGTGTAGCTAATGCCAGTAATACATTATTTAATTCCACACGAATACAAAATTACAATAGTTTTACATGTTGTTTTTCTTTATATATGGCAAGTATAACTGATCATGGATTTTATTTTTATTGTGGAGCTACTAGTTCAACAACTGTACCATCTGGAACTGCAGGAACTGCGGCAAACTCATCTTATTACATTTATTTTGGAGTAACTGGAACACGAGGTATTTATCTTTTTAATGATCAAGGTCAACAATTAGCTTATTCTCCTCTTCCAGTAACAATCATTAGTGAAAATTATATTCCTATAACTATAACTTATAATAGATCTGTAAAGAATACTTGGACAGTTAATGTAGCAAGTCAAGACGTTTTAACTTACAACGATCCAAATAATACAAACTGGGTATCAAATATTGCAGGTGATTTCTGGGGTATTGGTGCAAGAACTACAACTACTGGAATGCAATGTTACATTCGTCGTGTTGAATTGAGTTATACACCTTTTGTTAATACAATCAACACTACAGTTAATGCTCAAAATAATACTAAATTCCCACCAGGAGCAATGACGGCAGCTTCTACTACATTTACAGGAACTTCTATTTTAGATGGTGTATATACTGCGAGCCAAAGTGCTCCTGGAGAGGGGGGAGGTATTGTAGCATATTATGCGTTTGATAATAATCCTAATAGCCACGCAGGTGAAATAACTGCGTACAATTATACTACAGGTAATTATACTGGATCGAAAAGTACTGCAGTGAAAAATTTAGTAACAAATGTTAATACAAGTTACAGTGGAGAATGGTTTCAAATTGGATTGCCAAATGCTGTATATTTAAATTCATTCGGATTAATGGGTAGACAAGATGTAAATTTAGTTTTAGAAAGAACACCAACTACATTTTATATAGCTGGAAGCAATGACAATAGTACTTGGGATCTTTTACATAGCACATCTGGTGCTACGCATTCATTAGGAGTTATGCAATATTTTACATGTAATGCTGGTAATACTAATAAATACAAGTATTTTAGATTAATCGCTAATAAAATAGGTAATTCAGGAGCAACTGTTAGAAGAGAAATTGTATCGATAGGTACTTGGGACCTATTTACGCAAATGAATGCTGTAAATGCCGCTGTTATAGCAGTTCCTCCTTACTCTATGACAGCAGATACAACAACATTTGCTGGTAGTTCCGTTTACGATGGCGCGTATAGTGTTACATCTAGCAATACACATTCACATCCTGATATGGGTCCTAGATATACAATATTCAATGACGTTGGAGGTTATGGAAATATATGGAGTCCTGGTCAATATCACAATGGTTCGGGTGTTTATGTAGGATCTACTAGTACTACTGTATCTGGTGTTTCACAAAGTGGAGAATGGGTACAAATGCAATTACCTAATCCAATTGTACTTTATTCATTTTCTTTAAACTTTTGGTGGCCAACTCAGAGTTATTGGGCAAAAAGTTTCATAATTGCTGCAAGTAATGACAACAGTACATGGACAAATATTTACGACACTACAACTGCAAGTTTTGTATATGGTACAGCTCAAACATTTGTAGTAACTGGTTCTAGCAATGCTTACAAGTACTTTAGATTAATAGTCAGAGTTACATCTGGTATACCTGGTTGTGAATGGTGGATTTTAGACCAATGGAAATTGTATACAAATGCAAGTAACTTTAATTTAATGAAATTCCCTCCAGCTCCATTAACAGCAGACTCTCCAGTTACCTTTACAACAGTAAATTCTAAAAATTGGTATAATGTAATGAATTGGGGTTCAACTAGTTGGTATTATCCTGTGTTAAGTGAAACAGATCCATTAAAACAATTACAATTAACCCCGGGTTCTCCTGGTGTAGGTACATATTGTAATATTGGAAATCAACCAGTAATGAATTATGACTCGTTTACATTTTCATATCAATTGTATACTGCTAATATTAGTAATGGTGATTGGATACAGCTTTACTTTGGGGCAGGTGGTTACCAAGTTACATTTTCATTTGAGATTTATTATTACCAGGGAATCAGAATGTATACAACAAATGGTGGAAATGTGGCTAGTTCAGCAACAAATTGGTGGAATAGTACTTGGAATGACATTCGTATAGAATACGTTAAAGGTCCTACAAATACTTGGACCTTGTTCTTTAATGAAACACAGATTATACAATACTCTGATCCTAATTGGGCTAATGCACCTGGTGGAACATGGGGATTTCAGGTATTTAATGGAGCTGCTACTTTTATTAGTTATATTCGTCAATTAGATATGACAATTGCCCCCCAAAGTTTACCTGGAAATAGTATTTTAAGTGGAAGTTACATAGCATCTGCAAGTACTGTTTATAATAATAACCTTGATGGTGTACCAAGTAATGCTTTTGGTAATAATTTAAAGAATACAAGTAGAATGTGGCACACTGGTGTAAATTATAGTTCTGGCGCTTATATTGGAGCTGTTACTACAACTGTTTCTGGAACATCCTACGCAGGAGATTGGATTCAAATACAAACACCAAATCCTGTATCATTAAATTCATTTAGTATTTATCCTAGACAAAATGATAATCTCTGTATGGTAAGATCTCCAAAGAACTTTGTTATGGCTGGAAGTAATGACAATAGTACATGGCATCTTTTACATACAGCAATAGGTGTATCTGACTGGACAACTGCTGAAAAATATGTCGTTTGTAATGGTCAAAATGTTGCATCTAAATATACATATTTTAGATTAGTTGTTATGGCAGTTTATAATAGTGCTGCTTATAATGGTCCTGGTAGCGCTGATTCTGTCAATATACAAAACTTGAATTTATATACTCCAATGACATTGAATAATTCTATCACTCCAGCTACACCAAAGGGACTTTTAGATGGATTAACATGGAAATATTTTAATGGTGATTCTGGTGGAGATATATCTTACTATACAACAAATACATATACTAACATTGGGCGTTGTGTAAATACAACAAATTTGACTCGAATTACTAATGGACAGATAGTTGAAAATTCTCCTACGTATTTGTTTTCAATGGAAATATTTGGATACTTTAGAGCTACAGTTTCTGGCACATGGACATTTAGTTTATCTAGCGACGATGGTAGTTACTTATGGATAGGCCCAAATGCTTTAGTTAGTTATACATATTTGAATTATAATATTGGAACACCAGCATCTAATACGGTTGCAACATATTCAGTTACATTGCTTGCTGGTACTTATTATCCAATAAGAATACATTATACTAAAAATAATTTAAGAAATGCAAATTTGACATTTAGTTTTACACCACCTGGTGGTACGCAAACTTACAACGGTCAGGGATACTTATTTTCAGGTACAGGTTTAGATGCAGCTTTCCCACAAGAAAGTGCTAAAATTATAAAGGACTTGACTAGTACAAATAAGGATGGTGTGTATTATATATTGGTAAATGGTATTAGTACACCAATTCCTTGTTTAATGAATGATTGTTATGATGGAGGTGGTTGGATGATGTTGATGAAAGGAACAAGAGGATCTACATTCCAATACTCTGCAAATTACTGGACAAGAAAAAATACATTAAATGCAGGTGACACAACACGTAACGATGCTGATGCAAAATACAATACTTTTAATTACAGTACAGTAAAGGATGTCTTGGCAATTTTCCCAGACATTCCCTCAACAAGTTATACAAATCCATACGGTCAAAATGGTGGAAGTATATTTGTGAGCGATGGTTGGACGTGGTTATTAAATAATTGGAATGAAACTACAAGAACAACCCCATTTACAGGATTTAATACAATTAGATTACCTCATCAAAATACTACAAATTGGTTGCAAACATATGGTATAAATAATCCATATAGATATAATGGATTCGGTGGTTGGTGTTATTCTTCAGTTGGAGCTTATCAGCATGTATTTAATTGTGATAATAGTGTTAAAGTAAAGTGGGGATTTATATTTAATAATGAATCAGGTGAGCTTAATAGCTGTGATACATTTTGTGGTATAGGTATGGGTGGAGAAGCAAGTTATAGTGCAGGTGATTTGGGTCGTGGTGGAGCAAATTGGGGTGGTCAAATAGGTATAAATAGAACAGCAAGATTTGAATTATGGGGACGTTAATAAACTTTCTTTATTAATTTTGATTTTATTATTATAAAATTCTTTTGGCATATTATTATTTATAGGTCGTATCAAGATGTCATTAAAAAACATTATTAGTTAAAAAAGAATAATGTGTTTTGTATTTTGTATTTTATGTTTTGTGTGTTTTGTGTTTTGTGTTATTTTGTATCATTAATTATAGAAGAACTTTAAAAAAAATCGAAAACAATTTAAAAATACAGATTATTTAAGTGTAAACTGATAATTATGTTGTTCAGATTTGATTTAGAAAATTCTTTTAAACAGGATAATGTCGAAATTGTTTTAAAAAAAGATGATAAACCAGAAAGTCCTTTGGAATGTTATGGGTATAATAACAAATTAAACGTTTGTAGAAATAAAATTGACAATATAGATAGTGAAAGTTGGAAAAAAGTACGTTGGTATATTAATTTGTATGATTTTCAAGTAAAGGATCCTATTATAAACCGTGCATTTTACAAATATTGGGAAATCATTAATGAATTTGAAATTTTTGAAGATTATGATGAAAATGAAATTGTTTTACATTGTGCAGAGGCACCTGGAGGTTTTATCCAAGGGACAAATATCTATTTACAAGTAGATAGAATGATTCCTTTAGTAAAGACTGATAATAAACCTGAAGTTACAAATGACGGTTTTACGGTTGTAAAAAGACGTCAGAAAAATAAGCGTTTTGATAATTATAGAATTTATACGATTTCATTAAACAAGGATCTACCACAGTACAAGAATTATAATTTGCCAAGTTATAACAAAAATATTTTAAATAAGCATTTATGTATAACTTATGGTAAGGATAATACAGGTGATATTAATAACTTTGAAAATATTGAATACATTAAAAATATATCAAAGAAGCCATTTTATTTAGTAACGGCAGATGGTGGATTTGATGAGGGTACAGATTTTAATCATAAGGAACAATTGCATTATCAATTGATATTAAATGAAATTCTTTCTGCATTGACGATGCAAAAAACACGGGGGCATTTTATATTAAAAATGTTTGATGTTTTAACAGAAACAAGTGTTCATTTATTATATTTATTGTTTTTGTTTTATGATGAAGTTTATATATATAAGCCAAAAACTAGTAGACCTACAAATTCAGAAAAATACGTAATTTGTAAATATTTTAAGGATGATGAAACGAACAAGGTGATGATGTTAAATAAATTAAAGGATTTGTCTTTTGAAATTTCTAAAGCTAATTCTAAATTTGTATCGTTTAAATTGTTTCGGAGTATTCCTCAAGAATTTGTTGATACGATTTTTTTGATAAACAATGCATTATTGGACAAACAATGTTTACATTTAGAATCTGCTATAGAATATTGTAATGATACAAAGTTTTTAGAAGATTATGAAGGAAGATTAGATGAATCTTTGGAGAGACGTAGAGAAGTTTTCCGTTTGTGGGAAGAAACTTATAATTTAAATTCTTATGTATAATACGGTGTATATAATACAGTGTATATAAAATACTATAATTAAAATACGGTGTATATAAAATTCTATAATTCAGTGTGTCCTATAATATCTATATTACTAATATTCTTATTAATATCGGTTGTGATTTTTGAATTTGTGATAAATAATTTTACATAGTAATAAAATTGGAAGCAATTTATAAGAAATAAAAGTATGAGTATAGCCATAATTGTGTACAAATATGGTTTTATATTATCAAATGCGATGTTAATAATGTTATTTGTTATGGTTTCTATACGTCTTTTGTTTTTTCCTTTTTCGCATTCTTTAAAAATAATGCCAATTGTTTCACTAGTAAGATCTCCTATAACAGATTTCATTATAATTAATATAAGTGAATTATTTTGGTTTTCAATTATACCGCAATTATTTAATAAAAAAATAAAAAAATATTACGTGTGTTCATTAATATCTTTTTTTTTATAAAGATAAATTAAAAATGTCAGAACAAGAACCAACTGTTATTACTTTAGATAATCAAAATTCAATTCAAATTTTAGCTCAATATATTGAAGTTGCACAACAAAAAGGTGCATATTTGCTTAATGAAGCAGAGATTTTAAAACGTGCTATGGATGTTATTATGAATAATGTACCTGATAAAGAAATTGATACAAATATGGCTAAACAATTGTTAATTCAAGGTGTAAATAAAGGACAACGTCATGGAGCATATACATTAAATGATGCTTCACTTTTGAGTAAAGTTGTAATATTTGTTGCACAAGGAACACCAATGTCACAAGAAGCAAATCCTCAAGCACCAGCACCAGAACCAGCATCAGTTCAAGAAGCACCAGTTCCAGTTCAAAGTGTAGACGACCCCGATGATTTATCAGATTTAGCTGAACCAATTCCTTTAAAACCAAAAGAAGTTTAATAAAAAAATAATAAATTGTTGTATTTTTAAATAAATTTAAAAATATATAGAATTAAATATATAGATATATAGAATTAAATCTTAATGTTTTTTGGTTTAAACATTAACTATTATATTGCATATATGAAAAAAGAATTATTCGGTGGTGCTGTATTTGTTAGTATTGTAATAGGTATGAATTACATTTTAAAACATTTTTTAGATGAATATAATCACGAAGATGATGATAAAAAGAAATTAATTGAACAAAAGCAAGATGATATAGTAATGGAACAATTACATAACAATTCACCAGACAATTTACTAGATGATTCACCAGACAATTTACTAGATGATTTACCACACAATTCACCGGACAATTCACAGGAGGATTTACCAGACGATTTACCACACAATTCACCAGACGATTTACTAAACTATTTATCGGAGGATTTAATAAATGATTTACCGGAAGATTCACCAGACGATTTACTAGACAATTTAGATGATAAAGGTGCTGTTACAATAAATGTATTAAATTTAGTGGTGGATGTTTTGGAAACAAAATTGAAGGATGATATTGTTTTAATTCAACAGATATTAGAGAAAAAACAACATTTGATAGATTTAAATACGAGATTATTTGAAATAAAAGAACGATTGTTAGAATTAAAAGATGATTTGGTAAAATAATGTGAATGTAAATATAACCTACATAACTTTTATACGATAGCTACCATTGTAATTAGTTCCAGTTTTGTTTAATAGTATTCCAGAATTTTGTGGCCAAGTAATATTTAAAAATACTGATGTCCCTAAGCCTGGTGATGCAACTGTTCTAACAATATGAGCTTGTTGTGTACTTTCGCTTTTAGTAACGTGGAAAATTCCTGATGGTCCATTATAAACAAGATTACTTATTGTTATAATATAACTTCCTTTTATATAATTTGAGATAGTTGTAGTGTTTATGTTTGTAAGTGTTACATTAGATATGACAATATCTAAATTGTCAACGTATTGTTTTGTTGCTGCGTCTTGTGGATTTATTGGATTAGCGACGTTGGTTATATTTTGTAATGAACCAGCCGAATTCAGCATATCAATAGAACTTTTAGAAATGTTACAGTTTCCTATAGTTGATGTTACTATGTTGATATTTTGTCCTTGACCTCCGTCTATAAAGACATTACCTTCTAAACACACAGACATATTGTGTTAATACTAATTTTAAGATGTAAAAAATATTTTTAAATTACACGTACATTATACATAAAAAAATGAATTTTTTTCATTTAGACATATAATTAAATATAATTAACTAAACATGTCATTTTTAAACAAAAGTGTTAATTATTCTCAAACTGATTTTCTAAAAACTAATATTTTATCACCATTATTAACTTCTTACAATGATTTTTTGATAAAAAAAGATAATAGGTCAGATATTAATTTGGATGTGAATACTGGAATTTCTTATGATTATATTATTCCAAATAATAATAAGAAATATTATCTTCTCATTACCAAAAAACGTTTATTAGAACCAAATAATGTAAATGATAAAGACAAAAATTTCAACAGAAGTTCAAATTCAAATTCGTATAATATATTGTATTTGTTCCCTGACCAATATAATTCTGAAAAGGATGATTGTTCAGATTTTTATATGGAAATTGATCCAATTTTTAGTGATGAACTCTTATTAGAAGGTTATTTGTACAAAGAGGAAAATAAATATTCTTATCTATTGACTGATATTTTGATTAAAAACAAAAAGATTATTGATGTTTCATTTGAATTACGTTATACGTTATTGAATGAAATTGTCAAGTCAATACAAATCGAATGTTTAAAGGAATTAAACAATCATATGACTATAAATATTCATCCAATGTTTGATATGGAAAATACATGCTTTGTTAAAATTTTTAAAACAAATTTCGTATACAAAGATCAAATAACAGCAATTGAACATGTTTCTAAGTTTACAAAACGAAGATATGTTGATAAAATTAAAAGCGATGATGTAAAAAGATTAGAAATTGGTAGATATACAGATGTTTATAATGTTTTTAATTCTAATACTAATAATATCGAAGGAATTTTATATGTCAAAGGAGTTAGTGAATCAAAACGATTAAAAGAGATATTTAAAGATAAAAAAACAATAGTTTTAAAATGTAGTTGGAATGATCGTTTTTCAAAATGGCAACCAATTTTTTAATTTAAAAAATAGTTTTATTAATTTAAAAAATAGTTTTATTAATTTAATAAATGAGTGAAAAGGATAGTCAAACTAATCCGGCATTGTACGTTTCAATAATTACGGGATTTTTATTAACAGTTAGTGAAATATTACCTTATATTAGAAATGTTAAAGCAAATGGTATTATACATTTAATAACAAATTTTTTACTTAAAAAATCGATGACTATTGGTAATACACGAGAAGATTTGCAACAAGATACAGAAGAAAATGTTCAAGATGAGGAAAGACAACCTTTAATTAATAAAAGATTTAACACAACTACACATTTATTGAGTGAAGTTTCAAATATAACAATTACGTCACAAAATGTAAACTTTACATTTCATTCACCCAATGTCAAATTAGACTTTAATGAGTCGAGTAAATAGACTTTTACAAAAAATTGAATAAAAAATCATATTTTAAAATTACAACAATAAGTCTAAAATATGAAGGCATTTAAATATTGCGAATACGAACGATGTAAAAATTATAAAAAGCGGAATTTAACATTGTGTTATGTGCACGAAAAGAAAACAAAGTCTACTGTTACTTTACAATTGGTTTTTATTATTACAATTATTATTAGTATGTGTATGTATCTATACGTTGAAGAGTTTAATGTTTACGTAAATACTATTGTATCAGACTATAAACAATTAGTAAATACTACTGTATTAGACTATAAACAATTAGTAAATACTACTGTATTAGACTATAAACAATTGTTAAATACTATTGTATTAGACTATAAACAATTGTTAAATACTATTGTATTAGACTATAAACAATTGTTAAATACTATTGTATTAGACTATAAACAATTAGTAAAAACAGGCGAATATGATAAATATGCGTATGAAATAATTGATAGTTTTGCAAATAATGTATCTGATACTTGTATTCGAGTATACAACCAACTTCAAAAAGTGTTGGATTAAAGTGGTATTTGAGTTAGTTGTATTTTAGTTAGTTTGGTATTTTAATAAATATTTTAAAATGATTCTTAATTTTTATTTTGTTTATGATTAGTATATACAATGCTATATAATAGTAATTTTGATGATTCTGATTTTCAAAAAGTAGATTGGAGAGAATTTAATAGAACAATTGATGATCCTTGTGCTATTCAGCAAAGAGGTGAAGATAACAATAAGAAATTAAAATTTATTACGACAAATCATGTTGATTTATTAGAAGCAAAAGAAAAGCTAAATTTTTATGGTATGACAATGAAGGATCAATTATTTGTTCCTGCTGAAAAAATGGACGGTGATTCGTTTTTACGTTACGGTAAGACAGGTGGTATTATGACAAATCCAAATATTAAAAACGAATTTGGACAATTACCATTTCCTACTATGCCATCAAAATATCAAAGTGCACATGGAAACTTACAAGTTGAAGATACTTTACGAACACCTTTATTCGAAACAAATAGACAAAGTTGCAATCCTCACGATTTAGAATATTATAAAAGATCATTTTACGTATTTGATGATAAACGTGGGATTGAGACACCTAATCCAGTAAAAAGTGTAGAAAATATAGATTTTGGTCCAAGAGGTGGTGTTAGTACTAGATTTTTAAAACAAAAAAAATAAATTTACATTTACATTTATATTAAAATTAATTTCTAATATATTAGTATATAATGAAAGTAACACCTGAATATTTGGTATTATTGACTATAATATTATTTGCACTATATGCATTTAATATAATGGAAAAATATGAAACGTTTGTATGTAGTACAGATATGATTAAAACTGCTTACCAATCAAAAAAATTTAAACCCAGACGCCCTGAACATACGCAAACAGTTACAAAAGATGATAAAGAAGTTTTACAAAACAAAGTTTATGATGACAGTACCATTTTAGCAAATTTTAGAGTGGAGGGTGTACCAGATAATTGTATTATTGAATTGGTAAAAGTTTGGCAATGGTAAATATTACGTATTTTTTATTTATTTACTATAAATAAACAATAACTCATAATGGCTCTAGATCAAAAATATTATCAATGGTTTCGTATTTCTATTACCTTATTAGTAGCACTAGTTTATCTTTCTTATAGATTAAAGCGATATTTATTAAAAGATATATACGATTTTGCTGTATCCTATAAAGATATGATTATAGGTATATATTATATATACATTGCATATGATATATACATAAATAACAGTATATTATCAAATAAGATATAAGATTAAAACAGTGTAATTGTAAGTTAAAAAACTCCTCTGTGATTTAATTCAGAACGACGTTTTTCTAAAGTTATAATTTTAAAAACAAAAGTATTTTGAAGTGATTTATCAACTACCGTAGGGGGTAAAGTGTCTGTGCCAAAATTAAATAATATTCCATTGCAATCTTTGATTGATATTGTCATTTTTGCTAAACTAGCTTTAGGTGTTTTATAATATTTAATTGTATTTTCATGAATACGTTTATCAATTTGCATAAACCCAGCAGATGTAGTTGGAGCAGTTGGTTGCAATATAGCAAATGAATCTGATATATGTTTATCAGATGAAATCATAACATCTGATACTTCATCTATGTCTAATAAAATATATGGTTCAGCATCACAATTATTTTTTGCTGGTATAATAGCTTGAACAAGTTCTACAGAACTAACATTTTTAAATTCTTGTTGAAGTGTTATGCAATAATTATTAACATTTGTATAAACAGATCTATCTCTGTCTCTTGATGATACAGTTATATAATGAGTATATTCTTCGTATTCAATATTTGATTCATTTTTAACACTGAATTGTGTATTATTTTCTTTGTTCCAAACATTATCATAACTGTTTTGATCAAATTGTTTTGTATTATATTCTGAATATTTTGTTTGTGAATATCTATTATAATGATCACCAAGTCTGTTTGACATCGTTTCTATTATTTATTAATAAAATAATTTCGTATATTGTACCGAATTAAAAAATGATTTATTTTCTATAATGTTTATGATATATTATATCTAATTATGTCCGTAGATGATTACCTAGAATTAAGTGTTATGCAGTGTGATGTTAATATTAATTCAAGTGAATGTTTTGTTTGTTTAGATTTTGATGATACAATGTCAATTATTGTTTTAGAATGTTGTAAACAATGTATTCATGAAAGATGTTTAATAGAGTGGATTTTATCAAAGTCTAATTATAATTGTGCTGTATGTAGAGATGAAATGAAGAAATTAAAGAATATTATACCAATTAATAAATTTTTAACTATTGTAAATGTTATACTTCAACAAAGAAATATACCAAAAAAAGATATATGTGATATTTTAATAGATTTATATGGGACAGAACCTTTAGTAGAATTATTTATAGATAATACGGATAAACTTGAATCTATTCCAAGATCTTTTCCAATTGTAATGTACTCCTTTATAATTTTACTATTTCTTTTATTGATAGTTTATATATTAAGTTTTATAAATATTTAAATATGTAAATGTTTAAACGTTTACATTTTATTTTAGTATTTTTTTAGGTTACGGTTGAATTATATAGTTAATTTAAACATTAAAATACAGTAGATATATGAATATAGCATTATCAGTCGCTTTTATAGCATTATTTTGTATGGATTACTATTTTATGTATAGTGATACAATAAAACGCAATCCAGAAATAACTGAAAAACAAAAAGCTTATATTTTATCAATAAAAGCATCTACAACATTATTTTTAATTAGCATTTACTTTAATTATAAGTTTATTGCGTCTGGTTTTGATGTTGATTTGTACACCTCAAGATTAAATTCTAATGATAATTTTATGTTAGAATTATCAGTTTTTAATCTTATATCTTATTTGATAATGGACTGTTATGTTGGATATAATAAATATCATAAATACATGTGTACTTTATCAGGTTATACCCATCATATAGTGTATACATTTGTAAGTATTATAGCACTTTATAAAAATGTTCCTGGATTTTACTTTTTGTTTATGATAGAAGAATTACCAACAATATTTCTAAGTAGTGGTAATTACAATAAAGGTTTAAGGCAAGATAATATATTTGGATTAACATTCTTTTTAACAAGACTACTTTACCACGGTTATTTAACATGGAAATTTAGTTTTAATAAGATGTTTTTAATTTTTGGTGCACTTTCATTTGGATTACATAGTTATTGGTTTAAAAATTGGTTTACTAAATATTTCTTAAAAACAAATCGTAAGAATGTGAAACAAGAATAAGTTATTTATTAACGCAAAATAATTATATTTATTTTGTTTATTCTATCTTTTGTGTATATTTATTTTATTTTGTAAAATTATAAAATGAATAAGACAAATAATACATCATCTTGTACAACCGCTTCAACACTAACAAGTAATAAAATTACTAGGGAAATACTTAAAAACAAACAACTTACATCAATTACAAATGGTACATCTGGGTGTTTGTATGTAACAAATGTTAATTTATATTTGCATCCTAATGCAACTCAGACAATACCTGATGTTGGTATCTTAGATGTTAAAAAGATAAAAACAAGGTGTTGTAACCCAGAATGTTTTTACTATGATCCTATGGTATTGGATAATTACTTTTGTTGTAATCCAACGTGTTCTTGTTTTAAACCTGATTGGTATAGTTATTTGTAGTTATTTGTAGTTATTTGTAGTTATTTGTAGTTATTTGTAGTTATTTGTAGTTATTTGTAGTTATTTGTAGTTATTTGTAGTTATTTGTAGTATAACGTATATTATCTAATATTATTTAATATTATCTGAATTTACAAACTAACAATTTTTAACTTGTATTCTGTAGAACCACCTATACCATTTGGGTATGGTCTATATAATAATTGTGGTAGTGCATCATTTGGCCATTGAATATCAAGTTGATCATTATGCATACCTTTAACTGATATTAGACGTACAACTGTACCTGGTACACCTACTCCATCTACTCTACCAATCATAAATATACCATGTGTTCTAACAGTATCATCTCGTGGTTTAATAAAAACAAGATATACACCATAAGTTTTAGGAAATCCGGATATAGTTACAGGTAATGTGGAATTATTATTAAGAGTGACATATGTTGTTACATCTGCATCTGAACCATTTATTGTATTTATTGTAATGTCACCTGCAATCAAATCGTTAATATGTAAATCCGAATAATGTATTATATTTGTATTTATCGATGGGTCTTTATTGCTACAAACAAATGCAAATTCATTTTGTACTTCATCCCAAATCATCATTACATATTCACATGGATAAAGTGCATAATTTGATGTATTGTCAGGAATTGTAGTAAAATCTAGACCTTCAACTGGTTCTGGTTCACCTAAAATTCCAGTTTGATCACTTGTACTGTATATTGTTGCAGTATGGGTTAAACCAACGTAACTACGTATACGTCTAACCTGACCAGAACCTGTACCACTAGTAATTTTAATCCACCATCCATTATAATAATCGTTTGTACTATTTGCACTCATACTTAATTGTACAGTTGTTGCTGTATTAGAATTACCGGGAACAAGACCGGAATGGTCTGGTGAATCAGCAACAACATCTCCTGATGCAGAATCATTTGCTGATTGGTAACGTTTAATTGCTAAACCACCATCTGATGTACCTGTAGGAGCGTTATTTACAATAATCATGTTATCATCTATTGTAACTACTGTCGATTGTATAGTTGTTGTTACACCTTTGACATCTAAATTACCATAAATAGTAGTTGTACTGTTTGTTGTACCAATATATACTGGTACATTAGACGTATTTGTTGCAATTTGAATACCTCCTGATAAACTTGCACTTTCTAATTGAATAGTTCCATTTGCTGTCATATAAATACCACCATCTGCATTTGTTGCGTTTAATCTAATAGCTTCATTGCTAGTTCCAGATGATGAAATATTTACTCGTGAATCGGTATTACCAGTGACAGTAATGTTTAAATCTTGATTATTAGCATATGTAGTATTTGTATAAGTACTTGATGCTCCATATGTTGTCATTACAATTGAACCACCAGTTTGAGTTGAAGCATATAATCCACCCATTCCAGTTCTAATTGATGTATGTCCAATTGAATCTACTGGTTGTAATATTGAAATATTCCCAGTAGATGATGTTGTAAATATTTGTAAAGCTGTATTTGTAACATTTGTACCAGAACTTTTTAAAATTAAAGCTGAATCAGTATTATTTGTTAGACCAACAACCATATTTTGATCAGTACCAGCACTTTTAACAATATAATTTGATCCAGCACCTTGAGATGTTATATTAATTGCACCTGTTGTATTTGTAGTCAGTGTATATCCACCAGCACCTACTAATTGAGTCATTGAACCATTTCCTAATCCATTTGCTGTAGAAATTTGAATATTTGCATTTGTATTTGATGTATTAACTACCAATGCTGTATTTATATCATTATTACCAGCACTTTCTATTCGCAATTGTGAATCTGTATTACCATTTAAACCAATTGTTAGATTTTGATTTGCAGAATTTGAATTTACATAAAAACTACCAGTACCACCGTTTGCTGTAATAGCTACATTACCATTCGATGTAGTTTCTGTAATTCCGCCAGAACCTGACATAATTGAAACTTCACCAGTATTTGTACCAGATAAAATAGAAACACCACCATTAGGATGTGATGCTACTATTTTTACAGCATTAGAACCATTTAAACCACCGTATATTTGAGAATATCCTGTCATTGAATTTATATTAATATTTCCAGCAGTACTAACAAATTGTGCATCTGCACCAACTTGTATAAGAGCAGTATTACCACCTGTTACGGTAAATGGACCATTATTTGTATTTATATGCGTTTCAGTTAGACGTGTAACACCATACAATACATTTAAATTTTCATGAACGTTTAATGTTTTTGTAATACCTACTCCACCTGCGACTATTAAACTACCATCTGTATTACAAGTACTATTTTCTGTTCCATTTATAACACATCTTCTATTTACATTTATATCACCCCAGCCAAATTGAGTGACATCACTTCCTTGTTCCAAATTAACATCACCGTGAAATATAGTTGCTAGGGGGGATGACATATATAATTTTGTTAGTTACTAATAAATTATATATTTTAATCGAATTTTGGACGTTATTTATTATTTAATCAAAATTCCATACAGTATCCAAATTTAATGGGGAAACGTTTTTTATTCTTCTTCCCCCCCGTACTTTTAATTGTTTATCATTCGTATCTTCTCCGTCTTCTATATTACAAGTTAATCCTATTTTTTCTAGGTTATTTATTGGTCCTTTTGCAACAGAACATAATTGACCACATCTATCAGATGGACAGTAATACTCAACAGAATTATATTTTGGATCTGAATAATTTTTAAAAAAATTGTACTTTTTTATATAATTATTCAATGATATATACATGTTTTTTGAAAAATTATCTACGTATGTTGTATTAATTACAAAGCCTGAATTATTATAAAATCCTTCATCTGAATAGTCCTTCAAAACACCGGCGTGAGTTGTTATAAATACATTAAGATTTGTATCATTTGTATTTAATAATGTCATGAAATATTTTGCAAACCAATTCATAAATTCCCTTATATCACCAGGTTCGATACGTTCTCGTGGAAATGTTTCAACAAATGAAAAATCAAAAGCGTCTAATATACCAAGTTTTTGTAAATATTGTTTTTGTTCATCTATAGATTTAATACTATAACTAGGTGTTATTCTTATAGTTTCTCTACTTTTTTCTGAATATTTATCAAAACTTGATTCATCTATTTCTCTTAATAACGGAAAAACATATATTTTATTTGGTGGATTTTTCCATTTTCTTGTCATGTAATAAGATGTTTCCATACATCTAATTAAAGGTGAACATCCAACTACATTAAATGTTTCCATTCGTAAATTTTTATTATTGTACATACTACTTAATTGCCTTAAAATTTTATTAATAATACATCCATTATATATAGAAGCTTCCACACCAACATTTGTTAAGACAGGATCGTTTAATGGTAATATTTTACCTGATAATATATTTTTAGTAGACCCCTCTCGCCCTTCTCGTTCCATAAATTTGCTAGCATGAGATTTTGATATTACATCATGGTACACTAAATTTGACATTGCATTATGACAACCATATCCGTGACGTAGAAAGGCAAAATTGACATTCATCTTGTTATTTCTTATATTATAAATGTAAAATAAAAAAATTAAAATAATTTAGATTAGTTTGTAAATAAAGTAAAGATTGTAATCATTTTTACTAAAGGATTACAAAGTTATCGATATGTGTTTATTCTATGACAAGGTATATACATTTTAGTAGTTAAACTTAACTAAAGTAGTTGAACTTAAGTAAAGGTAGGTTCAGGAGTAATAGTAGATGTAGTTATTGCACGGAAGTTAGCATAACCTTTAGTATGATCAACAACATTAGTCGATGTATATTGCATTTGACCACCATTTGTAATTGAGAATGTCACACCTGTAACATCGCCAACATAAGAGCTGTTTACAACCCAATTACTAGCTTTCTTAATACCCTTAAGATTATAGTATGCATACTTGTTTCCTGATTCTGCCAAGATTACAACTGATACAATAGCATCAAATGCTCTAACAGAACCATTGAATGCAAATCCTGTTACATTTATAGCAGACGTTTGGTTATTAACAATTCTTGCATATCTTTCTCTTGCAATATCCCCCAAACTTGGAGAAACATCTACAGTATTAAATAAGATAGAACCACCTGAAGCTGATGTTGCTTCTTTGATAGGAGAATAATCATTTGTAGAAATTGTAACATTACCAGTTGTAACAAGCAAATTGTTTTCCAAAATAGAATCACCAGTGACATTTAAGGAACCTGCAGTAACAAATCCTTGAAGAATACTGTTTCCAGTGACGTTTAAGGCACCAGCAGTAACAGCTCCTCGTAGGAATGACTCACCAGTTACAGCTAAAGCACCAGCAGTAACAAATCCTTGAAGAATACTGTTTCCAGTGACATTTAAGGCACCAGCAGTAACAGCTCCACGCAAAAATGATTCACCAGTAACAGCAAGAGCACCAGCAGTAACAAATCCTTGAAGAATACTATCTCCAGTGACGTTCAGGGCACCAGCAGTAACAGCTCCTCGTAGGAATGATTCTCCAGTAACAGCTAAAGCACCAGCAGTAACAAATCCTTGAAGAATACTGTCTCCAGTGACATTCAAGGCACCAGCAGTAACAGCTCCACGCAAGAATGATTCACCAGTAACAGCTAAAGCACCAGCAGTAACAAATCCTTGGAGAATACTGTCTCCAGTGACATTCAAGGCACCAGCAGTAACAGCTCCACGTAGGAATGATTCGCCAGTAACAGCTAAAGCACCAGCAGTAACAAATCCTTGAAGAATACTGTCTCCAGTGACATTCAAGGCACCAGCAGTAACAGCTCCGTGAAGAACAGATGCACCGGTTACATAAAGATTACCAATAGTAGCAGATTTTAATGCTGCATTATCCATAGTTACGCTAGCAACAAGTAAATTGGTAATAGCTAAATTAGCAATAGTAGAATTTCCGCTAGCTTGAATAGATGCTGTTGAAATAGTTGTATTAGCATCTAATCTATCTAATCTTAGACGTGCATAATTATCTCCATTTTCTAAATCAACTTTAGGATCTTGTGCATCAGCAACATATGCAAAACGAATTTCATCAGACTGTTCATCGTAGTATTGACCTAGATAACTCTTATTGTATAAAGTGAATCCAGTTTCCGTAAGATTACCCGTTGTAAAAGTGTTACCAGTTGTTGACAAAACAGCAACGTTGTTGGAATAACTTTGAATTTGCGCATATCCATTTCCACTATTTAATTTAACCCACCATCCTCTGTAATGATCATCAGGTTGAGAGTGTGTTGCACCAAATGTAATAGATGTACCATTTACACCTTCTAAACCAGCAAGAGTGCCAGAAGTAATAGCTACATCAGAAGTTACGTCTACACCATCTCTTCGAATAAGCAAACCAGCATCACGACTTCCAGCTGGACCAGAATTGATAACAAGAGTATTATCTTCTACATTAATAGTTTGAGTATTTACATAAGTATATGTACCTTGAACAAACAAACTACCCAAAATAGTAGTGTCACCTCCAACGTGAAGACTTTTTTTAATACCAACACCACCATCTACAATCAAAGCTCCATCATCAATACCAGTGCTATCAGTTGTGTTGTAGATGTGTTGAATACCTCCTACACTAATGTTTTTTTTCACTGCCATACCACCAGATAAGACAAAACCTCCACTTGAAATATCAGAACTGTCGTATGTAGCATTGATACTAAGACCACCATATAGGACAAAGGCCCCGGTTGTTGGACTAAGCGATTCTGTAGTATCAAAAATAACAACAGGTTGCTCAAAAAACATAGGTGAAAAATTTGACATTTTTGTATTTATACAAGTCAACAATAATAAAATAATTTATTTTAAACGAAATAGTTTTTTCTAAACACGTTTTTACGTTCAACGTGTTTAAAAAAAATTGCTTTAAATAAAGTTTTTTGCAGAAGTTTAAGTTTAAGTTTAAGTTTAAGTTTAAGTTTAAGTTTAAGTTTATATGTTGTTGTTAAAAAAGTTGTTATGAAAAATTGATTTAAATTGTAGTAACTATAACTTTACAGATATGACATATAAAAGTTTAGATACAACTAAGTTTAAAGTTACTAATATAAAAGATTTAGAAATTTTATATTCTGTATTAAGAGAAACTTATCCAAACAATGAAATTGAAATCCTATTCAATTGGAATACAAAAGAATACAATGTTTATGTAAAAGACAAACCTTATCAACAAGATCCTGAAGTACCAATTGATTTGAATATACAAGTCGTATACGGTGATACTGACTCTGTATTTCTTCGTTTTAAATATAACCGTGATGATTTTGAATTGAACAGACGTGATACTTTTAGATTGGCTACAAATTGTGGAGATAATTTAACAGAAAATATTTTCAACAGAAAACCAATTGAATTAGAATTTGAAAAAGTATTTCATCCGTTTGTATTGTTAACAAAGAAACGTTATATTGCAAACAAATATGAAAATCAAAAAGATCCATTCCAGCTTAAATGCGTTGACGCAAAAGGTATAGCATTGACTAGACGTGATTATTGTCCTATGGTAAAAAAATGTTACAAACAAATTATTGATACTATATTAAATGACAAAACATCAACTGGTGAACAGATAAACCAGTCTGTAGATTCAGTCAAACGTAGTACTGAATTATATCGAGGTTTTATAGATGCTATTTATAATTACAAAATTGAAATTGATGATCTTATTGTTTCTGCAATGTTAGCAAGTAGTTATAAAACACGTCCAGTTCATGTTCAGTTAGCAGAACGTTTAAAATTACGAAAAGAAGAAGTTCAAATAGGAGATAGGATACCATATATTTATATTGAAACAAATGATCCTAAACAAGCAAAGTCAGAGCTTGGTGAAGATCCACAATATGCAATCAAACATAATTTGAAATTTAATAGAAGTTGTTATTTAGAACAATTAGCCAAACCAATTCTTGGATTTTATAAAATTGTATTAAAAGATCGTGAAGACTTGTTAGATGAAATTATTACTTATACAAATACTACATTAGTAAAATGTGGAGGAAAAGCTCTTAAACCTAGCGACTTTAAAATTGAGGATTAGTAAGAATCAGTTTTTACTTTAAAATTGAGGATTAGTAAGAATCAGATTTTATTTTATACGTACATCTCTTTTGTCATCTGTATACCATTGGTAAAACGATTTTAATTCATGTTCTTCTCTAAATGGAAAATATTTATCACATGTACGATGTATAACAGACCCTTGTGGGAGAACTTTGTTTTCTATATCATCAAGAACCTCGTTTGTTACTAATGTTGTACAAAACTCGCCAAAAATTCTTTTATTTTGAGAATTCATTCTATGAGCATATTTTACATAATCTTTACCATGTCTCCAAAAATATATATCTGTTAAAGCATATTCGTTTACTGGTGTATTAAGTAAAATGGATACTACTTGTGTATCATCTGAATCTTGTGTATTATTTGAATCTTGTGTTTTAATATAATGAAATGAGTTATCACCGCAACATCTAAATGTAATTAATTGTAAACTTGATTTTGTTCCTAATAAAAAATCTGTAATGTATTCTTCAACATTCCATTGTAACCACTGATTATCATTTACAACTATTAATGGATTATCATTATTTATATATTTTTCAGCTAATAAGATTGAACAAGCATTTCCTTCTGTTTTTGATTCTGACTGTATAATTGTACAATCAGGATACATTGATTCTAAAATTTTATCTATTTTGTGTAAACGGCATAGGTGTTCTCTTATAACAAAAATATAATTTGCATCAATTTGCAAGTTACAAACAACCCAAGATAACATTGGTTTTCCAAACATAATTAATGATCTTTCCATTCTATAACTACTCCTTAAAAAACGGGTATTGTCTCCCATAATCGGAACAACTATATTAATTGACTTTTGAAATAACGTCTTTTTACCTATTGATCTATTTTCATTCTGATAATAAAGTATACTATCTAATATCTTATCCATAAATGCTTCGTTTTCATATTTATTTAAAAGACAAACGTTTAGATTTAATTGTTGAGCAATTTTAATAGTATATATGTCATCACTTAAATCAACTACAAGTATATTATTAGTATTCGTTCCATGATCAATTGTATTGGATATGATTTTTAAATAATAATCTTTAATACAATATAAATCATTATATTCTGGAGTTTTTAAAAAGTTACAAAATCCCAAGGTTAAGATTTTTTTATTAAGATCTTTTACAGAAATGTTATCAACTGCATAAAGTATGTATCCTCTAGATTGTAAATCATTAAAAGTAGCACATAACAAATTTTTATAATTTGTATCAATACAGTTTTCATCTACGTTACACATATTAAAAATTATAACACGTATCATTTTTAATATAGTTAAACAAAGATAATTTAGTAATTTATCGTGACTTTAAATTTTTAAAGTGTTGTTGTATACGATCGAATTCCAATTCGTCTTCAGGATAATGAATTGTAAATCCGTCATTGTGAGGAACAGTTGATCCTGATTTGTAACCATTAGTATGAGGATATACATTCCAAAATATTGTACCCTTTACATTTGTACGTCGTTCAATCTCAGTAAACCAATCCTCTTCAAAATGGCAATCATATTCTCCTATAATATATGCCTTTTTTACATTTGCAGCACTATTTGAACCAAAGTCTATTCTAGAATAATCTTTTCCATAAAAATGTCCACTGTACACATCTAATGAATCGATTTTAAAATCATTGTTTTGCCCAAGACTTTCATCAACTCCGTGTAGAATTAAATGATTTTTATCTATAGATTTAATATATGATGAAATGTCCCTTATCCAATCTTCTGTAGGGATAGAAGTACTACCAACATTTGGACGAATATTTCCTAATTCATTACCTAATTCTATTAACCCAATTGCCGCATCATTTTTAAACTGAATGCCTGTATATTTATTTGTGTGCTGTAACCACTCGTTAATATATTGCTTAAAATCATTTCTAACAACTTGATTAGACCAAAACTCGTTTTTTGGTAGACCTCTTGTTTTACAGAATTCACCATAACTACCGTGGTAATAATCATACCCATCTATTAATGGAATAACTAACTTTATATTGTACAAGTTTGCCATGTAAAATGCGTAATCAATTGAATCCCATGCATTTGGATTTAAATTATTATCAAAAGGTCTTAAAGAATTTGGTGAACCACCAGAAAAACCTAATGTATGAGATCTTATTACTGTTGCTCCTATTTGTTTAGCAATCTTAAACATTTCTTCTATTTGACTATGTTTAGGATAACTGTATTCTTCAGTAAATCCTAACCAATAAGCATTAAAACCTACAGGTACAAACTTTTCTCCATTTAATACAAAATCTTCACCATTCCATTTTAACATATTATTTTTGTTTGTATTATTTTTGTTTGTATTATTTTTGGTTGTATTTTTTTTGGTTGTATTATTTTTGGTTGTATTATTTTTGTTTGTATTTTTTTTGTTTGTATTATTCAGATTGGTTGTATTTTTTTTGTTTGTATTATTCAGATTGGTTGTATTTTTTTTAATATATTTATCTAAATGTATTTCTATAGTATCAGGAGATTTGTATGGTTTGTTAAAAGTAATATTTGATGACGCATTGCATTGACAAGGAGAAGATAAAACAAATGTTATACTTGCAATAATCAAATACATTATGTTCATCATTTTAGACACAATGGTTGATTTAACTATATAATTCTTATTTTTATTTTTATTTTTAAATTTTATTTTATTTTTATATAATAAAACAATATGAAGCGTGCATTTTTATGTGGAATTAATTATACGGGTACATCGTCAGCTTTGAATGGATGTATAAATGATATACATAACATAAATAATTTTTTAGTAAAAAATTGTGGATATGATCAGAAGAATATTACATCAATGACAGATGATCCGAAATCTCAAAAGAAACCAACAAGAGAAAACATGGAATCAGGTATACGTGCGTTAGCATCTGGATGTAAATCAGGAGATACATTATTGTTTTATTATTCTGGTCATGGATCAGATATTAAAGATAAAAATGGGGATGAAAGTGATGGTAGGGATAATGTATTAGTACCATTAGATTACGAATCAAAAGGTGTTATTACAGATGATTGGTTATTTGTTAATTTAGCTGATATATTACCAGATGGTGTTACACTGTGGGTGTTTACAGATTGTTGCCATAGTGGTACAATGATGGATTTACAATTTAATTTACAATGTAATTCTATCTGTAAAATTCCAAAACCGACAAAATATACATCAGCTGATTGGTCTAATCAATTCGCTTTATCAAGTGAACGAAACAGATTAACAAAAGCAGATGTATTTCTTTTTTCAGGATGTTTAGATGCACAAACATCTGCAGATGCTACTATTCGTAATCAAGCCCAAGGTGCGTTTACAGCTTGTTTTTTGGAATTTGTACAAGCTAATTCTACAAAACGTCCAGATGGAACTATTGTTTTTAATTCTGGAACACGAACATTAAATGAAATGTTAAAAGAAATAAATTGTCGTTTAGTTATCAATGGGTTTGATCAAAGATCCCAATTATCAATGGGGCGAATTAAAGATTTTACTCGAAAGTTTGCTTTGTAAGTTTGCTTTGCTTTGTAAGTTTAGTTTGCTTTTGTAAGTTTGCTTTGCTTTGTAACTTTAATTTTACTCGAAAGTTTAAATAAAATTATATATTAATATTATTTTATTTATAAATATTAAAATGGTGAAATATGCTATCTTATGCGGTATAGATTATAATAATACCTTACATTCAAGTAGTCATATTGCTAATATGATTAATTTTTTAGTACAAAAATGCGATTATTATTCTAATAATATAACAATTGTAAGTGATTGTCGGGATTTGACTAAAACCCAACCAACTAAAATACATATTATGAATTCCATGTACTTTACTATAAATAAATGTAACCCAGGTGATACATTATTTTTTTATTATTCTGGTCACAGTTCATTGGAAAGGGTGCGAGGTGATGTATTTGATAATATAATTGTTTCAAGTGATCAAGTTTGTATACAAAATGATGAATTGTATAAAATATTAATACAAAATTTACCAAATAATATTACATTATATGCTTTTTTTGATTGTTGTCAAAGTGATAAGATGTTTGATCTACCATATCATATAGAATCAAAAGTAATTTACAACCCCCAAAAAATACAACGTACAATTAACAATATAGAAAAAGAAAAAGAAATAGAAAAAGAAATAGAAAAAGATATTCATGGAATTTATTCTTTTTTACAATTTGAACAAGAATCGCCATGTGAACAAGAATCGCCATGTGAACAAGAATTGCCATGTGAACAAGAATCGCCATGTGAACAAGAATTGCCATGTGAACAAGAATCGCCATGTGAATACAATGATATGGATTGGTCAAATGATTTTACAATTGAATCTGGAAAGTATATACATAAAAATAATAAAATTTATATATTTTCATCATATGTTGAAAAGAAATATTTACATAATAATTGTGAATATTCACACGGAGATTTTACAAATTGTTTTATAGAATTTATTAATGATAATTGCACAACAAACAATGACGGAATTAGAAAATTTAATCAAAACAGGATGTTAGATATTTTGAAGGGTCTTAGTTGTAGACTTAGTATAAAAAAGTCATTACAAAAGGTAAAGTTGTCAGTTTTAAGGATTGATGATATAATAGATGTTTTATAGTTTAATTGGTTTATAAATTAAAAAATTGTCAATTGTAGTAACTGAATAATTTGTTAACAACTGTTGTACTTTATAGTTATCATTAGTATTTGATTTATTCTTTACAAAAATCAGTGGATTATATTTTTGTATTGTATTTTTTCCTCCAAGAATAACATCTTCAATTAAATCAGAATTTGTATAAATAATAGAAATCTTGTTTTTATATTTTAAATGATCTAATGTAAAAATTTCTGGAATTTGATTGTTACTATTCCTTGAACTGAGTAATCCATAAAAAAATTTAATACGTTTATTCATATTGTTGAATGTAAAAATATTTTTATAATATTTTGCTGTGTCAAGATCTTTGATAAAAGCTTCTATATTACAATCACGTTGTAGCAAAACACACGTTAACATGAATATACAATCATCTGGATCAATAGTTATTATTGTAGTATCTTTTATACGTTTTATATCTTCTGGTGTTAGTGTTGCATCTATAATTTTTTGACAAACGTTGACTTTTGTATCAATCTCAGTTTGTTGTTCGTGATAATTTATTTTAAAATGACCAACGTTTGATGTTTGTATATCATTTAATAAAACGTCAAATACAACTTTATTCCTACAAAAAATATTGTCACGAATAGTTTGGTATTCTTTTATAAGATTTAAACAAGAACCAGTTTCTATACCAAGTAAAATATCATCTATTGAATTATATGTAATGACACCACTATTGTTTATATTATATATATTAGCTAGTATTTCTGGAATAACAATGTGTAAATCATTATCAAATGCAAATTGTATAGAACCAGACCAACTTGACGTGTAAAATTTTGAATTTTTTGGTGGAGTGAATAATAGATATTTTACATTAAAATATTTAATAGTAAGTTGTAAATCTTTTGTAGTTAAATTCAAAGAAACATAAACATAATCTTGATTGTCTTCTACAAAATTCTTTAATTCATTAGTTAATTCTGTAGTACAAATAACTAAAATATATTTTCC
>B570J29589_1000005_pt1 | contig 58007 bp, 52 predicted proteins | sample LakMenE29Apr09ns_FD_29589 | JGI IMG/M metagenome (IMG submission 29589) | reverse complement strand
GAGCAGGTGTAACTGGAGCAGGTGTAACTGGAGCAGGTGTAACTGGAGCAGGTGTAACTGGAGGAGGTGTTACTACATCTGTTTTGGAATCTTGTTTTGTTTTTTCTTCTTTTTTGTTGTCTGAAGTTGGTTCTGGTGTTGGTTCTTCACTACTTCCGCTCATCATAAATACACTAATCGAACTACATATACATAATACTACTAACGCAATAATAATTATTATTTTTTGTATCCATATACTTTGCACTTTATACTTTATATTTATAAAAAAAAATAAACATAAATAATTTATAAAAAAATAAACATAAAATTAAATGTACATTCCGAATGGGGGATTATCACTGTTTGTATCGTTTGATACACTGTCAAGTAATAGTGTATCGATATGTTCACGTAAGATTTTAACTGGTTTACTAACATTATTGAAATATTTATAAAGACTTTTATATTGCAATCTTACAATATCTGTATCTGGATCAGTTAACATCAAGGTATTTACTCTTGAAACAATAATTTCAAATTTTCTTTTAATATCTCTCATACCTTGATCTGATTTAGACAATTCTACTATATAATTTATAGCATTCTCATCAAATTGCATATCATCATTTGAGAAACAATATTGATCAAGAATAGATTTTATCAAATGTGTTTTAGTTATTTCTAATTTTTCTTTAATAGAATAATTGTCAACTTTAATTTTGAACAAACGATCAGCTAAAATTGGATCAACCTTTGATTCATCGTTGTAAGTAAATACAAACAATACTTTTGACAAATCAAATTCTAATCCTGAAAAATACTTATCATAATTGTACTTGTTATTTGTACTTGAGTCTGTCATATGTATTAGATTTCCAATAATTTCTTTTCCGTGATGTGTTTCAGATACTTTATCCAATTCATCGAATAAAATAATCGGGTTTGTACATTTTGTCTCTCTTAAAATTTCAATTATTCTACCTGGACAACTACCTACATAAGTAAAACCATGTCCAGTGAGCAAAGACGAATCAGATTCACCCCCTAAACTAATTGTTTTATAAGGTCTACCTAATGCTTCAGATATACTTTTTACCAAATTAGTTTTCCCCGTACCCTTTGGCCCATACAATCCAATTGCATTTACTGTGAAATCTGGATTTCTAGATGTTTGAGTAACAATATTTATAATTTGATCCTTTGCACGTTCCAAAAAAGACAAGCGTTTGTCTAATACTTCACGAACATTTTTTATAATTTGTTTTGATAAATTTATATCTGTAGAAAAAGTATCACCTACTATCTTATTATAAGGTATAGATAACATAATATCCATCCAAGATTTATATTTTGCATATTCCGACGTATCTGTTGTCTCAAAAGAATCCATAACTTCTAATCGTTTATATGCAATAACTTTGTTATCAAATGACATTTCTGATCGTAATATTTTTTCTCTGTAATTATCACTGTATTGTAAATCATCTGAAGTAGCCAATATTTTACGTTCCAATTCTAGTAATTCTGTATTTTGAAATTGTTTAATTTTATCATTTATAGATTTTAATGTTGACGTATATTCGTTTGTTAACATTTCAGAATTTGTAAATTTGTAAATATTTTCTAATAATTTTTGTTTTTGAATTACATCAACGTCCATATTTAATACATCGACAACACTTGGAGCACCAGATTTATATTTTTCTCTTATCAAATCAAGTTGTTCATTTAATTTTGCAACGTGTTCAATTGATACATTTTCTTTTAATGTTCGCTTTTTTTCATCTATAGAAACTCGTTCAAAAAACTTTCCTTCGTAAATAGAATTTATATTTTTAATATATTTGTCATATTCATCCCTTTCTTTAACAGAAGGTTCTACATCAGATTGATTATCAACCTTGATAACTTGTTTTAAAACATTTTGAATAGTATCTACTAAAACAGATCCTATATAATTAATTTTACTTTGTTCTTCAGTTTCGTCTTGAGAATTATCAGAATCATACAAAATTCTATCTAATTCCTCACAATTATCAGTTGATCCATCTGTTGTTTTATCAGTTGATTGTTTAGCCTCTTCTTCATCTGTATTTGTGTCGGTATTGTCATTGTCGTCATTGTCATTGTCAATATTGTCGTCATTGTCATTTATAAAAGAATCATCTGTAGAATCTTCAACGTCAGCATCAACGCCAGTATCAACGCCAACGTCAGTTTGAATACATGCTTCTTGAGTTTTTTTAACTGATTTTTTTGTTGGTATTCTTTTTTTTTTTGTTAATCTTACATTTGAAAAATCATCTTGAACTTCAAGATTTTCATCAATAGCGTTTGTTTGTTGCAAATCATCTATTTTGCGTTTTTGGGTTCTTGTAAAGACCATTTTTTACACAAGCAGCTGTATTAATATAGAAAAATAAAAATAAATCAGTTTTTTACCAAGTGTGTTTAATAATTTATATAAAAATAACGTTTTATATAAAAAATATGTCGAGTTACCCGGATATAACCACTATTATTGGTTATTCACTTTTTGCTTTTTCTGAAATTATTCCCCTATTACCTATTCCTGCCAATGGAATTTTACATAGTTTAGCAATTGGTATAACAAACAGTTTTTCAAATACAAAACCCAATACAGATGCTGAAATAGCTCATACGCTTATTAATACAAAACCACAAATGGCTAATGTTGTATCTACATTAGAAGGTAATTTTAGATTAACAGATGCACTTAAACTATTAAATTCAAAACCTCAACTAATACCATATATAGAAAAATTAGCATATGATAAAAATTTACATTTTATTAATAGTTTACTAGTCAATAATCCTGATTGTATAAATGAAATTAAGCATTTAATTATAAATTGTTTATCTAATACAAATCAATCTTCTCCTATTACACTTGACAATAATAACAATAACAATAACAATGATGTTAACGAAGACGATAATATACAAATACAAATAGAAAGTTAAATGTCGTTTTTTCATACATTATTTTAATTTCATAGGTTTATAATTCTTACCAAAGTGTTTATTTAATAAGTTTATATTTTTCTGAGAATTCACCCATTTAAATCCAGCATCGGCGCTCCAAATTAACCAAGCTATAATACCACGTTTATTATGCCAAGAACTATCTTTTGGTCTTCCTGCTGATCGCCATTTTTTATATGTAGGATAACTAGTAATTATATGTCTAGCAAACCAAGCTCTCATATATTTAAGATCTTGAATAGAAATAGAATCTCGTGTAGCTAGTTGTTTTGCACGTTTCCAACCTGTTTCTACACCACCCTTAAAACCTAAACGTTTTAACTTGAAAGAATACAATGCCGTATGTTTTACATTTTCAGGTACATTAATCATAACACTACTCCTTTTACCATAATATTGTGGACTACCTCCAAACTTTATATTACCTGATCCTTTTACACGACTTTTTTCACGTTTTGCCCTTTTAATACTTGATTTACTAAGTTCCTTATATGTTCTTGGTGTACCAGACGTTACTCGTTTACTTGGTCTGCATAATGGGTAACGTTGTTTGTTTTTAACAGATGATCTGCCACAAGATTTGTATCCAACCACCTTTCCCTTTGAATTTTTAATAGGTATATTAAGATCTACCCACTTTTCTTTATACCATCTTTTTAATCCAGCAGACTTTACACTACTTTTTTTACCTGTATATTTTCCACCTAAACGTTTATATTCTTTAACAATCCAACTAGACTTGTAAATTCCTGTTTTTGAACTAAATTTTTTATTAGCTCGTGATTTTACCTTACTATATAAGCTTTTATCAACTGGTTCTGGCATTATTATTATTATTATACATATAAAATAATAATACATAATACATCTATTATCCTATAAATTTGAAGACGACGAATCATTATAAGACAACGATTCATTATAACACGAATCATTCCTTTTAAAATAATAGATTCTATTATGTTCATCAAATAAAAAATTTTTTGATATATAATCCAAATTGGTAGATGGATTTGCAGTATTATTTTCAACCTTATCTATATTAGACACTGTATCATTAATACTAATATAAGAATATGTATCATCATATATTTCATCCATATAAGAATCATATATTTCATCCATATAAGAATCATATATTTCATCCATATAAGAATCATATATTTCATCCATATATTTGTAATCATCTTTGGCATCATATCTATTATCATATCTATTATGTTGAGGATTATATTGAGGATTATATTGAGGATTATATTGAGGATTATATTGAGGATTATATTGAGGATTATATTGAGGATTATATTGAGGATTATATTGAGAATTATATTGAGAATTATGTTGAGAATTATGTTGAGGATAAGATTTTGTATAAATATTTTTACAACCTTTATAATTAGCCTCGGAGTTAAATTCTATATTTGAAATGACATTTACATTATTAGGTACATTAACACAAACGTATTTACCCTTATCTGTACTAAAGTAGATAATAGGTTTAGATTTTACATTAATTTCATTGTCATTCATTTCATTGTCATTACACAAAGATTTGTCATTTGATTTATCATTTGATTTATCTGTAACACTATCACTAAGGTGTTTTCTTTTGAATAATTTCCTAAACATAAAATTTAAACGTTTTTAAGATTAAATTCATTTTTTATTTCTTTATATATAATAATAAGATGTCAAAACATTTACTTCGCAAATTGTTAAATCTTGAGACAGTTGATCGAGAAACTAATAATACATCAAATGACAATGACAATGACAATAAAAAATACTCTGTTTATTACAGTACTGACAAAGGTAGAAAAGTAGTGACTAAAATTCCAAAACATATGAACATATCAACACAAAGTTTACCAGAACAGTCTACTAATACATACACAGATGATTTATCTGATGTATCTTCTCATTTATTGAAATCAATTATACGCAAAAAAAATAATTATTTAAAAAGTAATCAACCTCTTAAGCCACTAACATATTATAGTACTGATAAAAATAGTTATGTAACAACTTCTGTACCAGAAAGAATGACTATACAAGGAAGCCAAGATAACGACATTGTACGTGGAACATTTGACGAATTTAGTATACCAGAACAAAGTGAACAAAGCAGTTTTAATTATGCTAAAAAATTCCCTAGTATATATTCTGATGTATCAAGCAAATATTCAGGAGATTTTTCAAATCATTCATCATTCAATTCTAACCAAGATACTTCATACGATTCGTTTTATGATAATCTATTCGTAGACAAACGTAACTCTGACGCGCCATCCTTATCACCTTTTAATATATTTAAGGAAAGCCACAGACAAAGACCTAGAAATAAATCCGATGTATCCGACGCGTCATCTTTATCACCTTTTAATATATTTAAGGAAAGCCACAGACAAAGACCTAGAAATAAATCTGATGTCTCCGATGTCTCCGATGTCTCCGATGTCTCCGATGTCTCCGATGTCTCCGATGTCTCCGACGCGTCATCTTTATCACCTTTTAATATATTTAAGGAAAGTCACAGACAAAGACCTAGAAATAACTCTAGATATTCCGAGTCATTGTAGATAACAATTTAGTACCCGTGTTTTTTACACCACCCCTTCACATTCGTATCCAAGTTACATAACATTTTTATTTCATTATTATTTAATTTTGATAAAGTTTTAATCATTATTTTATCAGATATAATACCTCCTCCAACAAGAGACGTATCTTCATTTAATTCAAAATTTTTAAACATATTTTCTAATTCTTCAAACTCTTTACTAGAAATCACCTTTATTTCAGGTATACTACGTTCTGATTTAAATGCTTTATACTTTTCCGTCATATTATCGTATGCTTGTTTATTACGAAGTGATAATTTTATCCTTTCTAATTCTTCACCTGTAACTATTCTAGCAGGTTGTCTTAATTCATCGCTAACGCGTCTAGAAAATCTTCGCTTTTGTTCTTCAATCTTTTTCTTTAAAATTTCTTTTTGTTTAGCGGATAAAGTTTTTATATAACGTTTATCTTCATCTGAAATACCACCAGGTTTAGTAAAATCTATATCCTTAACATAATATTTATCAACTTTAGATCTTAATTCATCTATCAATCCACCACCAGATTGTAACTGTAATCTACTAACCCCCCGTTTATTTATGACATTTAATAAATTACCGTACATCACTTTATCATTTTTTACTTTTAATAAGAATGGTCTTAAATTATCTTTATCCATTTTATTATTAATACAATTAATATAATTAATATATAAAAATAATTTACATATTAAAAAACAACATTTATTAAAAGGAAGATTGTTCTTCCTCTACAGGAGGTGGTGGAGGATTTTGTATATCACAAGATTGCCATAATTCTTCAACCAATAAACGAAGTACAATATAACTTACTCCAAAAACATCTTTAATTTTATTTCTTCGTTCATTCTCAGATATATCGTTACGTTCATATTCACCCTGTAAGTTATTTAATCCATTAAAAAAATCATAATAATTTCTAATCTTTGCATTTATTGACATTAAATCTGGCATTTCTTCCTTACGTTTTTTGTTAAAATGATCTTCACTTGTTGGATTGTAGTTTTTATATTCAGGAAGATTCAGGGGCATCTTTTCTGTCAGCAGTAAATTAGCATAATATTGCATTAATCCATGTGCATCCCGTAATACGTCTATTTTATTGTTAAAATCATCTTTTTGATACTTGCAAACATTTTCTATTATTTCAGAATTAACCTGAACCGAAGCACTAGATCCACCCATTGTTATATATATTAACTATAAAGAAAATAATTTTTAATATAAATTTTACTTAACTGTTTTTATACTTTAATAATACACACTTATCATCACCTACAATTAATGTAAACTTTTTAGTAAAGACTGGTAAATTGTCTTTACTATATAAAATAGGATACTGTTCTAAAAGCCCATTTTCTAAACAGTGCTTTATACCCACGCGCTTTCTACAATCATTTTTATAAGGTATACAATTAAATGCATTTGTACCGTGTTGCTTTTTAGCAATAGTATAAAAATCCCTAGACATTTTTACTCTTAAATTTTTAAAATCATCATTAAATCTATAAATATGAGGATCGTGATATTGTTTATATAAATGTGTTGTTTCATCATTTTGTTCATAATCATTTGGTATTATTGTTAAATTTATAGTATAAACATCACCCCGTTCTAATTCAAAACATACGTTTTCTTCGACTGTTAGACAATCATCTTTATCATAATACTTTTTGTAATTTGTTATTATATATTTAGATTCAAATGATCTTATCTGACCATCTAAATGTTCATAACTAACAGTATTTTCAACTGGAAAACATCCAACCTCTGTACATTTACTTTCAATTATAATTTTAACATCGTCATTCGTATTACCAGGAATCATCAAATTAGGAATACACTTTGATAACTCTTCTAATAATTGTAAATAACGTTCACGTTTGTCAATTTCAGGTCCATCAGGACCCTGACCAGTTCCTTCTAAATCAAGATGTGCTTTATAAATTATAGTTTCACCCAATACACTTATACATCCACTTAAATTAACACCTAAATCAATTTTAATAACATCGTTATCCTTTATAGTATTAAACTCATCTTGACCATCTTCATATATATAGTTTGACACACAATTATTCAAACTTATACTTGTAGGAAATGCAATTCCTTTTATAATTTCTCGTTTATATATCTTTGAACATTCTTCTATTACACGATTATCACCATATTCATTTAGATCTCTTGTATTTAAAATTTCACCCGTTTGAATTTTAGCAATAATTTCACTCATTATAATACCGCAGATTTTTGCACAAGTATTGTACTTTGTTAAATCTTGTTCTGACATAATATCATTTAACATTTACACTATATTTTATTATTAGTTTTTAAATAATATTACAATTAAAAACGAATAAACTTATTTATATATTATACATTTGCAAACTTTTTAAACCATTTTTTAATATCATTTATATTTAACCAAACAGATTCTGTATTTCTCTTTGTTATTTGTTCTGGATCAAATGTCTCTGATGTTATTAAATTATTTAACAGTAAATTTTCAACATTATCATTAATAACTTCATTTGAAATGTTATTTAATATAAAATCCAAATCTTCCACATCTATACTTATATATTCCTTTAAAATATTAGTAATAGACTTTATTTTTTCCAATCTTGTTAATTCTGGATTTTTATTTATTGATTGTATCCTTTTTTGCGCATCAGAATTTTTTACCAAAGATTCTCCTAAATTTTTCTTTACATCATATATTTTCATTTTTGAATCGCCAACGTCTTTATTCCATTCGATTTCATTATTAATAACAGTCTTTTTACCAGACAAAAAGTCATCTACATCCGAATAATATTTATTTTCTAAAATTGGAATAGGTATTGTTACATCTACATTTGTTCTTTTTACTGGCAATACTTCTCCAAAATTTGTCAAAACTCCAGTATATACATTATTATCTACTGTTGCTCCTAATAATTTTAATTTGGGGTGAAAATCAGAGCTATCATTAAATTCATCTAACAAATCAATTACACGATCAATACTTATAGCTTTTTGTTTTATTATAAAATCATCGAATGGTATCGTAGGAATTTTATCTAATACACCAGTTTCTTTTACAGGGACTATTAAACCTAATTTTGTAACTAGCATATTTATTTTATTAAATGAGTTGACTAATTGGAACCAGATCTTATGTTCTGTTTTTAATAATTTACCAATTATATATTCTGCAGAATACAATTCTTCATATGGGTATTTTTCTGGAAATCTATTTTCTTTAATACAAGACGATAAATAGTAATCAACAAATAAATTCACAATACTACTTACAGTATTATTAGATGTTTTATCATAATTAAAAACAAAATTTATAACTGGTTGTTTATCTAATATTTGCATCTTTTCAGATTGTTGATTCCATCTAGCAGACGAGTTTTCAACTATTATTTCAAAAGCATTTTGTTTTTTTACCAGAATCAAAAAAGGTTTCGATTTGTCTTGTTGAATATTCAAGTTACATACAAGACGCATATCTTCATATTGAAATGTTGTCTTGGATAATGTTTCTGTATATGGTATATCTATAATTAGTATATTACACCCTAATGCAATTTGTACTAAATCTATTATATCAGTCCAATGAATAACACTTTCACCATTAATAGTATCAACATATTCTTGTAAACTACTGTATTTTAAACTAATATTACCATTATTTAATTTTAAAAAATCTGCTGGATGTTCTGTTAAATAATTAACCAAAAATCTTTTCAATGCATATGTACTATCAATTTTAAGATTTGTATTGTCACCTATAGATTCAACTATACAATTAAGAAAGGACAAGTGATTTTGATTAACACCCCATCTTAAAAAAGCTGATGATTTAGGTTTTAAATATTCATTTAACAAATTATTCAATCCTGGTTGTAATACCCCTTGTCGTTTATAACCTAATAATTTATCAGTTGTAATAATGTGTTGTTTAATAACATTACCCTTATCAACCTTTTGCGCTCTATAAATAGAAGGTAGTTTTTCAAAACAACAAGGGTAAGACTTTATATTGTAACCAAATGTGTTTTCTTTATCGTGATGTTTACAAGGTTCATCTATGTTATCATTTGTTCTTTTATGCAAATGAGGAATATTTAAACACGTATTCTTTTTTGGTTTGGAAATTAATTGATATAATGGCACCTCACTTAACCAAATTGTTTCATTTTTATCATTTGTTTCGTCATTTTCGATTTGCTTTATCAAGTTGTCGTTATGTATGTGCACAAGAGGAAATTCTGCATTTGAATTATCATCTAAATAAAAATATCTAGATTTTGACAAATCAACATTTTCTATATCTTCAGATGTTACACGAATAATAAATGTTGTAAAACTTTTACCTGATGCTGGGATTACGTTTACTTTGAAATTACTAGGTTGAACCCTTATTTCTAAAATATTTGCACTTACGATACTTTCCATACCCTTTCCTGGATATTCAAAACAACAAGGGATGTCACCAGATAAACCAGGATATTTATGTTTACCTGTACCCTCACAAATATACTTGTTACCTTTATATACCATTACCAATTCAGAATCATCAATTGTTGTATCATTGTTAATTTTTGGTTGACGCTTTTTTTGACAAGTTATAGATGACATTTTCCCCCCCAGCTCTCTAACTAATTTTACATTTTGTTTTCTTTCTTTTAGCACAACTTCTAAATCAGAATCATCATCAGAATCTTCAAATATATTACTTTTTAATTCACTAGACATTTCGGATATAACCATTATATTGTCAATAATTACCTTTAATTGATTTAAATTATAACCACCATAAATTACAACAGTACTTGAATTTAATTTATAAGGATTATCTTTTACATTTACTGTTATACCTAATCTTTCAGAATCATCATCACTATCACGTTTACCAAAACGTTTATAATACATTGATACAATATCCTTGATATCCTTTGAATCAAATATTCTAGATGCTTCAAATTTTGTTAACATTTTTCTAAATTTTATTTTATTTATTGTTTTTAATGTTTCTAATACAGCATTAACAGACACTAATTTAACAGACATTTTATCAGATGCATATAAGCGTTTTGATTTTGAAAAAACACCGTGTAACTGATCTAACGATTCAACTAATGTATCTATACAACTTTTAATTTTCTTTATGATTACATCAATTGACCTTTGATTATCATCTTCTTCAAAATTTACTTTAACTGTAATGAGACCATTTTCATTAATTGTTATAGTTATATACTTATTTTGATGTTTACTTGTTACTACATCTTTTAAACGATATTTTACCATTAAACCCCTAATTTTTTTATAACTAGCTTTTTGTATTTTCTTTTTTTCATTTAAAATCCATGATTTTATAGAATTTTCATTTAACGTATCTAATAAACGGTTATAAATTTTAATTTTTGGATCACGCCTTGGACTATCATTATAAGCAATCATTGGTATATCATCTGATAACTCTAACATATTAAATATTTGATACAACTTGATAAATCTACCACTAACACTACTATCATAATCGTCTGATCGTAATGTAAATGTTGCTGTCGTATAGATAAAATTTGGTAAATTAGAATCTAACCCTTCATAATACTCGTCGGATTTATAAGAATATACACGTTTATAAAATTCTACAAGTCGGTCATGTTCTTTTTTATAAGTTTTTGATTCAGAATCGTATTTGTTTTTAATAGTATTAAAAAACTCCTTGATATCTTCCATTATACTATTATTTTCATCATTACTGATAACTGGTATATCTGATGTTTTATTAAAATTAAACATTTTCATCTTTATTACTTTACTTAAATCATCTGGTTTCAATTCAACAAATTCTTCTACTAATTTATCATATAAATCAGAAATCATATTATCATCTTGTTTTAATTTTAAATATAATCCATATGGATCCAAATCAAATCCTTTGTAACTATCACTGTTTATAATAGTGAATACAGATTTTACATATACGATTGGGTTTTCGGGCAACTTGGAGTAGTGAAATAATAAACAATTAGTATCAGTTATAACTTTATCTACACCATCTTCGTTTATTTCTAATTTTATCAAATTTGGATAATACTGGAGTGTTTCTTTATAAAAGTTATCAGTATTTACAAAAATTTTTGTTTTAATTTCTGAAATTGTATCATCTAATAAAACACCATATTTTTTACCATTTTGATTTAAAGAGTAATTAAGTTCTTTATTAATAATGTTTACACCCAATGTCATAACTTACAATTTACAAAGAAATTAACTTTTTATAAAAACATTACTTTTATAAAAACTACAATCTTATATTTATTCAGTGAATAATCTTTGTTTTATATTATCCTTTACACTATTACAAATACGCATAAAATGTTCTGTAATTTTTGAAACTTGTTCATTTGTTTTGAAACCAGTAGCTATAACATTTCCACTTTGAAATATTAAAAACGTTATATTTATACAGGTACATTTATTTGTACAAGGACAAATACCGTCATTTATACCGTTACCTTCATTTAATGGCACTTTATATAAAAATTTTATACCAGAATAAGATTCTGGTTTATACTTGCATATATAATTCATTTGGATTAGACGTTCGTAAAAACGTTGTCTGTTAATTTTGTAATCAATTGTAAAATAAACATTCATACAATTTACGTTTAAATCAATTGCATTCTGGAGTTGATCATCTGTCAAAGTATAATTACTATTGTAAAAAGGATTACATTCGTATTGTATTTCTTGAATATCTTCTACGGATTTTACATCAGTAATTTTTGAGTTATCAATGTCATAAATAATTTTTCCAATAATTGTATCATTATTATAATAAATTAACCCATTTTCAATATCAAAAAAGATATTATTATTATTTTTATAAAATTTGTGTCTGTTTTTTAATAATTCAATACGTGTGTATCCTATATATTCACCATTTAAATTATGTATAAAATGACGTCTTTGTGTTTCCATTTTTTGTGTTATAAACATATTAGTTTTTGAATCTATGATATAGTCTTTTTTGTTAATGATATAATGTTTATTTTGCCAATCTTTACAATAACCAATTATTGTTTTAGAATCATAAGAGTAAACTAAATGATCTTTATCAACTAAAATACCATTTGCATCTTTTGTTAATAATATAGTGTCTTTGGACCTAACCAAAGTCTGTAATTTATCATAAATCTTACGTGTTACAGCGTAACCTTCTACAATAGATTTGCAACCTGTCAAATGTAAACTACCATTTCCAAACAATTTTACATTTACATTGTTACCACTATTGTTTAAAATAATAGATATTTGATTATAAAACAATGTCTTTTTAATCTTTTCAGCGTCTTTTACTTTTGCCTTTTTATAAATAGTAGTAGAATATTTTCCTTTCATAATACTCAAGTCAGCATAATTATATTTAATACCTATTATTTCATCATCTATATCTAAATACTTTCCAACATTAGTCAAATTCAATTGGCAATCTGGCAATTTTGTCGATAAAGTTATCGTTGAGATTTTAACATGTAATGCCATTGTTAATTAATGTAATTATTTAATATTCAATTTCTTTAAATAGATTTTTTTATTTAAACATTTTTAAAACACTTTTTTATTTGTTAAATATATTATAATGCAGGTTAACGATTTAGTGATATTAACTGTTTGTTTATTTATGTTTTACTTTTTTTTAACAAAAACAAAAGAAGGTTTAGATGCTGTTATGGTAACAAATGCTTTTTCTGATTTACGTTGTATAAGTGATAATTTACCAATAGTAAGATTAATAGATAATAAATCAGTTCAATGTTTAAGCAAATCTGGAGCTGATACTCAAAATTGCATGATGCGAGGTGATCTTAAAATTCCAGCTAATGTAAAATGTAATGATATTAATACATATTTAGTTAAGGAAATTCGTAATAAAAACTCACCGGTAAGAGGAGTGTATGATAAATTAGAACGAGATGTAGATTATAATCTTTTAACGTGTAATCCAGATGGTTTAAATGATGCTGGACACTGGTGTGGTCAAACATATAATGTTATAAAAAATGAAAAATGTACATCAAATGAAGGCAAATACGGTGTTTGGGTAAATCCTTGTAAACAAATGCCAGAATATGCTGGGCTACCACCAGCTGGATCATCTGCTTTAACTACTACAAGATCTGAAATTCTAGAAGCTAGAGCTGAGGCAAAATTAAATAGTGATATATCAAGAAACAAAGCATTATGTGGAGGTACACAACCTTGCAGAGATGAATTATCTGTAGCATCAGGAAGACGTGGTGTACAATGTATTTTTAAAAATGAAGGAAATGGTAATGTTTCTATATTTGATAAACGTACTAATACAAAAGTATGGGAATCTGGCACAGTTGGAAAAGGTACGTCACCATATCAAGTTGTATTACAAACAGATGGAAACATGATTTTACAAGATAAAGAATCAAAGACTATTTGGGAATCTGGTGCTCGGGGAACATCTAATTCTAAATTATATAAAGCAAATTTGTTAGATAAATCAGGAAAATGCATTTTAGAAATTACAGACAAAGACGATAAATTTGTTTGGCGAACTCCTAATTAAACAAACTTGTAAAATTTTCATTATTATATAAATAATGAAAATTACCAATGAAAATTACCAATGAAAATTTATTCAGAATAGATAAATTTTTCAATTGATACATGTAATTGCATTAATAAATTCAGATGGTAAACACCTACACTTGATAATACATGCCAAATTGCATGAAGTTGTAATGGTTGCAAATGTCTACAAAACATATTTTCTAAACACCAAATTACAATACTTGACCCATATATATAAATACCAACATTTGTAACAAAATTTAACTGATTCCTTAAATCAAGATATGTTTTAATCTTTGTTTGAACAATATGTATTAAAACAGAGTTACTTAAATGATTATTTTTTTTAAATCTACTATACGTATTGATTCCTATCGTACCTTGTCCGTAATTGCCTTCTACCAAAGGAGTACTTGATGTCATTTTTTTGGAGTTTTCTATTATTCTTTGTTTTTTTAATATATCTCGTGTAACATAAATTTTAGAATAAACTATACGATTCAAACTTTTTGATAATTTATACAAAACAAATAAAACAGCAGCTTCTGATACTTTTAATGTTAAATGAAAAGTTAATACTTGCATGCTAGGATGTATAAAATAACTTAATATTATGATTGGTACCATTCTATAAGAATATTTTAAAACATAATGTAATCTACTATATTGTTCCGTATTTACAGATTCACAACTTGTTTTCAATGATATTAGTAAACCTAAATATTCATTAGCCAATAAAATCATCGGCAGTTCATCTAATAATTGAAATGGATAATATAAAGTACTATGAAATAACATTGTTCCTATACCTACAAATACTAGTAATGCAAATATTTTTATAAATGATACTTTGTAATGACTGTTTTCTATCCAAGAATAATTATTTTTATAGTATAAACACCCTGATAAAATTAAACATAATCCTGTCAATGTATTCCAGTATTCAGCTACATATTCTGATAAAATATAATTTTGCTCACACCAATCAACTGTACTTGGCAAATCTAACATTGATACAAACATCTTTTATTAATTCATAATAAGATGAATTTTCATTTTTTTATTATAAAATATATTTTTTTGATTAAACTTTTTTTAAATATGTATATTATACAATAAGATAATGTCTCATTTCTCATTTACACGTGCATCTTATGATAAATGCGCTATAGAAAAAAAAGATCAAGAAAGTCAAGCATCTTTTCATTTAGTTACAGATCCTGAAGTCGCAGAATCTAAAGAGGTATGTTTTCAAAGTACAACTCCATTTATGCAAAATCCATATAGAAGTGTACCATCTTATGCTGTTGACGTAGAAAGTGATCTAAGAGGTCATCAATTTCAAGTCTCTAAATGTCCAACTCATAAATTCAATCCTGCAAAATCAAAAGTTTTTAAAACTTTACTAAACGAATGTAAAGATAACGGACTTGTACCAGAATATACTAGATTAAATAAATCATGCAATGTTTTTAGCGGTATTAGTATTAACCGTTTCCATCCACTTTGCGAAGATTTCCAGGAACTTAACAAAATTCATAGCAATTCTTATATTGGAACAAACACACGTTTGCAAATTAAAGATGCATTTAAACCAAAAAAATAAGTATATAACATTTACTCGTATTCACCATTTATAACAGCGTAAAATGTAGGTTTTTCTAAATTATACAAATTACAAAAATCTTCTACTCTTTTCTTTAAATCATCACTAAACGAATTATAATCTTCAACTTTCATTCCAATCAAAGGATAATCCCAACAATAGTTATTGCCAAATCCAAAAGTCATTGATTTTTCTTCTAAAAAGCTTGACATTATATTAAAATATTCATCGATACCAAATTCTTGACTAAAGACAATATGAATTCCTTCTTCATCATCACTATCATATGGTACTTCATAATCGTGTTTTTCATTTAACATAAAATTTTTTACCCATTTACGTTTTTCTATTAAATTGAACTTTTCAACCCATTCTTCAATACTATAACTAACTTTTGGTCCATACATTAAAACAGAATATTGTTCACCACCCATTTTAAATAACCCCCAAAATTTATTAAAATTTAGTTTTTTTAATAAATACGAATCGTTTTACTACACTACTATACAACTACACAACACAACACTACACAACACAACACTATACTACACTAAACTACACTACACAACTATACACAAATTAAAAAATTAAAGACTATCAAAAATTCTACGAAAATTTTGAGATGTATTACTTTTAGATATTTTTAGTTTATCTTTTTCTAATACACTTTCTTGAATTGCTTCGGATTCTTGTTGTGTTTGTTGTTCTGATTCTGATTCTTCTACTTCGTCTACTTCGTCTACTTCGTCTACTTCGTCTACTTCGTCTAATTCTTGTAAAATAATTTTTTTATTTTTAAAGAGTTTAGTTAATGAATAATTTGTACTTTTATTATAAAAATACCAAGCAGCACCAAGAAATCCAAATACCGTAACTGTACCTGATGTTTTACCAATACCTTTTATAAATGATGTAAATAATTGTTCTCGAATAGACATTATATAAATATATTTAAGAAAAATTTCGTGCTTTTTAAACACACCGCTTTTATTTTTTATTTATTCGCAAAAAACTGTAATACTTTTTATATACGTATATTAATGAGCAATTTTAGCAATTCTACAAACAATAATCAAAATAATTATCAAAATAATTATCAAAATATAACATCTTCTGTAAAACAGATTTTTATATCGCAAAAAAATACAGGATACTTGTTTGATTTGATTGTTTCTAAAATATTAAAATTAAATCCACAATATCAGCCCATTTTATTTGCTTATATTAATACGTATAAGGAAAATATTATCCAATTGCAAGAGCTTTTATTTAATGATTCATTTCAAAAAATATACCAAAGGGGGGAATCTTCTGGAAATATAGATTTTGAAGAAATTCTTATAGAATTAAACAAGTTAACTGTATTAAAATTTGAAAATATGTTATTTAATGATCTTGCAAATAAATTTACACAAAATAATAAGGAAATACCATTACAATCAAACTTACAAGAATATCATTTACCACAGCAAACAACAATGTCTAATCAAACGAATTACACTTCGTATAGAGAAGATTATAAACAACATGATATCTCAGATGATATCTCAAATGTTACTTCCGATGATAAATTAAAAGTATTATCAACAGAATTTTTTTCTGGAAATGCAGTTTTCGAAAATGGCAAATATACATTTTTACTAAAAATACATGATATTTCTGGTATAAATATAGATAACATTAAGATAAAATGCAATTTGTATAACATTACTGAAAATAACAATAAATTTGTTTTAATAGAAGGTGGTGTAAAAACAGATGTAATTATACCAATAGGATATTATGATATATCTACTCTTATAGATATAATATCAGATTGTACAAACGATGCATCTGTAAATAGAAATAAAGATTATTTCTACAAAATTTTTTTAAACACTTTTAAGAATAAAATATGCTTTTTATGTGATTATACGGATAAAGAGCGAGTAACAAAACCATTATCATTTGGAATTTCATTTTACAAATCAAAAAATTCAAATATTATTAATCTATCAGAAATGTTAGGATTTTATAAAACGAATTATGCAAGTAATAATTTGTATATAGCAGAGGACTTTGCTAATACAAATATTTTTGATGAGTTATACTGTAAGTTATATTTAGATAATATGGAATTGCCAAAACATAAAACAAGTGATGTAAATTTCTGTTTTTTTGAAAAAATAAATATAGATATGGATAAATCATTTGGTAAAACTATTTCTACATTATTTGATGATGATTTTTACACATTTGATAATAACTTGAATACAAAAAACTTGTCTATTAAATTCTATAATAATTACAATTCACAAATAACATCACAAATGTGGTTTAAATGTAAAATCTCATTTGAATGTATATAAAGATAAGTACACACCCAAGGATCATCAACATCACCGCATCCACAAGCATCACCATTGCATCTTTCAAGTAATTCTTGTTCCTTGCATATACGTTCCACAACTTTTACATTCGCTGTATACTAAAACACCAGATTCTCCATTAACACAACAACGATGATTACAACTACAATTACAATTACAATTACAATTACATTTGATTATACTATTATTTAACATAAAATAATAATATTGTGATATGTTAATGAATATATTAGATATAATAAACGAAATAGAATTTTCAGAAAGATTATCCGAAGATTATATTTTAAAAAATGATTTAGATAAAACGTGTTGTGTTTGTTTTACAGATAATTATTTTATCTACGATCTTAAAAACGAGTGTATTTTGTCATTATCAGATATAGAACCATCATTCTTTAAAAATGATGAAATCCCCAAATCATTATTAGTTAAAAGTTGTTGTAATGTTCATTATATATGTATAAATTGTATTCATCGTTTAATAAATAATTACGAGGCGCATCCTATTAATGAATCTAACTCTCATTTATCATGTCCATATCCATTTGGTGATTGTGTTACGTCAATTGGTTTTAAAAACATATTTGATCATAATTTAATAAAAAAAATTTGTAATGATACAGAATGGGAAAATTACAGAATTCATTCTGAAAATTTTTCATTTCCTGGATTTACTATTATAAAATGCCCCGTATATTATTACAGAGGGATTACAAGAGTTTTATGTAATACAGAAATTCTTTTAGAAAATGAGACCATTAAAAATACACCAATAGGTGATTTTATAGTTGAATGTACACAAAATGCAAATTGTCTAAAACGTTTTTGTTTTAATTGTCATCAAACGATGAGTTACTATCAACAAGTTTGTCACGATTGTAAAACAAATCATGAAAATGAAAATCCTAATTTATTAAACTATTATTTTAACAAAAATACATCAGAAATTTTATCATCTATTGCATCAACATCTATTGAAACTAACAATGACAATGGAGACAATGACACTGACAATGGAGACAATGACACTGACAATGGAGAGGTTGAAAGTAAAACAGTTATTATAAACTATAATGAAAATTCTTATTTATATTTGAACAAAGAAATAACAATTGAAATAGCAGTTGAACAAATAATGAATATCATCAAGAACATTGATACATTTTTTATATGTTCCATATGCAAAATAAGTTTATATAAAACAGAACGTTGTAATGGATTATCTCATCATAATGTAGAAAGATGTTATGCTTGTGGAAGAATAGGATATAAAACAAAAGGTTTAGGTGAACATTGGAATCCTAGTGGACATAGTGGATGTTTCAGATTTAATAGTGATTTATATATAAAAACTACTATACCTCATTATTTATGTAATGATAGTATTTGTTCTAATCACGAAAAGGGAGATTGTACTGTACAAGAACATAAATTAGGTATTGAGGATTTAGAACATTTAAGAAAACGTTCATATGTTTATCATTCTATAAAATCCTTATTACCAGAAATTAGATTTGATGTATATGATGAACTTTACGATAAGTTAAGTATGTATCCAGAATTGTTACAATATATGCCGTATAAACAAACTCTTATGTTATTAACAACATACAAATCAAGATATAAAGATTTTTCTGAAAGTATTGTCTATAAAAATTTAAATTGTTACGAACCATCTAGTTGTCCAAAGTACACACAAATAAATTTTTGTATGGATACTGAATCATATTTATTAGAATTTTCCATACTCCCACCTCAATACAATGCTAATGAAAATACAATAACTAACAATAATTCAGATAATAACATAATAACAACGCAAATACCAGTAGTAGAAAACGTAATAAATTTGATAGAAAATACAACAGAAATTCAAATTGAAACAAATAATAACATCGAAATTTCATCTTGGAGAAGATTATTAGAACAAGAATTATCAATACCTTTAATAAGAAGACGTATTTTACATCACAGATCATCAGATGAAGAAGATAATTTATCTTTTGATAGTACATCAGGATTGTTAGTAAATAACTCTGACACTACATCTAATAATATATTAATACAAGATAATATTACTTGGACACAAAATGTAATAGAAGAATATACACCTTTACAAAATGAACAAATAGACAATTTAACATCATATATTTTTGACGAACTATTAAACGAACTAATTACAGTAGATAATACAACAAGAGAAAACTCATTACACATGTATCAAAATGTCATAGAATATATATCACCAACAACACATGACCAAAACACAAATGGTCATCCATTAAATTACGATCCATTAAATTACCAAGTAACACATGACTACGATCAATTAAATACACCTAATTTAATAATAACTTCTAATTCCATGTTAATAAATTTTTTATCAGACGACGATACAGATACGGAAGTAGATAACGATAATTAATTTATTTAAATACATCTTCCAAGTTAATTTTTTATTATTATTATTTACGTTTAATATTAAATGGATGACAATTACTATTTTAAGTTGAAAAAATCTTTAAAATTATCTTTAAAATTACAAAAAGCTTTAGAAATTAAAAAAAATTTTAAAAAAATATTTAGACAAAATATGAATGAATTTCCTGAACTTATAGAATTGGAAACTAATATTAACAATTGGATAAAAGATGATAGTTTTTATTCAGGAAATATATATATAAAATCTTTTGATAAATATATAATATACCAATTAAATTCTTTAGAACATACAGTTATTAAAATAACTGATAAATAAATAAAATTGTTATATATAAATGTAAAATAAAAAAATGAAAATGCTCAAGTTAACTAAACAATCAATAGTTCGCAATGACAGTTTTATCATTACAAGATATTTGTATTAATTCATTATTTTTTCTTAATGACAGCCTTTAATTTATCTTCGATAACAAAACGTTTATTTTGTAAAATAGATTGTGTTAATTCCTCTGCCTTTTTACCATCCTTTAATTCTTCAGTTAATTTTTCCATTATAACTTCTTTTTTAAACATTTGTGAGATCTTTTTTGGATATAACACAATTTCTCCTTCTTTCAAGGAAATACTATCCATATCATTTTTAGTCATGTATTCCTTTATATCCTTTTCTAAAGCGTCTAATGTTTTTTTACAGTCTTTTTGTTTTTTGCGAAATTCTGCTAAAGATCGTTGTATTTCCAAATATTGTTGAAACTTTTGATTAATACCTTCAGACATTAGTTTTATTATAACTATAAAAATAATATTATATATTAAACGTTATCAACTCATTTACTTTTATTATAATTTATACAAATTTCGTTACTAGTTCTATATGCGCAAGTATGTTTATCATCTTTTATTGATAATTTTTTATTGCAAATAATACACGTTAAATCTTTAACTGGAGATATTTTTATTGTTTTGTCAGCAATTACCTTAGCGCCAACAAAATGGTCTTTGTTTATATTAGTTTCCATATTTATTTATACACATAATAAAAAAATCTAATTTAAAACACACATTTAATTAGATTTTATATGATTGCGCAAAAGTATAAACCCACTACGCAAAAGTCGTTATTTCACAAAGATGTTGTGAATCATATACGTAAATGGATAAAAATGATAGAAGATTATGCTGATGACTCAAAATCTGTAAAACAAATTCTATTTTTACACGGACCAATTGGATGTTCTAAAACAATAACTATAGAATGTTTGTTTAAAGGTTATAATTTAATTGACATTGATTCTGATAATATACGATCAGCTGATAAAATTACAGAAACAATTACTGGAATAGTTGGGTTTAGAGAACTCACCTTGGCTAATATTGAAAAATGGAATCATAAAAACCGACGGGATAAAAGTAATGTTTTATTTGTAGACAATTTAGAATTATGCGATAGAGGAATAGAAAATTTTATAGAAATTTTGTATAATAAACAAAACATAAACATCCCTATAGTTTTAGTTTGTAATTCATCTAAATACAAAGATATTTTTGTAAATCATGAAAATTGTACATTTTTAGAATTTAAACGTCCTAGTTTACTAGAATTGACTAAACTAAGTAATGAAATTTGTAAAAATGAAAATTTAGGTTTAACAAAAGACCAAATTAGAAATATTATAGATAAATCAGAATTTGATATACGTCAATTATTGCATTTACTAGAACAATGGTCGATAGGTAAAAGTGCAGGTCATGAGTTTCAAAATTTTGTTGATTCTATACAAGTAAAACATACAGATCAAGATTTATCTGAAAAATTAGAATTTTTATTTAATAACCAACACAAGTTTAATGTATCCGATATACATACTCTTGGTGGCTCTGAACCAATTGTTATATCCAACTCTATATATCAGAATTATATATCAGTACCCGTTGATATAAATTTATCAAAAGCTGACAATATTAAATTATTAGACAATTATTCAAAAATTATGGATAGTATTTCCGTTTCAAATATTATACATACAGATATATATGAAAATCAAAATTGGAACTTGTATAATGATTATATAGCTCATTCAACAGTAGTTCCAAGTTATTATTTGAAACAAAATAGCGAATTAATGTACAAATCATATTACAGTGATAAAATGGATATAGATGAAAACAGTCTATCAAAGGAATGGCATGATAAGTTATATCAATTTGCACCATACAAAGATATATCCTATAATTTTTTAAATTCTTACGAAGAAGTCAAAAGAATAATATATTCAAATAAGAATTCTCGAGTTTTGAATCCATCACATAAAGAAACATCTAATACAAATATTCATACTTTATTTGATCCCGAATCATGCTTTATATTAGTTGATTTATTAATTACGTGTATGAATCATTTAAACGAGTATTTTAATAAAAACAAGCGTGGGAAAAATACAACTAAACGAGAAAAATTAGATTTGTGTAAAAATATGAATGATCAGGCTAAAATATCATTAGACGTGCTAGTTAATAATATTTATGAATACAAGTTATTTGAAATAGATACAGATGATTTTTTAATTAACAAATCAAAATACATAAATGACGAAATTATTCAACAAAATATAAACAAGATAGACTTGCGAGTTTTTAAACGTTTATTAAATATCTTTACAATGAATGATAGGCATAAAACATTTAGATCAAATATAGAAACATCATTACAGTACAAAATACTTACACGTTTAGTATATGATTATAAGGATGAACCTGCAAAATTATCATTTAATATCAATAATATTCTTACAGAAGAATTGGATAAGATTTGGAATTTATCTTAATGTACAAGGAAAAATTAATATGGCGAAGTTGCACCCATGTAAATACAACCGAAACCAAGTAGTAACATCACTATATTACATACAAGATTTACAACTACAAAATTAAAGTTGTCTTTTTTCTCAGCTTTGAAACTTTCATTTTTGTTAAAACATTCAGTTGCAATTGATGAAGTTGCTATACCAAAAATTGCAGCAACTACAATAGCTAGCGCTGTCATAACCATTTTTATATTAGCCATTTTATATAATAGTTTATATATTATATAAAGAAAATTAATTTCAGTTAAACTTTTTTTATTCTAAATATTTTATAATAAAAATATTTTAAAATAAAATTACCACGTGAATGTTCTATAACTCTTCCAAACTTGACTCTTAATTCTTACTATATTATTCATATTTAATATTATTGAACTGCTTTTTTTTATTAAAAATTCAAATCAAGTTGCAAGTTAAGTAAACATTGTTTAGCACATTCTTGTTCAGCATTGGTAACCTTTCTACCAAATCCAATACCTAAAATATAATCTCCACGTTGATAAATATCAAATAATTTTGTATAAACTAAAGGGTTTTTTACACGATATTCCTCCATAATTCTTGTAGTATATTGTTTTATAATATTTTGAACATTTTTATCCATTGTACAATATTGCTCTCCAGTAAATGTTAACATTCTTGTAAAAACTTTTCTATAAAGAGGACCTTCTTCATTTAATGAAGTATAAACTGGAGTCTTAAACTTTAAAGATTGAAAGTATCTTTGAACAGAGTCCTTGAAATTATCATTTTTAGAAATTAATTCTGCAAAATCAATAATATTCTCTATAACAGATCTTACAAAACGATCTGCATAAAGATATCCTTTTTCTCCAAAATCTAGTAAAATCGAACCGATAAATGCCTCGTATGCGTCTTCGAAGTAGCTCGGAGTATTGCGTCCTCTATCAAGGTCTAAAATTGTTTGATTCTCGACCTGGAGAGATAACAATAAAAACTTTTTAAATCCAAGAGTTACTCCAATCTTGTGTAACATTGAGCACTTTTCAATTTTTATCTTGAGCTTTGTCAAAAATCCTTCTCGTTCATTGCCAAAACGCTCGAACAAATAGCGACCCATAACTGCTTTTAAAATATGATCACCTAAATATTCTAATCTTTCACTTGATTCTTTTGGTACATATGAAAATAACGTATTATCTTCTTTGACTGTTTCACCTTTTGTAAAGTGATATTGTACCGATTGATAATAACTTTCGTGAATAAATGCTTGTTGATAATGTTCTAAATTATTTATAGCTAATCTGGTTCCATTATCACCTATGTTTTCAAAATAATTTAGAATATTTTCAACTTCCTGTCTTGTTATCAATCTGTTATTTAGGTTATCCATACTTAATTTTTATAGAATTGCAATTTAATTCAATTTTTTACTAATAGTGGACGATAAAACGTATTAGCAATTTTCAGCGGTAAAATTTCCATTTTTAATTTTGGATTTCCATTTTTAATTCAATTTTTTAATTTTGGATTTCCAGTATAATTATAGTATGGAATTGTTATTATTTAGGTTTGTGATGAACAATAAAATTGAATTTAAATTTAATGTTAAAAATGTAAATTCAAAATGGATAAATTTCTAACTCTTCAATTAGTGATGATGAAAGGATCAAAATTAAAAGGGGGAAAAGAAGCTTTAATTGAAAAAGTAAAAGTTGATAAGATTGGTAAAGTTGGTAAGGTTGATATAGTATCAAAAATTCAAAATATTGACGAAGAAACTATAATGCTTTTGTTAAGTTTATGATCGGGACGTTGTTTATATATAAATTAATTTAAAAGTATCATATCTTTTAGATACACTTTTTATTTTACTATAAACATTTTCATCTCCGCAAAAATATACATTTACTCGATTCATTTCTATAAACGAATTTTGAATTACTATATTATCAAATAAATCATCAAAATCAGGACGGCCACTATAATATTTTTCTGATCCAATATGTTTAATACCTTGATTGTCATTTTCAGTTAAGTAAATCATAAAATTTACACCTGTAGTTTTAAAATCTTTTATCCAAAATACATCTTGTATTCGTTTAGCAATAATTACAACATACAATCTTCTTTTTGGAAGATTTTTCTGTACAGAATCTAAAAAACTAGTAATTCCAATCCCAGTTGCTACTAACACAACTGGTTCCGATGATATCTGTAACATAAAATTATCAGTTAACGTTTTATAAGGACCACTTATATAAATATTACACTTGTCAATTACGCCTGTTTTAACTTTGTTTACAAGATCTCCTGTCCAATCACCTCTTCGCTTTATATAAATACAACACGTATTCGTATTCGTATTTTTTAAACAATCATCTATATTTGAACATCTTACAATAGTAAATGGATGCCATTCAAATTTATTTATAGTAGGTATCAACAAGTACACTGTTTTACCAAAATAATTACTTGATAAATTTAACCATAAACAAACAACATCTTCCGTAATAACCTTAACTTTAACTTTAACTTTATACCAACCATAATAACAATCAATTAGCGCATTTGCTATATACAATCCAGATAACAACACAATAGATATATATATTTTATTACTCCAAACAATATGTGTTAAAAATACCGATAAAAACATTAACGTAAATACATTATGTAACCGATAAAATGTTTGATAATTAAGTTTTTGTCTACAATAACCAAAACCTGCAAAAATACCTAATAAAACTACTAATAAAACACCTGTTATATTTATATTTATATTACGTGTACTATGAGATATAACGTGAATTAAACTAAACGACAATACCGATATAAAAAAAGTTACATGTATTAGTCGCATTGTTATTGAATTACAAACAAACCATCTTTTCCATATCTTATTAACACATATAAATATTAAGAAAAGATTTATACTTATCATAAACCCCGATGATTTAGCTATAACAAATGCCTTATCGTAATCCTTTACATAATAAAAACCATAAACTGTAAAAATGGCGAATTGTAATAGGGCCAATATGACATATATTATTTTCATTTAATTTCTTATAAAATAGAATTATAACTAGTATCATATCATATCATATTTATTTTTAAACTAAATTTTATAAGAAATTAAATTTTATAAATTATAAATGCATCATTATCTTCGAAAATCTTGGTACATAGTCACAATTACGGAATTATGTTGAATATATTCATAAAATGTTGAATACCCTCCAAATACGAGTCTTTTTGGTTTAAATATTTTTTGAAATTCTGTAATTCTGTTTTCAAAGTATTTTTGTCTAATATTATTAATATGTAAAGATATTTCTATAGGCAAAGATGGTATAAGAAAAATATTCATCAAGTAATTTATTTTTTTATTGGTAAGTAATTCTTGCAAATTTTTAAATACAAGTTGTTACAAGACAACAGCAAATTGTTACTTGATAAAAAATTGAATTTTTTTTTTAAAGTTTGTAAATTATTTATGTCTTGCAACATCTGTGTTGAAAATTTCAATCGCTCAAATCGATTATGTATTACTTGTCCCAAGTGTGAGTTTCAAAGTTGTCGTACTTGTTGTGAAACATACTTGACAGGATCCAATGAAGATGCCAATTGTATGAATTGTAAATACAATTGGGATTATAAAACAATGTCAACTATGTTTACAAAATCTTTTATCGATAATCGATATAAAAAACATTATGAACAAATCTTGTATGAAAGAGAAGTTGCTTTACTTCCTGCAACTCAACCATTAGTTGAAGAACAAATAAGAAAAGAAAACATTCAAAAACAAATTATTGAAGTGCAAGATAAAATATCTCGACTCAAACTTCGTTTAAGAGGTCTTAATTCAGAATATAATAGGCAACCAGAAGTACAAAGACAAAATTTTGTCAGAAAATGTCCAAATGGAGAGTGTCGAGGATTTTTAAACAATCACTGGAAATGTGGATTATGTAATTATTGGAGTTGTCCAGAATGTCACGAAGTCAAAGGTGAACTAAGAAACACAGCTCATACTTGTAAACCAGAAAATGTTGAAACTGCTAAATTGTTAATGCGTGATACAAAAAGTTGTCCTAAATGTACAACTCCTATTTCAAAAATAGAAGGTTGCGATCAAATGTATTGCACTCAATGTCATACTGCTTTTAGTTGGAATACAGGTCGTATTGAAACAGGAGTTATACATAATCCTCATTATTTTGAATGGAGATCACAAAATGGAAACCTAGAAAGAAACTTGCTGGAAATACAATGTGGAAGAGAAATTGATCACGAAATAGTTTACAGAGTTAACCGTATATGCAATACTGATATTGGTCTTATTGCAAGACAAGTATTACATATTCGACAAATAGAATTGCGAAAATATGTTGTAAACAGAATCAATGACAATTCTGATATCCGAATTCGATACTTACGATCTCAAATTACACAAAAAGTATTTAAACAAACTTTGCAAAAACGATTCAAAACAACTGGAAAAAGATCTGAAATTGGAGCTATACTTGCAACATATACACATTGTGTTACAGATATTATTTATCGTCTTATTGCAGAGTATAAAACGTATAAAAAAACACAACATACAATTGATCTTACTAATGGTACAATGACACCTATTGATTCAAAATACTATTATGAATTACAACAACTCATAACATATACAAATGATTGTTTCAAAAATATTGCACAAATTTACAAAAGCAAAGCTGTTCAAATATCACCTACTGGCAAATTTTGTTAAATAATTTTTTGTTTCAGTCAATTATTTCAACCCAACTTTATTAAAAGCATCCGTCAAAGTATGTATATCAAAATCATCGAATGTTTTCTCCGGATATGTTATCTGATATTTTAATCTCAAGTTACCAGACTTTTCATTTTCATCTAATAAACCTTTATCATAAATAATATACTCTTTGTTTGGATTTATTAAACCAAAACCACGCGTATCTAATACAATATCGCCACCAAAATGAGGAATAGTTAAAACTTTACCAACTACGGATTCCCTAAATGTTAAATTTATAGTATACAATAAATCCATATTATCTCTGTGAAAATTTTTATCATTTTCAACGATTATATTTACTACAAAATCTCCTGAAATTTCATTGTCTTTAACAGCTTGTTCTCCCCATTCATGAAATACAAAATTTTCACCTGGTATTACACCCCTTTTTATCTTAATCTCAAATACATTTTCTTCATTAATAGTTCCTAATGAATTACAACTACTACAACCAGTTGTATTATCATTAAACTTACCAGTACCACCACATTTATTACAAGTTTGTTGAACCACCTGTGCAAAGGATCCCATTTGTACATGTTGCGTGGAAACACCATTACCACCACATTGTTTACAATTTGATATACAAATTTTACAAACACGTTTTCTGTTAATCTTTAATTTTTTAATAGTTCCTGTATAAACTTCTTTTAATGTTATTCTACATGAATATGTATGATCAGATTTTTTTACAATTTGCTGTTGTCTTGTATGATGTTTAAAAAATGGATGTTCAAAACCAAAAGGAAACATATTATCCATGCCGGTATTCATATTCATTGGATTATCATATTGTTGCTTTTTTGAACTGTCAGATAAAGTTTCATATGCCTCTTGAATTTTCTGAAAAAAATCCTTATCACCACCTTTATCAGGGTGATGTTGCCTAGCTAACTTTCTATATGATGCCTTTATCTCGTCATCGGATGCACCCCTAGAAACACCTAATATATTATAATAATCAGACATAGATTACCTATTTACTATTATAAAAGTAAAAATAATCCCAAATCGAACGGTAATTATTATTTATGTAATAATAATTATTCAAAATTATGTAGTTGTAGTTGCCCTAAATTTTAGCTTTGTAGAAACCCAATCTGAAACATCAGCACTAGTATATTGTACTTGTCCAGATGAGCTTATAAAAAACCCTATATCTGTATTATCTCCTATATATGAATAATCTATAATCCACCCAGTTCGTTTTCTTAACCCCTTTACCTCAAAAAGGGCGTCGTATTCATCAGATAATGTTGATACATTAACACAAACCATAGCTGAAAACGACTTTGTATTATTAAAAACAAAACCGTTAATAGAATGCGGTGATGCTATATTGTTTTGACAATCAAATTCCCTTTCAACAAATATATCTTGTGTATTAGGAGTTATATCAACTTCGTTTACGACCAATCGTTTACCAACAAATAACTCTTTGTTTATACTAACACCACCGTAAGCAACAAATGTAGATCCAGTTGTTAGATTTATACTTGAACTTGTATTGGTAATAATAATACTGGATTGATTTCCTAATATCAATTTATTATCCTGATAAATTAAATCACTAGTTCCTATGACAGGATCAACTCCGTTTCCTCTTAATATAGTATAAGGGTTTAAATATGTGCTTCCAGTACCACCCTTTGTTACCTGAAGAGGTTTTAATGAAGTTAAGGGTGAATCCTTTATAAATCTAATATTTGCATCAACATTATTCAAATTAGTATATGTTAAATATCCCACACCACCAACTGTAGTAATATAAAATCTAATACCCGTATAATCACCTATATACCTATAATTAATATTCCAAATATTATTACTAACTACACCCTGTATTTCGTACAACGCATACTTGTTACTTGATGGAACATTAACTATTACAGAATATTCAAAATAATTTTGTAAAATTGGAATACCCAATACCGTTTCATCTATTATAGCAGGAACAGATGTATTAGCAAATAATGTTATAGGAATTTGAGAAGTAGGTATACTAACATTCAAAACACGTAAAGCATAATCACTACTAGTATTTACATTCGTATATTGGATTATTATATTATTACCACTAATTCTAATCCCCAAATTTATACCACGAATGTTACCAATATTATAAGTATTTATAACCCAATCTGTACCTTTCAAAACACAATTTGCCAATATCATACCACACATATTACCAATAACACTAGATACATAAATTATAAATTTAATACTATACACATTTGATGTAGAAAATGTCAATGATGGAATATCTGCAAATGTCAAAATGTTTGGTAATAAATTAAAGTTGATTTGTTGCGGTGACTCATTATTATAAACAATAGAATTTGTAACATATTTTATAGAAGTAGAACCTATCACATTTTGATTAGTATATTGAAGTTGTGCCTTATCACCACTTCGTTTTATATGAAAATCAACACCAATCCCCGTATCACCAATTAACGTAGATGTTAATGTCCAATTTGATATAGAATTAAATCCACGAATAGTATACAACGCTGACTTATTAATACCAGTTTCTACATAAATATTAGATACAAAAGCTTTTACATTATCATTAAACGTAAAGTTTGGAATATCTTCTGGACTAAAAACTATACCATTTTGCAAAACTAGACTTTGCTCAAACTGATTTTCATTATTATTCAAATCAATTTTAGATATCAAATCATCCACATACAACTTATTAACAGCATCATAATCATCAATAGGGTCAGCTACACTAGTTATGTTATTTAAATTCACATCTAATTTACCACCAATATATACATCTTTTAAAAAACTAGCACCACCATCTGTAGTTAATGTCCCACCACTACCCAAACCTATGGAATTTGTTGTACTATTTAACTTTATAGAAGAATCCTTACCCAAAATTAACTTGTAATCTTTGTAAATAAAGTCGTCTGTACCGATAATTGGACTGGTTCCATTACCTCTTAATATAGAATATGGCAATAAACTTGAATTACCTGTCCCACCAATAGGAACACCTAATGGTTCAAATACATTAGGAATATTTTTAATAAATCTTATATAAGCATCAACACCATTTGGATTAGTGTATTGTAAAACTCCTGAATTACCACTTATTGTACTAATATAAAACTTTACACCAGTATGATCACCTATGAACTTTGAATTTATTTTCCACAAATTTTTTAATAAAACACCTGTAATTTCAAATAAAGCAGTTTTATTTAAACTAGGAACACTTACTAACAACGACACTGTAAAACTATCAATACCATGAAATACAAGAGATGACGATCCAATATTAGTAACAATACTCGTATTTGCACCTAATGTCAATTGAGGCTGTGACACCAAAAAATCATTACGGTACACTCTTATCACATAATCAGAACTTGTATTTGTATTTTTATACTGGATTACACCAGAACCAATAGAAGATCTTATATTAAATTCAACACCCCCCACGTCACCTATATTTCTTGATGTATAATACCAAGTACCATTAGACAAAACAATGTTCATTAAAACTAATCCATAACGCTTATCTGTATTACTTGAAACATACATATACAATTTTACTGAATCCACTGTATTATTCAAAAAAGTCAAATTAGGTATATCCGTAAATGTATCAACATTACTTAATATGTTTATATTATCCTGTATACTATTATCCAAATCTTCTATTCTAAACAATGTGGAAAATCTAATAGATGCAAAACCTGTAGTATTAGTATTAGTATATTGTAAAATCCCCTGACCATTATTATCTCTTATATAAAATTTTACACCTAAATCATCACCTATAAATGTAGTATTTATAATCCAAGTTGAATCAGTATGTATACCGTGAATTGTGTAAAACGCAAAACGTTCATTGTTATAATGAACATATACATTAGAAACAAATGCCTTTATAGAACTTGGTTGGTAAAATAATGGTATATCAGCAGGAACTAATACGTTGTTTTCTAAATTAAATAAGTTTGTATTTAGACCCTGACCAGCATTTATATTTGAAATCAAAGTATCAACGTATGCCTTATTTACAGCATCATAATTATCAATAGGATCAGCTACACTCTTTATATTATTTAAATTAACATCCAATTTACCACCAATATAAGTATCCTTTAATATAGTAACACCACCATTAATAACTAATGCACCACTACTAATTCCCGATAATCCAGATGCATTTTGTGTATTGTTTAATATAACAGTTGTATTATTATTTAATACTAATGTACCATGTGTACCATCTAAACTATCAAATTTTAAATTATCATAACCACGCAATGATCCAGATGAATCCGCAACTATCAATTGACCAGACGTAAAACTACTAAAACGACTTGTTATTAAACTATCAACATAATCCTTATTTACAGCATCTGAACCTAATACTGGAGTTGCCACATTATTAATATTATTGTTATTTACATCCAATTTACCACCAATAAAAACATCTTTACTAATAGATATACCACCATAACAAACAAAACTACCCCCAACACTACCAATTATATCTTTTGTACTTGCTAAAACAATTGTTATACCATCGTAAGTTAAATTATCATAACCACGTACAGCATCTCCATTTGAATCAGCTATTATCAACTGACCTGTTGTAAAATTTCCAGTAAACTTTCTATCATCCACATATTGTTTTGTAGCAGCATCAGTAGAATTTACCGGAGCACCTACATTCTTTATTACATTTCCTGATAAATCTAAAAAACCACCTATATAAACTGACTTCCCAAAACTACCCCCACCATAACTAATAAAACTACCACCACTCCCTAAACCTAACGAATCAGATGTATTTTTTATATATATATCAGTATAAGGATTTAGTATTAATGTACCACGCGTACCATCTCCATTAAATATTAAATTATCAAACCCCTCTATAGCATCACCATCAGTCTGTGCAATAATAAGTTGCCCTGTTGTAAAATTACCCTGTAATTTATGATCATCTACATATTGTTTACTAGCTGCATCAGTAGGATTTACAGGATACGCCAAATTTACAATATTGTTATCGTTTACATCCAATTTACCACCAATAAAAACATCTTTACTAATAGATATACCACCATAACAAACAAAACTACCCCCAACACTACCAATTGTATCTTTTGTACTTGCTAAAACAATTGTTATACCATCGTAAGTTAAATTATCATAACCACGTACAGCATCTCCATTTGAATCAGCTATTATTAACTGACCTGCTGTAAAATTTCCAGTAAACTTTCTATCATCTACATATTGTTTTGTAACAGCATCACCAGGACTAACTGGAGCACCTACATTCTTTATTACATTTCCTGATAAATCTAAAAAACCACCTAAATATGTATCCTTAGATATAGTCACACCACCAGATACGTTTAAACTACCACCACTACCCAATCCAGTTGTATTTGTAGTATCACTAATGTAAAATGGTATTGACAAATTTAATCGTGTAGTATCTGTTGTAAAAAAATCATACCCACGAATAGCATCACCATTCGAATCAGCGATAATAACCTGTCCCATTGTAAAATTCCCAGATAATTTACTAGCAACACTATCAACATAATCCTTATTCACACCATCTGTACCAATAATAGGATATGCCACATTTTTTATATAATTTCCACTCACATCCACTTCACCACCTATTATTAACCTTTTCCCTATACTAACACCTCCAACAACAGTTAACCCCCCTCCAGATGTAACACTTGTCGCATCTTGTGTATGTTTAATTGCAACTCCACCATCTATTATAACACTTGCTGATGTTGCATTATTACTAGGTAATGTATAAGGGATCAATAATTGATCATTTTTAAAACTCACATCTTGTATGTTTACACCATTTGCATAATTGTATTCTTTTATTGAATCAAAAAATAATGTCCCAGACCCCTCAACTGACCCATCACCTTGCAATGATGGATTTGAAGAAGGGACTAATGACAAATTACCTTTGATAAGAAAACCTTCTAAATTTTGACCAAAACCTGATTCCATTTTAGATTGCAAATAATCTAACTCTTAAAGATAATTAATATTTTTAATATCACTTTCTAACGACCATAAGATCAAACATAATTTTTAACAATACGTCTTTTTTTAATAAATTTTATTAAAATTTATTAAAACAATTTTATTTGCCCCCCCCCCTGTCTATAAAGTATTTTCATACTCGTAAAAATGCAATTTTAAACAATCTAGATTATAAACTGTAGATTTAGATTTAGTAATTAATTTTTTATACAAAGATTCATTAAAATATTCACTTGTATATTTTTTACAAATAATATCTAAATCATCTTCACAAATTTCATAAAATGGAACGTCAATCTTTTTTAAATACCTAATAAAATTATCACAATTTGTCTCTTTATTATTTATAATTACAGGAATTACCCCCAAATATAAACTTTCCCAAAATCTATGCGTATCTATACCATTTCCACGCAAACATAAACAAAAACGATGTGATGCTAAATCTACCAAATATTCTTCATATGGTTTTCCACTAGAAACTTTAAAATTACCATATTCGATTATTTTATCCAATACATTTTTTCTATACTTATATGTATTTGGATTTATATTTACATATATAGATCCAGTCTTAAGTTCAGAATACGTTTTTGATATTACCTTGTATAATTCTAATAAATCACCGTGCTTCCACATACTATTAGCCATACCTATTGGCAATAAAGATATCTTATCCGAATTTATAGTCGTATCAATATTCTGAGCATAAATTTTTCTAACATATTTAGACTTTAAAATATCCATATGATCGTCAGTAACTGCATGATCAGAATTATGAAAATAAAAAACATACTCCATAGATGCATCCAAATTCGGAAAAACATACTTTTGAAAATTATCCAACATATGTGTATATATAAAAATCTTTACAAAAGTCACTCGGTTTTTTTCACAATGTTCCCTAAAATAATTGTTCAATAATACCATGTTTACATTTGCAAAATCACGAATTATAATAACGTCTTTTATATATTTTCCAGCATTCTTGTGAAAATTGTATATTTCAGGTGTTGTTAAAACAAAATCGCACAACCCCAATACTCTATCACCAGATATAATGTTATCAAATAATAAATCACATACACTTGAAAATTGATACAATTGTTTACTGTGAATGTGCAAATTTGCAATTTTTACAATACTTTTATCACATAAAACTGGAATTCTTATTGGGACGCATAAATTATCAAATTCTGTCTTAATTCTTGAAAACTCAAAATCGTCAGGTTTTGTCGTAGCAGTTTCATTTACAAAATTACGAGTGGGGTTATTATAAATAACCATTTCTTGATCCCTTGTCAAATTAGTGTAATCAACATCTTTACTCAAAATATTTCTATAATCAACACCACCTAAATATTGACCAAATGCCGCACCATCATAAACAATAAATTCTGAACTACTAGGGCTTGTTGTCAAGTTGTATTTATCCTCGAATTTACCCAAAATATCCATGTCATTCATAAACGTATTACTTGAAGATAATTCGTTTGTTATAAATTGTACTAATTGTGATAATAATACGTAATTTGGAAAAAATAATATACTAGGAATTACACGTCCAGGTGCATCTTCTACCATACAAATTTTATTAATCATCGGAATTTCCATTCTATTACATATATCATTATATATTTGTTGAAAACTCCAATACATCATAATATCACCTTCTATATGAAAGACAGAGGTAATCGAAAACATTTCCATAAAAATTGCCAAGTAAAAAAAACGAGATGTAGTAGATACCCAAAACCCATCCCTAAATCCTGATAATCCTGAAAATTTAGTTGATATCAAATTTTTATATTGTATAAATTGTTGATTATTCTCACCATATATTTCCAATAATGACAAAGGAATAACGTCTATAAGATTTTTGAAATAAAACGTTTCATCATTTGTATAATACCCCAAATTAAATTTATCAATTTTATTGTTAAATTCTGATATTAAAACATCGCTTAGGATAACATATACCTTTGTTTTATAACTATTAACTAATAACGTTTGATATAAACTATCACATAAATAACTAGGCAATTGTGTACCTATATGTATATATACTAATGAATAAGCCTCGCTCATTAAAAATTGAATATACTCTAATTTCACTTTAATTTTAAACTCGAATGTGTGGTATTTTTGGGTTAATTGAAAATACATCAGTAAACTTTAATGAGCAAGATAACATTAAAGAAACTTATAAAGACGTAATCACAAATGTAACAAATATCCTCCACAAAAGAGGACCTAACTGCAATGGCAATAAACTTATTATAGATCCAAATTTTGATAAAACTGTATTAATGATTCATACTAGACTTAAAATAGTAGGAGACGATACACCCCAACCAATTGTTTCAAACGACAAAACTAAATTTTTAATAATTAACGGTGAAATTTTTAACTGGAGATCATTAGAAACAGAATTAAACTACACTTGTACACAATCTGATTGCGAAATCATTTTTCCATTATATGAGCGTTATAAACATAATATCCCACAAATGTTAAACCGACTAAATGGGCAATTTTCTTTTGTACTGTACGATCTAACAAATAAACATATTCTTATTGCAAGAGATCCTATTGGAGTAACACCACTTTATATAGGTTACAAACAAAAAAACAATACACAACAAGAGTCAACTATTGAACGTTTTGTAATATCATCCGAATTAAAATGTCTTACTATGCATGATAAATCACCACATCAAAATGAAAGTTTTGTTGATAAAATTAAAACATTTTATCCTAGATCATATATTTACACATCTATAGATAGACCTAATAACAATTTTTTTGACAGTATATCAAAATACACAGACTTTTACGATGATTATTCAGTCTTACCAGTTACTACAAATACAAATACAAATACAAATACAAATACAAATACAAATACAAATACAAATACAAATACAAATACAAATACAAATACAAATACAAATACAAATACAATACGGGATCATAATATCATAATACAAGAAATTCGAACATTGTTAACAAATAGTGTACGTAAACGTCTTGTAGATTTAATACGTGATAATGTAGAATTTGGTGTTTTATTATCAGGTGGGTTAGACAGTAGTCTTATTTCTAGTTTAGTTGTATCAATTGCAGACGAATTAGGATATGATAAACATATCAAAACATTCAGTATAGGTGTAAAAGAAGATGTCCCAGATTTAATAGCGGCTAGACAAGTAGCAGAATTCTTAAATACAGATCATAAAGAATACTATTTTTCTACACAAAGTGGAATTGACAATTTAGAAAATGTTATTTATTCAACAGAAAGTTATGATTGTACAACTATAAGAGCCAGTACACCAATGTATCTATTAACAAAATCTATTAGACAAGATTTTCCAAATATGAAAGTTTTATTTTCAGGTGAACTATCGGATGAACTTTTATGTTATCTATATGGAGCAAATGCACCATCAGAAAATGATTTTCAATTAGAAACTATAAATCTTGTAAGTAATGTTCATATGTTTGACTGTCTAAGATCAAACAAAACGTGTATGTCACATTCTTTTGAAGTACGCGTTCCATTTACCGATATAGATTATGTTAGATATATCTTATCACTTCATCCTCGATGGAAAACATTTGGACCAAATTCTAAAAATACAATAGAAAAACAAATCCTTAGAGATGCATTCATTGGATACTTACCAAAACAAATTTTATATAGAAAAAAAGAACAATTCAGTGATGGTGTTAGTAGTTTAACAGATTCAAAAAACAACTGGATTGATTGCGTTAAATCACATTCAAATAGTTTATACACAGACGTAGATTTTCAATCTAAAACACTGTATTACGTTCATAATAGACCAACCACAAAAGAACAACTACTGTACAGAGAAACTTTTTGTAAACTATTCAATAATACAAGTTACAAAAATACTAGCGAATTTACCGTTAAAACTTGGGAACCAAAATGGTCAACAAATACAGACCCAAGTGGAAGAATTCAATCATTCTGGACAAAAAATTAACACATTATTTATCATTTTAATTACAAAAATCATTTTTCATATTTTAAATCAAATTAACAAAACTATTTTCAGAAATTAAATTTCTTTAGAAATTATAAATAATATCGCACAACTATGTTTATTATAGTTAAACACAACAACCATTTCCCATCTGAAAATGACGAAGTCTTGAATATTTTTTATACTGTTGATTTAACTCATATTCGCGATTGGATTAAAGAATATATCAACCAAGATATTATTAGTTATTCATATTCGCCTATTGAAGAAGACTTGAAATATTTGACATACGAACTTAACGATGGAGAACATAATTTTCAATTGTTAAAAAAATATAAACGTATTAGTCGCGGATACATTTACAATTCTTCTGAACGTATAACTGATGTATTATATTCAATTTCCATATTAGAATTTGATTCTGAAAAAAAGACAACTCCATTACAAGGATCGCATATGTGGAAAAGTGTCAATGTTGAAATTAACAATAGAATTTTAAAAAGCTTAGATAAAGATTCCATTTTAACAATTTTTAACGTTGTACAAGACAAAATTCATTCAAAAAATAACTGGAATAAAACAGAATTCATATCAGTTGTAAGTGATACATTAAAAGAATATAAAGGAGCCGTGTATAAATCTATTTCAAAACGACTTAAACGATTTAACAAACGTAAAAATTCATATAAACAACGCCCCGATCATATAATTATAAACGTAGACGTAGACGTAGAAAAAAACAATAACCAAAATGAAGTATCATCGTGTAGACTTGAAGCTATAAAACGCCAGGACCACGATTAAATTTTTATATTTCAGAAAATTTTCTTACCAGTTTATGATAAGTAATTTGTTGTAAACGTGAAAGATCTCTTATTCGTATTTGTCTGACCGAATTTTAGCAGATTTGCTTGGCGTGTATTTGTTTAAACTTGAAGAAAGCATTCGTAAAAGTTGAGTAATTGATTTATTTTTATAAATACTTAATGACATTTATATATATAAAATAAAATTTTTTTAAAACTATAAACATAATTATTTTTTTTTATATATAGTATTATTATTATACTATATGACAGATTCTGAATCAATATTTCAGACTGCTACTTTAGAAGAGTTGCCAGAAATTCGTAAACGAATGGGATATCCAGCTTTTTATGATAGTTTTTTCGAATATGATCGTAAACAATATAATTCTTATTTAAATAATTACAAACAAGACACCGGATATAAATCAAAAATAGAAACTATGATCTGGGATGAAGAAGGTCAAAGTCTCAAAAAAGAACTTACAAAATATATATGTGAAAGAATGAACATAGACATTGTGGATTGTAGTGGAGATTGGGAATTAGATTACAAGTGTATAAAGGAATTTATATATTTTAAAACATCTCCAACTTTTTATGTTGAAAATGAACTACAATTTGATCCAATAGACTACAACGATGTTGTAACTTTAAATGGTGACAAATACCAGTATCAATATTTTATATGGAGACGATTGGGTGATCCAAATATAAGACGAGCTGATAAAAATGAGATTGTTACTCGAGAAAATTTTAAAAATTATGCCCGTTTTGATACAGTTGGTTGGTCAGTTAAACAATTAAGAACATTTTTTACCACCAATATTTTGCCAATATTATTACAAAAATGCAATATTACAATTAATACGAATTTACCAACTTATAAACAAATAATTAATAATATATCAATTAAACGGTCATTAAATGCATTAATAGATGAATATATAAAAACAGATACAATTTTTATTGATCTTGATAAAGTAGAAAAAATCAAAATTCAAATAAATAGATTATCTGATAATTTAGAAGACGTATCATTATACAATATTACTAGAAATATGGGGTGGCATTTTGGATTATATAATTTTATAGCTGAATTATTAAAACAACAAGTTATTGTAAAACAATCTTTAGAAAAAAAAATAATAAATATTAGGACAAATATTGAAAACACAAAGGGTATAAAGACAAAATATAAATGGCAAAAGATGTGTCAAAAATTAACAAAATGGGATATAGAACAATTAAGAGAATTAGCTGCAATTGAAAACATAGACAATTATACAATGAAATCAAAAAGAGAATTATGTAAAGAATTCGAGGAAATATTACAAAAGAAGTTAGCTGAACAAAGACGTAATAGAATAAGATATATACCAGAAATAGAACCTCCAAAAGATACAAAAGATAAACAATTAAATGAAATTTTTGAACGTCATATTCAAAATAATCTTACACCAAATGAAAAAAAACATAAACAACGTTACCCAGAACAATATTCGCAAAAATGCCAAAATAATGATTCAATTCTAGGAGATGATCTTACAGATATAAAACCAGAATTCTTTTTTACATACAAACATAACAATAAAATATTTTGCGATGATATTCGTACACTTTACGATCAAGTTATAAAACGCAAGGATATTAAAAATCCATATGATAGAACTCCCCTATCACCAGAAGTAATAAAATCTATAGAAAATACATACAAAAAATTAAACGATACAATGGTATCATTAAAAGATGATCAAGTAGACGATGAACGTATACCTTTAGAAAGTATTTTAACATCTAAAACAACAGATTTATTAGGATTACTTTTTCATCACGCACCAATGGAAAATTTCTTACAATCAGATAAAGATATATTTAGAGAATTTGTAATGCATCTAGAAGATGAACATATCTTGTCAAATAGAGAAGCCGAATATATCCTTGGTTTACCAAATTTACAAGCTCAAAAAATAGGTTTAGTTGATTTATTAACAATAAAAATTAGAAATGATCCAAATGTTGTTGACGGTTTTTCATCAATGGCTAGCAATATAACAGATGTTTATAATAGCATATTTACTGACCAATTAGACTCGTCACCGCAAAATACATCACAACCAATGTGGGGTTACGAAAATACAAGTCAGTCAAATGAACAAAATCAAGAATCTGAAAATATGCTTATTCAAAGAAAAGCAATAATTTTTGTTTCAAAATTAACTAACGTACCTGGTATTAATAACCTTAATATAATCAGAACAGGTTCAGCAAAAATATTAGAGTTTATACTACATCTTATAGACGCAAATGTATTAGAGGTAAGCTTATTAGACGAATGGGTACAATCTGATTTATTATCACAAGAAGCAGATACAATTGAAACAAATCTTACAAAACTAAAAATAGAACTATTACAAAAATTAATAAACATTATACAAGATACGCCTAATACAGCAGAAACAATATCTAATATTATTCGTACACACAACATTTTTAATTAAACTATGTACACTTTGTCATTTAACAATTAACGCGTCCTTGAACTGGACCAATCGTTCCAATTTATCATCAGCAAAGTCTTGATTAATCATAGTAACAAATCTTTCTATAAAAGGTTCATTTCTATTAGATTTTCTGTTTAATCTAACAGCAAATCCAACATATTTTGTAAATCCTATATAAAACCGATCACACTCTAATTGCTTCATTAAACTATGTGTGGAATTATCTCTGTAATCAAACCTATTACTTGTACAATATACATGATAACCACCGTATGTTTCATATATAGAAAAACTATACTGTGTCTTCTTTAATCTATCAGTTATAGCGTTTAACAGTTCTGATTTTGACGTTTCAGAATAACTCTTTACATCATAATCTAAAACCATTAGATTTTTAAATGCTATTATATCCATTATTTTATTACCAGTTTTTTTGTAAAATTGCTCACCAATTATATAATCTTCAGTTTCTGTTTTTATTATATAGTCTAAATTTTTCATATTAACAGAAAGCGTGACATCACACTTTTTAAATAAAGAACAAATATCATTGTGTGTTAATTGATTATAGTCTTTTTGTATTAAAGTATGTAATAATAAATCCTTTTCTTGTAATATATATTTTAAATAACTTATTTGTTTGTCCGTTGCTTTTTTTTCCATAAGATATTATATATAAATTATGGAATTATTTCATAAAACGTTTTTAAACATACTCCAAAACAAAGACCCATTGCAAAACGGTGAAAGTAGTTATGACATAGACATAGCAGAAAAACAAAAAATGATTACAGATTTTACTATAAATTATTCAGATGATATTATAAAATTAGCCACACAATTTATATCTGGGGTAAAACGCCCCCAACACCTTATAAAAACCAAATGGGATTATTACATTGCAAGAGATTCAGTTACAAATACTGTATATATATGTTTTAAACACTTGTTAACTATAGATATAGATCAGGATGTAGATAAAGACATTGTTATTGAACATTTTTCAAAAATACCTGAAACATTCAGAATATTTCGTAGTAAAAGAGGATATCACGTTTATTGTACATCTAAACAGTTTGATTATAGAACTAAGGGATCAGTTGATTTTATGTTTAATAATATGAGTGATCCATACTATTGCGTATATTCTTATATAAGAGGATATTGTACAAGGTTAAATAATAAGTTTAACGATTGTGGAAAAACAATATATGAATATATAGGTAAAACTGGTATTAAACTGGAAATAGATCGATTTGTAAAATTAACAAACTTAATGTTACAACTTTCAGAAATTTATAAAGACAACGTTAACATTAATTAAACGGTAATTCCTTAATTTTTTTATTCGTCTTCGTGAGAATGTTGTAGAAAACGCTGATATTCATAATCAGATTTTTCTTGTAAAAATCGATTACGTAACTCTCGTAATTGAATAGAATCTATATTTTCTAAATCTTTATCACTAATATCACCGTGAATTTGAAATGCATTATGTATTTGAGCTAAATTATTACAATTTTGCACACTTGATTGTTTATTCGTTAAAACCAACGGTACACCCTTTCTTTTTATACGTTTTTGCAAATTAAAACTAGAAAATTCTTTTTCCACTATATCACTGTCACCACCATGACTACCACCACCAGGACTACTACCACCAGGACTACCGCCACCAGGACTACCGCCACCAGGACTACCGCCACCAGGACCCCTATTTAGATTACTTTGCATGGGATCTTCTATTATAATTTCTATTTTTTGTATTTTATCAGCTATTTCTGGCAAAGCAATATCAGAATTTTTGAATGTGTTTTTAAATTTCATCAAAACTCTTGAACTGATATCAGGACTTGTTATAACTAATGAGTCGTATTGTTTTAAACATTCACTTACATATTTTGTGGCATTTACCCGGTCTCTTCTAAACATACACATTTGTTGTTGAATATCATGATAAAGAGTACTGTATCCTCCACCTGCAACTAAATGTTTTTCACCTACTTCTTCAGATCTGAAAAATGTTTGTAAAACAGTTAAAACATTAACTACATATACAAGAGTTCTCCTTACTATATCTATAACAAAATCACCATTTGGATCAGGATATATTGTTTCAGCAGTCAATCCAGTGCTTAAAACAATTAAAAGTATGCTTATAAATTTGTGTATAAATTTATGATAATTAGCGCATTTTTCATGCATCCATTTATAACTAGCAGCATTTTCACCAACTGATATAACTATCCTTTCATTTTTATCATTCCAACCATTATTTAGCCTCATTAAATCTGCCTTGTGTAAAACATCATCACCTGTCCTATTGGTTGTACTGTGGTCTTTTTCAATAACTAATTCGTCCATATTAATTTTTAAAACCACTAAACATTAAATAACTAAATGTTTAAATTGTTTTTATAAATTTTATTAAAATTGAAATTTAATAAATGATATAAAAATACAATAACGTATTTATGGAAGTCTCACAAAATAAGTATATTGCATTTGATTGCGAAACATCCGGTATAAGTGAAACGAGTAATTTACTTACAGTTTCATTTGTAATTCTGGATAAAGATTTAATACAAAAGGATAGTTTAAACGTTTCATTAAAACAAACATCAGGATACAATATTTATCCAGAGGCATTACAAGTCAATCGTATAAATATTATAAAACATCATGAAAGTTCGACTGATTTACAAACATCCAGGAAAATCCTTTTAGATTTTTTGAACAAAAACAAAGGCTCGTATAACTTGACACCAATTGGACATAACATTGCATTTGATATTAGATTTATCAAGTCAAGTGGATTATTAACAGATAGAGAATACAGCAATTTTATAAGTTGCAATCCTATAGATACATTAGTTGTAGCACAATTTCTAAAAATGTGTGGGAAATTACATCAGAAACAAAGTTTATCATTAATCAATTTATGTAGCCATTTTAAATTAAACAGTTGTAAAAATTCTGAACATACATCAGAATATGACATCAAAATGACAATAAAATTATTACTTTGTTTACGATCAATTTGTAACACTGAAACATTAAATGAACAACTAGAAAATTCATTATCTACAAAACGATTAAAACGATCTCGTTAATCGTACTCCATATTACAAAGTCCAGATTCATATATTGTACAAGTTAATTGTTTCATTAATGTAACATTACACATATTATCATTTATACCATCTAAACAAATGCATAACTGATCATAACATAATTGCCTTTTATCTATATTGTCATTAAAACATTCTATAGATAATTCACTAAATAATCTATATAATTCACACGTAAGTTCTAAATTATTTGTAAATTGACATTGTTTAATATTTACAACAACTATCTTAATTTCTTTATCCATATCTACATTAATTTACATTTAAATTTTAAATAAACAATAAAGTATAGTAATTAAAAAATGAATAAAAACATCTTGAATTAGTATATAAAAGTTACCTTGATGTCTTCAAAGAATAAAATTTACTTATTTACAAGTGATATAGCTGCATTTATCGGACAGAATTCGTATGATTTTGTTACACCATTTGAACGTTTATGGAAACGATATGATTCAGAATGTTATAATAAAATTATAAATTCTAGTAAAACGGAATTATTAAACAAACGTTTACAAACAGAACAGTTAAATCTTGATCAAAAATCTTTACAACATGATCTTGATAATAAAACTATTACAAAGCGTCAATATACATTACGCTTTAATAAACTTCAACGTGAAATTGACGAGTTGCAAAAATCAGGTGAAAGTTTAGAAACTCGTATAGATAAAATTGATTTAACACAAGAACAAAGATTGAAAAAGCAACTGGGAGAGGATAATATTACTTTAGTAAAATCTGAAAGTATAGAAACAGATGACAAGCGTAAAAATATAACAGAAACAATAAAAAATCTAACTATTTCTGATGAAAAGAAAAAAGTTTTGTTGAAAGAAAGTGAAAGTTTTATAAACAAGACACACGGGACATTAAAAGAAGATTCAGCAATTGAGATATATGAAAAACGATTTGGTATCAAGTTAGATACTTCACAGGAATTTTTCAAGAAACACATTAGCACTATGAATAGTAAGAATTTTGATTGGTATATTGGCGGTAGATTAGATGGAGTATATGACGATAAAGAAAATCCTAAAAATAGTTATATTATTGAAGTTAAAAATAGAACACGAGGCTTTTTCTCAGCATTACGAGATTATGAAAAAACTCAAATACATATTTATATGTATATGTTATCAATACCAGTTGCTAAACTTGTTGAAAAATACAAGGATAAAATTAGAATTACTGTAATTCATCAAGATGATGATTATTTAAATGATGTATTAGAATATTTGCATATTTTTGCTAATAATTTTGAAAACAAATTCTTAAATGATATTGAAATGAAACGTCGTTTTGTGTCAAGTGATGAATCTGGAAAACAAATAATAATTAGAAAATTATACTTGAATGAAATTAATCAAGTAATTAACAAACAATTACAAAAACAATTAAAAGATGACTTAGATGATGACGAGTCGTGTTTGATAAATGATGATTTATAAATATTTTGGTAATTATATAAAATTTTTTTCAAAGTAAATATAATGGATGAAGTTAATAGTGAAAATACACTAAGATGTTTAGTAAATACTATTTTTACAAGTATTCCAAAACCACCTTGTACATATACAATCGCCGTTGCAGAAGAAATATCTTCTCAAGTAACTATGTTTCAGTTGTTGATGAATTTATTAATAGCAGGAGCAAAAAAATTATACGGTGAAACAATTACACCAAATGATATATCAAATGAACAATTCGAAGAGCTCAAACGTTACATGGAGAGTGTAGGGTATGAAATAAAACATAATTATACATATTTAAACGATGATCCTAATATAAAAGATGAAGATAAACCACGTGTTATTAATATTTGGTTTGAACAATTTGTAATAAAATATGATTGTCATAGCAGACGAATATTTTAATAAAAAATGAATTTAAAAAGTGTATTTTAAATTCATATATTCACTAATTAAATAATATCTTAACTATGACTTCTTTTTCAGATTTGCATGCGGATATTATCTACGAAATCGCAAAATATATATCTATTCGAGATACATGTATACTTTCTGCTACATCCAAGTTATCAAATCAAAGGCTTAAAAGTTTACAATCAAGTTTAATTATATACAATTTTAAAATACATAATAAAAATTACAAAAACATAGATATTGGCAATTGTTATGACTGTATTCAAAATAATTTGATAAATCATATATATAAATACAAATTACCACCAGATTATAAAAACTATTATTCTGATTATTTTAAACAACATTTGCTAAATAACAATCTATATTATAGATTTGGAAATTGTCGTTTTGAATATTTATATAACCAATGGCAAAATCAAAGTCACATTGAACAAGACAATTTCCAAGACAATTTACAAGACAATTTACAAAACAATACAAATCATTACGAATCTTTAGAAACAAATACTACAAGTGCATTTACAATAGATAGAAATTGGTATGTTAACTTGGTGTTTAGTAAAGTATTTTATTGGTTTGTATATAATAATTATTCCAATATAAAGAAATATCCTAATAAATTTGAATTATATGCATTGTATAATTTTTTACAAATAGAAGTATATCAAAACAAAATGGGATTTCATTATTTGTTTAATTTTTTAGAATCTATTGCCGATACTAGATATTACAATGTACGTTTAAAATATTACAGTTCTATATTAGATACATTACATACAAATCAATTCACAGTTACATTTGATCAAATGTTTACTATTTCAAATATTATCATATCTATTCCAATATTTAAAAAATTATTTGGAATAAAAGTATTAAACTTGTCAAGATCAAAATTACATTTGTGTTGTTTAGATTGCAATGAAGAAATATTACGACAAATTTGCAAATTTAAACTAAGTTATCAAAAGGATGAATTAGTTTCATATAATTATGTAGAATTTAAAAAATTATTAAAAATGGAAAATCCATATTATTTTGCATATTTAGAAAACACAGAAAATTATCATTTGAATGAAATGATATATGTTAAAAATCCATCTACAAATAAAAGAATGCGAATAAATGGTAATTTGTATAAATCTTTTATAAACTATATTTCATTAGATAATATATATTATTATAATAAAATGATTAGAAATATTGCAAAACGAAGAGAATATCTTAGAATAAAAATCTTTACATAATTATAATTAAAACAATCTTTGTATAATTATAATTTAAACAATTTTATAATTTATTTAATCGTCTAACCAACTGCATTTTTGACATTTGTTTTGCTATTTGTTCACATAGTTCTGTTTTTAATGATTGTTTGTTTTTATAATCATCAATTTTAAATTTTATCTCCAAGTGTTTAGCTAAAGCTAACAAACCTTTATAACCAGTAGAATCTTGCAATGAAGAACAATAAAAATCATATTGACCATAAATATCAAAATATTGTTTAGAACTTTGTTTTTTACGACTTATACTTTGATTTTTATGACGTTTTATTTTAAAGTGTTTTTGGAAAACACTTTTCATTTCTATAGAACCAGACTGTATTACAGTATTACGTATATCATAATTTCTACCCTTCCAATTGTAATCGAACAATACTGGATATCTTAGTAATATAGAAACCATTTTATAATGGTTATTTTTAACACATAATGCAAAAGCAGTGTATCCAAGATTATTAACAATGTTAATATTTGCACTTGATGAATGTAACAATATTTGCGCAGCTTCTATAAATCCTCTAGAACAGATAATATGTAAAGGTGTATCTCCACGTTTATCTTGAATATCTACATCCACACCTACAACGTTTATAAGATATTTTAAACAACTTGTTATATTACTTTCGGCGACATAATGAATTGCAGAGTAACCGGTTTCTTTACCCTGTATATCCCAAGGTTTACCTAATCTTGATTTAACTTCATCGCTAAAATTTAAATATGTCTCGTGAATAATTTTTAAACAATCTTGAGATATCATTGCTGCATATGCATATGTCGAAATATCATTTTCAGATAATTTTAAATCATAAGGATGAGATTTTATATAATCTTGCAATTCGTTGTTTCCAAGAGAAAATCTATCCATGTATTCAAAAATTGTTTTATCATTATTTTCACTCATATTTATATTACTAAATAAAATATTTATATAAATTATTTATTTTTTGCACTTGTGATAATAATTCCCCTGAATAATTATTTTCACATGATATTATCCTAATTTTATTTAACATAGTCAATCTATTATTGGATACTGGTAGTATTTGTATTTTATTTTTACAAAATTTTACATCAACAAGACTACTTATAAACGATGGGCCTTGCATTAGTAAAACACTTGTTAATCTTTCACATTGTTTATTCAAACCATAATTAAATTTATAAATTGTAAAATATTTAATAAAAAACACTTTATATAATCGATATAAAAAATATACATCATTTTGTAAAACCGAATTATTTTTTGTAACAATAAGTCTATAAAAATCAACATGATCATTTACATGTATATAATCTGTATCTGGTAACAAAGATAGAAAAAAGAAAAAGTCATTATACATGATATAATATTTGTGTTTATAGCTCATATTGTATTTTCTCATATAATGTGTATAAAAAGTTTTTGACAAGGTCCAAAAATTACACAATGTAGAATAATCACCTATATAAAAATAGATTTTATAAATTATATCATAACAAACATTTGGCTTGTTTGTTTGAATCTTTACATCAAAATTCATATTACACGTATATATTACACGTATATATTATATTTAAAAAAATGAATTAATTTACACTTATATAGAAATACAAGCGACCAATGGAAAAATATTATAAAAAGAATTTGATAAAAATACCAGATGATTTTTATAAACGAGATATTGAAATGCAAATTATAGAATGGTGGGCACAGGATGAGGAAGACGATGAAGGAGATGAAGATTTAGAAGAACAAGATAGCGAAAAAATCAATGAAGTTTATACAATAAGATGTTTTGGAGTAACTAAAGGGGGTATATCAGTAACTTGTAAAATCACAGGTTTTAAACCTTATTATTATATAAAGGTTCCCAGTACATTTACAAGAGTGCATTTGGCTCATTTTTTAAAATTTGTAGAGTCTGGTTATTCGTTACGAGCATTTAAAGAACCTTTATCTAAAGAATCTGGTAAACACAGATCTTGTTTAGAACAAAAAAAGGATTTATATGGTTTTAGGAATGGAAAGGAATACAAATTTGTAAAATTAGTATTTAATAATTATTCTGCATTGATGAAAAGTAGATATTTATTTAAACGGGCAATTGATATTCCAAATGTTACAAAACGTGCAACAAAATTTAAATTATATGAAAGTAATTTTGAGCCATTTATGAGATATTGTCATATCAAAGATATTTTAATGGCTGGTTGGATTCGTTTACCAAAAAGTAAATATAAAACAACACGAGATTCTGCAACAACACAAGTAGAGGTAACAATAGATAGACGAGAAGTCCTTTCGATGAAGGATCATCAAGATATGGCTAATTTTTTACAAGCAAGTTGGGATATTGAAGTTTACAGTCATGACAGAACATTTCCAGATCCAAAATATAAAACGAAAATTGATGGTCAAACAGTTTATCCAAATGAAATTTTTCAAATAGCAACAACTTATAAATATGTAAATGGAATTCGAGGTGACGGGGTTAAAGACAAGGATCAAGATCAAGATAAAGATGGATTTTTAGTAAAACATTTGTTGACTTTAAAAGGATGTGAACGGATAGATGATCCAAAGGTGGTAGTGGAAGAATGTAAAACTGAAAAGGAATTGATTCGACGTTGGGTTGATATGGTATCCCGTATGGACCCAGATATTTTTTACACGTATAATGGTGACAGTTTCGATTGTATGTATTTAATTGAAAGAGCAGAACTACTTGGTTTAGCTAGTTCTAAACGAAGTGGGCCAAAAACAGTGAAAAGTGGTTATTTATTAAAAACATTAAGTAGAATGACGTGTCGTGAAGCAGATATTAAAAAGGAATATTTCAGTTCAAGTGCTTATGGTGATAGTGAATTTAATCGTGTGTATATTCCAGGAAGATTAAATTATGATTTACTGATTCATTACAAACGTGGTATGAAAAAGTATTCGAGTTACAAGTTGGATAATATTGCATCAGAAGTTTTAAAACAAAACAAGCACGATGTAAGTGCAAAAGATATGTTTGATCTTTACCAACGTGGAAAACCTGAAGATATATGCAAAATTGGGCTGTATTGTATCCAAGATACAGCTTTGTTGCAAAGACTTGTAGATAAACAATTAATTTTGATTACAATTATGCAGTTGGCGAATGTTACATTTGTACCGATTGGGTTCTTGACAACTCGTGGTCAGACAATCAAGGTTTATTCACAGGTTTTACGAAAAGCTAGACAAATGAATTTTCTAGTACCTCATACAAATTTTAATGAAGATGCATATCCGTTGCAAATTAAATGCAAAGACCCTCATCCATTTGAAGAAAAGGATATTGGAGAGTATGTAAAGGTGAATTGTGGAAAAAGTCAAACCGAAGGATCAAATGGTAGGCCGTTGGAATTGGTTGTAAAAATATCAGAATTTATAGATGACAATACGTTTGTTGTCCTGAGTGATACCGAAATCAAGACAGATTTTTTCAATATTAAATTCAAGTATCAAAGTTCCGAATATCAGATATCTAGAATGTGGTCAAATGAAGATGCTGTAGATGATAGCTTTACGGGCGCAACAGTTTTGGAGCCTTTGCCTGGAATGTACAAGGATAATGTAGCTGTATTAGATTTTGCTAGTTTGTATCCAACAATTATGATTAGTAGAAATTTGTGTTATAGTTCGTTTGTATTGGATAATCAATACCTAGATATCCCGGATGTAAATTATGAAACGATAGCGTGGGATGATAAAGTAGAATATAAATTGCGTCAAACTTGTCAAGCGATTGGTAAGAGTGGTAAAAGTAAAGGTCAAGTATGCGGTAAACAAGCATACTTTGAAATTACAAGTGATTTAGATATTACAAACTATTACTGTCGTATTCACGATCCTATAAAAAAGACCAGGAGTTCAGATGAAAAGTTTCAAAAGCGTGATGTTAGTTACAATTACACAGTAGTACAACCTCATATAAATCAAGAGACGGGAGAGGTTGTAAACAAAGGTGTCTTACCAGCATTACTGGAAGAGTTGTATTCAGAAAGAAAGCGTGTAAAGCGTCAGATGGCACAAGCAGCAGCAGAAGGGAATAAGTTGTTGGAAAGTATTCTTGATTCTACACAATTGGCGATTAAAGTATCCTTGAATTCTACTTATGGGTTCCTTGGAAGAGGACAAGGCAATCTTATTTTGAAAGAACTTGGGTCAATTGTGACAGCAGTTGGTAGAATGTTGATTGAACAAAGTAAAGAATATGCAGAAGGACCTTTTATAGAATACATTCGAGAAAACAACTTGTTAACACAAAAAATAGAATACAAAGATTACAAACTTTCCGAAAATGAAAGAAAAAAGGTTTTAAATGCATTTAGAGTTTAAAAAATTATTCGTACAAATTTAGATTTAAAGATATTTTTATTAATATTATAATAAAAATATTACAAATGAATCCGATTGTACCAAAGTCAATAAATTTTAAGGAATTAGTAAAGGCGAGTAAAACTACACTTTCATTAAATTTGCAAGATCGTTTAGTAGAAAAATTGAATACAGATTTCACAGATGATGAACAAAGGTGGTACCTTATCGCCTAACGTCGATGACGGTAAAGATACGTAGCAAATCTTTACATGTATATGAATTATCACCCAACATCAGACTATCCAATTAACCTAGAAAATGTATTCAAGATGATTGGTTTTGCAAACAAGGGAAATGCGATGAAAACTATACAAAGTAATTTTACTGAAGGAGAAGATTACAAAAAGCTGCTTTTCCGTATGGAAAAGCAGGTTAAGAATGGTAAAGATTTAACTTGCAATACAAGAAAGCATAAATGGAATCTTATATTCGATAAAAAGGTTTTTAATGATAAGGAAGTTTTTTATGTAAAACAAGAAGCTCTTGATTATTACAATCTAATAAAATAAACTGAATTAATATTGCTGTTGTTATTAATTTTTAAATAACAATTGTTTTAAATAACTAATGTCAAATGAAAATATAGATTTATTATGGAAAGAATTTGATTCTGCAAATACATTAAATGTTAAACAGATTAAATCTGTAATTAAAAATGATCAATGTACAAATTGTTTAGGAGAAAAACTCGGATATGTAGATAATAATTATGTATGTATGGAATGTGGTTTAATTATTGATGAAGATAGAATAAATACTAATTGTAGTTTTGATACATTACAACAAACTGTTTCTGTAAAATGTTCAAAACCTAATAGTAGATTATCTAAAATGCAAGAGTGGTATATGTGGACAAATGAAGAAAAAAATACTTATAAATTAAAAGTTTATGTTCGTAATTTGTGTGTAAAACTAAATATAGTAGAATGTTTAGTTGAAAATATTTGCAATATAGTTAATATGGTAATGGATTCGATTAAACGGAATGATGGTACTAAAAGAGCACGTGTTAAGGATGGTATTATTGTTTCTTGTATTAATTATGTATCAAAGGATACATCAACACCATATTCATATATTACTATGGCAAAAACGTTAAATTTAGATATAAAATATATAACAAGGGCTGATAAACTTATTTTAGAACTAATTAATTGTAAAAAGTTAAATATGAACAAATCATTAATATTGGATACAATGAAGCCTTATGATTATGTTATTAATACAATTCAAAAATACAATATAAAAATTGATAACAAAGTTTTATCAGATGTTAAAACAGTTATCGAAATATGCGAAGATAATGACGTGTTATTAGATCATACACCACTATCTATTGGTGTTTGTTGTTTTTATTATATACTTCAACTTAGAAATATAGAAATCGATTTAAAAGTTTTTTCAGATTTGTATGATTTATCAGTTGTTACAGTAGTGAAGACATATAACAAACTAAAAATTCATGACAAACGAATACAAAATTTATTGTTGTAAAAAAGTTAATATTAAACAAAATTTTATTATTAACTGCTTATTGTTTATAATGCGATGAATTTTTATCAAAAATCCAATGAAAATTATTAACGTGTAAATCTGTAAGAATTCTGTTTCTTAGACCTGGTGGTGATATTTTAACAGCTTTTGCAGCAGATGCTATATTTGGATACAAAGTTTTTTCACCTGTATTACAATTAATTCTAATAACCGGTTGATCTTGCATTTGATCATCTGCACTTATCCCACTATATCTCCACAAATAACCTTGGCATACATTTTTACCTCGCAATGCCACACCAATAGCAGTACCTGTAGTCAGTCCTAATGCTCTACCAGCTGCTTCTATACTCGGATAAGTACTTAACACTTTTCCTGTATCTTTGTCAACTTGATCAACTGAACGTTTTGATTTTCTAACGAATGGAACTTCCGGATCTGTATGTTCATTGCAAGTTTGATCCCTTTCGTTATAAATAACACTTTTAATATTTGTTAAATCGTTATTGGTTATTGTATCTTCTAATCGTTTAATAATACTAAATGTTAAATTGATATCGTCAAAGGATCCTATAAAAGTATCATTATTAATAAATGTTAAATGACGTTTTAAAATATACATCAATGTCTTTTCTAAAAAAGGATGTTTGATATCTACAACTAATTTCATATTGCCATTCTCAAAACTTGCGTTATATACTTTTTTTCTAGTATCTAATGTAGCTCTTTTACACAAACCTATTTTGTACTTGTTTTTTTGTACTGGGTCTAAACATTCAAATGCGAATAAAGCATATCCACCTGATGTTTCTATTCGATTGTGTGTTTGAAAACGTTTTTCTTCTTGGCTTGGATTATATTTGTCAAGTTTTTGTTTTAATTTTTCAATTTGTGTTTTTAGTGACTCGTTTTCACCAGTAGTTTTATATAATTCAGTTTGTAAACTATTATTCTGTTCAAGTAAACGCTTATAGTTTTCCAAGTTGTATTGATTTTGGTCAATGATTTCTTTTATATAATCCTCTAATTTTTCCAATGTAAAATCCGGATCGTGTTTACTCTTGTCAATGCAAATGATTTCTCTGTAATTCATATCGTCAATCATAATATTTCTTATACGACGTTTTAAGTCTGGGTGTTGCTTAATACAATTTTCAATCTCTATTTGATTGCTTACTTTAAAAGCATTCTTTAACCTAAAATTTGTATAAGTCTTCTTATGTACTTTTACTCGTTCTTGTAAATTATTACTCATTCCAAATTTTACTAAACTTCCTCCTACTGTATCTGTATTATCAATTTTACCATAATATATACATTGCGTATTAACTGGAAATTGACTTAATAATGTTTTTTCTAATAATTCTTCTTTTTCTAATTCCGTTTGCTCTTGATGATATAATAATTCTTGTTCTTTATCTTCTACTAATAACATTTGCTCTGCAAGTTGTTCTTTAATCATTTCATTATACACCATCTCCAATCGAATATAATAATCGTGTATTTTATCTGAATTTGATGTATTTGCTCGTAAACATAATTTTTTAAATGTATTTATATTTAACATTATAGTTTCTTCTTTTCTACCTCTCGTTTCATCTTTATTTTTTTGCTCATCAGTCCGGATAAGCAAAGTTTTATTTTCATCCGTTCGGATGATAATTAATTTATAGTCTTTATTTTCAGTAAAATGTTGTTTTAATAAACGTTTACCGTTTGCTTTGTTAGAAAAACCTATAAATTTCCATACGTTTTCCAAGTTTACAACAAAATCGTTAATAGGGTGATAATTTAAGTATAAAAACAAATTTGTTACATATAAACTTTGTTCTTCTTCATCGAAATGTTTCTTTAGTCTTTCTATTAATTTTATTTTATCGTATGTTTCCAAAGAACTATTTTTAATCAAAGTTTTCATATCAATTGGCGTTTTTATTTCCATTTGTTTTATAATTTGTAATAAACTAATTCTTTAAATAAATTTAATTATATAAACGAAATTTAATTAAATAATCTATATATGACAATTTTTGTAATTTTTGACATTTTTTGTAATTTTTGACAAAATATTATTTAATCAAACTTTACAGTATATTTTACATTTGTTTTTGATACACTTCTCGAGGCAGAAATGCTCAGAGGTTGACGCTTTTGTGCCGAATCGCTTTCCTTTGACTTTTTACTTTTTAATGAATTTTTCATATCTTGTTCTATAGTGCTTAAATTTGATTTTACATGGTTTAAAATTTCATTTTCAAAGCACCATCTAAAGAAGCATAGTTGACCACAAGAAGTTTCAATGTAGTCATCATCGTTGTAATAAAAAATGATCTTATTCTTACGACAAAAAGGGTCAAATTGCTTTTTACTGAAGGACTTTAATTGTAATTTGTAATTTTGATACACATCAATAGCACCACGGTTATTTGTAATAATAGTTCTATGTTTTTTAGAATAATTTGTAATAAACCAATCGAGGATACGTAATGAAATAACACTATTTTGATCGATAATACTTTTAATTTGTTCTATATAAATAGAATTTCTATAAAAATCTGTAAGAGATTTCATTAATAAACTTAATTTTGTATCAATATCATAGTCCTTCTTAGATACATTATTTGCTAGCGTTGATGACTGTAAGTCATTTTTAATTGAAATAGACATCGTATAATCTTATTATTGTACAAATTTTTAAATAGATTTTTTTACGCACTTTTGCATAATTGTATAATTGTTTTTATTTGTATAATTGTTTTTATTTCATAATTATTTTACATATTTTTTTTATTAATTAACTATATAATGGAATTAGTTAAAGGTGAATTAACAGCTGTTTTTATGGCAGTAAAAGAAAAATTAACAATCCATAATTTGATTCTTTATTTAATTGAAGGTATTGCAGTAGCTATTGCTGCATATGTTATTCCAAATCGTCGTACAAAATTTAATGAAGTAGCAGTTATTTCAGCTATTGCAGCATTAAGCTTCTTTATTTTAGATGTATTCTCTGATACAGTTGGTGCTGGATCACGTCTTGGTGCCGGTCTAGGTATAGGTTATAATTTAGTAAATATCGCATCTCCTCTACCACTAATAATATAAATTAAAAACATTTTTAATTTAACTGACACTAAATTCAACTTTTATCGTTTAATTTTTTTATTTAAGAAAAAATTGAATAATAATTTAAAGATACAATTATCATAAAAGTATAACAACACAAACAAACAAACAAATAAAATGTCAATTATTAAAGCAGTCAATCTCGATCTCAACAAAGTTTCTTTCTCAGATGTTAAAACAGACAACAATGGACGTAAAATGATTTATGTAAATTATAATGGCGGAAAAATTATGGTTCAAACACCAAAGATGTATGTGCCAAATGGTATTAAGCGTTGGCGTAAAAAGGATGCTGCCGATAACAAGGATGATTCATTTGAATTAGAATTGTCTTTTGGTGGCGAAGATAAAGAAGATAAGAACTCTTTGGAAATTCGTGAATTTCATAGCAAACTTGAACATTTTGATAGTTTGGTAAAGAATACGATTATTTCAAAGAGTAAGGAATGGCTTGGTAAACCAAAGGTATCTATGGAAACTGTTGAAGATGCTTATTACACTCCTTCTGTAAAAATTCCAACTGACAAAGATGGTAATATCCTTGATTATCCATCTAGAGTTCGTGCAAAGTTGGATAGAGAACGTGATAATTCAGATGGTTTTACTGGTAGATTCTTGAGCAACAAGCGTTTCAAGACACCTGTTCTTATTTTTGATGAATCCAAATCTCAACTTGATTTGGATGAAACTAACTTTGATACTACTGTTCCAAAGGGTAGTCAAGTTATCTGTGTTCTTGAACTTGTCTATCTTAGTATCACATCTAAAGTTTCTGCAAAATGGAAGTTGGTTCAAGCAAAGGTCTATAAAAATCAACAAAGCATTACTGGCTATGCAATGATTGATGATGAATCTGAGCAGCAAGAACAAAAACAACAAGAAGATTTGGATACTGAAAATGAAGTAGTTGAAGCAACTAAAGTTCTCAGCATTGAAGGATCTGTTGAAGGATCTCTTGAAGAAACTAAAGTTGAAGTTGAAGAAGAAGAAGAAGAAGAAGAAGAAGAAGAAGAAGAAGAAGAAGAAGAAGAAGAAGAAGAAGAGGA